>Ga0116164_10001752_pt1 | contig 16073 bp, 11 predicted proteins | sample AD_UKC109_MetaG_FD_89888 | JGI IMG/M metagenome (GOLD analysis project Ga0116164, IMG submission 89888) | Active sludge microbial communities of municipal wastewater-treating anaerobic digesters from Hong Kong - AD_UKC109_MetaG | ecosystem: Engineered > Bioreactor > Anaerobic > Digestate... | reverse complement strand
CTGCCGGTCGCATTTTCACCAGCTTGCGCCCGCGGGAGCTTCGACGTAGCGCTGCTACTACTTCAGCTCCCGCGAACCCAACCTGATGTAAATTCAACCCGGCATCGCACAAGTTCTTTATTCATCGTTTACCTAGGGAAACAAATTCTTTCTCTCAGACCGTCGCCAAACCTGGCTTATCGGCGGTCTGAAACGGCGGCGTACGGCAAAACGCAGCCGTTTGTTTGCGTTTCCCTTTTATAATATTAAACGTTTTATTTAATTACGGCCAGTATTCTACCATTTCTTCTATGTTTGCCAATAAATCTTCAAAATATGCTTGACAAGCGCAAACATCGGACATATAATTAGTAAAACGTTTTATATAATTGGCAAGGGGGGATACGCATGCCGGGAGGGCGCGGGAGTATGGTTCCCTACGGGCGGAAACGCGGCTTTCGGCGGTCTTTCCGCAAAAACCGGTCCCTGCTGCTGATGTGCCTCCCGGTCATGCTGGCGCTGCTGGTGTTTTGCTATCTTCCGATGCCGGGCTTGTATGTGGCCTTTATCGACTATAACTACGCCGATGGCGTGTTCGGTTCTCAGTTTGTGGGCCTGCAGAATTTCCGGCCGCTGATCCTGTCGGGCACCCTGTGGACGCTTACCCGGAACACCGTGCTGTACAATATCGCCTTCATCCTGACGGGCAACGTCGTGCAATTGATTTTTGCGGTTTTGCTCAACGAAATCGCATGCAAGGCATATCGCCGCGTCACCCAGTCCATTATGATCCTGCCGCACTTCATCAGCATCGTGGTCGTGGGGCTATTTCTCTACAGCGTCATCAATTACGACAAGGGAATCCTCAACAACATCCTGGATTCCCTCGGGCAGGCGCGCGTCTCGGTCTACAGCACGCCTTCCGTATGGCCGGGGCTTTTGATTCTGATCAATCTGTGGAAAAGCGTGGGCTACGGCACCATCGTATATTTCGCCGCCATCACCGGCATGGATACGGAAATGCTGGAAGCGGCCCATATAGACGGCGCAAGCACCTGGCAGCGTATCCGCTATATCCAGCTGCCCTGCCTGCGCCCCACCTTTGTAATCCTTCTGCTGCTGGCCCTGGGCGGCGTGATGCGGGGCAATTTCGGGCTGTTCTATAACACCGTGGGCGCCCAGAACTCCATGCTCTACGACGTCACGGACATCATTGAAACCTACGTCTTCCGCGCCCTGATGAACAACTTCAACTTCTCTATCGGCAGCGCCGTATCCCTGTACCAGTCTGTGGTCGGGTTTGCGCTTATTCTGGGCGCCAACAGCCTGGCGCGGCGGCTGGATCCGGACTGCGCGCTATTTTAGGTAAATGCTGATTAAGCCCCCTGCACGCCGCCGCTTATATTTCCGCCAGATAGCGGCCGCGGTTTGCCCGCTCGCTTTTATTGTCGCGGATTTCACAGTCGCTTATCCGCTGTGTAAAAGCTCCCATCTTTGGGTCACTCACGGCAACGCCGTGGTGTCCACTGGACACGCGCTTCCCTCCGATGCCCGACGTAGCGCTGCTACTACTTCGGATTTTCACAACCCAACCTGACGAAAATATACCGTGCCATCGCACAGGCTCTTAATCATCATTTACCTGGGAAAGGGGGAAGCGGCATGATAAAAACAATGCAGGCGCCAAGGCGCCGCCGTATCCGTACGGACTGCTCGGGCGTTGTGATCAAAATCATCGGGTACGGCCTGATTACGCTGTTTGCGCTTTTATGCATCATCCCCTTTTATATGATGGCGGTGGCGTCCTTTTCCACGGAACGGCAGCTTTTAATCAACGGCTACCGGTTCTACATCCAGCAGCCTACGCTGTTTGCCTACCGGCTTGTGTTTGAAAATCCCGATAAGGTCATCGGCTCCTACGTGCTGACCATCCTGCTCACCGTCATCGGCACCGGCATCGGGCTGCTGGGCACGGCCATGGCCGGATACGCGCTGCAGCGGCCCGACTTCGATTACCGCAACAAGATCAGCCTGTTCATTTACTTCACAATGCTGTTTTCCGGGGGCATCGTGGCCTACTACCTTTTGATGACACAGTTTTTGCACCTGAAGAACAACTATCTGGCGCTGCTGCTGCCCGGGCTGTTTTCCCCGTTTAATATCTTCATCATGCGCAACTTCATGAAAAGCATCCCCCATTCGGTCACGGAATCCGCGCTGATAGACGGCGCGGGGGATTTCAGGATACTCGTCCGCATCATCATCCCCATGTCCACTCCGGCGCTTGCGACCCTGGGGCTGTTCATCGCCCTGGGGTACTGGAACGAATGGTACAACGCGCTGCTGTTTTTGCCAAACACGAAATACAGGCCGCTGCAATACTTCCTGTATAACATCATCACCCAGCAGGACTATATCAAAAACTCCGCCGCCGCTTCCCACGTACGCACCGCGGACGTGCCGCTGGAAACCATGAAGATGGCCTGCGCCATGATCACCACCGGCCCCGTGCTGCTGTTTTATCCCTTTGTGCAGCGTTATTTCATCAAAGGCATCACCATCGGCGCTATCAAGGGGTGATACTAATCCCAACCCTTCATACTATTGTCTTGCATCGTCTTTTGCCCGCATTCATTGTCGAGAAAACTTGATGTAGCCCCCCGCTACACCTGCGTTTCCTCTCCTCGACTGCGAACAAAATACTCGCAATCCATATAGCATGAAAGATTGGAATTAGTATCATGAGAACCTCACGGGCTTGACGCCTGTGCAAATATACAAGGAGGAAGAAACCATGAAGAAAACAATCGTTGCCCTGCTACTGGTACTTATCTTTGCACTGCCTGCCTTCAGCGTCTGCGCCGAAGAAAGGCTGGACTTCGCAACGGACATCGACCTGAGCGAGCCCGTTGTCATCAACTTCCTGGTCTTTGGCGACGCGCCCGCCGGCGAGGCCGCGGTGCTGGAGAAGATCAACGAGATTCTCTCCGCCAAGATCAACACCACGCTCAACTGGCAGCGCGTATCCTGGACGGATTGGTCAACCGTCTATAACCTGATGCTTGCCACAGGCGAGGATATGGACCTGATCACAACCTCCGCGTCATGGCTGGGTATGTGGGAAAACGCCGGTAAAGGCGCCTTTATGGATATCACCGAGCTTTTGCCCAAGTACGCCCCCAACATCTACTTAAACACCTCGGCCGAGGAATGGAACATGTGCAAATACGACGGCGGAATCATCTGCGTGCCGGGCAACCATTACGTCCAGTATTCCAACCACGGCATGATGTACCGCGGCGACTGGCTGGAAGAATTCGGCATGGACGAGATTGCGACCATCGAAGACCTGGCAGCCTATTGGACGAAGGTGGAGGAAGTCTACGGCGCCGAGGGCGTGGTGCCGTGGAACACCAAGGGCGGCGTAGGCGACCTGCAGCTGTTCTACATGTATGAAGCCGCCTACACGACGCATATTGACATCGACGGCCTGTCGATCGGCCAGTTCCCCTGCATTCAGGGCGTTTCGCTGGACGATCCCTACACCCTTTGCCAGCCCCTGACCGAGGACTGGTTCGTGGATTTCGCCGCGCTGATGAAGGAATGGGCCGATAAGGGCTTCTGGCCGACGGACGTCATGAACTCCTCTAACGACGCGCGCGAGCTCCTCAAAGCTGGCCTGTCGGCTTCCGACGAGCATCATGTGGCGACCTACACCGGCCTGGTGACCGAGATCGAAAGAGAAGAAAACCAGCCCGGCGCGGATCTGAAAATCTTCCTGTGGAGCGATCTGAGCGGCTATATCGTCAAGGAAAGCTTCCTGCAGGATGCCGTTGCCCTCAGCGCGAATTCCAAAAACCCCGAGCGCGCTTTGATGGTGCTGGACCTGCTCAAAGAGGATGAAGAACTCCATCTGCTCTTGAACTACGGTATCGAAGGCGTGCAGTACGTAATCAACGAAGACGGCAAGCGCGAGGAGCCCGCGGATTTCGATACCGCCACGGACACCTACTGGTCCGACGCCTGGGGCGTGCGCGAGGACAAGTTCCTGCGCCTGCTGCCAAGCGTGGACGACTGGGACGGCAAGACCGAAATGTATGCCACCCGCCTGGATCCCATCTCCGTAACCAATCCTTACTCTACATTCGTGTTTGATTCTTCGGCTGTGACCGCCGAACTGACCGCCGTAACCGAGGCCGTTAACCGCTACTCGCCCGCCATACAGTTTGGCAAGGTGGAGGACGTGGAAGAAGCCGTGAACCAGCTTCGCACAGCTTTGGAGCAGGCGGGCGTCCAAACCTTGTTTGACGAGGTGCAGCGCCAGATGACCGCATATAAGGAGTCGCTGGGCCTGTAAGACGGCAGGGCCGGGGGAGGAATCATTCCTCCCCGGCCCCCGCTGAAAACCACGCTTACCGGCCGTATATCTTGTTACGGCAGGTAGCATGTGATACGATAAATCAATCGGCAATATCCCACGGCAGGAGGTGTTCCTATGGCGTCCATCCGGGATGTATCCAAACGCGCGGGCGTATCCATCGCTACGGTGTCAAACGCCCTCAACGGGCAGCCCAACATCAGCGAGGCCACCCGGGAAAAGGTGCTAAAAGCCGTGCAGGAACTGGGGTATTTCCCCAATATCAACGCGCGGCTGATGAAAACCGACAAAACAAACGCCATCGCCGTTTTCTACCCCAACTTCAACGCGTCCTTCTACACGGGCATGCTGCAATCCATGTACGGGGCCTGCAAGGAAAACGGCTACGATATGTTTGTGTATATCTCCCAGGCCGAAACGTCCCGCAAGCTGGTGGCGTCCATCTTATCCACCAACTTCGACGGGGCCATTATCCTCCACGAAAAGCTGGCGGAGGAGGACCTGCCGCTTTTAGCCCAGCGGAATGTGCCCTATGTGTTCATGGATAAGGAAGTGACGGGCAAGAAGATGTCCGGCGTGCTGATCAACAATGAAAAGGGCATGATGCAGGGGCTGGAGTATTTGAAGCATACGGGCCATACCCGCATCGCGTTTATGGGCGGCACGGGGAACTATGACAGCGAAATGCGGCAAAACGCGTTTGTGCAAGGCATGAAAAAGCTGCGCCTCCCCATTGATCCGGAGTATATGTTTCAGGGGTACTTTCAGGAGGACGCCGCGTATTCCATCGTTCGGGGCAGCGTTGCCGACGGCCGTTTTTCCATCGGCAAGGAGGGCCCGACGCGGTATTCTGCGCCAACGACGTGATGGCCAAGGGCGTTGTCAGGGCGCTTGGTGATATCGGCATCAAAGTCCCCAACGACATCAGCGTGCTGGGCTTTGACGACAACGAGTACGCGCTGCAGTGCGCCCCGCCGCTGGCGACCATCCACTATTCCCTGGAGGATATGGGCCGGCAGGCCGCCCTGGAGGCGCTGCGCCTGATGGAACCCAAAGCGCAGGGAAGGCTTTCTTATATCGACACAAAACTCGTGGTGCGGGAGTCCGTCAACATCCGCTACGAGGGCGAATTATAGCCCCGTTCGCGGCGGACATGCTTTCACCCTAAAACACAGATAATCACCGTTCCTCATCCGCCGCGGGCGTATACGGCGGGCGGGATTGGTATTGCATAAAAAAACAGCGTTTGGCTGTAACGTCGGGAGGTTGCCATGGCTGAACTAAGAGGGGTCAACCTGGGTAATTGGCTGGTACTGGAAAAATGGATGCACGGGGAGCTGTTCCGCGGCACTACGGCGGAGGATGAGACCGAGCTTTGCAACCAACTGGGCGAAGCGCGCTTTGAGCGGCTCAAAGAGCACCGGGACAGCTATATTACGAAAGCGGATTTTGAGTATCTGGCCTCCCGCGGCTTCAACGCCCTGCGCATCCCCGTGCCGCACTTTATTTTCGACGACTGCCCGCCGTACGTGGGCTGCATCGAATACCTGGACAAGGCTTTCCGGTGGGCAAAGGAAACGGGGCTTAAAATCCTCATCGACCTGCACACCGTCAGGGACGGCCAGAACGGATTTGACAACGGCGGTATCTGCGGCGTTTGCAAGTGGCACCTGAAGGAAGAAAACCTTTTGCACACCCGGCGGGTGCTCTGCCGCCTGGCGCGGCGCTACAAGGGCCATCCCGCGCTCTACGGCCTGGAATTTGTCAACGAGCCCACGCGGCCCGATATGTATGAAAGCCTGGTCAGGGAAGGACGGTACCCGCCGCACGACCCGCAGCGCGCCAAGGGCTCCTGCGGCGTGCCGGACGGCGTGCTGATCCGCTTTTACAAGGATTGCTACCGTGATTTGCGGGCCGTTGTGGGGGAGGACGTTCCCCTGGTGTTTCACGACGGATTCCGGCTGCGCCTGTGGAAGGCCGTGTTCCCGCCGGAGGAGTATAAAAACCTGATTCTCGATACGCACATGTATGTCGTTTTCAGCGCGTACGAGAAAGGGCCGGACGCCTTTCAAACGGTGCTGGATACCTCTTTGAATGAGTTTCAGCAAAGCATCCGGGAAATGCGGGCTTACTATCCCGTGATTATCGGGGAATGGAGTTTCGCGTATCCCGAAACCGGCTTTGACGACGGGGACACGCCCCTGATGCGGGATGCCGCCATACGGGCCAGCGCGGCCTGCCAGCTGCGCGTATTTGAACAGGCCGACGGATGGTTTTTCTGGAGTTACAAGCTCATCGGCGGGCCCCGGGGCTGGGATATACGCAAGGCGGTTGATGAGGGCTGGATGCCGCTAACCATACGATAGACTGGAGCAATGCGATATGAACGCGCACGCGATCCGCACGAATATTAAGGACGGCCTTTACTGGCGGCCCTTTACGCCGGAGATGAAAAAGGCGGACCACAACCGCCTGCTCTGCCTGTACCCCGACATGCGGTATCAGGTTTTTCAGGGCTTCGGCGGCGCGTTTACGGAGGCCGCGGGCGCTACCTGGCTGACGCTTGATCCCGCCGCGCGGGACGAATGCATCAAGGCGTATTTCGGCGGGGAAGGGCTTCGCTATACCCTGGGGCGCGCGCATATGGGGAGCTGCGATTTCGCGCTGAATAACTACGCCTGCGTGGATGATCCCGAGGATGAAAAGCTGACCGGCTTTTCCATGGAACGGGACGAAACATATATCCTGCCGATGATTCTCAGGGCGCAGGCGGTCGCGGGGCGGGAGATCCGGCTGCTGCTCTCCCCCTGGAGCCCGCCCGCGTTCATGAAAAGCAACGGCGACATGAATGGCGGCGGCAAGCTGTTGGAGACGTACGCGCAGCGCTGGGCGCGGTGTATCGCGGAATACGTCAGGCGCTACCGCGAGGCCGGGGCCTGTGTGAGCATGATCACCGTGCAAAACGAGCCGGAGGCCAAACAGACCTGGGACAGCTGCCTGTATACCGCCCGCGAGGAGGGGCTGTTCGTAAGCGATTATCTCGGCCCCGCCCTGGAACGGGCGGGCCTGCGGGACGTAAAGATTTTGGTGTGGGACCACAACAAGGAGCGCATGCTGCGCAGGACGACGGAAACCCTCGCCGCCGGGCAGGCGGGCCGCTACGTTTCGGGCGTGGCCTTTCACTGGTACACCGGCGACCATTTCGAAAACGTCGCCATGACGGCGCGGCGCTTCCCGGAGCTTACGCTGCTCTTTACAGAAGGCTGCGTGGAGTTCAGCCGGTTCTCGCGGGCCGGCCAGACCGACAACGCGGAAATGTACGCCCACGACATTCTGGGGAACCTCAATGCCGGGGCGCACGGGGTGATCGACTGGAACCTGCTCCTAAACGCGCAGGGCGGCCCCAACCATCAGCGCAACTACTGCCAGGCGCCGCTGATGGCGAACGCTTCGGGCGGGGTGGAGCGCAAGGCGTCGTATTACTATATCGGGCATTTCAGCCGCTTCATCCGCCCGGGCGCGGTGCGCATCGGCATCTCCCGCTACAGCGCAAAGCTTGAGGCGGCGGCGTTCCAAAACACGGACGGCAGCATCGCCGTCGTGATCTTAAACCGCCATGACACGCCAATGGACGCCTTCGTCGAAATGCCAAACGGCGAAGCCCGGCACATTTCACTTAAGGCGCACGAGATCGTGAGCGTGGTGCTGGAATAAGCGGCGCGGCGCACATACACGCTTGTCCGGGGAAAACAATACCCATCCGCCGGTTTTGCCGACGGAGGGGTATTGTTTGAATGAAACGGGATACCGGCGCTTATTGCACGGCGATAACCCTTTCGCAGTAGAAAACCATATCCATATAGGTCATGGCGATTGTGCCGTCTTCCAGCAGAGCGAACGTCTTGGTTTCGTCTGTGCCCGTGTCCGTAACGGAAGCCACAACCAGCTTGCCGTCGGTCAGGGTTCCCGTTTGCGCAAACTCAACGCCTAAGGATGTAACGCTTCCGTTTTGGATAACAATGCCCGCGTCTTCATATCCAATCTGCGCCATCGCGGCAAAAGGCACGATCATCCCATTGGCGTCGACCGTCGTGATGGTCCAGATGCCGTCAAAATCGCTGATGTCCGCGGCGGCGATTTGAGCGGCGGCAACAAAGCTGGAACTGGCGGGTTCGCGCCCGAAGGTCATAATATACCCTTCGGCGTCCGCTACCAGCTGGCCGTCGTCATTCGCCGTGAAATCCAGCGGTGATTCCCCGGCGGTGATCGTCAGCGTTTCGCCGTCCAGCGTCCATGCGGCGGGTTCGTCTTCCTCGTCTGCCGTAGAGATCAGGCCGGTGCCGTCGGCATTCAGGACGATGGTCTGATCTATGCCAAGATCGGCGGGATTTAGGGTAATTCCTTCAATTTCAACGGAAACCAGATACCATGTGCCGGTATAATCTGCGGTTTGGGCCGTTGCCAGGGTGCCCAGCACCAGCAGGCCCAGCAGCAGCGCGGCAAGTTTTTTCATCATATGGGGTTCTCCTTCGCTTGATCGTAAATCTATTACAGTCGTTTCGTGCAGGAACCTTCCATGCGTTCATCATATCATAAACACCCGCATTTACAAGATTTTATCATCAAAATACGTTGTTTTTACATACATTGAAAGCACAGCGTACGCTGATTGATCCTGAATGGGTTGCGCCCAACACTACAGCCGGGCCGCTGCAGCAGGGGAACTGCGGCGGCCCTGTTTTATCAAAATGTGTAAATAGGATAGAGCTAAAAGTCGGTATGAACGTCGTCGCCGGTTTGCTGTTTTCTGTAATTTGCGGGCGATATGCCGTAATTCCTGTGAAAAACCGTACTGAAATACTTGGAGGAGCAAAAGCCGGTCATTCCGGATATTTCCTTGAGGGAAAGGGCTGTCTTTTTCAGCAGCTGACAGGCGTTTTCCATCCGTATATTGTTGATGCTTGCCATCAGGTTGACGCCCTTCTTTTCCTTATAGATACGGGAGAGATAAGAGGGGTTGTAATGCACATAGTCGGCAATGGCGCTCAGGGAAATATCCCGGCTGAAATTTTCGCGAATGTAGCGATCCACAGTTTCAATCAAACTATCCGCTTTATGCTTCTTGCTGTACTCGGCCAGGATAAAGAGCTGGTCAAACATCTTGAGCACATCGTTGATCCACTGCTGCCCGTCCGAATACCCGACGCATTGCAGCAGCCCCTTAAAGTGACCGAGCGTCCAATCCGGGGAATCGAGGATTTTAAGCGCATTGGAGGTCACGAGCGTGACTGTCGCAACCAGGGGATGCGGCAGCATGGCGGCCAGGTCCTTCTCAGAACCAAGGGGCGCCAATTCGCGGGACAGAAGATGCATAAATTGGGGTTTCTCCCCCTTGCAGAACAGCTCCGTCAGCTGGTGGATGCAGTCAACGATCACCGTTATTTCTCCCTTGTCCCCGGCGGCTTCATCCGGGAGCAGGATCATCTGTGTCTCTTTCTCCGTAAGCTGGTCAAGCGTAAACTTCGTCATAAAAAAGGTGTGGCGCAGCTCGTTCCAGGGAACAAACCCGGCGGAAACGACCAAAGAGAGATAGCCGTTCGTCTCGTCTTCCATCAGGTAGGAGAAGGATTCGCGGATATACACGGCCAGGTCCCTGAGCGCTTCCTCGCTTTCGTTTTGCACAAGCCAAAACCCCATACGGTCGCTCATATGGAGATAAACGGAGAGGTTTCGCTTGGCCAGCTGATTGGAGATACGCAGCGTAAAACGGTCCATAAGCCGGATCTCATCGTCGCGGGTGCATGAGTCGTTGAGCTTCCCGCCGATCAGCATCACCTGTTTTTCCGGATCAAGCGCCAGGGCAACCCGCGTCCTTTCCTGTTCGTCCGGAGGCGGTTCGCCATAGCGGATGATCCGTTCCACCAGATTCCAGCGGATCAGGTGCCGCATGCCCGCGATACGCTCCTCCATTTCCACATACAGCCGCTCGTTTTCCTCCTGCTTTTGCAACTGCTCCAAAATCGCGCCTACCCGGGCGACCACCTTTTCATATCCTTCGACCTTGATGAGGAATTCCACGCCCTCGTATTGATGCGCATAGTAGGCATACTGGAATACCTCAAAGCCCGTCAGGATAATGATCCGGCAATCCGGCCAGCATTTCTTGATGTAATCGACAAGGTCCAACCCGTTCATGCCCGGCATGTTTATATCCGTTATCACGATATCAAAGCGCATTTGGCGCAGCAGCTTTATTGCCTCCGCGGCGGAGAGGGCGCAGTGGTACTCCATCTCAAACTGATCGACAAGATATGTTCTCATACCGTCCACGATCGTCTTTTCATCGTCAACCAAAAGCATCTTATACATGCTGCTTCTTCTCCTCAATATGAATCGTGCAGCGCAGGCCGCCCAAAGGCGACCGATCCACCCGCAGGCCGCAGATGTCCCCATAGGTCATCAGGATCCGCCGGTTGATGTTGTTGAGCGCGATCCTTCCGGCATAGCCCGCGGAGCACGGATCCTCCAGCATGCCGCGCAGCTTTTCCAGTATTTCATCCGTTAATTCGGCCCCGTTATCCTCCACGACGATATCCAGGCTGCTGTCGTTCTCTTTGAAATGTACAGCCACGATCCCCCCTTCCTCGACGTTCTTGACCCCGTGCATGAAGGCGTTTTCGATCAGGGGCTGAAGGATCAGGCGCGGCACGCGCAGCATTTCCAGCGATTCCGGAAGGGGATCAAAATCCACGCGGATGCGGTCGCCGAAACGCATACATTGTATATCGGCATAGGCCCGCGCATGGTCGATCTCCTGATGCAAACACGCATAAGGGCTCTCCACATGGACGATATACTTGAGATATTCCCCCATCAGGGAAGCCAGGCGCGCCGCCTGGTCGTATTCCTCCTGCACCAGAAGGCTGCGCAGGACAAAATAGGTATTGTACAGAAAATGGGGGCTGATCTGATACTGCAGCTGCTTTATCTCCGCGTCGGAGGCCAGAAGCTGGAATTCACTTTCCCGCTTCATGTGATCCTTCAATTTTCGCAGCATGTGGTTATACTGGTCAAACATATCCTGGAATTCCAGTGTCATCGTGCGGCCCAGCCGGAAGCTTAAGTCGCCGTCTTCCATCTTGCGCAAAGCCGCCCTGATTTGCGTGATGGGCCCGTAAATGGTCTTGTATAAAACCGTCGTCAGCAGGAAGCCGAACGCCACCATCGCGCCGATTTGCACCGCGATCCGGGATCGATAGCGCAGCAGCAGCCGCAGCGTATAATCCTGGGGCGTAATCTGTATAAGCCGCATACCCGTGCTGCCGACATCCGATAATGTGACCATCTGCGGGATTTCCAGACCTTCAAGCTCAAATTGCAGCAGCGTATCCGGATCGTTCCGGGTGATCTTTTCAAAAGCGGCGGCATCTATGGTCGTTTCCATGTTGTCGGTGACATAATGTGTTCCATCCATGTCGAGTATAAAGGAGGTGGCGTTCGTCATCTCGGAATAGTCGTCAAGCCACTTGGCAATCAGATCCCGGCTCAAAAAGGTAGTGAGCACCATTCCGCTGGACGTGAGGGTTTGCATGCTTACAGGATAACAGGCAAATAAGGTAATACCGGTTTCCTGCACGCAGATACCGCCCGGGCAGGTTTCGATCAGGGCGCTTACCTCGCTGAGCGTTTGTTCTGTGAGCTCCGTCCAATAATCGGATACCGACAACTGCTTCTCAAGTTGCGGGAAGTAGAGCGTGCTGTTTTGGATAAGGCGGGAAAGGCTGGCCCGGGCCTGTATGTCCGCATACAGCCCGGAGACCATGTAGGCCTGCTCGCTTTTACTGGAGAGGGTATACAGGATATTGACACGCTGCGTTGCCTCGCTTCCGATCAGGTCATATTGCTGCAGCTGAATCCGGGAAATCTCTTCGTCCAGCAGCTTTGCATAGAATGTCGTTTCCGACTGGGCGGAGGAAAGCAGCGTCTCCTGCAACGCGTCAAGAGATACCCGGTGGATATGCAGGGCCATCAGGGACATCGGCAGAATACAAAAAAGCAGAATAACCAAAATAAGGGTTCGTAGCGAGTGGATTGAAAGCCATTTCTTTTTTGCACTTATCAAGATACTGCTCCTTTCGCAGTCAAATGACAAACTGCATTTTCTTTAATTCAATCGCAATATTTTTTATTGTAAATGGAATTGCGGATTTGTCAAACAGCAACGGGGGGAGCATTGTATAGGCCTGATTGCATATCCCGGATAAACGCAAACGCAGGGATCGATCCGCGGCATTTTCCGCGTTTTTTCTGTTATGAAGGCCTTTTTGCGGGGAAACCGGGGTTGTCCGGGAGACGATTTTTACATACTGCGCGACCATTCTTTTACATCCCGCATATTTCATTCCGGCGCAGAAATACGCGAAGTAAATTATATTCACCCGTAATGCGCCAACAAGTAAATATCAGGTAATTGCGCTATGGTTTGAGGGTGCTCTATAATGATCTTAACTGAAGAAAAGTTGCGGCGCTGCAATTGCTTCAAATCACAATTCTCAAAATATGGAAGGAGCCCGGAACATGAAAATGCATAAGATTCTCTCACTCGTCTTAGTTCTTTGCCTGATGCTGTCCTGCCTTGCGGTCGCGTCTGCGGAAGAAGAAGATGAACTGATGGCTAAATGGAACTCCGAGACCCAGTACATTCTCGACAATTATTCAGCCTTTTTTGAAGAGGATGGCCTGGGCGACGTCATGCAGCCCTACGAAGAGACCGTTACTCTTTCCCTTGCCAAGTTTTATACTGCGGCAGACGAAACCCGTGTAGCGACCTTCAACGAGCGGTATGGCGAGACCTTTGAAAGCAACCGTTGGACATACATCACCGAAAACGCCCTGAACATCACGTTCGATTACGAGTGGTGGGCCCTGAACGGCGACGATTATAATCAGAAACTGCGCCTGGAAATGGCTGCCGGCAATCTGCCGGACGTGTTTACAGCCACACAGAGCGACGTGCTGCAGCTCGCGGAAGCCGGCCTGATTATAGACGTTTCTGATTTGATCGAGCAATACGCCTCCACAGACTTGAAGGAGATTCTGAGTTCCGACGGCGGAATGGGCTATGACATGGTTTCGTACGACGGCGGTGTTTACGGTATTCCCAAGCGCGCTTCCGACACCGACGCCTACTCCTACCTGTTCATACGCAAAGACTGGATGGAAGCGTTGAACCTGGAATGGCCCAGCACCATCGACGATCTCGAAAATATCATGAAAGCCTTCTCCGAGGCGGACTTTGATGGTAACGGCGAGGACGATACCGTTGGCATGGCAGTGAACAAAAGCCTGTGGTATCTTGTTCGCGGATTGTGCAGCGCGTACGGCGCATATCCCGAATACTGGGTTGAGGATGAGGAAGGCAACGTCGTCTTCGGCGCGACCCAGCCGGAAATGAAAGACGCCCTCAGCACTTTGCGCCACTTCTTTGAAGAAGGGTACATTGATCCGGAATTCGCCACCCAGACCGAGACAGTCGCCCTGGAAGCGGTCCTCAACGGAAAATGCGGCGTGGTCTACGGCGGCCATTGGCTTGGCCATACCTTCGGCGATCTGCATGAGCTGGATCCCGATTCCGAATGGGTGTGCATGACCCTGCCCACCGGCAACGGCGAGGCGGTCAGCTCTCCGCTGACTCCGAATGTAAGTAAGTGGTACTGCATCAGCGTTGATTGCGAAAACCCCGAAGCCGCCCTCAAGGTTCTCAACCTGTGGGAATATGCGTTCTTCAACGCCAACGACGCCGCATGGTTCAGCTACGAGGAGAACGACTCCCGCAACAACGTCGCACCCCTGAACGGCAGCGTCGCCGCTACCGACAATATGGACGTGTACAAGATGCTCCAGCAGATGCTGGAGACGAACGACAGCTCCGTCCTCAAAGGGAAGGCCATCGCCTATTGGGGCAATTTCCTCAACGAGTCTTTGGCCTGGGAGTGGAATTTGATGTTCGGCGCGGGGGATACTCCCATGAAAGTGCTGTGCGAAGCATACGAGAGTGGACTGACGTTCTATAACGCCTTCGTCGGCCCCCAGAACGAGCTGATGCAGGAGCGCTGGAGCACGATTCAGGATGAATTCCTCACCATGAGCACCAAGATCATCCTGGGCGAAATCAGCGTTGAAGAAGGCTTCGACCAATGGCTGAATACCTTCTCCGCGTTGGGTGGAGACGAAATAACGGCCTATGTCAACGAGTGGAAGGATTCTCTGGACTAAATCCCCCTTGTATCCATCTGCCGGCGGCACGGTTTCCCCGCGCTGCCGGCAGAGCGGTCCAGGCAACGCAGGGAAGAATAAAATTTGACAGACGCTTGATAAACATGCCATACAGGAGCCCGTGTCCGTCTAGGGCTCCCGTTATGTCCTCTGCTTTCGTCCGCTCTGGCTATGGGTCAAGGCAAACGCCAAGGAGGAACCAATTTGACAAACATACAATTATCACGCCATACAAGGTCCCGGTTCCGCCGCGGGCTCCCGCTGCGTCTTATGATCCTGCCCGGTTTGATTATAGTGTTCATCTTCAGCTATATCCCCCTGGGCGGCCTGATCATCGCTTTTCAGAAGTTCATCCCGGCCAAAGGCCTCTTTGGCCAGCAGAAGTGGGTGGGTTTGCAGAATTTCGAGTACATCCTGGCGCTGCCCAACACGATGAACGTCATCCGGAATACCGTCGTGATTGCCTTTTGGAAAATTACGCTGCGCCTGATTATACCCGTTGTCGTGGCGCTGCTGCTCAACGAGGTTGCCAACCTGGCATTTAAGCGCGCCGTCCAGACGATCGTTTATTTTCCTCATTTTCTTTCCTGGATCATCTTTGGCGGCATCATGCTGGATATTCTTTCCCCATCCAGCGGGATTGTCAATAAACTGTTAGGCTTGTTCGGCGTAGGGCCTATCTACTTTTTGGGCGATAAAAACTATTTTCAGGCCACCATTATATTTACGGACCTATGGAAATCCTTTGGCTACGGCACAATCATCTATATGGCCGCCCTTACCGGGATTGACCCGAACTTATACGAGGTTTCGGCAATCGACGGCGCCAACCGCTGGCAGCAGACGATCCATATTACCCTGCCCGGCATCAGTTCCACCATTGTGCTGATGATGGTGCTCAGCCTCGGTAACGTCCTCAATGCGGGCTTTGACCAAATTTACAATATGTACAGTCCCATCGTATATGAGACCGGCGATATCCTGGATACCATGATCTATCGTCTGGGCCTGGAAAGCGCTCAGTACGGGCCTGCCGCGGCGCTGAGTTTCTTCAAGTCCATTATATCCTGCATATTTGTCTCCGTATCGTATTGGGTGGCTTACCGGTTCTTCCGATATTCACTGTTCTAGGGAAGGATGTTACATGAAAACAACCGTATCATGCAGTAGAAAAGTTTTCCTTGCTTTTAATAACGTATTGCTGGTTTTGCTGGCCCTGGTTTGCATCCTGCCTTTCATCCATGTCATTGCCATATCCTTCAGCGGCAAGGCGGAAACCTCCGCCGGTATGGTTGGGTTGTGGCCGGTGGGCTTTAACATTGATACCTATGCCTTCCTGTTGAAAAAGACCGCCTTCTGGAATGCTTTTTTACGCTCGGTCGAGCGGCTGGTGCTGGGCACGAGCATCAACCTGTTCCTTATTATTCTAACGGCCTATCCG
>Ga0116164_10001751_pt1 | contig 16074 bp, 13 predicted proteins | sample AD_UKC109_MetaG_FD_89888 | JGI IMG/M metagenome (GOLD analysis project Ga0116164, IMG submission 89888) | Active sludge microbial communities of municipal wastewater-treating anaerobic digesters from Hong Kong - AD_UKC109_MetaG | ecosystem: Engineered > Bioreactor > Anaerobic > Digestate... | reverse complement strand
TATTTCCGTGAAAGCTCCTCTGGTACCGGAGCCTTCTTCTCTGGAAACTACCGTTATTTCCGCATCTTTTCCGCCAAGCTCTTTCCAGTTTGTGATCTCACCGGTATAGACCTTTTCAAGTTCTTCAATGGTGATATCTTCCGTTTCGGTTTCTGTATTGACTACTACTGCCACGCCGTCCATTGCTATTATGTACTCTTCTTTTACAGAACCTTTTTCTTCATCCTTTACTTCTCTGGAAAGAGATCCGATGTCGGCTATCCCCTCTTCGATGGCCTTTATGCCCTGTCCCGAGCCTCCGCCCTGGACCTCTACTGACGTACCTTCGTTATCTGTCATGAACTCTTCTGCCATCACCTCCGAAAGGGGCTGTACTGATGTAGATCCCGCTATAACTACAGTTTCTCCGGAACTTTTCTGCTCATCGCTTCCGCTTTCTCCTCCGCAGGCCGACATGACTCCTGTTGTCAGTGCCATTGCCAGTCCCAGTGCAATGATTTTTTTGATTTTGTTCTTTTTCATTTTTTCTTTCCTTCCTGAATGCCCTTGCATTCTTCGGCGGATCCTTTTTCGCCGCCGTATTTTTTTACTTTTGTTTACAAGTAAATAATACCCCCGTATTGTTACGGGAGTATTAATAATACCGTTATGTTTCTGTTAAATATGTTAAGTTCCTGTTAAGGATCTCTGCAGCCCTTTTGGCATAGGGGCTTCTTTTTATTTGCTGTTTTTCGTCTTTTCTTTTTCTTTCCAGCAAACGGTTTCTTCACCTTTACTGTCTGCCACCAGGATCATTTTGCTTTCTTCCAGTTCATATACTTTTATTATGTTCCTAAGGGCTTTGATGGTATCCGGTATCTCATCATATACTTCTTTTTCGTTTTCAAGTACCTGGGGCCTGTATATGCTTTTTACTCCTTCGGAACTGTCTTTTTCAAAAACAGCCCCGTAAAAAGTGTTGGTCTCCACAAGATCCTGGAAGAAATGGCTCCCGAAAGAAAGCTCCGGCATAAGCCCGCTACTTTCGAAGGACATTTCAAATATTGCGTTCACATTGCTTATCTGGGCATATCTTACCGGTATACCCAGTTCTGCCGAATTAGTTCCCCATCTGCCCGGTCCCAGTATCATAAGGCTTTTTTTGTTTTGTCCCGCATAAGTATTGACCGCATGTATGGCATTTGCCACAGAGAACTTTTCTTTATAGGGCATTTCCGCATAACCTTTGGCATCGACTATCACTACCATGTCAAACTCCATTTTTGTGGGGCCGCCCATGGTGTTCTTGAACAATTTCATAAATGTTTTTTCTTCAGGCACATCCGGTATTTTCACACCTGCTATACCGGTGCCCTTTGACTGCAAGGGTCTGCACTGCAGAAGATTTATCAGGAACTCTCCCTTTTCGGAAAAGTTTATCGTGAATTCTATATCCACAGGATATTTGTAATGTTCATGCAGGGTTTTTAATACTTCTCTCATGGTGGACACCAGCTCTTCATTCTTGAGCATTTTTTCGCATGTGGTGGAGATCACCTGCTGTCTGCGTCCCATATCACTCAGTCTGTTTTCAGTCTCATAGTCATGCTCAACAAAAAGCGAATTATACCAGTTGGGTGCTTTTTCCGCCACCTCTTCAAGGGGTATAGTAAGAAGTGTGTTCTCTGTAAAGTCCAATACATCTACATTTTTCTGGACGAACCTGAATCTGTCTTCCGGCAGCATTGATGGCTTGAGTGCCGGCTTATCAAGAGCTGCAAGCCGGGGATAATCCTGGAAAGTTCTGTCCACGGCCCTGGTTCCCAGTCCAGCAACAAGACGTATCATTCCCTCGTTTGGATCAATGGATTTGTTCCATGTGTATGAGTTCATGGAATAGCCCACACCTGCGGCTCCCGGCATAAAAACATCTTGAAATACGGACCCGGAGACCCTCTGCACCAGAATAGACATCTGTTCATCGGCCTTGTCAAGTCCTCTCTGTTTTCTGTATATCAATGCGGATTCATCCATGGCACTGGCATAAACATCCTTTACCGCTTTTACAAACTGTTCATAACGTTCTTCGGGAGAGCCGATGTTCACACAGAAAATCGAATCGTATTTGCCCGCGAATGCATTTCCGAATCCGTCTTCCAGCAGGGAACTGGATCTTACTATTATAGGATTCTGTCCGTAATGATCTATCAGTCTTCTGAATTTTTCTTTGACAAGATCGGGAAAATCGCCGTAGGGTATCTGGCTTTTCAATACTCTGGCGGCCATAAAATAACCTTCATCGCTTTTGTGTTCAAGCCAGAGTTTCCACCAGTTATTTCTGATAAGAAATGTATAGAATACATTGGAGCCCACATAAAACGAATCGTGTTCTTCTATGTGCTCCGCCAGATCCGGTCTATTGTTTTCTATTATTTTACGGGCCAGCAGCATTCCTGCCGCTTTGCCTCCTATACTACCGGTTCCTACCAGTCTCAGGTTGATGTTAAGATAATCCTGTATATTATAATTGGCTTTGAAAAGATTGGCTCTTTCCTGGTCTCTGCCTATAAGCATCTTGTAAAGTTTCTTTTCATAAAGTTCCATATCCGGAGATTCTTCAAGCATGGCCGTCTGTGCTTCCATAAGGAAAACGTCCCAGTTGTCGAGGAATCTCTGCCCCGGGTTCCTGGCCTTTATTTTTAACAGTCCGTAATATTTGCTGCTGCTTATACCATCTGTAATGGGGGGAAGTTTTGCCGCCTTTTCATCCGATATCAGGTGGGGGAAAAACATTGTCGGCGACTTCCTGTTTGCAGCCTTAAGAGGCTGCACATATATTCCTTCGGGACCGCTCACAGTATTTATATATATATCAGCTGTTTCCTTTATCTGACTTATTGAATCGTAGGAATGCCCTTTATAGGCTATACTGAAATATCCCGTCCCTTTCATTTCCTTCAGTGCCGGGCAAATTGCTTTGAAGAAGTTACGCATCATAAAGTCCGCTGCCCATACGGTCTGAAGCTGTGACATACTGTCAAAAACATAAAATGTACCGGGATCCTGTTTTGAGATCACTTTATATATACTTACAGTAAATTTTTCGAACCCGGAGTTGAGATCCATTCTGATTATCTTTAATCCCTCCTGCTTCTCAAGTAGCGCAGGATAGTCCGAAAACCGGAAGTATATGACATTACGCCCTTCCTTTATGGCCTGGGCTGCAAAATGCCTGGCAAAATAGGCATAATCTTCTCCTTCCGAGATCTGCCATACCACGCTTTCCCCCTGTCTCACATTCTGAAGTATCCCGTCCAGTCCGGGCAGTCCTGTTTTTATTTTTTCAAGTCTTGACATGTTTTTCTCCCTTTTAATATCATCAAACGCTTTTTTTGATTTCTATAAATGCTTTTCTTTTATATGATATAATAACATATTATATGTTGCAAGAAGCAGAAATCTTTTCTGTATGAAAGGATGATATATTATGGAAAACTGTATCAGACTTGATAATATAAACAAAAGCTTCGGCAAAAAACAGGTACTTTTCGATGTTTCGCTGAAAATCCCAAAGGGCTGTATTTTCGGGCTTTTAGGTCCTTCCGGCTGCGGGAAGACCACTTCTGTCAAAATCATGGCGGGAATACTCAAACAGGACTCCGGCAGTGCATATATCATGGGAGGACTCATGCCCGATCTGTCTCTTATGGCTCAAATGGGCTATATGGCCCAGTCCGCAGCCCTTTATCCCACCCTTTCCGCCTATGAAAATCTCAAATTTTTCGGAAGTGTATATGGATTCAAAGGTCATGTTTTGGTTGAAAGGATAGACAAAGTGACGGATCTCGTAGGCCTTACACATGAACTCAAGAAAACTGTTTCCGCATATTCAGAAGGCATGAAACAGAGACTCTCTCTGGCCATAGCTCTCCTTCCGGATCCAAAAGTCCTTTTGCTGGACGAACCCACAGTGGGAATAGACCCGGTGCTCAGAAAAAGTATATGGAAAGAACTCTACTATCTATCCGACCAGGGTGTCACTATACTTGTTACCACCCATGTAATGGATGAAGCGGGAAAGTGCCACAGGCTGGCTATGATGCGGGAAGGTGTTTTCCTGGCCGAAGGAACACCCTCAGAAATAATAGAAAAGTCAGGAGCCAAAACCATCGAAGATGCATTTATATACTTTGGCAGAGGAGGTGGTTCTGATGAGGATTAAAGCGGTTGCACTGCGTATACTAAATCAGATACGCCATGACAAGCGCACGGTGGGCATTATCGTTGTTGCTCCACTTTTGATACTGACCATCGTTTATTTTATACTGGACTCAGGTGATTCAGGATACGATATCGGGATCATAAAAGCTCCGGACCATTTTGTCGAAACCTTGGAGGATAATGAGGATGTTGATGTAAAAGTTTCCTATTATGACAGCGCCCTTGCAGAAAAAGCAATCAAAGACGGCGAAATAACCGCAGCGATTTATATACCCGACAATGAAAATGATCTGGCCGATTACACGGATATAGAAGTCCTAATTGACGGAACGGATGCTTCTAAAGCATCCAGGATCAAAGCCCTGATAACAGTTGCCGCCGCAGAGGCAATAAAAAAAGATATTCCGGTCCCCGTATCATTTGCGGAACCCGAGATCGAAACGGATTACATTTACGGCAGTGATGACTGGTCTCTGTTTGACAATTACGGTGCACCCATGATAGGTATAATAATTTTCTTTCTTGTCTTTCTGATAGCGGGCATCAATTTTCTGGGGGAACGGACCAGCGGCACATTGCAGAAACTCCTTTCGACTCCCATAAGAAGAGGAGAAATAATAACGGGCTACGCTCTGGGATTTTCCGTTCTTGCTGTTTTACAGTCATCCATCGTAACATTTTTTGTTATATATGTTCTGAAAATGCCCCTGGAAGGAAGTATATGGCTGGTTCTTATTGTGAATCTTGTTACAGCCATGTGCGCCCTTACGCTTGGAATGCTTCTTTCGACTCTTGCAAACAGTGAATTCCAGATGGTTCAGTTCATTCCCCTTGTTATACTTCCACAGATATTCCTCTGCGGTTTGTTCGAACTCTCGGGAGGCTGGGAGATCGCCGGTTACTTTATGCCTCTTTACTATACCACCGACGCTCTTACTGAAGTAATGCTGCACGGAAACGGGTTATCTGAAATATATATAGACCTTATTATACTTGTTTCCCTTTCAACTGTCTTTATGGCAGCCAATTCCTTACTGCTAAAAAAACAAAGAAGCGTATGATAAGCAGATCCGTTCTGCAAATGACAGGTGAGTTATGTATAAGGAGTTTTCTGGACACTATGTTTACATTTTGGAATGTGCCGACGGCACATTATATACGGGCTGGAGCACAGATATAAAAAACAGGGTCCGGACGCACAACAGCGGCAAGGGCGCCAAATATACCAAGAGCCGCAGACCCGTAAGTCTTGTTTATTGCGAAAAATATGATACAAAATCAGAAGCACTCAAAAGGGAACGGTCCATAAAAAATATGAGCCGTTCCCTTAAACTTGAACTAATAAGATCTTCTTCCGTCAAATATAATGATTTTTGACATGTGCCTGATCAAATCAGGGTCAGTTTATTTTTCCGCAACTTCCCACAGGAACTTTCCCGCCGATGGCTTCTATGACTACCTCTGTTTTCTCTTTATCGAACCAGCTGCAAAGTTCAATGAAGTCTATACCATCAGCAACAAGCTGGCAGACGGCGGTCTTTGCCGAATCTATATCCTTTACAAAACAAACGTTTACATTACAATCGGGACTTTTCATTTTTATTTTGTAAGTTTCCTCTGTCCCCCGGGCAATTATTATGATCCCGTATTCCTTAAGAGATGACGAGGCTTCCAGTTTTTCCATCTCTTTTGGAAAGTAGTCCGCATGCCTCATTTCTATTGTGCCTTCAGCAGCCTCATAATACCTTTTTGTCATTTCATCATCAAAATCTCCGCAGAAATTGACCAGTTCATATCCTTCTTCCGCCAGTTTTTTGACAGTCTCTCTGGTCATTTCATCGGATCCTGTTGCCAGTACCCTGCTCAAACTTTCTTTTGTTTCATAGATCCTGCTGAAAGATCCCGGTGATTCTCCGGGCAGATTGATAATAAAAGCGAATTTAAACATATCTATTCCTCCATTGCTTTTACTGTAACTGAATATATGAATAAAGGTTTTCAGATTTATTTATATACTTTCTCAACATAGGGACTTGTGGCCGCTTTCAGCACTGCCCCGTATTCCATTTTGAACTGTATAACATCGCCTGTTTTATATTTTTTGTCGGATCCGGTAACATCCAGTATCAAATGATCCGAGCTGGCTCCCAGGACATCCACTTTTTCGTCCAGAGGATGAAGTCCGCTCTGTTCGGTATCCTGCTGTCCCACAGCCAGTATGGCTCTTTTTATTGTTCCTCTGTTTTCGTATTCCGGTCTGTTACCGAAAGCATCTACACCGACTTCTCCGATGGGAAGAGAAGGCTTCTCTTTCAATTCTATTATCTGAGCCTCCAGTATCAGGGCATCATCTGTTGTCCCGTCCAATTTTGTGCAGTAAGCCGTATCATTGCCGAGAAGAAAGGATTCTCCCAGTCTGAGATTGTTTATTCTTTCGGGCATTTCGCCTTTTGGTATAAGGTATATTGAACTGGAATTGCCTCCGGATATCATCGGGATCTTTATGTTCAATTTGCCCTCTATCCTGTCCGCCCATGTGCAAAGCACCGAAAGATTATCGTATTTTGGTATAATTGCTCCGTAGCAGGTGAGATTTGTCCCAAGGCCGAAAAGCTCAAGATTACCGGCGGCAAGAACGGTTCTTGCTGCTTTGAATATCTCATTTTCATTCTCAAAAAACATGCCCTCTCTCAGATCTCCCAGGTCTATCATAAGTACGACTTTGTGAACGACCCCCTGTTTTGCGGCTTCTTTATCCAGCATCTCAAGGGTGGAAACCTCCGAATTGAAACTTATATCCGCATACCTTACCACATCCTTTATCTCCGATTCCATGGGCAGACGCATAAGTACCGTTTCCTTGCCGTTTTTTCTTACGAATTCCGAATAGGTTCTGATGTTTGATATACGTGAATCCGCCACATAGTCCACCTGCGGATGTTTTCCTATCATTTCAGCTGTTTTTCTGTCTGCGCAAAGGGCTTTTGTGACGATCATCATGGAACAGTTTCCATCATTTTTCGTGATTTTTGCTACAGCATCTATGTTTTTTTTGAGTTTTTCTATGTTTATAAATAATCTCGGATACATTATTCTGCCTCCTTTTTTTTGGGGAACTTGAAGTCCAGGCTTTTTTCAAGCAGTTTTACTGCAGCTTCTTTATATCTTTTGGAAAGGACGCCTAAAGATGCCATTATATAATCATTATCCACCAGTATCTTCGCTCCCTCACCGGGGAAAAGCATCATCCCTGATTCATTGTGTTTCGGGATCTTCTTCATGAGCTCTATCCTTCTCGGCAGTCTTGTAAGAGCTCCTCCTGTTCCTATTATATATTCCACCTGAGTGAGATCTTTTCCTTCTGCCAGAGTCTGCCTTCCGGAAGGTCCGTATACATATCTTATTGTACCTGCATGTCTTTCAACGGCTTTTAGTACTGCTTCCTCCGCAAGCCTCTCCACGAGCTTTACTTCATCACCGTTCCTTGGTATAGCCACATAGCTTTCAAGGGCCTTTTCAACATCTATGCCGGCAAGATCTTTTCTGAAGTTGTCTTCTCCTATTGATTCGATGACCTTCATCCTGTTGACGTATAGACCCAGATCCCCCTCCACCGTACGTTTGGCTCTGGGCTCAGGACTGATAAGAAGTGCCGCTATCTGTTCCGAATCTTCTGTTACAGAGTGAACGTCCGTGGTGGCTCCACCCACATCCAGTACCATCAAATTGCCTATATATTCATTCAGGAGCTTTGTACATTCCATCACCGCTCCCGGTGTGGGTATGATGGGGCCGTCTACCATTTCTCTTACATGTTCCATACCCGGCGCATGTATGATATGTTCTTCAAAGGCATCCTGTATGACTTTTCTGCAGGGTTCCACATTAAGGTCATCTATTTTCGGATAAACGTTTTCGACTATATAGAGTTTTATGCCCGCATCCTCAAATATCATTTTTATTTCTTCGTGATTTTCCACATTGCCCGCATAAATAACGGGCACGTCCATATCCATGCCCCGTATCATTTCCGCATTATATATGGCGGTGTCTCTTTCTCCGAAATCCACCCCGCCGGCTATCAGTATAAGGTTCGGGCGGATCTCCTGTATCTTTTTAAGATCGGTCCTTCTTATTCTCCCGGCAGTAATATAATGTATTATCCCTCCTGCACCGAGAGCTGCCTCCTTTGCCGCCCTTGCAGTCATATCGTAGACAAGACCGTGAACTGTCATTTTCAGTCCTCCTGCTGCAGATGATGTGGCCAGCATGCTGTCATATTCCAGACTGTCTATTCCTTTTCTGCAACAAAGATCCGCAATGGCGCCTTTAAGACCCACGCGCACATCTCCTTCAAGAACGGAAGTGGGTGCCTGACCCTGTCCCCAGAATACCGGGTCATTTGTATCTATTTTATCAAAAGCATTTACAACTGTAGTAGTTGAACCTATTTCCGCCACCAGCACATCTATTTTCATTTAAACTCCTTTTCTTTCGCCGATATTTATATCATACATGATATTATTTTTTTTACAATAATATGCATGGATATATCAAATGGATAAAACAAAAATTGCGGACGGGCAAATGCCCGCCCGCAAATTCCTGAAAAAATATTTTATTTGTCCTTTCTTCTACGCTGTCTTTCTTCTATAAGGAACGAAGCCACATCTATTCCGTGAGAGTTTCTGCCGAATGCGGCATCTACACCGGTTTTCAGTCCCTCTTCGGGAATTACCTGTGTTCCTCCTGCGGCGATGATTACATCATCTCTTATTCCTTTTTCTATAGCCAACTCATGTATCCTCTTCATATTCTTATAGTGGATATTATCATGAGATATTATTGTGGAGGCAAGAATTGCTTCTGCTTTCAGTTCCACCGCTGCATCCACCAGTTTTTCCACGGGCACTGAAGTTCCAAGATAATGAACTTCTATACCGAATCTTTCAATACCGCCGTGCTTGATGTCGATGATCTCTCTTAATCCGACAGAGTGCTCATCTTCTCCAACTGTTCCGCATACTATCTTTAACGGATGAGCTTCAACATCGGCTCTTATTTCGTCCTCCGACAGATAGTGGGGTTCCGGAGGTATGACAAGTTTGGATACATCTATGTCAAATCCCAGTTTGCCTTTAAGTTCTATCCTTGTCCCTTCAGCGTCCTGAAGAACTTCCCTGCTTATTACCTCGTGATCCGAAAGTCCCATCTTGGCGGCTATCTCCACAGCTGCCACTTCTGCTGTCCTTCTGTTTTCGGGTATCATCATTGTCAGCATGACGACACCGTCTCCCATCCATTCCATTTCGGGTATCATTGCAGAAGTATCCCTGTATTTTGATGTCTCTTCCATTCTAACATTTACATTGTCCACATCATCAAGCTCATCAATATAAACGATCTTGCTTCTGTCTTCAAGTGTGCATCCGCCTATCAGTGCCGAAGGATTTTTTGGATCGCCTCCGTACTGCTCTACATTGTTCCGGCCGAAATGAGCCGTAACGGGAGCCATATAGTCTTCGTCTCTTTCGTAGATGTATCCGTATCCTATACCACCGTCGATCTGCCTTGCTATGCCGTCTCCGTTTCTTTCGGGGTATTCTGCGGAATCAACGAAAAAGCCTTCCTCGACGGCCTTGAAATATCCGCCGACTTCAAGTATCTCTTCCATGAAAAGACATGCTCTTTCTTTTATTTCTCTTGCTTTTTCACGAAGAGGTCCATCGCTCTTCAGCTCCACCATTTCCATGAGACCGTCAAGTCCGATAAGTGTCTGCTTGGCTGTGTCACATGCTTCTACATTATATATATGCCATGGCACGTTTCTTCCTTCGTCCGGAGTTATAGTGGACTGGATATCAGCACTTGTCAGCTTGGACACCAGCATATTAAGAACATGTGTCACCGTGGCTTCTCTTGCTGAAGAGTCGATATACTTGGTATTCATCTGTGCTCTCATTCTGTACCTGTCACATATTTCTCTGAGTGCCACCGCATAGGGGAGATCCATGAATACACAAGGTCCCGGTGTTGCCGTGGGAGGCACTGTTGAAAGACATATGTTTTCAGGTTTTATTCCTGCCAGCTCAGAAAATCTGGAATTTATGGCATGCTGAACTATCAGTTCGGGCATCACCTTCCATGCATCCCTTGCTGTGGCATTAGCATTATGAGCTCCGTCTATCTGGGCTATCTCCGCCCATGCCAGAACCTTTTTGGATTCACATGCATCAACAAAAGATCTTACACAGTTTATGTTTCTGTAAAGAACATTGTACTGGGGATCCTGATGGGCGCCGTTCACCCCTTCTTCGGCGAACATTACCGCAATATCGGGTCCTGCCACTCCGGATACATATGAATGATAGTTTATCGGACGTCCCACTTCATCTTCAATGGCATCAAGAGCTTTTCTCTGGGCTCTGACCTGCTTCCTGGAAATAGGCACTCCGCCTATGCCCTGAGGAGTTCCTTCTATTAGATTGTCCATGTGGGACTGACCGGCAGTTCTTATTACCATAAGATGATCTGCTCCGTGCCATGCTCCCATTCTCATCCTTCTGATATCGTCTTCAAATCTTCCGGATGCGATCTCTGTGGTTATTACCGGCATTGGCTGAGGATCTATGTTCTCAAAATATTTGGCCGGGGGCAGAGGTACTCCGTTTTTTAGAGGTTCTGAAGCATCCTTATATTCAAAGGGGCCCATCTTAAGTCCCGGTGCGGGTTTTCTCCATGTCCAGCCGGATCTTCTGGGTTCATATTTGTCAAGATCCTTTAATATGTTGTCAATATCCAGTTTTTCATTATGTTTCAGTTTTATTTCAGCCATTTTTTACACCCCCTTTTTGAACAGTGATACGGCATCATCCCAGCCTTTTCCTTCTGCAAGCATTGTTCCTGCTTCCTTCACGGAAATACCTTTGGCCTTTGAAAGTTTGTATACCACATGTCCTGCGCCTTTTCCCATGAGACCTCTTTCCATACAGCCTTCAACGATAGGCTTAGTCTCAAGAGAAGAGATACCCATTCTCAGAAGAACGGATCTTTCAACGGAAGGTGTCGTGTTTTTTTTGCCCAGTTCAAGCATGGGAGTAACTACTTGTGTAGTAAGATCCCAGAATCTGTCGTAAAGTTCCTGATCCGACAAGTTCGCAATATGTTTTCTGCGCTCTGCAAAATCATCTTTTCTTTTCATCCTTATCAATCCTTTCAAAATTATTGCCCTGACGGGCTTATCTTTATTTCAGTTCACTGACAGTTTTCCTTACCCAAGCTTCATCCTTCATGGTCTCTTCAGCAAGGAATTTAATGTCCTGATCCGTCGGCTCAGATGTGTTGTATGTTTTCAGTGCAGTTTTTATCAGGGATCTTCTCATATGGTCAAGGTCTACATCTGTGGCCTTAATAAGAGACGGATGCTCGGGCAGTACAATATTTTTGCCGGGTATCTCATCTTTTGGGTCTCCGAAGAATACCTCTATACCGTTGCTCTTTGCAAAAGAAAGCTGGGGCTGCACATGCTTGCCTGCTCCCGTATACTCCGTCTCCTGAACTACAATGAGTTTATCCCTGTCATACTCCTGGGACAGTGCAAAGGCGGCTGCCAGAGAAGTGTTTCCTGCGGGGCCTTTTTCAAGTCCTTCAAGAGTTGCCAGGCATTCTGTCATATAAAAGACATCGCCCTGGGTGATCGTGACATATCTTTCCATATATCTTAAGGGTCTTGCTGCAGACCTGGGCACATCGGATCTGTCCGGCCAGTTGGAAAAAGGCACCCCGAATCCTGTATGTCCCGTTGTGAAGGATTTCAGGTTGAAGGCTTTGTCAGAAGCCATATGAAGTCCTGCCAGATCCACAGAAGCACCTATAACCGTGCTTGCCGCACCTGCTTTTTTCAGACCTCTTGCAGTCCCTGTCAGATTTCCTCCTCCCGCATGGGTACATATCACAACATCCGGATCTTTTCCGTATTTTTCTCTGAACTGCATGGAAACCTCATAACCCAGCGTTTCCACTCCCGCGATACCAAATGGTGTATATAAAGATGCATTGAAATAGCCTGTCTCTTCCAGTAGCAGCAGGAATTTATAAAAAAGCTCGGGTCCCACTGAAAGCTGAACGACTTCTGCTCCCAGTGCTTCACATTTTCTTGCCTTCTCAACTATTTCCGGCTGTCCCTTGCCCTTGGAATCATAACACTCCTGAACAATGATGCATTTGAGTCCGGCTATGGCCGCCTGGGAGGCCACTGCAGCACCGTAATTACCGCTTGTTGCTGCGATCACACCCTTATAACCCAGTTTCTTTGCGTGATAAACTGCGTTTGCTGCCCTCCTTGCCTTAAAGCTGCCTGAAGGATTGGATGCCTCATCTTTTATGAATATCCTGGCTCCTTTGCCCCGGGGTGCACAGGATCTTGCCAGTGCCGTCAGGTTCTTGAGCTCAAGTAAAGGTGTATTCCCTACATTTACTCCGTACTGGATCTCCTGCATTTCTTCCAGGGTATATCCGGTCTCTTTCATCATTTTCTCATAATCGAAAGCGATAGATCCCGATTCGAATTTGGAATAATCTATCCCAACGGATCTCAGCATTATTTCTGCTTTTCTACCCATTACGGAGGTATAATCATTTGCTTTTACCATTATTTTTCACCTCCGAACAATATTTCCCTTACCTGTTTGTCTATTTTCAGAAGCTCGGGAACGCATTTACCGAAATCGTGATCGTAAGAAGGGTTCACTTCTATCAAGGTGCCTTTTTCGATCCTGTTTGCTACGGTTTCTATTTCTACTTCATCCCCCATATCGGCATCCGCTGTCAAAAATCCTTTATCCCACATTTCAAGAGGACATTCTTTTGTGTCATCGGGCACCTGCGGAGCTCTTTCTGAAGGTTCCAGTATATTTTTGTGGATCCTTACCCACTCACCTTTTTTTATCATTTTTATACTCCTATTTTACGATTTTGCAGTCTTCATCAATAAACTTCCTCATGTCTCCCATTATCCCGTGGGCGATGGGAAGTGTCAGCATTGTATGAAGTCCGGGCTTTGCATTTATGACCTGAGGTATCATGTTTGCACACATTGCTATAGTTCCCAGTCCTCCTTCTACTTCAGGGCTGTTTACCATATTGATGGCCGGTGTTCCCTTGATGATAACGTAATCTCCCGTCTGTACTCCCACTTGTTCCGGTTCGATCTGCTGAGGATGCTCCATCCTGATTTCCATGCCGCCCGTAAGCTTTGCGTCAGCTTCCATTGAAACGCCTGCGCATGAACCTGCTTTTGCAAATCCGTAGGGTGATTTTCTATCAACATCTGTTGTGATCGGATTCATGTCCTGAGAGAACTTTTCAACTTCAAGCCCCAGGCCCTCTGCCATCATGCCTACAGATTCGGCAAATCCAACATGTCCTGCCATTGTTCCTTCTGCTTTTCTTTTCTTGAATTCTTCAACAGCTATTCCTATGCCCTGTTCTTCCATTACTGCGGGTCCGAAAGGTGAAAGGCTGTTTACTCTTCTTGAAGTTATATGTTCAACATCCACCATGCATCCTGTCATTATAAGTACCAGCATGTCCATTATATGACCCGGATTTATGCCTGTCCCCAGACATGAAACTCCATTTTTCTTTGCTATTTTATCCAGCTCTTCTGTCAGCTCGGGTTCTTTTGCCTTTGGATAGGACATTTCCTCTGCGGAGGTTATTACGTTGATTCCCTGTTCCATTATGAACTTGAGTCTCGGGAAGGCATTTTTTGTGAAGGAATCAGTACAGAGTATAACTATGTCTGCCGAACCGGGTTTTATTACATCTTCGGCATCGCCGATGATAACATCTTCCCTGTCGCCCTTTTCAGTCTTTATGTAGTCATACATGGATGTTCCGATCTTCTTGCCTCTGCCGGCAACTCCAACGATATCCACACCTTTTTTTGAAAGAAGCATATCGGCCACTCCGCCGCCCATTGCTCCGAGTCCCCAAATAATAACTTTTACATTCTGCATAATTCTTCTCCTTTTCATTTATGTTTTTCAAAATAGTAAACCTTTTATGATGCTTTTGTTATCTGAAAAGCATCTTCTATTATATATAGCAATTACTGTGCCATCTGTTTTTATGCTTTTGCACATAAAAAAAGCCTGAAAATCAGGGCTTTTTGATTATAAATATACTTTTTACTGCAGGGTCTGCCGTCCATATGCAAATATATTTGCATAATCTATGCAAAAATGTTTGCATCTTTGGACATTTTTCTTTTTTACGATATATCATTTTTTCAGTTTATGTTGGAGAAGCTGTCTGCTTATGCCCAACATATCTGCTGCGCGGGAAATATTTCCTTCTGTTTTTTCCATGGCTTCACTTATCAGCTCCTTCTCTATTATGTCCAAATGGCCGGAAAGAGATATGCCTTTCATTTTTTCGATCCCGCTATTATATGATACCGTATCTTTTTTGCCGGACTTGGGATATAGCGCTGCCGGCAATATGATATGCTCAGCATCAAGTAAGCTTTCTTCGTCTGCCATTGATACGGCCGCCATAATAATATTCTCAAGTTCTCTTATATTCCCCGGATAGTCATGACTTTGAAGTTTTGTCATAGCCTCTTCAGAAAATCCTGATACCTTTTTTTTGAAGCGTCTGCTTTGCTTTTCAAGAAGTTCATGTGCCAAAACAGGTATGTCTCCTTTTCTTTCTCTTAAAGGAGGCAGATCCAGATTGACAATACCAAGCCTGTAATAAAGGTCTTTTCTTAATGCACCTTTTTCTATCAGTATCTCCGGCTTTTCGTTAACAGTTGCTATTATCCTCACATCAACAGGAACGTCCTTCATCCCGCCAAGTCTTCTTATATAGTCTTCCTGAAGAACTCTTAACAGTTTGCTTTGAAGATCATAGGGCATTGCACTTATCTCATCAAGCAGCAGAGTCCCGCCGCTGGCCTGTTCAAAAAGCCCTGCCCTGTCAACGGCTCCGGTGAATCCCCCTTTGGAAGTCCCAAAAAGTATCCCTTCAAGAAGACTGGCCGGAAGAGCTGCACAGTTTTGTGCAAGAAAGGGTCCGGTTTTCCTTGACCCTTCATAATGTATACTCTGTGCAAACAGCTCTTTGCCTGTACCTGTTTCACCGTATATGAAAACCGACGCCTTGTTATGTGAAGCTTTTTTTGCTGAATCCACCAGTTTCACAAACTCCGGATCCTCTCCTATGATATCCGCAAAGTTATAGTGCTTTATGCCCGGGTATTCCGTTTTTTTCGGTTTTATTGATTCTTCCTGCAGTTCCAGTATGGTATTAGACATTTTTTTTATGTCTGTTATATCTCTGGCTATTTCTACTGCTGCCACAATTTTTCCGTCAACAGTAACAGGTACCGTAGAATTTACGGTTGTTATTTCTTTGCCGTATTTATTAAGATAAGTCTGCTGCTTGTTCATGGTGGCTTTGCCGTGACGAAGGGCTTTGAGCATCGTACTCTCTTCCTTTGGTATATTTGAAAATGTGTCGGCAAAAAGAGTCCCAAGCACTTCTTCTCTGCGGGTCTCTTCCAGATTTGCCATTGCCTGATTGTAAATTATGCTTCGTCCACCGGCATCCACCACATGGACCGCCTCTTTTATTATGCCGGTCATCTGTTTCAGAAGCTCTTCATATTCTCTGATATTCATGTTTCTCCTCAAATATAAAGCTATTTTAACACAAATCAAAAACAGGCGCAAATATATTTGCGTCTGTGATAGTGTCAAGTTGTTGTGGGGATTTTGATTGACAACCCCATGTATTTAATTAATTAAAGCACTTCCATAGTTTTCGCCATATGCATTTATTAATATTTGTGTTCCACTAGCTTTGTCC
>Ga0116164_10001747_pt1 | contig 16105 bp, 9 predicted proteins | sample AD_UKC109_MetaG_FD_89888 | JGI IMG/M metagenome (GOLD analysis project Ga0116164, IMG submission 89888) | Active sludge microbial communities of municipal wastewater-treating anaerobic digesters from Hong Kong - AD_UKC109_MetaG | ecosystem: Engineered > Bioreactor > Anaerobic > Digestate... | reverse complement strand
GGCTTCACTCGGTTTCAACTCGATGCGGATGTATTTGTATTTGCTGGCAGGACCGCGTTTGTAATCTTCCAGATGAGCATCGTAATAAGCTTTTATATCTTCATCGGTAATTTCGGTTTTGCCGGCGAGTTTAGTCTCAAAATAAATAATATCGGCATCGGCTTTATCGTTATCTTTGATGTATTGTTCTTTTACGTCTTCATCCGTGAGCTTCACTTCGGCTTTCACTGATTCAAACAGCTTATCGTAAGGCATCGAGCTGCGTATGCGACTTTCCATGTAAGCAGCGAAATCGCGATTTTCGAACAGCAGATTATTGTATTTTTCCGTGTCGAAAACACCGTCGGTTTGCAGTTGCTCTATACTTTTAATATCATCCGGCGGATTCTGCAGGCTTTCGATCACATCGTTGTCTTTCACTTTAATATGACGTTTTTTAATTTCGCGGTCATATAAAATTCTTTGTTTCAGCGAATTCCAGGTTTGATCGTTCAATTGTTGAGTTAATTTATCGTCGAATTCGACGTCCGGATTTTGCTGCGAATAATTTGCGTAAGTGTTTTTCAAATATTCCTGATATTCGGGATAAGTGACCTTCACACCATCCACAATTCCCACGTATTTATAGGGATTTTTCATAAAAATACTGGAAATTCCACCAATAGCCATTGATAAAATAAACAGCGCTGCGATAATCAGAATTATCCAGGATGCATGCTTTCTCATTCCTTCTAACATCGATCTCCTCCAAGCTATCTTGTCGATAATATTATTTTTTTCACTAATGACACATTTTTTTCGATGCAATAACTAAAAGGCGGGATTTTTATACAAGCTTTTTTATAAAAAATTTCTTACAGGCTATTCCCAAAATAATTATCAATTTGCTCTTTTGACAGGTATTAAGCTATCTTTTATTGATTTTATAGAAATACATCTTTTGTAAGCTTGACAATAAAATCGGCTTCCAAATTTTTGTAAGTCAATTGTATAAAAAGGGGGGTGAGTTTTAGTGCCAAAGGTAATTGCAAAAGATGGCGAATCTTTTCAGGTGCTCCTGAGAAAATTTAAGAAATCTTGCGAAAAAGCCGGATTGCTTTCCGACATAAAGAAAAATAATTATTTCGAAAAACCGTCGGTCGAACGACGCAGGAAAGCCAAAGAATCCCGCAGAAAAGCAATAAAATTGCAGAGAAAGCAGAACCGTTTCAGTAAATCATTCTAAGCAGAGATGATGAAGAAAATCGAAGATGCTTTTTTAGATGCTCTCCGCAGCAAGGACAAGGATCGTCTGAGAGTTCTCAGGTCTCTGAAAGCTGCTTTGAAATATCAGGAGATCGAACAGAAGGCACCATTAACGGAAGAAGATGTGATTTCTGTTCTGCAAAGTCAAATGAAAAGCAGGGAACAGGCTATTGAATTGTACAGACAGGGAAACCGAAATGAACTTGCAGAAAACGAGCAGTTTGAAATCGAGGTGATCAAAAGCTTTCTGCCCAAACCTTTATCCGAAGCCGAAATAGCTTCAGAAGTCGATGCGGTTATCACCGCCTTGCAGGCTTCCTCGATGAAAGATATGGGAAATGTGATGAAAGTATTGAAGGAACGCATCGGTAGCAGAGCAGACGGCAGACTTTTAAGTTCGCTGGTAAAAGCAAAGCTACAGGCTTAACCGATCACCGGCAGTATTTTAAAAAAAAATATAAAAACGTGGGGAGAATAAAAGCTCCCCATTTTTTCTAAATTGCAGAAAGTGAGGAAGTGATTATGAATATTCTGGATATTATCATTGCCGTTTTTCTGGTGATTTTTATGATCAATGGATTGCGTAAAGGCTTTATCAAAAATGTATTGGGATTGCTTGGACTCATCGTCATAATCATCCTGATCATTAAAATCGGTAATCCGGTGAAAATTATGCTGATCCAAAAAATCGGGATCAGCGAAATCCTGGCTTTAATACTGGCTTATGTCCTCATTATCATCTTCATCACGCTCGTGGTCAAGTTGATCAGCTTCATACTCAGCCAGATCATTACCACGCTCAATGCCGGTTGTCTCGATAAAATGCTGGGCATGGTTTTCGGTCTGTTGAACGGTGTTCTGATCATTGCACTCATTCTGATAGTCTTTGATATTTCTCCCGCCAAAAAGACGGTGCGCATCATGACTCAGGATTCCGTAGCCGTTCAATATATCCGAAAATTTACTTTGGTGGTCGATAAGAATTTCCCGGAAGTGAAACAGATTAAAATTCCGGTGGAAGAAGCGATTAAAAACATCAATCAGAAAGTAAATGAGACGATCGAGGATAAATCCTGACAGTGATGAATTCCTTAACTCAACTCGAATATGACAGAATCAAAATTCTGGTGGCAGATTTGTGTCATTCCTCTTTGGGAAAACAAATGGCAATGGCATTGCAACCTCTTGAAAATAAAACTGTTATCGAATCTGAACTGAACCTGATCTCCGAAATTCAAAATCTACTTAAATCCGGAATTTCCTTTAATTTTTCCCGTATTGGAAAGGTGGATCAACTGCTCTTCAATCTGCAGCATCAAACCTACAATTTTGAAGAGTTTCAGCAATTTTATTTCAATCTGGTTGCTGCCAACAGCATTTTCTGTCCCGCCGAAAATCAATCGGATGCTCCTCTCTTTTGTGAACTGATCTCCAAAATCGTACAATTACCGGAACTGGAAAATCGGTTCACGGAAATTTTTGATGCAGACGGTTTGGTTAACGACAATGCATCGTCTCAATTGAGACGGATCAGGCAGCAGAAGCGAAAATTGCGGCAAAATATAGTCGGTGTGCTCAATCAAAAGTTAACCGAATACGATGCTCAGAATTTTGTGCATGATAAGATAGTTACTCAGCGAGATGGCAGATTCGTGATCCCGCTCAAAGAAAATTCGCTTTCCTTCATTCCCGGTATTGTTCACAGCAGGTCGGGAAGTAGAAATTCCGTGTATATCGAGCCGCAGGAAGTGGTGGGAATTAATAATGATATCGAGCTGGCATCGAACGAGGAAAAGCAGGAAATTTTCCGAATTTTCTCCGAATACACCGCTCAATTACGGGAGCAGAAACAGGAAATTTGTGAGAATACCAAATTGCTACAATCTTTGGATTTCCATTTTGCTGCGGCAGATTTTGCCAATGCCATTTCAGCAGAAAAACCACAAATTTGCGAACAACCGGTTATTTCGTTGCGCCAGGCGCGACATCCGCTGCTCATCCATTCTTTGGGCTCGATTAACAGGGTGATACCTTTCGATCTGGAATTGGGGACAGAATTTAGAATTCTGCTCATTTCCGGACCCAACACCGGCGGAAAAACGGTTACACTCAAATCGATAGGTCTGTTGGCGTTGATGGCACTTTCCGGCTTGCCGATTCCAGCGCGTTTCGATAGCAAAGTCGGCATGTTCGGGCATATTTTTGCCGATATCGGCGATAATCAATCTTTGGAAAATGCACTCAGCACTTTTTCTTCGCACATCAAAAACATCGATTCGATGATCAAAAACGGCAACGCAAATTCACTCGTTTTGATCGATGAGATCGGCGCTGCCACCGATCCTGAGCAAGGTTCGGCGCTGGCGCAATCCATCCTGGAAAAACTTACGGCGATGAATTGCCTGGGCGTGATCACCACGCATTACACCGCTCTGAAAATCTTTGCCGAAAATAATGAAAACTGTATGAATGCAGCCATGCAATTCGATGCGGCAAAACATCTTCCCACCTATAAATTTAAATTGGGATTGCCCGGCAACAGCTTTGCCATCGAAGTGGCTGCCCGATTGGGTTTGGATGAGGAATTGATCGGGCGTGCCCGTCAGTTGGCTGGAAATCAGAATGTGGAAATGACCGATCTGCTCACCAAAATGACGGAAGAAAAACAGGCACTTTCCCGCCAGCTTTATCAATATCAGTTGAAGACAGCACTTTTAAATCAAAAGATCGAAGAGCATCAACAAAAGACGGATGAACTGGAACAAACCAGCAAGGAGATCAAACGCAAATCCATGCAGGATGCGCGTCATTTCCTCACTTCCCTGCAAAAAGAATTGAACCGGGAAATCGATGAGATCAAAAAATCCGATCGAAAAAATCGTAAAGAAATGCTGGAAAAATCGCTGCAGGAAGTAACGAGTCGCAATCATAATTTGAAAAAGCAGGAAGATTCTTTACAGGATTTCGAGCGAGCCAGAATCGAAAATCCGCAGATCGGGCAACCGGTCTGGCTGGAAGATATGGAGACCGAAGCCGAGATCGTGGAAGTATCCGATAACAGTGTGAAAGTGGATATGGGTGGAATTTTCTTCCAAACTTCCCGCCAAAACCTGTTCGAGATTAAAAAGAAAAAAGTAGCAAAACCCAAAACAAAAAGGATTGCCGTTCCCAAAGCCGAAGTGAAACTCGAATTAAAAATTCTGGGTGATACATTCGACGAAGCCGTTCCCAAAATCGATACTTTTTTGGATAATGGTATGATGAACGGGCTGGGAAAATTGCGGATCGTGCACGGGAAAGGCACAGGTGCGCTTCGCAAGAAAGTACGTCAATACCTGCGCAGCAAAAATAAAGTCGTCGATTTCTTTTCACCTCCACCCGAAGCCGGTGGCGACGGAGTGACGGTAGTCGTTCTGGAGAAAGAATAAAAATGGATCAAAGACTGATCGAAGAAGTTTTGGAAAAGAACAACATCGTGGATGTGATCGGAAAATACTTCCCGCTCAAAAAAATGGGAACTAATTACAAAGCCCGTTGTCCGTTCCACGATGAAAAAACAGCTTCGTTTGTCGTGAGCGAAAAGAAGCAAATTTTCAAATGTTTCGGTTGCGGCAAAGGCGGGAATGTAATCCATTTTGTGCAGGAATACGAGAGAATATCGTTCTTCGAAGCCTTGAAAAAACTGGCTGAACGGGTCGGTATCGTTTTGCAACAATCTCCGGTGAATGTTCAGAAGAAAAATCGTCGCGATCTAATCTATTCCATTTATACTCTGAGTGGTCACTTTTTCGTGCAAAACCTCTTCAATCATGGCGATGTCGCACTACGTTATCTTTCGGAACGCGGCATTTCCAACGACACCATTCAGAAATTCCAGATCGGTTATGCCGTGGATAGCTCCAATGGATTGAAAAACTATCTGCTCAAAAACAGTATCAATGATAAAATTCTACCCCACACCGGATTATTCACGCAGAATGGCAGCGACCTTTTCCGAAACAGGTTGATGTTTCCCATTCACGATCATACCGGAAAAATCGTGGCTTTCGGTGGTCGGATATTGTTCAGTAATCAGGAAGGCGGGAAATACGTAAATTCGCCTACAACAGAGATTTACACCAAAGGGAACGAGCTTTACGGGTTGTTTCTCACCAAATATGATATTCAGAAAAAAGATACTGCCTTGATTTGCGAAGGTTACACCGATTTTCTGCGCCTTTACGAACATGGTTTCACGAATGCTGTCGCTTCTCTGGGCACCTCGCTCACGGAAGGGCAGATCAATTTGTTAAGTCGTTATGCCAATAATTTTTACATGTTGTACGACGGTGATAAAGCCGGGCGTAAAGCTGCGGTGCGTGCCGCTTCACTTATTATCAAACAAGGTTACAAAGCTTATATAATTTCGCTTCCGCCGGAAGCCGATCCGGACAGCTTCTTGCAGGAAAACGATTCCGAAAAACTGGAAGATTTGATGCAGAAAGCGCAAACCCTTCCCAGATTTTTATTGGAAGACTCCAGCCTGAATCTGGAACAAAGGGCGAAACTGGATATTCTGATAGAGACTCTGAACGAAATGGACGATGAAATTTCCCGCGAGCTTTTCATAAAGAATATTTCCGAGGTTTTCGATATCAGTGCCAGAGCCATCGGCAGCAATCTCCGGATCAAAAAAAAGACAAATCAACCGCAACCGACAGCGGCGCCGCAATTAAATAAACACGAAGATGAGAAAAACTTCATCTGCTATATTTTAAATAATAAATTAATATATAAAAAAGTTGCACAGGAGATAGATTCGACTTATTTTTTTTCAGATACTTACCAGAGTATCTTTAAAATAATTCAGGAGCATATAGAGGAAATGGGGCAAATCTCAGGGCTGGTGGATATGACGGAAGATGAAATCCTCAAAAATCAGATCACCGAATTGATGATGATCCCGGCTCCGCATTTAACTATAGATGAATTACTAAAGAATCTCAAGTTGAGGAAATTCCAATTCGAGCTCAAAAAAATTAATGCCAGGATGCATGAACATCCGGAGGAACGGGAGCTTTTTTCCCAGAAAAATGAGCTGAAAAAGAAAATCCTGAGCTTGGACAAAAAAATAGTCAGAAAAACCCTCTATTAAAAAGGAGAGTGAATGCTTAGTTATAACGAATGTATCAAGAAACTTGTCGATCTTGCCAGGAAAAATGATAATCTTCTTACCTTTAAACAGATCAATAACATTCTGCCCAACAATCCGATCTTTCTGGATAAAATCGAAGACATCATCAACGATATCGTGGTGGAAGGGATCGAACTGATCGATGAAACACAGAAAAAAGTGACGAAGGCAAAAGTATCGGTAAAGAAAAACACTTCTACCAAGAAATTCCAAAACAAGCGTTATTATGATGATCCGGTACGCATGTATCTGGGTGAGATGGGACGAGTTCCTTTGTTGGACAGAGAAGGTGAAATCCGCATAGCCAAAAAAATCGAAAGCGGTCAGAAGTACATAAACAAGTATATTTTTATGAGTGGAAGTACACTGCGCGAAATGGAAAACTTCCTGCACCGTTACCGCGAAAAACGCGTCAAACTCGATCAAATCTTCAAAATCGAATACGGGACGTGGATGGATAAAGCTCAGGAAGCTACGTTGATGAACGAATTTGAACAGGTCATCAAAGATACGGATGCCATTTTTGAAGAGATCGGTGAACAAATCGATAACAGCGAATTCGACGATATCGGACATCTTGCCGATCAGGAATTCATCGAGAAAAAAAGAGCTAAAATCATCGAAATTTTCGACCGGTTGAGTTATAATGAAAAACTGCTCAAACGTATGGTTTACCGTATCAGAAGCTTGGTGGACAGGATCAAAGACAGCCAGAGAACCATCAAACAATTATCTAAAATCAGAAAATACAGCATCGATGAGATCTGTACTTACGGCAGAAAAGCCAATAAATCGGAAGAAGATTATAAATCCGTTTATGAAGAAACCAACATCGAACCGAATGTGTTTATCGAGACTTTGAGAAAGATCAAAAATGCCCGTCGTAAAATCCGCCGCGTGGAACTGGAAACCAAGATGACCGCCATTGAAATGGTGGATTTACTGGCAGAAGTGGAACGTGGTGAAAAACTGAAAGAGCGTTCCAAAAATGAAATGATCGAAGCCAATGTGCGTTTGGTGGTGAGTATTGCCAAACGTTACAACAACCGTGGATTGGATTTCCTCGATTTGATTCAGGAAGGCAATACCGGATTGATGCGGGCTGTGGAAAAATACGATTACCGCAAAGGCTTCAAATTCAGTACTTATGCCACCTGGTGGATTCGTCAGGCTATCACCCGTGCCATTGCCGATCAAGCCAGAACCATTCGCATTCCCGTTCACATGATCGAGTCGATCAATAAAGTGAAACGCGCCAGCCGTAAATTATTGCAGGAATTGGGCAGAGAACCATATCCGGATGAAATTGCAGCCGAACTGGATTTGCCGATAGAGAAGATTAAAAATATCATGGCGATTACCAAAGAGCCGGTTTCTCTGGATAAACCGATCGGACATGAAGACGAAGATAGCCTGTTGGGAGATTTCATCGAAGATAAAGGCACGATTTCGCCTGAAAGAACGGCAGAACGAACTTTGTTAAAAAAACAGGTAGATGAAATCCTGCGCACTCTTACCCCGCGGGAAGAACGGGTTATCAGATTGCGTTTCGGTATAGACGACGGTTATCATCGTACTCTGGAAGAAGTAGGGAATATCTTCAGCGTTACTCGTGAGCGCATTCGTCAGATCGAAGATAAAGCCTTACGAAAATTGCGTCATCCCACACGTAGTAATGTTCTCATGAAATTCATCGACAATTTCAATGTTAAGTAGATTCCAGTCAGGAAACTCTTGACACGAAATTGGCGGAAAATGTTTTTACATACGCATGGAAACGAGATCATTATAAATTAAACATTGGGGCCTATAGCTCAGTTGGTAGAGCTTCCGGCTCATAACCGGATGGTCAGAGGTTCGACTCCTCTTGGGCCCACCAAATAATCTAAGCCTCGAGAAATCGGGGCTTTCTGTTTTTTTAGGAATGGATCATGGTTACTGTTTACGTTTTGAAGGGAAGTAAAAGATATGTGGGGATTACCAACGATCTGAATCGGCGACTAGAAGAGCATAAACGTAAATCCTCCAAAGGAAGTCAGGTCATCGGCGAATTTCGTCTAATCTATACCAAAGAGTTTCCTGATCATAAATCAGCCCGAGAACATGAGAAGTATTTGAAGAGTGGTAGTGGAAGAGAGTTTTTAAATAGGTACGAGGCTGGTCAGAGTCCGCCTAAAATCGGCGGATAAATCCACCTCAGCCGGTGGATAAAGCTGCGCCAAAGGCTTTAAAACCTTTGGCTGCTTCGAGACAATATCTTCAAAAAAAGTCTTGCCATGACCTGAGTAATGATGCAAAACCTTTATCGGAAAATTGAAAGATGCCGGATAAATCCTGCCTCTGATTTGTGATCAATATCCTCTAACCCGCTTCAGGATTTTCTCCTGGATGCTGGCGGGAACTTTTTCATGCTTCTGATATTCCATGGTATAAATGGCACGTCCCTGAGAAAGCGAACGAAGCTTGGTGGAATAGCCGAACAGTTCATTCATTGGAACGGTGGCAGTGATTTCCTGCTTCTGGTTTTGCTGCCTGATATGTTCTATCCTGCCGCGTTTGGCATTCAGATCACCGATAATGTCACCCACAAATTCGGGTGGAGTGATAACATTTACCAGCATAATCGGTTCCATAATCCGAGCCGAATCACGTGATTGGCGGAAGGCATTGTTGATAGCGATGGAAGTGGCGATGCTGAAAGCCGTTTCGCTGGAATCCACTTCATTGAACTTTCCACCGATCAACTCGATCTTAACCAGTTCCACTGGACTGCTCATCAAAGGACCATCTTCGCAAGAGCTGAGAGCGCTTTTTTCGATGGCATTCCAATAAACTTCCGGAATGATATCCGGAGTGATGCGATTGAAGAAAATATTTTTTTGACCGGCAGGTAGCTCTTCACTTCGGACGGGACTCACACGTAACTGAACCACGGCATATTGCCCTTTGCCGTTCATATCCCGAATGAATTCTCCTTCCATAACCACTTCCTGCTCGATCGTTTCTTTGTAGGTTACTTGCGGATTTCCTACATTTGCCTGCACACCGAATTCCCTTTTTAAGCGGTCTATAATGATTTCCAGATGCAATTCGCCCATTCCAGAAATGAGCGTTTGCCCGGTCTCTTTGTGCTGGTAAAAACGGAAGGTCGGGTCTTCTTCGGTAAGCTTGATCAGACTTTCTTCCATCAGGTCTTTGTCGGCTTTGGTTTTCGGTTCTATCGCAACGGCGATCACGGAATCGGGAAAACTCAATTCTGCCAGCAACAGGTTGTAATCGATGTCGGAAAGCGTATCGCCGGTACGGATATCTTTTGGACCGACCAGGGCAGCGATGTCGCCGGCATGCAGTTCCTGAATATCTTTTTTCTTGTTGGAATGAATTTGCAAAATGCGTGAGATTCGTTCCTTCTTCAAATTGCGTTGATTTTCCACAGTAGCGCTGCGCTTGATCTTGCCCGAATAAACCCGGATATAGATCAGTTTGCCGACGTATTTATCGATCTGAATTTTGAAAACATAAGCGGAAAAAGGAGAATCGACTTGCGGAAGGACTTCCACTTCCTTACCGGTTTTCTGATTAATTCCGATGGGGTGGGGGACATCCAGTGGAGAAGGCAGAAATTCAGTAATGGCATCCAGTAGTAATTGCACTCCGGTATTCTTGAGAGAAGAACCGCAGAGGATGGGGACAAACTGGTGGAAGAGAGTGGCTTTCCTGATCGTATTGATCAGAAGTCCCGGTGCGATATCTTCTTCTTCCAGATATTTTTCCATCAAGGCATCGTCGTATTCGGCGACATGTTCAATCAGAAGATTGCGGTGTTCACGCGCTGTTTCCAGATAATTTTCCGGGATTTTATGAAAAGTATAATTCACGCCCATCGTCGATTGATCGAAATAACAGGCGCGCATCGTGATCAGATCGATCACGCCTTCAAAGTTTTCTTCTCTGCCGATAGGTATCTGAATGGCGTTGGCATTGTGCGTAAGCCGGTCGTGGATCATATCGATGACATGTTCGTAATCGGCTCCGGAACGATCCATTTTATTGATAAATGCCAGACGAGGAACTTTATATTTATCTGCCTGATGCCAGACAGTTTCGGACTGCGGTTCCACACCGCCGACCGCACAGAAAATACCGATAGCACCATCTAAAACACGCAGCGAACGTTCTACTTCGGCAGTGAAATCTACGTGTCCGGGAGTATCGATAATGTTTATTTGTTTTTCATTCCAGAAGCATGTGGTCACGGCGGAAGTAATGGTAATACCGCGCTCTTTTTCCTGTTCCATCCAGTCCATCACGGCATTGCCATCGTGCACTTCACCCATCTTATGAATGATGCCGGTATAGAACAACATCCTTTCGGTGGTAGTTGTCTTACCGGCATCGATATGCGCCATTATGCCAATGTTTCTGATGTTTGCTAAAGTTTCATTTTCCTTGCAGCTTTTCGCAGCTGATTCACTATCTTTTGACATAATGAAATTCTCATTTAAACCCTGAAATGAGCAAAAGCTTTGTTGGCTTCTGCCATTTTATGCACGTCTTCACGTTTCTTAATACTGGCGCCTTCTTTTTTGTAAGCAGCCAATAATTCTCCTGCGAGACGTTCCACCATGGTTTTTTCCGAACGAGCACGGGCATAGCTGATGATCCAGCGGAATGCCAGAGCCTGAGCGTTTTTTGATGTTACTTCGGTGGGAACCTGATAATTTGATCCGCCGATACGACGGGAAACGACTTTGATGAGAGGTTTCACATTATCAACGGCTTGGTTGAAAACATCCAGGGAAGATTCTTTGGTTTTTTCTCCCAGAATATCCAAAGCATCGTAAACGATTCTTTCAGCCAGGCTTTTCTTGCCTTTTTTCATCACGGTGTTGATAAACTGACTCAGAACGACACTTTTGTATTTCGGATCGGGTAGAATTTCTCTATCCAGTTGTTTACGTCTTCTTGACATTTACCTTCCTCCTACTTCTTCGGTCTCTTGGTTCCGTATTTGGAACGAGATCTGGTTCTGTTTTCCACACCTGATGTATCGAGAGCGCCACGCACGATATGATAGCGAACGCCGGGCAAGTCTTTGACCCTGCCGCCTCTTACCAGCACGATGCTGTGTTCCTGAAGGTTGTGACCTTCTCCGGGAATATAAACAGTTACTTCCACGCCATGAGTTAAACGAACTCTGGCGACCTTTCTCAAAGCTGAGTTAGGTTTTTTAGGAGTGGTGGTGTACACACGTGTACAAACACCACGTCTTTGCGGGCAAGCAGCGAGAGCACGATTCTTTTTGGCTTTAGTTACCTTACTACGCCCTTTTCTGACCAATTGATTAATTGTAGGCACCTTTTTCCTCCGTTTTTTTTAGAAATCAAGTATGTCTTCGGTTTTCTCTTCTTCAGATGAATGAGCAAATTCACTGATGATATCTCCGATAGACTTACCGCTGTCGATAGCCTTTTTTACCTGCTGATTATAGAATTTCGTGCCGGTTCCGATCGGAATTCTGTGTCCGATGATGATACTTTCCTTCAAACCTTCCAGATCATCGACCTTACCTTCGATGGAAGCCTGCGTGAGAACTTTGGTCGTTTCCTGGAACGAAGCGGCGGAAAGCCAGCTATCGGTAAGCAGCGAAGCTTTGGTGATACCGAGAAGAAGTTGCTCAAAAGTGGCTCCTTCGCCACCCTCTTCTTCGATACGTCTGTTTTCCTGCATTACCTGATTTCTATCTACTATTTCACCTTCCAGGAACATTGTGTGTCCCGGGTTAAGGATTTTCAATTTTTTAAACATTTGGCGAATGATCACGGCGATGTGTTTGTCGTCGATTTTCACACCCTGTTTACGATACACTTCCTGGATTTCGTCCAGAATGAGTTTCTGAGCGGCTTTGATTCCTTTTGCTCTCAGAATATCGTGCGGATCGAGCGGTCCGTCGGACAGAGCGTCACCGTTATCCACTTTATCGCCCATGTGCACGATGATACGTTTTCCTGGCGGGATCACGTATTTTCTCTCGGTTCCATCCTCGGCTCGCACATAGATAACACGACCGGATTTGGTCAAATCACCGATGGAAACGACGCCTTTGATTTCGGAAAGAATAGCTTTATCTTTGGGAACGCGGGCTTCGAATAAATCCTGAACACGTGGCAGACCGCCGGTAATATCACCTTGTTTTATCGTGATACGGGAAGATTTTCCTAAAATATCTCCCGGATGAACGTAAACGCCATCTTCGATATCCACGCTGAGTCCGGTGGGAATGGGAACGAGAACTTCTTTCTTATCATCCACGATCTTAAATTGAGCCTGCAATTTGCGGTCTTTAGATTCGATGATCGTGATTTCACGCGAACCGGTTAGTTCGTTGAATTCTTCCTTGTAAGTCACGTCTTTGATGAAATGTTCGAATTTCAACTTACCTTTGGCTGTAGCGATCAATGGATTGTTGTAGTTATCCCAACTGAAAAGCTTGGTGTTGTTCACCACTTTCTGGCCTTCACGCACATAAATTGTGGCGGCATATTCCACTTTGTAGCTTTCCAGTTCATCTCCGGTTTCATCTTCTATGATCACAATCCGACCTAAGTGACTGATGGAAACCAATTCGTCATACCTGTTCAGCACGGTGTTCATTTTATAGAATTTGACCGTACCTTCGGAATTCGCCACAACTTCTGCCAGATCGACGTCCGTACTGGCAGTTCCACCGATGTGGAATGTACGCAGAGTTAGCTGTGTACCGGGCTCGCCTATACTCTGGGCAGCGATTACACCCACCGGCTCACCGATGGTTACATGCTTGTTTGTGCCCAGGTCTCTGCCGTAACATCTGGCGCAGATACCTTTTTTGCTTTCGCAAGTGAGTACGGTTCTTATCTTCACATGACTGATCCCGTGATTTTGGATCATCGTTGCCATTTCGTTGGTAATTTCACTATTAGCCGGAACGATAATCTGATCGGTGATCGGATCGATGACATCTTCGGCAGTGGTACGACCTTTGATGCGTTCGGAAAGTGATTCGATTACTTCCAGACCTTCCTTCAAAGCTCCTCTTTCCAAACCTTCGATCGTACCGCAATCTTCTTCCACGATAACGGCATTCTGAGCTACGTCCACCAAACGTCTGGTGAGGTAACCGGCATCGGCAGTTTTCAAGGCTGTATCAGCCAGACCTTTACGGGCGCCGTGAGTCGAAATGAAGTATTCGAGAACGGTAAGACCTTCTTTGAAGTTAGATTTGATGGGTGTTTCGATCACTTCGGCAATACCTTCCGAAATATTTCGGGAAGGTTTATCCATCAAACCACGCATAGCTCCGAGCTGTTTGATCTGGTCTTTACCGCCACGAGCACCGGAAATATACATCATGTTGATAGAATTGAAACCATTCTGATCGGCATGAAGTTCTTTCATCAGAACATCGGTAACTTTATCGGTGGTGATTTTCCACTTATCGATCACACGGTTGATACGTTCGGTCTCGGTAATTTCACCATTCAGATAGCTGTTGGTGATTTTTTGTACTTCTTTCTCGGTTTTGGAGATGATCTTGTTTTTGTCTTTAGGAGAAATCACATCGCTGGCACTGAAAGTGATTCCGGCTTTGGTCGCATATTTGAATCCCAAATCTTTGATGGCATCCAGGAAAATAGCCGTACGGGACTGTCCAACGGCGTCGTAGCAATCCATAGCCAGATCGTTCAATTTACCTTTGGTTAACGTGGTATTGATAAATCCGATTTCCTGAGGTACAATCTGATTAAAAATCACACGTCCAACCGTGGTTGTAATGATTTCATCGCCTATTAAAATGCGGATCCAGGAATGAACCGTTAATGCCGATTCTCTCGTTTTTCCTTTGCCGCTGGTTTTCAATTCTTCTAATTCAAAAGCCAGCATCATTTCGTCGGGCGAAGAGAAATAACGCAGTTTGGATACGTCTTCGGGAGCGTCGGTTTTCAGCGCTGTGATATAATAATTTCCCAGCACGATATCCTGGTTGGTCGCCATAGCCAGTTTTCCGCTGGCAGGCAGCAACAGATTTCGGGTGGAAAGCATCAGTACACGGGCTTCCATCTGAGCTTCATGGGAAAGCGGCACGTGCACAGCCATCTGGTCTCCGTCGAAGTCGGCATTGTAAGGAATACAAACCAGCGGATGTAACTGAATAGCTTTGCTTTCTATCAGAATTGGCATGAACGCCTGAATACCGTGTTTATGCAGCGTCGGAGCACGGTTCAGCAGAACCGGGTAATCTTTGATCACTTCTTCCAGAATCTGCCAGATTTCCGGACGCTGTTTTTCGATCAGTTTTTTGGCGGTTTTAGCTTTTTCGGCTTCACCCATTTTTTCCAGTTTTTCTATGATGAACGGTTTGAATAATTCGATAGCCATTTCTTTGGGCAGACCGCACTGATGCAATTTCAGGTTCGGTCCCACCGTGATCACGGAACGACCGGAATAATCCACACGTTTACCCAGAAGATTCTGGCGGAAACGACCGGTCTTTCCTTTCAACTGGTCAGCCAGAGCTTTGAGCGGACGATTACCGCGTCCTTTCACGGGACGGGTTTTTCGGGAGTTATCGATCAAAGCATCGACGGCTTCCTGCAACATACGTTTTTCGTTGCGCAGAATAACTTCCGGTGCATTGATATCGATCAATCCGCGTAAACGATTATTACGCGTGATAACTCTGCGGTATAATTCATTGAAATCTGCTGTGGCAAAACGACCGCCTTCCAATTGCACCAAAGGACGCAGCGTGGGTGGCAGTACCGGAAGAACTTCCAGAACCATCCATTCGGGACGATTGCCGGATTTACGGAAAGCATCGATCATTTTTAAACGTTTGATGGCTTTCTGTTTTTTCTGAACCGAAGTTTCCATCTTGATGATGGTGCGCAAATTCATCGATTCGTCTTCCAGATTTAATGATTCCAGCAGAACCTTGAGTGCTTCCGCTCCCATGAGGGCTTCAAAATCTTCGCCCACGCGATCGCGGATTTCATAATATTCGTCCACATCCACCAGATCCATGACTTCATAATCGCTGTCTCCGGGATTGAGAACGATGAAAGATTCATAATAAAGTACGCGTTCCAGTTTGGTGATGGGCATATCTAAAAGAGTACCGATCACACTGGGCATGCTTTTCACGAACCAGATGTGTGCGATAGGCACTGCCAGTTCGATGTGACCCATACGGGAACGTCGCACGCGGGAAGTGGTGATTTCCACACCGCAGCGGTCGCAGACCGTGTTTTGGAAGCGTTTTTTCTTATATTTTCCGCAACTACATTCGAAATCTTTTTCCGGACCGAAAATTCTTTCGCAGAATAATCCGCCTTTTTCCGGTTTTAAGGTACGGTAGTTAAGCGTATCGGATTTGGTTACTTCGCCGTAACTCCATTCGCGAATTGTATCGGGAGAAGCAATTTTGATCCTTACTTTGTCGTAATTATCAATTCTTTTATCTCGTTTAATTTCTCTGATCACTTGTAACCTCCACTATCACTCTTTGTCTGCCAGAAACTCGATGTCGAAACAAAGAGATTTCAGTTCGCTGACCAACACATTGAATGATTCCGGGATTCCGGGTTTGGGTGGGTTCTGTCCACTGGTGATTGCTTTGAAAGCATTGGTTCTGCCGTCCACGTCGTC
>Ga0116164_10001743_pt1 | contig 16113 bp, 15 predicted proteins | sample AD_UKC109_MetaG_FD_89888 | JGI IMG/M metagenome (GOLD analysis project Ga0116164, IMG submission 89888) | Active sludge microbial communities of municipal wastewater-treating anaerobic digesters from Hong Kong - AD_UKC109_MetaG | ecosystem: Engineered > Bioreactor > Anaerobic > Digestate... | reverse complement strand
TGAATACCGCCCTTTCCTGGTACCGCAAAGCCGCTGCCAAAGGACACGAAGGAGCTCAAAAAGCCCTGGCCCGGCTGGGACAAAAATTCTGAGAAGCTCCATAAATACCACATGTTTTTATGCGATTAACGTTTTTGACATCCGAAAATAACAAAATTTCGAAGATTGACTCTTCTGTCGAATTTGCTATGATTGGTGGGTAGGTGGCGGTGGAATCCGATATATCTGTCGCCGTGTCGTGTGTGTGCGTGGTAGAGGTTTTTCAGGGATTGCGACAAAAGTTGAAACAGGGAGGGAATGTAGAATGAAGTTGCTCAAAGTGTTGCTGGTTGTGGTTTTTTGTTTTGTCTCCGCGGGAGCCTGGGCCGCCACGGTAGATGATCTCACATATCTCACCGAAGAGTACCCGCCGTATAACATGACCGCGGAAGACGGAACGCCTACGGGGTTGGCGGTGGAACTTCTCGGAGCGGTATTCGAGAAAATGGGAGCTTCCACCACCATCAAGGATATCCAGGTAGTTCCCTGGGCCCGGGGGTACAAGGACGTGCAGACCAAACCGAAGGTCTGTCTTTTCTCCACGAACCGCACGGAGGAACGGGAAAACCTTTTCAAGTGGGTAGGCCCCATCTACACGAACACCTTTAACGCCATCGCTCTCAAGAAGAGAGATTTCCAGGTAAACTCTGCGGAGGACCTCGTAAATCTGCAGGCCGGAGTTATCCGGGACGATACGGGAGACCAGCTGGCCCAGTCCTTTGGCATCAAAAACATCGACCGGGCTCCCAACAACGAACCCAACATCAAAAAACTCAACGCCGGGCGCATCGACATCTGGATTTACGGGGAACAGGCCGCAAAGATCCAGCTCGCCGAGGCGGGATTCAACCCCGAAGACTACGAATCCGTATGGACCATGAGCGAGACCACCCTTTATTACGCTTTCCACAAGGATACGGACCCGGCTCTTCTCGAAGCCATGCAGAAGGCTCTGGACGAGCTGAAAGAAGACGGCACCTACCAGGAAATCGTAAGCAAGTACTTCTAAAAGTTTTCGTTTTCAACGAAAGCACGGAATTTTCGGTTTTCCCGAGCGGCGGTTCCCCAAAAAGGAACCGCCGTCTTTTTATACATCTTCATTTCAGGATTCCATAAACCGGAAAAGGCTCTTTTCTAAAACCGTGATACTTCCACAATACTCCTCCAAAGAGATGTGCTCCTCCGCCGTGTGATCCAGCCGGCTGTCTCCGGGACCGTAGGCCGCCAGAGGACAATTCCAGGCCGCGGCATGGTTTAAATCCGCAGTACCTCCCTTGGCGAGAAGTTTCGGTTCATACCCCTCCCGGCGCAGAGCCACCCGGAAAGCCCGCACCAGGGGGTCGCTCCGGGATGTCATGAAGGCGTTCAACGTCTCCGCAACTTCCCCGGAAACGCCCCAAGTCTTTCCGATAGCAAGCATGGCGGATCCCCACTCCCGGGAATCCGCTCCCAGGGGAAGCCGGATATCCAGAAGTATTTCTCCGGAGCGACACCCCGCTTCAATCCCTTTCATGGAGAGCACCGATCCCGAGGGACGTCGGATCACCGGCTCCTCCGGAGAATCCCGCTCCTCCACCCAGGCAAGAATCGCCGCCGCCCCCCGGAGAACCCGGGTCTGGGGACCGCTGTCCCCGCTTCGATGGGCTCCTCCGTCTTCGTCCCGCAGTCTTACAAGGCAACGTCCCCGGTAGCCCAGAGTAATTCCCGAGATGCCCGAAGGTTCTCCCACGAGACATCCTGCAGGAGGGGCCTCCTTTTCGCGGCACCTCATAAAATGTCGCATTCCCCGGGAATCCACTTCCTCTCCCACCACTCCCACAAGAGTAATACGCCATTCCTCGGAAAGAGGTGCCTTGCCCCCCGCTACGGCGAAGGCACAGAGAGATCCCTTGGCATCCACGCTTCCCCGGCCGAAAAGAAGATTTCCCTTCACCCGGGGAGATGGGCCTCCGGGAACCGTGTCCATATGTCCCAGGAGAAGCAATTCTTTACTTCCCTTTCCCCGAGAGGCGATGCAGTTGCCCGCCTCGTCCCGCCAGATCCGTTCCCATCCGAAGAGAGGCAGATGTTCTTCGAAAAATCGGGCAAACGCTTCTTCCCGCAAGGTTTCACTGGAAATTCCCACGGAAGCCGTGAGGAGAGCCTCCGCTTTTTGTCGCTCCCTCTCTCCGGCTTCTCCAAGAGCTGCCAGACGCTGCACCGCTCCAGGGATCTCCCCGGCCCGGGAAAAAAGAGTTTTTTCAAGCATGCTCTCAGGCTCCTCTCTGTCTGGAAAGAACTTTTTCGAGAGCCTCCGCGGCCATGTCGAAAGATTCTTCCCTGGTCACCAGGGGCGGAAGGAAACGCACCACCTGGGTACCCGATACGAGAGAGAGCACTCCCTCTTCCTGAAGCTCCTTCACCACGGGCCCCGCAGGAATCGTAAGCTCCACTCCCTGAAGAAGCCCCTTTCCCCGAAGCCTCCGAACCAGGGGAGAGGCAACGCCTTCCAGGGCCTTCCGAAAACGGGCCTCCTTTTCCGGTATTTGCTCCAGGAGTTCCTCTTCCAGCAAAGCCAACACTTCCAGAGCCACGGAAGAAATCAGAGGATTGCCGCCGTAGGTGGAACCGTGCCCCCGGGGAGGAAAACCTCCGAGATTCTTCTTCCAGAGAGTAAGGCCTGCGGGAAGCCCTCCGGCGATTCCCTTGGCAAAACAGAGAATATCCGGATCCGCTTTCCATGCCCGGGCAAGGGAGAGCGCGCCGCAACGTCCCCAGCCCGTCTGGATTTCGTCCACCCCGAGAAGGGTTCCGGTTTCCGTACATCTCCGGCGAAGTTCGCCGCAGAACTCCGGATCGAGAGCATCCAGCCCTCCTTCGCCCTGAAGAAGCTCCACGAAGACCCCCGCCACGTCTTTCTCCAGGGAGTTCAGAAGCTCCTCCGGCTCCAAATGCTCCACCTCGAGAAGCGCGGATTGCCAGGGCCGGCGGTACCGGGGATTGAAGGTAAGTCCCAGAGCTCCCAGGGTACGGCCGTGAAAGCTTCGGCGGAGGGCGAGAAGCCGGGGCCTCCCGGGGCGAAGGGCCAAAACCAGCTTGAGCGCTCCCTCTACTGCTTCGGCTCCGCTGTTACAGAGGAAACAGGCGTACCCCGGAAATTCTTCTTCCAGCTTTTCCAGTAAGATTCTCCGACTGGGAGCCTGAAGGCTTCCTCCGATGGTCCAGAAGGTTTCGGAAGATCTTTTCAGAACTTCCGTCAGCCGGGGATGGGCATGCCCGAAGAGAGCCGCTCCGTGCCCCGCGAGGAAATCCAGATACCGCCGTCCCTCGCTATCCCAGAGAAATTCCCCCTCTCCCCGGACAACTTCTATCCCGCGAGTGCCATAGAGCGCCGGCTCCATAGATGGGTCCCTCCTCCCTCAAAAGCAGATCTCAGGGGATTTTCTCTCCGGCTGTCGCAGAGAATCACCCTGGGCACCCCCGCTTCCAGAGCCTCCCGGCAGGCCAGAAGCTTGCGCTTCATGTTTCCCCTGGCGCAATTTTCCAGGAGCTCCCAATCTTCGAGACTTCCCCGGGAAAGAAGACTCTCCTCCCGGGAAGGATCTTCCAGGAGCCCCGGCACGTTGCTGGCGATGATCAGCACCGAGGCTCCCAAAGCTCCCGCCGCCGCCGCCGCGAGGCGATCTCCGTCCACGTTGAGGCAGAGGCGGCTCTCTTCGTCGTACCCGAGGGGCGGCAGAAGAGGAATGCCCCCGCATCCCAAAATATCCTCCATCTCATCGGTATGCACCCGGGAGATGCGGCCGCTGTAGTTCCCCCGAAGCACGCGGAGACGCCCCTCTTCCAGCACCCGCAGGGAATCCTTACGGGCCGCCTGGGCCGAACGGTTCGCCGATGGAAAGACGGGACATCCCCGTCCTCCCTGTTCTGCCAGTAATTGCAGCACTTCCACGGAGTTCCGGGCCGAGGCGGCTTCGAAAAGGGCCCGCTCCCGAAGCCCCACGAAACGGCTCCGGTATCCTCCGGGACTCGTCACGTGCCGGGGGGAAATCCCCGCCTCCTCGCAAAGCAGGTTCATCCGGCCGCTGGCTCCGTGCACCACTACCCATTCTTCTCCCAGGCTCACCCGCTCGGCGATCTCCTCCATCAGAGGGGCGATACGGTTCCCCGGAGCGCCTCCGATCTTCACGACTCCTCTCATAACCAGACCTCCTTCATCTATGCCTTACGCCGGATAAACCGACATCATTTCCAACCCCGAAGTTTCGGGCAAACCGAACATCACATTCGCCGCCTGTACCGCGGTTCCCGCTGCTCCTTTCATGAGGTTGTCCAGGGCGCTTCCCACCAGAAGCGTTCTTCCGTCTTCCGCCAGGGCGAAGCCGATCTGCACCCGGTTGCTTCCCAAGACCATTCGGGGATCCGGAAAACGGAGATGTCCCGGTCGGGAGGGGCAGAAATCGATAAAGGGCTCGTCTCTCCAACAGGAGCGGAAGATTTTCCAGATTTCGGACTCCTTCATTTTTCGAACAAGCCGCACCCGGGCGAACATCTGGACCCCCCGTACCATCTCCGCAGCGGTAAGAGTCATCCGGGTTCGGGCCGGCTCCAGCCCCGTCTCCTGCAGAATTTCCCCCAGGTGCCGATGCTCGAAGAAGGAGACTACCCGCAGCACTCCCCGCCGATAGGGATGATGGCTTCCCCGGGAGGGAGAGGCTCCGCCTTCGCTGGATCCCACCCGCATCTCCATATCCACTTCCTCCACAAGGTCTTCCCGGGCGAGGGGATAGAGCCCCAAAACGCCGGCGGTAGCGTTGCATCCCACACCGGAAACCAGGGAGCTCCGGGCGATTTCTTTCCGGTGGAGCTCCGGAAGGCCGTATACCGCTTTTTCCAGTAGCTCCGGAAAGGGATGTTCTCTTTCGTACCACCGGGCATACTCTTCGGAAGAGCGAAGCCGGAGATCCGCGGAAAGGTCCAACAGGGGAATGTTTTTCCCCACGTAAAAAGGCAGCATTTCCAGGGAAGCTCCGTGAGGAAGGGCGAGAAAAACCAGGTCCGTCTCGGTATTCCGGGCCTCCTCGGGAGAGAGAAAGCGACGATCTCCGTAGAAAGATCGCAAAGGAGGATGAAGATGCCACAGAGGACGCCCCGCATGACTCCGGGAGACCACTCCGGCGATCTTCATGGCGGGATGCGTTGCGGCGATGCGAAGCAGCTCGCCCCCCGTCATTCCTGCTCCTCCCCAAATCACGACATGCTGCATAAATTTCATCCTTTCCTCATTTTTTACGATGACAGCTTGAAGGTACAAAAAAACCCGCCTTCCTTCTGCGGAAGCGGGCCGAAAGATACGTTTCGAGAAAAGTCGTTCCTCCTTACTAAGGCAGGGTACACATCTCCTCTTCGGCCCGGCATGCAGCAGCTTTACGGGAAGCCCGCTTTATGGCCTCCCCGGGTTTTATATGCTTCCGGCATTTTGCGGGGAACCCCTCCGCCAGAGCGTGACAATGCTCCAACAGTTCCCCGGGGATGTCCACTCCGGTGATGTCGATGGAGTTTCGGAATTCTCCGCCGTCGTTGATTTCGTTCACCATCCAACCCGAAGAGGTAGCAAAACAATCCACCGCGAGAAAATCTCCTCCCAAAACGTCATAGACCCGATGCAGAAGATTTTCCAGCTCCTCCTCGAGAGGCTGTCTTTCCGCACGCCCTCCCCGGGCGGTATTGGTAATCCAGTGTTCGCTGTAACGCCGGATGGCGCAGCGGGGTTCACCGCCGATGATAAAGGCTCGCACGTCGAAGCCCTCCTTCTCCACGTATTCCTGGATATAGAGACTTCGATGCTGTCCTCCGAGCTGCATCTTGTGCTCGATCACCGCCTCCGCCACCTCCGGAGTATCCGCCTTCGCCAAAAGACGCCCCCAGCTTCCGCCCAGAGGTTTGAACACCACGGGATAGCCGAGATCCTGCGCGGCCTTGAGAGCTCCTTCAGCGGAGAAAGCGAACCGGAAGGCGGGCTGAGGAATTCCTGCGGATTCCAGGAGTATGGAGGTCTCTCCCTTGGAACCGCAGCAAGCCATAACCTCTCGGGAATTCACGGTACTCCATCCACGGGAAGCGAAATGAGACGCCAAAAGCTCGTTCTCTCCGTGAGAGATGCAGCGCAGAAGCAGCAGATCTCCGGGAGCGAAGGATTCTTCTCCCTCTCCGCCTCCCCAGAAATCCTCTCCGAGATGATGCATAGAAAGAGAAATCCCCAATCGTTCCGCCGCCTGGGCGAGAAGCTTTTCTTCCACCCGAAGCCTGGTATAGAGCATACGCAAAGCCACGGCTATTCTCCCCAGTCCTCCTGCACTTCAGGAGCCTCCTGCACCCGAAGGGGAGAGAGCCCCACCACTTCGAGTTCCGTTCCGCAATCGGGGCAGAGAAGCAGCTCCCCCTCCATCACGTCGGAAGCCACGGAAATTGTTCCTTCACAAACCACACACGTTACATTCGCCATTACAATCTCCTCCTTTTTCTTTCGGGCTTCTCCTCCGAAAAGCCCATAAAAAAACGCCAGCTCGTCCTCACTGGGACGAACTGGCGTAGTCCGCGGTACCACCCACATTGGATTTTCCCGGCAAAGCCGGAAAAACCCCTCTTACAAGCCCGATAACGGGGGCTCTCCGCGCGAATACTCCAACGGTACGAACCGCCTTTCTCCGCGGGCTCCTCAGGTTTTAAGCTCCAGATCCCTTTCCGAGAACCTCTTGCAGCCGGTGAAGGTTCCTCTCTGTCGAAAATTTCGGATGTGAGCACCCTGATTCATGGCCGATACGCTTTTCCTCCGAGAAATACTTTTCGCAATTCTTCCGGGGAAAAGATCAATTTGTTTGGTTGCAGGTTATTATAGAGAGGTTTTTCGTATTGTCAAGCTCGAATTTAAGGGTATTCTATTCTTCAGCGATCTTTTTTCACTAATGGTAGGGCTTTATTCAAAGTCTGGGGCATCAAACAATTCGGTTTCCCCAACGAAAGCTCTTTACGCCTCTCCGAAAACCACTCGATTCCGCCCGGTGCTCTTGGCTTCGTACAACGCCTTATCCGCTCGCGCCACCAGGGAATCCGGAGAATCTTCACCGCTCATTTCCGCCACTCCCGCGCTGATGGTAACCACCCGGGAAATGGGAAGAGGCTCTCGCTCCATGGCCTTCCGGGCCCGCTCTCCGAACTCCAGGGCTTCGGGAGCGGAAACCTCCGGAAGAATGGCGAGAAACTCCTCTCCTCCCCAACGGCCAACGTAGCCCCGGGGAACGAAGATCTTAAGAATTTCCGCAGTACGCCGGAGCACCTCATCCCCCGCCTGATGCCCGAAATCATCGTTTACCTCTTTGAAATGATCTAAATCGAAGATAAGCACCGACAAGGGTTTCTTTTCGCGGCGAACCCGAGCCATTTCGCCTGTCAGAAGGCTGTCGAGATGAAGCCGATTGCTGATGTGCGTAAGAGGATCCGTACGGGAAGTCCATTCGAGAAGAAGAATGGTCTCCTGAACGCGTTCCATAAGTTTGGAAAGAGCTTGGGCAATCACCGCTACCTCGTGGTTCACATACCGATAATCCCGGACGAGTTTTATCCGCAGCCGGGAAAAATCCTCCTGGTTCCCGGAGAGGAGAGTAACGTCCTCCACGAGAAGGGAAAAAGGCCGGAGATACCGGCGTAGAAGAAGGAAAAATCCTGAAATGAGCAGCGTGAAGAGCAGAAACATGGCCAGCCCCAAATTCCGCTGAAAAAGAAGCAAATTGGACGTAAGAGGATCCTCGGGTATAAAGAGGGTGGCCTTTTCGGTTTTCAGGCTTCCCGGAAAGGAATCTTTCGAAGAGGAGGGGGGGAAATCGATCCTTCTCCCCTCCCGATCTCCTGCAGCGAGAAGGGGAAAACCCTCCATCTTCAGCTCCATTCCCAGGCCGGTCCCCTCCAGAAGCCGGGCAAGATACTCCGAGGTCAGCTCCGTGCCCACCAAGACGACTCCCGTGGGGATTTCTCCGTACAGCTTTACCGGAAGCGCGGAGAGAGAAAGCATCTCTCCCTCCACATTGAAAATGCCCTCCACCCTCTCTCCTCGGAGAGCCGACGCAAGGGCGGGAGACCCCTTCAAACTATCCCCGAAACGATGGGCGTCGTGGGCCCGGGCGAGCACCGTACCGTTCATGTCGGTGAAAAAGATTCTGGAGGGGTGAAGAGGATCGAGAAAAAGCTTCCCCCATCGAAGAAGAAAGCCCGTATCCTTTGCCTCCGCCGCCCGGGCGGCATCGTTGGCTCCTCCGAGAATGGAGGCATATTTCTGCCTCTCCTGGCGAAAACTCTCGAAACGGGAGGAGAGAAGAGCCGTTTTCAAATGTTCCGCCTTTTCCTGGTTTGCCCGCTGGAATCGAAGAATGGCCTCGAGCCTGAAAAAACCCAGCCCCAGGGCGAGGGAGAGGGGGAGAAGAGCCAGGAGAATGATTTTCCAGTAGAGCTTCATTCTCCTTCTCCACTCTCTGGCAGCGGAAGATCGAAGGCAGCGCGAAGGGAATTGTAAAAAGCGTCTTCGAGCTCCACAAAACCCGCCGCGGGCCATCCCAGATGTTCCTGAAGAGCACGCATGGAAGGAGAATCGGGAGAAATCGAGAGCAATGTGCGACACAGGAGTTCCCGGTGTTCTTCGGAAACCGAGGGGGAAGCCACCACCGCATCCAGCGGAATGGGATCGGAAACCGCGAGAACGCGGAAACGATCTCCGTATCGGGAAATTGCATTTTCCAACGTGCCGTCCGAAACCGCACCTCCCTCGATGGAACCCGCCAGAAGCGCTTGGATGACCGCATCATGTCTTCCGAGATAGAAAAAATTGCCGAAAAAACTCTCGGGCTCCATATCCGCGGCATGCAGCATAAGCCGGGGAATACGATGTCCCGAGGTGGATTCGCGATCGGTAAAACCGAAATTTTTCCCCTTCAGATCCCGGAGTTCCATCACGGGGCTCTCTTTCAGGGAGATGATCACCGAACGGTAATAGGGGGTAAGAGCTCCCTTTTTTTCGTTCCACTCCGCATAGGTGGCCACGTAGGAGAAACGGGAAGAGAAACGGACGTAGGCGGAGGGGCTGACGATGGCAAAATCCACGGAGCCGTCCAGAAGGCGCCGCTGCATCTCCTCGTAATTCCGGGTAACCACCACCCGCACATCCCATCCCGTTTCCTCGGCCACGAACTCTCCCAGAACCCGAAAAGCCGCATATACCCGAGCGGGATCGTTGGTGGGATAGGTGGCGAAGGTGTAGGCCCCCTTCGCACTCCCCGGAAGAGGGGTGCACACAAGGAGGAATCCGAAGAAAAAAAAGCACAAAATTGAAAAGAAAACGTTTTTAGGCACTCCCAGATCCTCCCGAATCATCTACGGGCACCACCCCTTCTGCAGGCGTTTTTTCAAGATATTCACAAATTTCTACGACCATACGCATACCGTAGCACTTCTGGAATATCCCATCAAGCGGAATGAAAGCATGTCGTCCTCCGCGGCAAAAACTTTCCGCCCCCGGATCTTCGAAAAACATGAGAACGGCGGCATTCTTTCCCGGAATACCGCCGCCGCAAAACGATTCTATCAGAGCCTAAAACCTCCCGCGTTATTCCAGGTCAGGGCGCCTCCTCCTCCGGGGAAGCGGAAAAGGCCAGCTCCGCCCATCGAGCGGTCAGCTCCTCATGACGGGCCATCTCCTCCGGATCGGGCTCCACGGTAGCCAGGGTTATCTCCAGACGATCCAGCCCCGCAAGGGCAAGTTCCAGGTAGCGCATTTCCGCAGAAGCCTGCAGGCCCTGAAGAACGAGAGGAACCATCTCCGCAAAACCACTTTCCCGAATCAGGGGCACCCAGGGTCCCTGGGGATCGAGTAGAAGCTCCAGGGTTTTTCGCAGCTCCTTTCCGTCGAGGTGCAGAAGCCCCGTAAGATCCTCCCTCCCCAGAAGAGCCTCCAGGGAAAGATTTTTTTCGGGAGCTTCCCCGAGAGATTCTACGGAAAGAGAGCCCAGGAGAAGAAATCCCTTACGGAATCCCACCGTAACATCCCAGGGATCGGAAAGAGAGAAAAGCGGATTCCACGAAGGCATTTCGGGAGAATCGAAAGAAAGCCCGCTCTCCTGGACGATTCCCTGTACCAGGGGAACAAGCTTTTCAAAAGCCCCCTCCTCCCCGGAAAGATAGAGATGCGCTCCGGGAACAGGAATCCCCATAGCCCGGCTCTTGCCTCCGATTACAAGTCCCAGGGTCTGCAGAACTCCCAGAAGTGTTTCATCGTCCACTCCCATGGCAGCAAGTTCTTCTAGAATCCCCGCTGCGGAGGCCGCATTTTCATCTCCTCCTGCGGCGGCCTCCCGAAGAGCCTTCAAAGCCCCTGCATCCAGGGGAATTTTTCCCATGGCCACCAGCAGAGGAGAACCTCCTCCGAGAAGAACTTTCTCCTCCGGAGCCATGGGAGACCATCTCTTTTCTCCTTCCGGAAGAGGATAGGCCTGGGCAACATTGCTCCGTCCCGAAAGATTCCAGCCCTTCTCCGAAAAAGAAAGCCCCAGCTCGAAGGTCAAGGCCTGCGTCGGTTCTCCGAAAAGTCCTGCGGAACCCTCCCGGAGAGCTTCTCCGAGAGAGCCGTCATCGTGGAAACGGAAAAAAGTCTCCTCCTCCAGGAGCCGGGAAAGGGATATGCGCTTAGCAGGGTCCTCCAGGGCTTCTCTGCAGGAAATCAGATCCTCGGGAGAAAAGCCCACCAGAAGCAGATCCTTTTCCACCGAAAGAAGCACCAGGGCCATTCCCTGGTGAATCACGCCGTAGGTCGTCTCGTCGAAGGGGACGAGAAAATAATCCGGGGAAAGAGGGAAATCCAGCAGATAATCCAAATCCCCCTCCTCTCCTTCACCCCGGGCGAGTTTTTCCAGGAGCGCTTTCTTATCCTCCCGGAAGGAAAGGGCGCCCTGAAGCGCAAAGCCTTTCTCGTCCCGCCCGAAAGAGAGGGAAAGGGACTGTACCGGCATTTTTTCCAGCCACGCAAGGGCAGGATTATCCAAAAACCCGGAAAGGCTCTGCAAAAACAGGGAATTTCCTATGCGCCGGCAGATCTCCCCCGCCTTCTCCAGATGAACCACCCCGTATATGGCGGTATCCGACCGGGGAGGAAGGGCCTGGAAAGTTCCCGCCTCCAGAGGCACTCCCGTAAAAAGAATCGCCCCCCACGCCACAAAGAAAATCCATTTTTTTACGTTCATCACGTCACCTTCTTCACTATGATTTACTGAGACTTGCTATAGCTTTATCCGCCCTGCGAGATCCTCTCTGCGGGAAATCCCAAGTTTGCGATAAATTTGGCGCACGTGAGATTTGAGGGTATTGTTGGTGATGGAGCAGGAAGCCAAAAGGGCCTTCCGGGATGTTCCCTCCAGCATGAGAAGAACGATTTCCGTCTCCTTTTTCGTGAGCCCGAAGGGCTCGAGCCGGAGACGTATCCGCAGCTCTTTCCGGGAAATTGCTCTTTTTCTGGAACCTTTGGAGGCAGGCCCCTCGGATTTGGACTCCCCGGGATCACCTCGCATCTCAATCCCTCCCCCCCTGGTCAAGGAAAATCGTTGCGGAGCCCCCGAAACTTCTGCCGGAAAGGCTCCGCTGCCTTGCCATACTATTTCTGAATAATCGCCTTTTTGCCGTAAGGCTCGATCTGCTCTTGGGGGAACTGATCCACTCTGGCATAGATGTACTGGAGTTTGGGAAGATCCTTGAACATGGAGAAGTCCGGAATGCCCTGGGTTTTCTGAAGGTTCAGGGTACGGAGCTTCGGCAGGGCGGTGATGGCTTCGGGGTTTTTCACGGTAGTGCTATCGAGATTCAGGATTTCCAGTTTCTCCAGGCTCGCGAAAGTAGCGAGATCCACGGGGCCCGTGATGCCTTCGAGAACGATCTCCTGAAGCTTGGGGCACTGGGCCAGGGGAGAGACGTCGGTAATATCCTCCCGAAGCAGTTTCAGCACCTTGAGGTTCGGCATATGCACCACATATTCCAGGCTATCCAGTTTGGAGAGCCCTCCCCGGAGAGACTCCATCTTGGTGAGTTTCTCCAGGGGAGAGTAATCCTCGAACTTGGTGGCGTAAATCCAGAGATCCTTCAACTCCGCGAGGTTTCCCACGGGGCTCATATCAGTAGCGGCAACGCCGTACAGGCTGAGGATTTTAAGCTTCGTCAATCCCTCAAGAGGGGAAAGATCTCCGGTCTTCACCATGTAGAGGCTGAGCTCTTCCAGCCCGGTCAGTTCCGCCAGCACCGAAATGTCCGTCACCGAAGATCCGTAAAGCCGAAGAACCTTGAGGGCAGTCTTGCCGCCGAGGGGGGAGAGATCTTCCACCGCCTTGGGCTGCATAAAGAACGACAGCTCTTCGAGCTGAGTCATGGGAGCCAGGAACTCCAGATCCGGGTACTCCACCTGCTTTATTTCGAGCTTCTTCATGGCGGTAAGAGCTCCCAGGGGAGCCAGGGTGGTAACCCCCTTGAGCCCATCCAGCTTGAGAAAGGTAAGCCCGGAAAGAGATGCCAGGGGGGAAAGATCCGTCAGATCTTTCGCCGAAGAGATTTCCATTCCCCCGAGGATATCCGCGAGAGGTGCAAGCTTGCTCAAATCTTCCACCGTAATAGCGCCGCTCAGCCGGAGGGGCTTTCCCTTGGCGATGTCCGGATCCTCCCGGATCATGGCAAGAAATTCCTCGGTAATGCCATCGGTAATCTTGGGGCCGAAGGTGGAACTCTTGGAGTATTTCGGATCCCCCGCAAAGGCGGAAAAGGAAAAAACGAAGAGCCCGAGAAGAACCAGGGAAATCGTGAAAAGGCCTTTTTTTCTGCGGATCATAAAAAATCTACCTCCTTGAATTTTTTCGATAAAGAAACGCCACGAGGATGCCGCAAAAACTTTTCTTCACCTCCCTTTCCAAAAATTTTCTTTCCGATTTCTCCCTCACCCTATCCGCAAAAAGAGGAAAAATCTCCTACCCCGGCACGGCAAAAAGGGGTGGTTTTTCCCACCCCTTTCAAGGGTGAGCGTTCTCACCCCGCACAGTAAAACCTTGGAAAAAGAGATCCCCTCCGGTAAAGGCTATTCGAAAAGTTTTTTCAGTTCCCGGCGGTTGCTTACGCCGGTTTTGCGGTAGATGTTGCGCAAATGATATTTGAGGGTGTTCCGGGAAATATAGAGAAGGGAGCAGATATTCATGTCCTTGAGCCCCTTGAGAAGAAGAAGGGCTATCTCCGTCTCCTGCCGGGTAAGGCTCCATTGCACGAATTCCATGCGGAGCCGTGCCTCCTCTTCCCGATTCTCCGCTTCTTCCTCCCGAATCTGGGGATCCGGGAGATTCTCCGGTTTCGGAAGAAGCTCTTTTTCTTGCTTCCGGAGAGGAATCTCCCGGCCATCCCAGAGAGCCAGCATAATCAAAAGAAGGAAAAGCCCCACGAGAGACAAGGACGCCGGAGAAAACGCTCCCGGGGAGAAGAGAGCTCCCTCCTCCGGGAAAAGGCAGGCATGCCCCAGGGTCCCTGCGGAAATCATGAGAAAAAGCCCCCAGTGTATCAGGGCGGCTCTCCGGGTTTCCATCCGGGAGGCATAGCAGAGCAACAGCAGCCAGGCATAGAGATCGAGAAGGCTTAAACCCGCTTCGAGGAAAAGACGGGAAAGGCTCTTGAAAGGAGAGAAGGCAAACAGTAAAAAAGCTCCCGTAACCAGGGGAAAGGCTCCCCGGTAAAGATTGCACAGATTGTCCCGAGGATGATGATGAAAGGCGAAAGCTACCCCCAGGGCGGCAAAGGCCCGTATGCCATGGCTCGCCATATCCATCCGGGGAAGGGGCAGAGGAAAAAGAGCGGGCAGGAGGCTCAACAGAAACCCGTTGGCGGCGTAGAAGCAAAAGAGAAAAAGCGAGAGTCGCCAAAAGGGGATCTGCGGAAGGGGCATAGGAAGCGGCTCCTCCCGCACCTCCTCCATCACCAGAAACAGCACCGCTCCGAGAAAGGGAGCTCCCAGCAGAAGAAGCCGCAAATCCAGGGCCACCCCCAGGCGCAGAAAGAAGGCCGCCACGAGAGGAGAGAGGCCGAAAATTACCGCCACGTCCCGGGGAGCGAAGGTGCTCAAAAAAACCGCCCACTCTCCGAAGAGAAAAGCGGAACCCGCTGCGGCCAAGGCCAACCCGGCAATGGCGGGAACCCGGGAAAAACCCATGATTTCCTCCGACATGGCCCATGGAAAAGAAAGCATGAAAAAAGCCGCCACCACGGGAAACCCCCGGGAACTTCTTTTTGGAAATTTCCCCAACGAGATCAATCCTGCTCCAAGATAGGAGAGGGCATGGAGTGCAAGAAAAAGGGCTCCCGGATTTATTCCCTCGTAGTCTCGGACGGCAAAGCTCCGGAGAAGGCCGTAATCCAAGAAAAGAGATTCCATCCAGGCAAAGAGAAGCCCCATGGCCAAAAGCGCCGCAAAAGGTCGCATAAAACGCATGGCCCTTCTCCTTTCAACGGAAAGGTTGACTTGTCATGGATATTTCAAAAAATTCGAAACCTCCGAAGATATTCTACGCCAAATTCCTTCAAAACGAAAAGAGCGGGAAGTCCCTGGTTTTTTAAGGGATCTTCCCGCGGGAACGGAACCTTTTCCATATTTCCCGGATTGTTTCAGGATTCCCTTTCCATCAAGGGCAGGGAAAGCTCCACTTCCTGCGGGGAAATCCTATCATCTCCTCCGGGAAAATAGCGTTCTCGCACGGTTCCCCGGGGAGTGAGACCCTGGTGCCGCACCCAGCCGAGAAGGCCCTTCAGGGTTTCCGGAAGTGTTTCGTAAGAGCCCCGATGAAGTGCCGTAGCCATAAGCCCCCCGGGCAAAAGATCGGGGCAGTTTCCCTCTCCGGGAACGTGGAGAATGGCCTCTTTCGGCCCCTTCTCGATGCTGTAGACACAAAGAAAGGGCATTTGCGGAAGGGCCTCGGGAAATGCGGAAAAGAGATTTTCCGCCGTCCGCCGGGCCAGATCCCGAAGGGTTTTCCGCTCTCCCCGGAAGGGAGCGCTGCAAACCGGGAGCGGCTCCATCCGAAAAAGCCCGTATCGAGGAGCTTCCCACTCTTTTTCAAGGGAATCCAGCTCTCGAAGACACTCTTCCAAAGCCCGGATTTTTCGGCCCAGTCCTTGACGCTGCTCCTTTCCGAGAAACTGCAGTTTTTCATTCTCCAGCCCCTGCAGAATGCTCCGGATATCCTCCACGGAAAAATCCGCCCTCCGAAGCCGCAGCAAGAACCGAGCCTCTCCGAGCTGGGAGCTGAGATAACGTCGGTATCCCGTTTCGGGATCCGTATAAGCGGGCACGAGAATGTGCTGCTCCGCATAAAAACGGAGCATTCTGCAGGAAAGCCCGCTCAGCCGGGCAAACTGGCCGATGAGAAGAAGATGCGGAAGGGGTTCCGGAGAGATCACGGGTCCATCCTTCTCGCCTCTCCCTCTCCGGCAGCGCTGAGAAACTCCATCTCCTCGTCCGAAAGCTCTTCACAGGAAGAACCCTCCTCCGCCCAGGCAATCAGGGCTTCCCGAAGATCTTCGAGTTCCATTCGCCGAAGAGAGATACGGGACTCCTCTTTCTGCAACAATCCAAGCACTTCACGGAGCCTCCCCTTTGCCAGAGCCTCCCGGGTCCAGCGAGGATCCAGGCCAAAGGAGCGTAACACGTCGTCTGCAGGATGCATTTTTTTCCCTCCTTCGGGAAGACATTCTCTTGCATTTCCCACACAAAGCCTACACCCTCACACAAGGGGAAAGTCAAGGGGAAAATCTCCGGCCATTTGCTCTTTTCAAAGAATTGCTTGACCTCCTCCCCTCCCTAAAGGAAGAGGATTCCTACGACCCCAAGCAAAGACAGGGATTCCTTGTGTTCCCTGTTCTGTTCGAGGAATTTCGGCGGGTTCCTGCTTCATCGGGGCTGCCGGGAAAATGTTCCTCCCCGGTCTGGTCGAAGGCGAAATTTGAACCCTTGAAGGATTTTCATATATTTATTATACCGTATCT
>Ga0116164_10001741_pt1 | contig 16127 bp, 14 predicted proteins | sample AD_UKC109_MetaG_FD_89888 | JGI IMG/M metagenome (GOLD analysis project Ga0116164, IMG submission 89888) | Active sludge microbial communities of municipal wastewater-treating anaerobic digesters from Hong Kong - AD_UKC109_MetaG | ecosystem: Engineered > Bioreactor > Anaerobic > Digestate... | reverse complement strand
CTTTTTCGCCTTCTTTACAGCAGCGGTATGAGAACAACGGAGGCTCGCTTGCTGAAAACCAGTGATGTGGATCTCAAACATGGCGTTGTTCATATCAATTCTACGAAGGCAAATCTTCGCCATTTTGTCATCCTTCATGATGATACTCGGGAGATGCTTAGGCGATATGATGAGTTGGCAACTGCCAGAAGGCCGGATAGAGAATTCTTTTTTCTGACCCCTAACGGCAATTGTATGGCTCATGGAACATTGACAATTCGGTTTCAGAAAATATGGAAGAACGTCAGTAGCGTGCGGGCTGTACCATATGACCTTCGACATAACTACGCAATTACGAATATCAATTCCTGGACGGATGCTGGCTTCAATTTCCATGACAAATTCCTGTATCTCAGCAAAAGCATGGGACATACCTCACTGGAAAGCACGCGCTATTATTATTCCCTGGTACCTGCCTTCGCCGATACAATCTATGCTCAGTCCGGTAAATCCTTTGATGAAATTGTTCCTGAGGTGTATAAGTGATGGTAAAAATGAATTCGCAGGCTGTAGCGATTCCGAAGTATATATCCACATTCCTAAACGACTACGCTCCTGCCCACCTCACTGGTAGTGAGCATACAATGCGGTCATACGAAACGGCATTGATATTGTTTATTGGCTTTTTGGAATGCCGCGGAATCAAATGTAGTGAGCTGTCCTGCAAATTATTTGAACACCAGATAATTGAAGACTGGCTAAAATGGCTTTCAGAGAGCAGAAAATGTTCACCTGAGACGTGCAACAACCGGCTTGCTGCGCTTAGAGCCTTCATTCGCTATCTTTCCTCTCGAGACGTCAGCTATCTATACCTTCTCACCGATTCAAAAACCGTACCTATGAGAAAGACAGTAAAAAGGAAGGTCTGCGGCCTAACAAAGAATACTGTAAAGGTTCTCTTATCCCTTCCGGATACAACAAAAAAGGTAGGCATCCGCGATGTTACGCTAATGGTTGTTTTATATAGCACAGCTGCACGATTGGATGAGATTCTTTCATTGAAAATTAAGGATCTTCACATGGATGGAGCCAAGCCGTACATTACTGTTACCGGAAAAGGTGGGAAGTCCAGGGCTATATATCTGCTTCCAAAAGCGGTAGATCATCTGAACAATTACCTGTGTGCATTTTTCGGGGACACGATGTCTCCTGACGTATACGTATTCTTTTCACGAAACAAGGGAGCGTCAGGGAAATTATCCCAAGCGGCAGTACACAAAATGCTGAAAAAATATGCTGCCGATGCTCATGAAATTGATTCAGACGTACCGCTTGATCTTCATGCACACCAATTCAGGCATGCTCGTGCTTCTCATTGGCTCGAAGAAGGATTAAACATAGTCCAGATCTCTCGGCTTTTAGGGCACGTACAGTTGGAAACGACCATGGTTTACTTGGACATTACCACCGAGCAAGAAGCATTAGCACTGGCAACACTAGAGGATGAGAAGGCTAAGAACGCTGTCCCAAAGTGGAATCCGGAAAAAGATACCCTCTCATCTCTGTGCGGGTTGAGAAAAATCGGCATGTAAGGCTGTAGCAAAATCAGCACCTTTTTGTAGGGATATGCGCATTTGTCCATGCTCTCCAAAAAGGTGTTGATATTATAAAGGTGCCGATAAATTGGGACTTAAAATTAGGGGATTTTATCTATGGTGATCAGCCGCTCTCCATTGGGAGCGGCTTTTCATATACAACAATTTGGGAGGTACAGAGATATGCGGGACTTTTCCATTGATCTGGTATGGGCCAAGCTGCAGATGGCGTTCGCCGTGATCGGGGGCTGGCTTGGATTCTTTCTGGGAGGGCTGGATGGCATGCTGATTGCACTCATCATCGTAGTAGCGCTGGATTACATCACCGGGCTGATGTGCGCTGTTGCGGATAAACAGCTCTCCAGTGAGGTAGGGTTCAAGGGGATCTTCAAGAAGGTGCTGATCTTTATGCTGGTCGGTCTAGCCAACATCGTCGATGTGCACGTGGTCGGAACCGGCAGCGCGCTGCGCGGCGCAGTGGTGGCGTTCTACCTAAGCAATGAGGGCTTGTCCGTGCTGGAAAACGCGGCGCACCTGGGGCTTCCGATCCCGGACAAGCTCAAAGATATCCTGGCGCAGCTGCATAATCGCAGCGACAAGGACAACACGACCGAAACGGGCGACGGCGAGTAAGCCGCCGCTCTTTTTATTGAGGAGGCATCATCATGGAGAGAATTGATACTCCCTTTACCAATGAGCATTTCGCATCTTTTTGCGAGAAAATGATTGGGCAGCCCTATTGGTACGGCACCTGCTTATACAAGGCAAGCAGCAGTTTGCTCACCCGTAAAACCAGCCAATATCCGTCTTCCTATACCAGTTCACGGACCAACCGATATAAGCAGGATATCGCCAGCATGAAGGTCGTAGCAGACTGCATCGGCGGCGCGAAAGGCTATGCCTGGACCGGCGGGGGTCAGGGTGTGCTGGAAGCGATCGGGACGGATAACAGCTACTCCAGCAAATACGGTGCCAATGGCTGTCCGGACAAAGGTGCGAACGGGATGTTCACCTATGCCAAGAGCAAGGGCATGGACTGGGGCGCGATAGGTACCCTACCGGAGATTATTGGACTAGCGCTGTATAAGTCCGGGCATGTGGGGTATTACATCGGTAACGGGTATGCTGTGGAATGGAAAGGTTTTTCGTACGGCTGTGTGAAGACCCAGGTCGCCGGCCGCGGATGGACACACTGGTATAAGCTGCCCTTTATCCAGTATGGCGAAACGGATGCGTCTGTGCCTGCTACGGGTATGGAACAGAGCGAATATGGCACGCGACTGCTGCGATATCGCAAAGGGCAGCGCATGCTCCGCGGTGCGGATGTGCTGGCGGTTCAGGCAAGACTGACCGAGCTCGGCTTCGATTCCGGCAAGGCCGATGGCGTGTACGGACCGATCACCGCAGCTGCGGTAACGGCGTTCCAGCAGGCGAAAGGCATCACGGTGGACGGTATTGCCGGTCCGCAGACTCGGCAGGCGCTTACAGAGGCGGAAGATGCCAGTGATCAATCTGATGTTACCCAGTCTGAGAATGGATAAACGATCATGAAAAAACAAAACAGGCGGTAACGAAAGACCGCCTGTTTTTTGATGGGATGAAACATAGGGAGGGATTATCATAACGGATTATCAGAAAACCAAAATCCTGGCACTGCGTCAGGGCGGTGCGAGTGCTTCCCAGATCGCCGTGAAGGTCGGTGTGCCCAGGACAACGGTACAGTCGTTTCTGGCACGGGCTCATATAGAGCTCGACAAGGGGAATCATCGCTGCAAGCGCTGCGGGGAAGCGTTCACGGTCATTCCCGGCCATCGTCCTCGGGAGTTCTGCAGTGATAACTGCCGTATCCAGTTTTGGCGAAAACAGCGGCGCCTCCTTGAAGTGCGGGGATGACAAATATTCAGCAGCGAAATAGTGTAAACCCACAATTTCACCGTGCAATCCGTAGCGATCCGCCATAATCTGCACAAATAATCCGCAGTTTTCTCTGTACCTTATAGGGCGCGAAAAGTCGCTGTTTTACTTGCTATATAAGTCATTCAGAGCGAATATGTACATGCTGAACGGCAAGCCGAACAGCAAACATGAAGGAGGACAGCACGATGTGGACAGAAGGAATCATGGACGGGTACGAATACTGGGTCAAACACTATGAGGTAGGGTCTACCTACGGGATTGATGAGGGTCGGATTTCCAAGCTGATCATTCGCAAGAACGGCGTTGAGCTTTACGGATACGATCGGGGGTTGGACCGTGACGAACTCGACGAGGGGGGCAAAGCGGTATACGCGAAACTGTTGGAAATGTTCAACTGACACCATAAACAATCGGGATAGCCCCGCGAGGGGCTTTCCTGAAACGATAGAGTACGGAGACCCGGACTGCTTGGCGGCAGGCCGGGTCTTTTTTTGCTCACATAGGAGGCTGCGATGAAAACGGTTCTAGCTGCAAGGGCAGCACAAACCCTTGCCCATTCATCCACAGTTGCGATGACGCCAGACCAGTTTGTGCGTGAAAAGGACTACCGGGTGGCAATGTCGGTCGCCAAATACCTGCTGCGTACCGGCTGCATTTCACAGGAAGAATACCGGCAAATTGATACAATTATGGCCGAAAAATTTTCTCCGGTTTGGGGATCATTATCTCCTGAAATCCCTTGATATCATGGGCATGAAGAGCGAACATGGGTGACGAAAGGGAGAGTAATCCAATGCAAAAAACGGTCATCAAGCGGATTCCCGGTGTACGGTCGCTGCCAAAGCTGAAGCGTGTAGCAGCATATGCCCGTGTATCATCCGGGAAAGACGCCATGCTGCATTCGCTTTCGTCACAGGTGAGCTACTTCAGCCGTATCATCCAAAACCATCCGGGCTGGACCTATGCGGGCACATACGCGGATGAAGCCTATACGGGCACAAAAACCAACCGACCGGAGTTTCAGCGCATGCTTCAGGACTGCCGTGCCGGCAAGATAGATCTCATCATGACGAAGTCCATCAGCCGGTTTGCCCGTAATACGGTAGGCCTTCTGTGTGCAGTCAGGGAACTCAGGGAACTGGGGATCGGCGTCTTCTTTGAAGAGCAGAACATTAACAGCTTGTCGGGGGAAGGCGAACTCATGCTGACCATCCTCGCGTCGTTTGCACAGGAAGAGAGCTTATCGGTCAGTGAGAACCGGAAATGGCAGATACGCAGGGATTTCCAGGCGGGGAAGCCCATGAATCTGATGTTCATCTACGGATACCATCTGCTAGACGGAAAGCTTGAGATACATGAAGAGCAAGCGAAGGTGGTTCGCCGTATCTTCAGGTCTTATATTGCAGGGATGGGCAGTTGCCGGATCGCAGCAGAACTTCGTCAGGAAGGGATCCCCACGCTATGCGGTGGGGAATGGAGATCAGGGTTGGTTCGGGATATGCTCAAGAATGAGAAATATACGGGTAGCGCGTTCCTCCAGAAGACCTATGTGACCGATCATGTCTCCAAAGTCCAGAAGACCAATCAGGGTGAACTGCCGATGTATTTCGCAGAAGGATCGCACCCGGCGATTATCGACCGGGAGACGTATGAACAGGCACAGCAGATCTTGGCGGAGAACCGGCGGAAAAGCAACGCCCAGAGATCACACACCGCCCGGTACGCATTCTCCGGGATGATCGAATGCGGTTGCTGCGGCAAACATTACCGGCGCAAGACCTTGAACGGCAAGATCTGGTGGCAGTGCACGACCTACTTGGCAAAAGGCAAACAGTATTGCCAGGCCAAGCAGATCCCGGATGATACGTTATATGAACTCACCTGCGAAGTACTAGGATTATCCAGTTTTGATGAAGAGGCTTTCAGGGCGAAAATCCAGAGCATCCATATCCCTTTTGATAATCATGTTGTATTTCAGCTTGTGGATGGTCGGGTGATTGAGACAATATGGACAGACCGGCCCAGATCAAAAAGCAGAACAGGAGACAAATTTCAGGGAACAACGAACCGTATGGAGGGAAAATCGCTATGACAGATATGAGCATGGATTATCGTAGAGGACAAACCGCTGTGATGCCGGATGGGATCAAAGTTACCACCTACATGCCCCGGGCACAGAAAATTACATCATTGGAGCAGAAAGCAGTACGGACGCGTGTTTGTGCCTACGCCCGGGTGAGTACCGATCACGAAGAGCAGCAGACTTCCTATGCGGCGCAGGTTAAGCATTATACCCGTTTCATTCAGGAGAAAGCGGAATGGCAGTTTTCGGGTGTCTATACGGACGAAGGGATCACCGGGACCAGCACGAAACACCGCGAGGGCTTCAAACAGATGATTGCGGATGCGATGGACGGCAAGTTTGACCGGATCATCACCAAGTCCGTCAGCCGATTTGCGAGAAACACCGTTGACTCCCTCATGACCATCCGAAGCCTTAAGGAGAAGGGGATCGGGGTATGGTTTGAAAAGGAGAACATCGATACCCTGGACAGCAAGGGCGAACTTCTGTTGACCATTATGTCCAGTTTGGCGCAGGAAGAAAGCCGTTCGATTTCCGAGAACTGCACCTGGGGTCAGCGTAAGCGTTTTGCAGACGGCAAAGTGACTCTGCCGTACAAACAGTTTCTGGGGTATGACCGCGGCGAGGATGGGAAACCGGTCATCAACGAGGAAGAAGCGGCATTGGTTCGCCGGATTTATTCATTGTTTCTGGAGGGGAATACACCTTCAGGTATTGCGAAGATGCTGACGGCCGAGGGGATTCCGACACCGGCCAAGAAGGCTGTTTGGCAAAACTCAACGATCGCATCGATCCTGACGAATGAGAAGTATAAAGGAGATGCGCTGCTCCAAAAGAGCTTTACGACAGATTTTCTGACGAAAAAGAGCAAGATCAACGAAGGGGAACTGCCCCAGTATTATGTAGAAAACAGCCATCCGGGAGTCGTTTCTCATGAGGTGCATGAGCTGGTGCAGTACGAGCTGCGCAGGCGATCTGAGCAGAGAACGAGAAAGACCGGGCAGACCAAGAATGGGAGAGCGTGCTTTGCGAATCGTATTGTCTGTGCCGACTGTGGATCGTTCTTTGGCAGCAAAGTATGGCACAGCAATTCGAAATACCGTAGGATCATCTGGCGGTGTAATGAGAAGTATCACGGAGAGAAGAAGTGCTCTACACCGCATGTGACGGAAGAGCAGATCGAGCAAGCGTTCTTGTCAGTTGTCAACGGGATGGTTGATAACAAAGATGAGATCATTTCTACGTACCGGGACATTATTGCTATGCTGACAGATACAGCGTTCATTGATCGTAAATTGGCTGAACTTTCAGAAATAGTGTGCGGGATCGAAGCAAGAGTACAGCAAAACATCCGGCAAAACGCCACCGAACCACAGGACCAGGATGCGTACCTTAAAAAGCAGGCGGCGATTGAGAAACAATATATTGAACTTCAACAAGAAATGAAAAAACTAGATGAGCAGAAGAAAGAGCGCCAAGCCCGACGGGCAAGGCTATCCAAAGTACTGCAAGTGTTCCGCCAAGCAGACTGTTTGCTGGTTGATTTTGATGAGAAACTGTTTGCAGCGTTGGTGGATCATGTGAACGTGAATAAGGAAGGACAAATCACGTTCTATTTTGCAGATGGTTCAACACGTTAAAGCGTAATATTGAATACATAAACTTGGGTACAGGATTTGTTAGAATAATCCCTAAATACTTTTTGAGAATAGGTACGAGTTTTCGATGTGATACAATGATTCCTTCATGCTCGTCTCATACAGCGGCTGATACTGTATAGCGATTGTTTTAATATCACCTGCAACAGATTTGTCAAGATGTCAGATAGCAAAAATTGATTGACAAATGGGATAAAAAATACAGCTTTCGCTGAGTAAGAAAGCCTATTTCATGGGTTGATGATTCGAATTAAGTCAAGTCTATACCCTATACCCTATACCCTTGTGGTGTAAATTGATCTCGAATATTAGCGTGGAAGTATTTACCCTTAGAGCTAGAAGCTTGAAATTCATACCACATGTATTCTGGAAATCCTGGATATTGCCATACTGGTCCCTCTATGAATTCTATTTCTAAAATACTTGATGTTGGATCGTACCCTATGCTCCTAATCATGCTTGAATCTACATATTCTCTGTTCATGTTTTCTGTCTCCTTTCAAAAACGTTGTTCTCTGATTTTCTTAACAACACATTTATAATCGTCGTTTGTGGAATCATATTCTTTTATCCATGCTTTTACTAGTTCTGGATCCGAACTATCTGGCCTTGGAGATTGTAATGGCAGTCTGACACGTGAAGGTATATTGATAGCTTCACCAACGATCACAGCTTCACCTATTCGAAGTGAAGGCAGTAGATTGATTAAGCTGTTCATGTTATCTGGTGCCATAGATTTTACAATAGATTGGTCTGATGAGTTTGTTAGTCTCAATGCAATAAACGTACCAATCTGAGCTAGAATTGTTTCTGATAACTCAGATGGCCTTTGAGAGATGACAACTGCTCCAACACCGAATTTCCGGCCTTCCTTAAATATCCTTTCAACCGCATTTCTTGCATATCCTGTATCGTCTTTGCCAAGATATGAATGTGCTTCTTCGTATGCGATTAGCAACGGGCGATTTCTGCCTGTGTTGGGCTCGTTACGTCCCCAGAACATACTATCGTATATAAAACGTGTAATTAGGCCAACAGTAATATCCATGACTTCAAAGGGTACATTGCTTAGATCTAGAATTGTTAACCGCTCGCATCCACCTATCCAATCTTGCAAGAGATTATGTAGGTCTTTTAGCGAGGTTTCGTTTTTGTACTCGCCTGGATGAAACATGAAATCATATCGGCTGTCTTTTAATCTTGCATGGAGCTTCTTTTCATATGAGTACATTTCTTGCCTTTTACTCTTGTGTGGCGATTGATTACCCATTGCATAGGGCCGAAATTCTGCTGCCTCAAGGCATTCATGATTGCCTTCCTTTATTAGACATTCAGTGTCTTTGTTCTGATTGTTTATATCACCTTCCGTATATGTGGCACTGACTTGACGATTTATGTCATACCAGATTTTTCTAATATTGAAAGGTATTGGTGAGTCCGCTGTAATATAGTTAGGATTGACATCTCCAGCTTTTAAGTGAAAGTTGCTTTTTTTTGCTTGTGAAATGATCTCACGGAAATTTCTATATTCTGGTCTTTGATCATCAATTGGTTTTGCTCCAACAAGGAAATACATCAATTCATCGAAATTCATTAACCAAAAAGGAATATATAAGGGATTTAACGAATCACCGATTCTAAACACTTTGGCTGCAGGAAATGCTGAAGCATACTCACCGTGTGGATCAATTAGTATCATTCTTGAATTATGCATTTGGCTGCAAATCTGCTTGATAATAGCGACAACACTATTCGATTTTCCGCTACCAGTTGATCCAAGAATTGCTGAATGTCTTAATACAAGTTTATGAATATCTAGGAGAACATCTAGATTATCAGAAGATGAATGTTTGCCAATTGCTAATAACCCAGCGCTGTCATGGTCAATTTTCCCATAGATACTGAATAAATCCTCATCTGTTACTATATGAACTTCATCGTTAATTGTTGGATATAAACCTATTCCCTTTTCAAATTTCCTGTTACCTATTTTCTCGCCAACGAGATGAATCATCAAGAATCTGCTTCCAACATTAATGGGAAGTGATGTGGTTTCGATATTGGATGGAGCATTACTTACTGACTCCACTAATCCATAGGTCACTATATTTCCAGCAATGATTTTTACAAATGTCCCAATTTGACCCAATTTATAAACCTTACCACTAATCACTGGGCTGGATGAAGGTATAGCTTTACTTATCTCAACCTCAATATTGTTTGAGTCAACTTGGATTATTTTCCCAAGAAATGTTACATCACTTAGCATTGATCATTTCCTCGATCAACGTTTTTCGTCCTGAATTTTCTATTAGAAATTCTATCATATTCCGAAAGTCACCTAATTTAAATTTGTTGATTGCTTCATCCCAATACAATTTATATGCTTCATCATTGTCTTTTGAATTATCATACTCCCATATTCGCTCAATACCACAGGTGATCATTTTTGTTGGCCCCATCACACATAAATTCATATGTGATGATGTAAAAGATGCCATTTCATCAACCTGTCCATCTGTAAAACAAAACACCATAACATATAGGCGTTTGTTCTGTCGCATTGCGTTAAAGATTATATCGTTTATATGTTGATCGCAAAAAGAAAAACCAGAGCATATAAACACTAGTTCACCATTTTGCATGTATTGTTTCATTCTATCAAGGTATGCTATGAATGGCTCTTTACGAGATAAACTATACTTTTCTCTTGAGGGATAAATCATTAATTTCTTATCTGGTGAGTCAATCTTGCCCACACGAATGATTCTTTCTGCCGAGTGGGTTGTTGTTTCTTTTATGATCCAATTGAGTGAGCCGTGGATCTTCCATAATCTTATCCATTTGTTGGTAGAATCGTTCTCACAAGGGAATATACTTATTCCATCGGGTGAGAAAAAGGGTTCATATGAACCTACGAAGCCATCGAAATATGGAGTATAGTTTGCTTCCATTGCCATTTCGAGTAACATATCATAATTCGTCGTATATACTTCTTTTGTAAAACCTCTATTTGCTGCATCATACCATGCGATAAATCTTCTGATATCTGATATATCTGCTATTTTTTCTTTTTCCCGAATAATATGAAAGATAGATTTGCATATTGCTTCGTCAAGTTGTACCGCTTCATCTCCAGGTATTCCATTAAAGCTATATTTTGCCTTCCCTTGAGTAATATCGCTAATCATCCTTATATGATTTAAAATATCTTCAACATTGGTGTTTGATTTTCCACAAATATCTTTTACAGATGACTCAATTTTAGCAAATAGAGTTTGCTTTGAAGGATCAAGATGCAATTTTACTTCCGTGGTGAGTTCGTTTACGTTTGGAAGACCAAAAGCGCAGGATGTTCCCGCACCAAAAAAGAATCCTATGTTTGTCGCATAAGATAGTATATTCCTAAACTCATTCATATGCTGTACTACATTAATTTTTTCCATGCCTTGTTACTCCCTTGTATAGGTGTAAGACTCTGTATGAGTAGATTGGGTGGAATTACGATGTAGCTGTATTAGCCTTATTATATCGTTTGTATTGCGAGTATGAATGGAATGAAGTTGAACAGATTGCTGCGGTTAGAAATAGTTTATACCATTTCTATCTATAAATCAATTAAAACAACATGAATATCTATGTACTTAATAGATAATGAACATTATTCATTCCACTTATCTAGGTTATCCAGGATCACGGTGATGATCTTCTTAAACACTGCAGCTTGATGTGTGGTCAGTGCATTTGGCACGGGACCAATAATGGTAGTATCGAGGCTGCCGGCCAGAAGATAATCCATGCTGATCGACAGTGCATTGCTGATAGAAACGATGGTTTCCAGGCTGGCTTTGCGCGACCCACGCTCTAGGTGCCCGACAAATGATGTGGATACTGAAATACGCTGGGCCAAGCCTTCCTGGGTCCAGCCTTTTTGAGTGCGGTGTTGGCGAATTCTTCTTCCGAGGTCCTGATAATCCATTAATACGAACTCCCTTCGTATGAATTGATGGACCGAATGGGATACTTATTAGTATATACAATATTGATATAAAAGGGAATATAAGAGGGAGGTCGAATTGTAAGAAATAATACTTTTGCTAATATTCGCATTTCGTTTACATGAGGAAAGTTATGGCTGATTTTGATAAGTTAGAACAGGTAAGACTATTGAGTCCGGTCGGAGATACGAATTCACGAGTGGATTTAATGGTTGATAAGTCAACAGAGCAGTATTTTGTAAGAAAAACTATTTTAGGGATATCACAACCTCTTTACCAGGCTATATTTATGAGAGAAACAAGGGCTCTTTATGCACTCAATTCTTGCCCTTACATTGTGAGTATTTATGATCACAAGAACATGGTTATCAGAAAAACCAAGGAAAAGGTTGGATGTATCTTTTTAGAGCATATTCAAGGTGTGACGTTGTCTCGTGTGAATTTGGCTAGATTATCTTCAAAAGCAAGGTTTAGCATTGTAAAACAATTAATTTTCGCCATTGAAACAGCCCATGCACATGGAATTATCCATAGAGATATTAATCCATCGAATATTATGATCACCGATGAAAACGAAGTGAAAGTAATTGATTTTGGGATATGCAAAATAAAGAATATGTTATCTTCATCAACGGTATTTCAGCTAGCTACGAATAAATATGCCGCTCCTGAAGTGCACCTTCATAGTGATAATGCGACAGAACAGAGTGATTTATATTCAATTGGTGCCGTTATATATTATTTATTCTCTGGAAAAGAACCTCCATTAGCACCTGATTTCGATATGGAAATTGCAAAAATGACAGGAATAGACGTAGAGTTAAAGCCTATTCTTAAAAAGTTGGTTATGCAGAATCCAGCAAATAGATACGCAGATGTATTTACCCTTATAAATGACCTTAGTGTCTTATTTGAAAGGTTTCTTTACTCGAACCAACAGTTGAATGTAGTTATGAATGTTGATCAACTGATCACGTTAAAGAAGAGAAACCTTGTACCAAGTCAGACAAGCTTGAGAGATCTTCGAATTGTTAGCAGGAATTTCATAGATATAATAGCATTTAGGGATGACAGTGAAGTATATCAGTTTGTTGGTATGAATTTCCTGATCGAATGTGTTTATAATGAGTACCTCCAAGTGTTTGAAATAGTAAACACACAGAAAATCGTACCAATAGAAAGAGAAAAAAGAAGAAAATACCACCTGGGTATTCCTGCTAAAATTCATTTTATCGATATTAAAATAGCTCATAGGCAAAATCGTAATGATAGCTATGAAATAAAAAACGCAATAGACTCTCACTACTATGAAACATTATCTTCAAAGAACGTGCATCAAGAATATAAAGCGAGGTATGGTGCTTGGCGAATATTGCTTGAACGAACAAAGAATAGTATTGAAGATCAGATAAGCCGCTACGAATATAGTTCGTTCAGTATTAGTGATCATATAGTAACGTTTTTTCTTGAACCTGGAACTATATTAGGCAATGATCCTTTCTCAAAAGAGCAGGTTTTCATCATTGAGAAACAAATGAATCGAAAAAAGCATAGATCTGTCCTGATAGCTGGTTTCTATGATAACGATTATTTTGATGGTAAAAGGATTGTTTTGAAACTGCGAAGTGAAAGTTCATCGTCACCCAACTTCCCTAAAAAAGGTGTATTGTGTTTGGATTATAGACGAGAAATGATCAATGTTATGCGACAACTCGAAGCACTAGATGCAATTGAAAAAGAAGATTATTCGTGTACCTATCCATTAAAAAGTATTATCTCTGGTGTGACAAACCCTCCGAGAAAGATGCTTGAGCAAAACTATACTTTTTTTAACACTGATTTAGATATCTCACAACAAGCTGCTGTAAAAAAAGCTTTGAATTCTGAATCTTTGTCTATTGTGCAGGGACCTCCCGGTACTGGTAAAACAAGCGTAATTATCGAAATAATCATGCAAGTTCTTAGGTGGAACAAGAAAAATCCCGAGTTGCCTGGGAAAAAGATTCTCTTAGTCTCACAATCGCACCCGGCAGTTGACAAGATGGTTTCTGATTTAGTTGATAAGTTTACCAACACTGGTGACTTAAGTCTACTACGTGTTGGTAGAGACGAAAAATTAAATGAAGGTATAAAAGAGAAGTTCAGCTTATCGTACGTAAGAGATCGTTGGATAGAGTTAGTACAAAGCCGGTGTACAGAAAGCTTTATTGAACATTGTGGTGAAATAGGAGTTTCAACAGCAGAATTTGAGACTTACTTTGGCGCGCTCGAAAAAACACGCTTCAGCAAAGCAGAGCTGAATATTTCAGATACCAAAACTATTTCTGATATGTTGCAAAAAACAAATAGTATTCATGCTGAGAGAAATCGCCAAATACTAGAAATACAGTTATATTGGCGGAAACAGCTTCTTCAATGCGATGATATAAATTCATATATGGTAAAAACCACTGGAATTATTGCTGGCACTTGTATAGGTTTTTTATCGAACAAAGAGTTGAAAGAAGGGAGTTTTGATTATCTTATTATTGACGAAGCGGCAAAAGCCACGTTCCCAGAATTAGCTGTGTCGCTGAGGAGAGCCAACAATATAATACTGGTTGGCGATCATAAACAATTACCTCCTATTCTTGACACGGAGTTCATAGATAACAATAAAGAATTGGACAGAGGTCAACTTGAGACAGGCATCTTTGAGACACTTTTCTCATTATTCCCAGAAGATAATAAGCAGCAACTTACTGTGCAGTATCGTATGCATCCAACCATTGGAAGTCTTATTAGCCAAGTGTTTTATAATGGGGAATTACAGAACGGTGTTGAAGGAGACAAACGAGTAGTACCCATAGAGAATTATAAAGATATTGCAATTGAATGGCTTAGCACCTCTACTCAAGTTGAAGAGCTGCGTTATGAGAAAGCGGAAGGCAAATCTCCCAAAATAACCTATCGGAATGATCTTGAGATTCAGATAATTATTCAGAAACTTTTGAGTATTGACAAGCTGACAACTGATCCATTGAGAATAGGTGTAATTACTGCATATAGTGCGCAAAAGCATGCTTTGTCAAATGTTATTAGACAACATCGATTTATTAATTTGGATATTGAGATTGACACTGTTGATGCTTTTCAAGGAAGCCAGAAGGAAATTATCATCTATTCAACGGTGAGAAGTAGCAATGACTACTCCCGTATTGGATTTTTGAGATCTGAAGCAAGACTAAATGTTGCTTTTTCACGAGCAAGATCCTTATTAATTATTGTGGGAGATCTCGAATTTTTAAGTGCTGGAAATTGTGACCGAAGTAAATTTCCAGCGATAATTGACTATATTACAGATAAAGAAAACTGCCGAATAGTTAATGTATAGAAAGGGTTTTGGTATGAATAATCTTTTGAAGAATATAAAAACAGCTCTTCCAAATGAAATTGAAGGGTATATTTGTATAAAGTCACAAGATGTTTTTATTCCCTACAATGAAATCGGGATAGAGTGTCTTGTTCGTGATATCTCCGATCTTTCCCTTTTTTTTGAGGTCATAATGAAACTCGCAGATATCAATGTTGTAGACGTGGAGGAAATTGCTGGGATACTAGGACTTGATGATAAGACTCTTGAAGAAGTTATTGTTGATATGGTTGAGTTGAATTATATTAGCCTCTCTGAGAGAAAGATAAAATTAACACCTCAAGGCCGAATAGCACTAAGAGAAAATAAATCCATTGAAATCAAGGAAAATAAAATAAGTCAAATCGCAGTGAATCTAATAACTGGTGAAATTATAGACGGAAGTACATTATATTTCCATCGAAATCTTGATCGCGGCATGGTCTGTATGAGTGAAGAACTTAAGCCTGACGCTCGATATATCAACTTGAATTTTGCATCCATTGACAGATTACTTAAGATAAGGCAAGAACAAAACAGTGCTTTTGGTACGATGTCAGTTACAAAAGAACTTTTTAGAATAATCGACCTGAGTTATAAAGATTTGGTGTATGTTAAGAAACGAGCTTTTCTATATATCAGAAAGGATTCTCAAGAGATTAAGCTAATAATAGAAAGTGACCCAGAGGATCGTTACGCTGATTGTCTATATCGTCAGCTTAGTCAAGGAACACTTCCATGCCTTGAGAATTTTTTTGAGCGTGATCGGTTTTTTAGTGCATACAAACCCTTATATTCTCCAGAGCAATGCAGATTATTTTCTGAGAGATCTAATGATTTATTGTCTGAGCTTATTAAGAATGATGGTTTGACTGAAGATGCTAAACTGTATTTTGAGGTATCAAGATTTGCATTATTTGATAATGAATATATCTACTATTTCAAGGAAAGTGAAGCTTTTGATTTTGACCGTGTGATTATTTGCACTAATAGGGTGATGAGTATTATTACAAATGAAGTTATTAGTGGAATCCTAACAATAAGCAGCAAAAAGAAAGTCATTATTATTTTTGAAAAGGATGAATTTCTTGCCGAAAGAACTCTGAAGTACCATTTTCTAGGTAAGGAAAATATTATTTTGATTCCTTCAACTAAGGTTAGTGGATCATATATTTGTTTTGATCCCTATCTAGAAATAAGAATTTTCGAACAAACAGTTATGGCATTTAATCGGGCAACAAGTTTCAAGACCGCCCATTTATGTTTCAGAGAAATCAACCAAAGTGAACGATATAATGAACTGGTGAAGCAGTATTCATTGAATGACCAATGATATTGTTGACTCAATCGACGAACAAGCATACATACCATTCAATCGCCAAATGAAAAATGAGTTATATTGTGAATGCTAAAATGGACTTGAGCCACTTTGGGTAAAATGCCAACGAATATTTGAGCCACCGGACTATATGCCCTACAATAGTCACAGCACTATTGGAAGGGGCG
>Ga0116164_10001740_pt1 | contig 16137 bp, 12 predicted proteins | sample AD_UKC109_MetaG_FD_89888 | JGI IMG/M metagenome (GOLD analysis project Ga0116164, IMG submission 89888) | Active sludge microbial communities of municipal wastewater-treating anaerobic digesters from Hong Kong - AD_UKC109_MetaG | ecosystem: Engineered > Bioreactor > Anaerobic > Digestate... | reverse complement strand
TCATGATCGAGGGCCCCGACCAGCGGGAAATTGAAAACGACGTGTACCGCATGGCGAAGCTCATCGAAAAGGAACTGGCGAAATGAAGCGGGTATACGGACGGCTGATCGCGTGGGCGCTGCTGCTTTGCTGGCTGCCCGCGGGCGCGCTGGCCCTGACGGGGCAGAGCGTCTCCACGCTGCAAACCTATTACAAGGAAGATATCACCTACCTGAACGATCTCACGGGGCGGCACCTGCTGCCCAAGGATTTGACGGAGCTGAACCTGAACGACAACGGGCGCACGCAGTATTCCTACTACGACAGCGTTTTGCAGGTAACGATCGCGGCCGACGCCACCGGCATTATCGAAAGCTGCGAGATCCGTCTGCTCTACCCGGAAGGGGCCGCGGAGGGCAACAGCCTGTATCTGGATTATGCGACCGCCAGCTACCACAGCCTGGCGTTTATCATGGCGATGCACGTATCCTCCGAGGTCTCCAGCCGTTTTCTGCTGGTGCAGGAGATCGCCTCGGCGATGGAAGAAAACAACGGCACATACGACCGGCAGCTTGGCTCCTACAGCGTTTCCTGCATCAAGGTGGTCGGCGAGGGCGCGGTGTTCACCTTCACCAACAACGGCTTGAAAACCACGCAGACCGAGGAAACGGCGGAACCGGCCGACGGCGGCGAACAGGATGTTCCCGTGGAGAACGACACCACCGACGTGGAGCATCTCGGCTAATCGGTCAATACTTGTTCAAGCGCATCCGGCAGGGGACTCTCCAGCCGGATGTGTTTTTGTTGAAGGGATTCCAGCTCCAAACAGGCGCTGTGCAGCGCAAACCGGCGCGGGAGCAGCGGATGCTCCGCGCCGTAGAGAAAATCGCCCGTCACAGGACAGCCGATGGACTGGAGATGCACGCGGATCTGGTGCGTGCGGCCCGTGTGCAGCCTGAGCCTGAGCAGGCTGCGGCCCCCATGAACCGCTTCCACACGGTAATCCGTGCGCGCGGGTCTGCCCAGCGGGGAGATCACGCGGCGGATGCTCGCGCCCTCCGCCTTTCGGATCGGCGCGTCGATCACGCCCGCGCTTTCCGCCGGCACGCCGTCGCACACGGCGAGGTATTCGCGCAGGAACTGGTCCGAGTGCAGCCGCCGCTGGAGGTATTGCTGGGCGTGCGCGTGTTTGGCGACGACCATCAGGCCGCTGGTGCCCTTGTCCAGCCGGTTAACGGGGCGGTACACAAAGCCCGCGGGCGCGCCCAGATAAGCGCACACGGCGTTTTCCAGCGTCGGCCCCTCCTGCCGCGCCGAACCGATGGAGGGCAGCGGCGCGGGCTTATCGACGATGAGCAGATCGCCGTCCTCGTAGGCGACGGTCAGCGGGATCGCACAGGGCGAAACCGGAGCGCAGGCCGCCTCCGGCACGCGGATGACCAGCGTCTGCCCCGCGCGCACCCGGCGGTCGGCGTGCACGGGTTCGCCGTCCATCAGAAGCGCGCCCTGAAACTTGGCGCGCTTGAACTGCGCATAGGACATACAAAGCCGCTGCAGCGCGATATGCCGCACGGTCCTGCCCTCGTCCTCCGCCGCGATCATGATGGTCAGCTCCGGCATGGATAATCCCTCCCGTACAGGCGGAGTATACCATGCGGAATGCACGCCTTCAAGGCATCCGCCGCGGTCCGTCCGTATCTCCCTGGCGCTTGTCCGGACCGCAGCGTATGGAACGGCGGTTTATGGTATAATACCTGGCAGAAGCCTGTTCGACCCCGCAAGCACTCGCGAATGCGCGCAGGCGCTTCCTTCGCTCAAACAGGGATCAGAAGTTGATTGTAAAGGACGGAGTGTATGGACCAAATGCACCGGGACGACCCTGCCGAAATGGAGCGCATGCGTGCGTCCGCGCGCGCGTGCGCGCACCGGCACGCATACCATATGATGCCGCCGCAGGGATGGATGAACGATCCCAACGGATTCATTTTCTTCCGCGGCCGGTATCACCTGTTTTATCAGCATTATCCCTACGCCCCGAAATGGGGGCCGATGCACTGGGGACACAGCGTAAGCGGCGATCTGCTCCGCTGGGAGGACCTTCCCGTCGCGCTGACGCCCGATCGCCCCTATGACGCAAACGGATGCTTTTCCGGATCCTCGATCGTGCATCAGGATACGCTGTATGTGTTTTACACGGGCAACGCGGCGGACGGCCGGCAGACGCAGTGCCTCGCTCTCAGCCGGGACGGCGTTCATTTCCATAAGCATGAAGGCAATCCCGTCATCGCCGGCCCGCCGGAAACCGTGAATCCGCAGCAGTTCCGCGATCCCTATGTGTTCCGGCGCGAGGGCCGGTTTTATATGATCGCGGGTGCGGAGGGCCGGGACCACCGGGGGCAGGTCATCGTGTATACGTCGGACGATCTGCTGCATTGGGATTACCTGCATTCCATCGCCGACGGCGACGATTCGATGGGCTACATGTGGGAATGCCCCAATCTGCTGTTTTTCCAGGATCGTGCCGTGCTCATCGTTTCGCCGCAGGGCATGGCAAAGCAGCCGCTGTTTGACAGCAGCGGGGATACCGGATATTTTGTGGGCCGTTTCGATCCCGTGACCGGCGGCTATACGCACGGCCCGTTCCATAAAATGGATTACGGGTTTGATTTCTATGCCGCGCAAACGACGGCCGACGCTTCGGGGCGGTACCTTTTATCGGCCTGGATGAGCACCTGGGCAACGCCGGTGCCGACCGACGCCTGCCAATGGGCCGGCAGTCTCATTCTGCCGCGGGAAATGCGGCTCAAGGACGATCGGCTGACATTTCATCCTGTCCGGGAGCTTGCGCAGGCGCTGACGCCCGTCACCACGGTGAGCGGCGTGATCTGCGGCGGACTGTCCCCGATGCACGGCAGGTCGTGCCGGCTGCAGATCATCGCGGAAGACGCGGATTTCACCATCCGGCTGTTCTGCTCGGCGGACGGGCAGGAGTACACGGCGCTTTCCTACTGCGCATCCGCGCATACCCTGTCTCTGGATCTCAGCCGCTCCGGCGAAGCCGCGCGCGGCACGCAAAGCGTTGCGCTGCCGGAAGCGCCGGACAGCGTAACGCTGGATATCTGTCTGGACAATTCTTCCCTCGAAGTGTTTATCGGGGACGGAGCCTATGTGATGACGGCCCGCGTGTTTCCCGGTCCGGCCTCCGACGCCATCCGTTTTATCGGCAGCGCTTTATTCCGGCGGCTCTCGCTGTGGAAGGTCCGGATTCCGGACGCATAAGCAAACGCTTACTGCTGTGCGGACAGCCACTTCAGCTGCAGCGCCGTTGTCGCCTGCACAACGGCGTTTGCTTTGACGTACCCGCAGACCTCGCCGGGCTGCATCAGCCAATCATCCGCGCTTGCGGGAACGCTGACATGCAGCCAGTTTCCGCAGACCGCAAGGACGCGCACCAGCGCGCCTTCGGGCAGATCCGTAACCGTTTGGGAAAAGACATTCATCTGATCCTTCAGCGCCGTACTGCCTTTTGCTTGGGCCATGCACGGCGCGATGTACGCGGGCAGGCTTTTCATATTGTCGGAATATTCCACGTAATTGCTGGACATGTACCCCTCCGCGTTGCCGATGCGCACGTGGTACCACGGGAACGCCGTGCCGGGCAGCGTATCCAGCACCTCCACCAGCGTGCCGCGCACGTACGTGCCCAGATCCTTGGAATGGGACGAGGTTTTTTCGCGCAGATGGATATACTGCGTTACGCCGTACCCCTGCGGAATAACGGCGGATTCCGCCTCCGCCCGCGCGCAGGCCTCCTCGGTTTTCGGGAAGGCGTCGGCGTCGATATACTCCAGAATGCTTGGCGCCAGCGCAAGGTACTGCTTCTGTGTGCCGGCTCCGTTCTTCGTCGCCGTCACGGTATACCAGCCGGTGTAGGCCGTACCGGTTCCCGAATCGATCACGAGGCTTGTGTTGGCAGTGAGATCGGTATGGCGGTATTCCACCAGCTCGCACACGGTGGCGGTGGTATCGGCGGTGGTGTAATACTCCGTCAGTTTGCACTGGAAGCACTCCTCCTCGGTGTCCGATACGGGATAATGCAGCGTGAACCGCCGTTTATCGCTGTTGTAGGTGATGTATAAATCACGGCCGGATAAAAGCGCGGCTTCGCCGACAGGCACCGTGTGCCAGACCTTCGTATCGGCGTCCAGATACAGCCGGACGAGCAGCCGCCGGTCCCCGTTGCCGAAGGCAGCAAGGCCGGTACCCGCGGGCGATCCGGCATCCGATTTCGGTTTGCTGGTTTCATACGCGCCGGCAAGGCACATCCAGCTTCCCAGATTGGGATTGGAAAACGCCTCCGCAAGCGCGTCTGGCACGACGCCCACGTATTCGCAGATCTGGATTTCATCGGATCCGATCAAACCCGTCTCCACGCGGCATGCAATCCCCTGCGGCACGGAGAACGTCGTTTCCGCACGCGTCAGCCTGAAGCTTGCAAACGCCGCATCCCGCCACTGCGAAACCGCGGACGACCACTCCGCTTCCTCCCCGTAGCAGGAGAGGAAGAAATCCTCCAGCGCCTGCGCCGGGGTGTAATCCTCCGACGCCAGCCCGCGCTCCAGCGAATCGGTCACGCGGATGTCGTCGCACCACGCGAGCGCCGCGCCGAGCGCGGCCCTGCTCTGCGCGTTCCAGTTATCAAACCAGCCGTTGTCCGCGATGGCGTTGAGGATATAGCGCACGCTGTTTTCGGAAGCCTTGAGGCCGTACAGCGTGGTAAAGGGCGTCTGCATGTCCTGCCATTGCCGGTCGCTTTTCCGCACGGTCATCTCGTACACCCACTCGGGATTCTGATAAAACCGCACGGTCCACAGATCGCCGTCATCCGAAATTTCATAGGTGAAGGCATCCGCGTCCGCCTGCGTATAGCCGTAAACCTCGGTCAGCATGGCGGACGCCTTTTGGGTCAGCATTTCGTCCGTGGTTTCCGCCGTCGCCGGGGCGAGGCACAGGGCGCACGCCAGCAGGACGGCAAGGCTCAAAACAAATTTTTTCATCGTAGGGGTCTGCCTTTCTTTCATGGTGAGCGCCAACGGTCAGCCGTTGCCCTCGCCCGGTCCGGCAAGGTAGAGAATTTCGCCGTCCGTCGCGTGCACCATCACGTCGTAACAGTCGGTGGGATCCGCGTCGGTGCGGAACGAGAACTGCCAGTACGGCGTTCGGAAGCTGTCGTCCGGCGAGGATTCCGCCGATACAAACCCGTACAGGATATAAAACCGGCTCATGTCGCTTTCCCCATACTTGTCCGCAATGGCCTGCAGTCCAAGGCTCAGCGCCGCGTTGGCGTCCATGGCATCGTCCGTGGGCGTGGTGAACAGGCTGTTCTCGTACGCCGAATTGATCGCGTCGAAATCGCCGAGCTTCACGACGGGCACGTCTGTATCCGACGGAACGCTGCCCGTGTAGGCGGCATCTCCCAGCAGGGAGCGCCGCATGGCGGAATCCGTTTGGAAGCTGATCATTCTGACCTCCGGCAGCACCTGCACCGTAATCTGATAGGCGCTGTCGCTGACCGCGTTGACGCCGTAGAACGATACGTAGCGCATATCCGCGATCGCGTACTCGCCCGCGAAGTTCATCGCCTCCATGGAATCGGCGGTGCTCGGCTGGTTGGCCGCCCAGAAGCTTGCGATGTACGCGGCAACCTCCTCCTGCTTGGCCATATCTCCGGAATACATGTTGCTCACGGAGGCGGCGCGGTCGAAATCGGACGGCACGTAGAAATCTGTGATAATGCCCGTTTTCAGCACCGTCAGGGTAATGGGCATGCCCATATCGTCTCCGTCCGGGTACGCCTGTATATCGTAGGTCGTATCCGTTTCATAAATCATCCACTCGGCGTTCGTCAAATCCAGCGCGAACGCATCCCCGGCAAAAAACGTCTGGGCAAGCTGCTGCGCTTCCTCCTCGCTTTCCAGCGGCTTGGCCGCCGACGCCGGGGAGCTTGCGTAGAACACGGGCATCTGGGGAAACGCATAGGATTCCGCCGTAAAGAACGCCGCCGCGAACGCGGCGCACGCCAGCGCCGCCACCGCAATCATCAGCCATTTCACGGCGTGCTGGAAGTTCAGGATGCTGCGGACGCGGTTTTGCAGCTTCTTGCCCGTCATGGTCATGCCGGTGGCGAGCACCCCCACGCCCGGCGCGTAGCGCTTGGACGCGGCCAGCACCAGCGTGTTGGTATAGTTCAGCCTGTCCTCCTGCGACAGCGGCTTTACCACCCGGCTGTCGCACGCCAGCTCGCCGTCGGTGCGGCTCATATAGGCCGCAAGCCACACCAGCGGGTTGAACCAGTGGATGGCGCAGCACAGCAGCCTGAGCACGCTGAACAGGTGATCCTTGCCCTGGTAATGGCAGATCTCGTGGGTGAGCACATGCACGGCCTCCTGCGGCGCGGCGGTCAGCGGCAGGGCGATGTACGGGCGGAACACGCCCACCAGACAGGCGCTTGGCAGCGGATCCGCAAACCAGACTGGGATCGGCTTTACCTTGCGGGCCTTGCACACGGCCAGATACTGATCATAGAGCTTGCCCGAAATCGGCTCGATGCGGTTTGCCCGCATCTTCCACCGGAAGCGCACGTTGACAAAGGCGAAGAACAGCGTGATCGCGCCGACGCCCGCCAGGTAAATCTGCATCAGGAGCTTGGCAAACGTGCCGTAATACATGCCGTTGGAGATATCGCTCGCGCTGATATAGATGAGCGAATCCTTGTTGGAGCGCGTTACGTTGCGCAGCGCGTCCACCGCGTCCTCGAACCGGATCTTGAGCTGGCCCGCGATGGGGCGGATGTCCTGATCGCTCAGGTAAAAGGGGCGGATCTCGTTGATGGCGGGGTTGGCCAGCGCCAGCGGGCACAGGAGCCGGATGGCGATCAGCAGCCATAGGAAATAGATCAGCCGGTTGCCCAGCGGCTTGCGCAGGAATTTGCGGATCGGGATCATCAGGAGGATGGCGGCGCTCGCCATAAGGTTGGCCTCCAGCAGGAAATTGTAAATCGTTGCGGTACGCATCGGCTTCCCTCCTATGCTTCAGGCTTCTTTTCGTTTTGCTTGACCATGTCCAGGATCGTCTGAATATCCTCGACGTCGGCCTCGCCGGAATCCACCAGATTGCTGATCAGCAGCGACAGGTTGCCCGAAAACACGCGCGAGAGAAACTTGCGCGTCTGCTCGGCGGACGCCTGCTCGCGGGTGATTTTTGGCGAGTACATCTTCACGCTGCCGGAGCTATCCACGGTAATCGTCCCCTTGGCCTCCATGCGTTTGAGCAGCGTGATAATCGTGTGGCGCGTCCAGCCTGTGGACGGCTCCAGAATTTTTGTGATCTCGGGCATCGAGCGGGGATGCTCGTCCCACAGCACCTCGATAATCTTCCATTCGGCTTCCGTAAGCTGCGCCGGCATGACAATCATCCTTTCACGGGTCGGAAGTAGACACTTGTTTACCGATAGTATACATGTGTCTACCGTTTCTGTCAACCATAGAATTCCTTCTCGTTCTTCTGTTGACAGATGCACCCCCGTATGATAGAATTTTTTCTCGGCAACAGTATTGCCAAACGCCGGGAAGAGGCGGAACTTGCGCCTGTAGCTCAGCTGGATAGAGCAACGGCCTTCTAAGCCGTGGGTCAAGGGTTCGAATCCCTTCAGGCGTGCCAAATGGTGGGTATGGTTCAGTCGGTTAGAACGCCAGATTGTGGATCTGGAAGTCGTGGGTTCGAGTCCCACTACCCACCCCATTTTTTTATTGGGGTATCGCCAAGTGGTAAGGCACGGGACTTTGACTCCCGCACCGTAGGTTCAAATCCTGCTACCCCAGCCAGGCGTCGTCGCGGACTGCATATCATTCGCGGCGGCTTTTCAATAAAAAGCCGCCTCTCATTCATTCCGTCGCTCCTCCGCTTCGCTTCGAAACAGGTTTCGAAGCGGGTTTTTACGGGGTTGGACGGGGATGCGATTCAATAAAAAGACTGAGGACTGCTCATCATGCAGGGCAGCCTGATTTTTTATAAATCTGAGCTATCTTGTTTTTACTCGTCACAACTGGATTTTTTTGTCACCCAAAGGATGTTTAACTTTTCAAATGTTGTGGTACATTCCTTATAGTTAGCGTTGGCTAACCGCCGACGCTGACAGCCAAATGAAATTTGTTGTGGAAGCAGCATACGATAAAAGGAGACCTTTTCATGTATACACAGTTTCAAATACCCTATACGTTTACCGCGCTGGAGCCTCATATCGACGCGCAGACCATGGAGACGCACTATACCAAGCACCATGCCGCGTATACCAAAAACCTGAACGACGCGGCCCTGAAGGCAGGCGTGGCGGACCGGGAGATCGGCGCTTTGCTCGCCTCGCTTAGCAGCATTCCGGACGAAGCCCTGCGTACAGCCATCCGCAACAACGGCGGCGGCTTCTACAACCACAATCTCTATTTCGACACCCTCAGCCCCAACGGCGGCGGGCAGCCGCAGGGCGCGTTCGGCTCCGTGATGGACAAAGCCTTCGGCAGCTTTTCGGCGTTTCAGGATGAAATCAGCCGGCTGGCCATGGGCCGCTTCGGCTCGGGCTGGGCGTGGCTGTCCGTGGACCGCGATCACAATCTGGCGCTCTCCTCCACCGCCAATCAGGACAATCCCCTGATGGAAAGCAAAGGCTTCAAGCCGATTTTCGGCATCGACGTCTGGGAGCACGCCTACTATCTGAAGTATCAGAACCGGCGCGCCGACTACCTGAGGGCCCTCTTCAACGTGGTCTCCTGGCAGAAGGTCGCGGAAAACTACGATAAGATCGTCAGCGGGCTGCGCGCCGCGTAATCGAGCCGCGTTTACCCCCCACCCAACCGCCCCGCAACGGGGCGGCTTTTTTACGCCGTTTCGGGGTTTATCAAAGTTTGACGGTTCATTCACATCTTGTTCACGATTCGATCCCCATATGGTCATAACTCGGTGCTACCGTGAGGGTAGTTCAGCCAGGCAGAGAAAACGGGGCCGCGCCCACAGCGCAGGCAATCCGTGCGCGCTGACAGGCGGCTTTCGCCGCGCGGCTGCGCGCCTCTGGCAACTGGAAAGCATGAGGAGGGCCGGGAATGATCGAAGTCAAACATCTTACCAAAAACTACGGTCGTCATACCGCCGTCAGCGATCTGTCCTTCACGGTTGAAAAGGGACAGATTTATGGCTTTCTGGGGCCCAACGGCGCCGGAAAAACCACGACGATGAGTATTATGACCGGATGCCTTGCCGCCACATCGGGACAGGTGACGATCGACGGGCACGACATCTTCGAGGAGGCGCTGGAAGCGAAAAAGCTGATCGGCTATCTGCCGGAGCAGCCGCCGCTGTACCTCGACCGCACGCCAAAGGAATACCTCACCTTCGTGGGCCGCGCCAAGGGTGTGCCGGCGGCGGAGCTGAACGGGCAAATTCAGAAAATCATGAAAATCACCCAGATCGAAGGCGTAAAGGACCGGCTGATCAAAAACCTGTCCAAGGGCTTCCGGCAGCGCGTGGGCATCGCGCAGGCGCTGATGGGCGATCCCGAGGTGATCATTCTGGACGAACCAACCGTCGGCCTGGATCCGCGCCAGATTATCGAGATCCGCGAGCTGATCGCCGAGCTGGGCAAGAAGCACACCGTGATTCTTTCCAGCCACATCCTTTCGGAGGTGCAGGCCATCTGCTCCACCATCATGATCATCGCAAACGGCAAGCTGGTTGCCTGCGATACGCCTGAAAATCTGGAGAAGCTGTTCGCGGGCGCGGCCTCGGTCGTCCTCACGGCGGACGCCTCCCAGGCGGATACCCTCGCGATCATCCGGAAAGTCAGCCCCGACGCCTCCGTGGAAATCGTGTCCGCCAAGGACAGCCAAACCACGGTGAAGATCGAGACGGCCGAGCCCGAGGCGCTGTGCCGCAGCCTCTTCTTCGCGTTTGCGGAGCAGAAGAAGGCCCTCACGCAGCTCACCACCGCCAAGGCAAGCCTGGAGGAAATCTTCATCGAGCTGACGGCGGCCGACGCGCCCGCGCCTTCCGCAGAGACAGAAAAGGAGGCGGTGACCGCATGAAAGCCATCTTTCGCCACGAGCTCTCCTCGCACTTTCAAAGCGTGACGGGCTACGTGTTCGGCGCGTTCATGCTGCTGTTCGCGGGCATCTACTGCATGGTCATCAACCTGAAGGTCGGCTATGCGAACTTTGAATATGTGCTGGGCTCCATGAGCTTCATCTACATCATCGGAATCCCGATTTTAACCATGCGCACCATCGCCGAGGAGCGCAAGCAGACCACCGATCAGCTGCTGTACTCCCTGCCGCTGACCATGACCAAGGTTGTGCTGGGCAAGTATCTGGTGCTGCTGATCATGATCCTGATCCCCACGGCGGTGATCGCCTTCTATCCGTTGATCCTGTCTTCATTCGGTGATCTCTACCTGCCGGGCGCGTACGGCGCGCTGGTCGGGTTCTTCTTCCTGGGTGCGGCGCTGGCCGCGATCGGTGTGTTCATCTCCTCGCTGATGGAAAATCAGGCGAGCGCGGCGGGGCTGTGCTTCGCGGTGCTGCTGCTGAACTACTTCCTCAAGAGCCTCGCCAGCTACGTATCCACCTCGGCGTTCGCGTCGTTTGCGGCGTTCGCGGTACTGCTGATCCTGCTGGCCGTCATCGTGCGCCTGCTGACCAAAAACACCTTCGCCGCGGTGATGACCGCCCTGCTGCCGGGCATCGCCCTGGTGCTGGTATACGGCCTGATGGGAAGCTCCTTTACAGGCACCTTCCCCGCGGTGATGGAACAGCTTTCCCTGTTTAACCGCTTCTATCAGTTCTCGGACGGCATCTTCGATATCCGGGCGCTGGTGTTCTTCGCGTCCGTCGTCGGGGTATTCCTATTCCTGACGGTGCAATCCATGGAGAAACGGAGGTGGAACGGATGAAAAAGCTGCACATGCCCGATCTGAAGGGCGGCATCAAAAAGACCTTCGGATCGCTGAAATCCTCCACGGTACGCATCGGCGGGTACAGCATCTTCGCGGTCATCATCGTGATCGCCATCGCCGTTGCCGTCAACTACTTTGTATCGGCCCTGCCCTCCACCGCGACGCAGCTGGACATGACCTCAAACCAGCTCTACTCCGTATCAGACCAGACGAAAAAGGTCATCGGCGGCCTGACCCAGGACGTCACGGTGTACTGGGTGGTCCGCAGCGACTATGAGGACTCGACGCTGGAAACCATGCTCAGCCTCTACGATGGTCTGAGCACCCACCTGACGGTCGTCAAAAAGGATCCCGACGTAAGTCCCACGTTTGTGAAACAGTATTCCGACACCACGGAGGACAACAGCCTGATCGTGGTGTGCGGCGACCGCGACACCTACGTGGCCAACAGCGACATCTACGAGTATGATTACAGCAACTACTACTACAACGGCACCTACGACGTGAGCTTCGCGGGCGAAAACGCGCTGACCAGCGCCGTGGCCTATGTCACCAGCGAGAACCTGCCCAAGGTGTACACGCTGGAGGGGCACGGGGAAAGCGAGCTTTCGGACACATTCTCCACGGCCGTCGAGAAGGAGAACATCGAGCTTGATTCACTGTCCCTGCTCACGCTGGAGGCCGTGCCCGAGGACGCGGACTGCGTTATCATCTTTGCGCCCACGAGCGATATCTCCGCCGATGAGAAGGACCGGCTGCTCACCTACCTGCAGGGCGGCGGCGCTCTGCTGCTGATCACCGATCCGCCCCAGGACGTGGATATGACCAACCTGTACGCGCTGATGGCCGAGTACGGCGCAACGGCTGAGGAAGGCATCGTGCTGGAGGGCGACTCCAACCACTACGCGTGGGGCGCGCCGCACTACCTGCTGCCCACCCTCAAGAGCCACGATATCACCAGCCCGCTGATCAGCGGCAACTACTACGTGCTCATGCCCATCGCACAGGGCCTGACCGTATCCGACGACCTGCGCGATACCCTGACCGTAACCCAGCTGCTGACGACCTCCGACTCCGCCTTCTCCAAGCTTGCGGGCTACTCCATGACGGATTATGAGAAGGAGGACGGCGATATCGACGGTCCCTTCGCGCTGGGCCTCGCCATTACCGAAACCCTGTCCGGCGACGAGGACACGCAGATCGTGTGGTTCTCCTCGGCGGCACTGCTGGACGACAGCACCAACTCCCAGGTATCGGGCGGCAATCTGAATCTGTTCGTCAACGCGCTGGACTGGATGTGCGCGCAGGAGGACAGCATCTCTATCCGCGCCAAGAGCCTTGACACCGAGTACCTGACCATCTCCAGCGGCATGATCTCGCTTTTGTCCGTCCTGATGGTGGGCATCATCCCGCTGGGATATCTCGCCATCGGCATTGTGACGGCAGTAAGGAGGAAGCGCAAATGAAACGAGGCAAGAAACTGATCATTCTGTTGCTCGTCCTGGTGCTGGCCATAGCCGCGGCGCTGATCGTGCAGGCCATCGTAACCAAGAACGAGGAGGCGGCGACGGAGGCGGAGGATACGTCCGTTACCTTCCTGACCATTGATCCGGACGCAATCACCGCGCTCTCCTGGACCTATAACGACGAAACCGCGAACCTCGCCTATGCGTCCGGCGTATGGACCGACGCGGACGACGCCGCATTCCCCGTAGCGCAGACCTACCCCGACGCCATGGCAACCGCGCTGGAGGCGGTCACCGCCACCCGCTCGTTTGACGCGGAGGATCTGAGCGAATACGGGCTGGACGCCCCGGCGTACACCGTGACCGTAACCACGGATGCCGAAACCACCCTGACCATCGGCAGCGCCAGCGAGATCTCCGGTGAGTACTACACCTCGATCGGCGACGGCAAGGTGTACCTCGTGGATTCCGCGCTGCTGGATCCGTTCACCTACGGGCTGAGCGACATCCTCCAGATGGAAACCGTCCCGGATATGAGCGCCCTGACCGGCATCGATATCACGACCGGAACCGGTGAAGCGAACCTCCTGTATCTGGAAAACAGCGATTACTCCTACTCCGACCAGTACCACTGGTTCCTGCTCCAAAACGGCGCGTACAAGGCGCTGGGCAGCGCGGCCGATACCTTTGCCGACAGCCTGACGGGCCTAAGCTGGATCAGCTGTGAAAGCTATAACGCGACCGACGAGGAGCTGGCAGCCTACGGGCTGGACGCTCCCAACGCGACCTTGATCCTGAGCTACACCGAAGCGGCGGACGCCGACAGCGACGCCGAGGCGGCCGAAGCGACCTTCGTGCTGGAGATCGGCGGCTTTACCGACGGCGGCTACTACGCCCGTATCCAGGGCTCGCGCATGGTGTACCTGATCGACGCGTCGCTTGCGCAGAGCATCCTGGGCGTCTCCTACGATACGCTCCAGCCCACCGACGTATGCCTGCTCGACTGGGACACCGTCACGTCCTTCGACGTAACGCTGGACGATGCGACCTATACCTTTGCCAAAAACACCCGCGACATAACCGACGCGGACGGCAACGTGACGCAGGAAACGTACTACACGATGAACGGCGCCGAGGTGGACGCCGATCGGGTGACCGCCATCTATGACTCGATCTACGGTATGAGCTCCAACGGCACCACCGACCAGGCCCCCGGCGCGGTTGAGATCGCCTTCGCGTTCCACCGCAGCACTGCGGCCTTCACCGATATCGATCTCGTCTTCTACCGCTCCAACAGCACGTCCTGTATCGTGGGCTTCGACGGCGAAACCGGCCTGACCGTCGCCCGCAGCGACGTGGTGGACCTGATCGAAACCGTGAACGCCATCCTGCTGGACCAAACGAGCACAACCGAAGCGGAAGCCGAATAACCAACCACGGCATACAAGACCCACGGCACGGGGGCTGCCGCAGCATCGAAAACTGCGGCAGTCCCCTTTTTATCCTTGAACCGGCGCGAACCGCACGGTATACTATGGGTATATACGGAAAAGGAGAAAAAAGTATGCCTGCTATTACGATACCTGCCCGTCAAAGGCGGCAGATTGCGTCTCTGGCTGCGAACGTTCTTATTGTCGCGATGGAGATCGCAGGACTGATCCTCAGCATACGCAACCACGGAATCGCTTTGTTCCAGTTCTATACGGAGGACAGCAACCTGCTGGCGATGGCCGCCTGCGCCCTGTGCGCGGGGTATACCGTCCGCAACCTGCGGCATGGCGCCGCCGCGCTGCCGCGGTGGGTAAAAATCCTGAAATTCATGGCCGTATGCTGCCTTGCGGTCACCTTTGTGGTGGTGCTGGTCATCCTCGCGCCCACAGCCGGTAGGGGCGGGTTCCGAATGATGTTTCTGTACAGCTCCATGCTGTACCACCACCTGCTGTGCCCGGTTCTCGCGCTGGTATCCTTTATCCTTTGGGAAACCGATCCACCGCTTACCCGCAGGCACATCCGCTACGCGCTGATCCCGACCCTGCTGTACGCGGCTGCCGCCCTGACCCTCAACATCCTGAGGCTTATGGACGGCCCGTATCCGTTCCTGCACGTATACGAGCAGCCTGTCTATATGTCGGTCGTCTGGTGCTTGCTGATCCTGGGCGGCGCGTATCTGCTGGCATGGCTGATTCAGCTTGCGAACACGGCCTGTTTCAACCGCTTGCAGCGGAAAGCCGCATAACCGGTTCGCAGCGAATATTCCAAGCCGCCGCGCTTTTACAGCCGCGCGGCTTTATGGTACAATCAATCGATTCTACGAAAGCAACGAGGAGACCGCATGGACAGCATCGTCACGATATTGGCAAAGGAACTCGGCAAAAACCAAACACACGTACAAAACGTGGTCAACCTGATCGACGAGGGCAACACCATCCCGTTCATCGCCCGCTACCGCAAGGAGACGCACGGCACAATGGACGATACGGCGCTGCGCGATCTGGCGGACCGGCTCACCTATCTGCGAAACCTCGACGCCCGCCGCGGCGAGGTGAAAGCCGCCATCGCCGCGCAGGACAAGCTGACCGACGCGCTTGCAAAGCAGATCGAGGCCGCGCAGACGCTGGCGGAGGTGGAGGACCTCTACCGCCCGTACAAGCAGAAGCGCCGCACCCGCGCGACGATCGCCAAAGATAAGGGACTGGAGCCGCTGGCGACTGTTCTGTTTGAACAACGCGGCGATCTGCCGGACATCCGCACACTGGCCGAAACCTACGTGGACGCGGACAAGGGCGTGGAAACAGCGGAGGACGCGCTGGCGGGCGCGTCGGATATCATCGCCGAGATCGTGGCGGACAGCGCGGACATCCGGCGGAGATTACGCGAGCTGATCCAGCAGCGGGGAACCGTCGGCTCCGCCGCCGCCAAGGACGAGGATTCCGTGTACAGCCTGTATTACCAGTTCACCCAGCCCGTATCGCGCCTGCAGGGGCATCAGATTTTGGCGATCAACCGCGGCGAAAAGGAAGGGTTTTTAAAGGTTTCGGTGGATATCGACCGCGAGCGCGCGCTGGGAACAGTGTGGAACGCGGTGGTGAAGCCCGGCTCCAAAGCGACGGAGTTCGTACGCTCAGCGGCGGAGGACGGCTACGACCGCCTGCTGTACCCCTCCATGGAGCGCGAAATCCGCAGCGCGCTCACCGATACCGCGTCGGAGGGCGCGATCCATAACTTTGCGCTTAACCTAAAACCCCTGCTGATGCAGCCGCCGGTGAAGGGACACGTCACCATGGGGCTGGACCCGGGCTACCGCAACGGCTGCAAGGTAGCCGTGGTGGACGAAACCGGCAAGGCGCTGGATACCGCCGTGGTGTACCCCACCTTCGGCGAGCGCCAGAAGTACGAGGCCATCGACAAGCTGGCCGCGATGATCCGCAAATACAGGGTGTCGCACATCGCCATCGGCAACGGCACGGCCTCCCGCGAAACGGAGCAGATGACCAGCGAGCTGATCAGGGAAACGCCGGGCGTGAGCTATATGATCGTCAACGAGGCCGGGGCCTCGGTCTATTCCGCAAGTAAGCTTGCCTCGGAGGAGTTTCCCCAGTACGACGTCAACCTGCGCTCCGCTGTCTCCATCGCCCGCCGCCTGCAGGACCCGCTGGCGGAGCTGGTGAAGATCGATCCCAAGGCCATCGGCGTGGG
>Ga0116164_10001739_pt1 | contig 16143 bp, 8 predicted proteins | sample AD_UKC109_MetaG_FD_89888 | JGI IMG/M metagenome (GOLD analysis project Ga0116164, IMG submission 89888) | Active sludge microbial communities of municipal wastewater-treating anaerobic digesters from Hong Kong - AD_UKC109_MetaG | ecosystem: Engineered > Bioreactor > Anaerobic > Digestate... | reverse complement strand
TTTCTCTCTTCACCGATCCTTGGCTGGTACAATCTGAAACTGATCACCAGCAAACTGGTTCCCGAAGCGGCCCGTCCCGGGCGGGGCTATGTGTTGTTCAGCTGGCTGATGATTGCCTTTCTGGTTGTTTTCTCGGGTATTTACCTCTATTGGCGGTATTTTGCCGGTTGAAACCTTCTTTGACGATCCATTCAATCCCACCACGATCTATAGCTTAAATATTTTTTACTAATAATAAAAAATATTATTCCATCCAGCATTGTTCTTATTGAAAATAGGAATATCTTCGACTTGCCTGAGAATCTTTCTTTTTTACGGTCTAACACACTTATCAACAGTGAATTAATCGTTTAAAAAAGAAAGATAAGTCTGAATTTCCACCCCGAATATCAACCCATCAAAAGCAGTTGATTTTTGGTTATGGTTTTTCAAAAGGCAAAACGATCAAATCTTAACCAACACCAAAAACCGAATGAAAAATCTGTTGTTTTTCCTGATCCTGTTGTGCCCCTTGTTTTCTTTTGGAGGGATACGCTACGTAACCGTTTCCGGTGCCGGGAACAAAGATGGGTCCAGCTGGGCCAATGCGTATGATGGTGAAAAACTGCAAAAAGCTATTAATGATTTTAACACTTCAACCGGATATGATACTGTATGGGTTGCCAAAGGAACTTATTTCCCAACAGAAATATTTGACACCAGATGGCATGAAGGTGACCCAAGAGCTCAAAGTTTCATTATGCACAGCAGGGTATCAATTTTTGGTGGATTTGCAGGGACAGAAAAATTTCTTGATCAGAGAAGACAATTTGGAGTAGGATGCGTCAATGAAACTATCCTGAGTGGTGATCTTGGAACTCCAGGTAATAAAGCAGATAACAGCTATCATGTGGTCTATGCTGGCAATGGTAAAAGCAATGTAATAATTGATGGATTTACCATATCTGCAGGAAATTCAAATAACAGCTCTGTAAATTCCGGAGGTGGATTATACAGCAATAATTTCTCTTCACTAACCATAAAAAATGTGACTTTTAAGGATAATTATTGTTCTCTTTTTGGTGGAGCATTATATACTGTTTACAGTGAATCTTTTGTTCTTGTTAACGTTGCATTTATTTCTAACAAAGCCGACAAAGAGGGAGGTGCAATCTATATAACAGGCTATAAAAATCCATGGAATTCTTTAAGTAGAAAAATTTGTAATATAAATATTACGAATGCCACTTTTGCCTTTAATGAAGGGGAGAATCTGATAAAATGCATGTATAATGGTACAATACTTAACAATTGTATTATATCCGAAAGCAACAATGCAATTGTCCAGATGGGTGGTAATTTGTCGGTAAACTACTGCTGCCTTCCCGTTAATTCTAATTTAATAAAGCTTGAAGATGCGGCTGTTCTTTCTGGTATGCAGAATATACATGCTGATCCTTTATTTGTTAAGGTTGACACTATTAATAAACAAAATAGTGACATAAGGATAATGGGTCACTCTCCTTGTGTGAATGCGGGGAATAACGGATACAATAGTACATTTAATGACATTCGTGGAATAATGCCACGTGTTCAGCATAATACTATCGATATAGGGGCCTACGAATACACCGATTATGTCGACCCCATCAAAGGGCCCTTCTATGTACTGGGTGACTCAAGAGGTAACGATTCGAACATGGGAACCAGTTGGGCAACCGCCAAGAATACTCTTCAGGCAGCTTTGGATCTTGTTCGTATTCCCGGAAGGAAAGAGGAGATATGGGTCAGCTATGGAATCTATTATCCATCTAAATTCAGGGGTATCGACCAGGGCAGGTACAACACTTTTGAACTTGATACCAACCTGACAATTTACGGAGGTTTCTATGGCAACGAAACCTCGCCCGACCAGCGAAGTTATTTCAGATATGGCGAACCTTTGCAAACAATCCTGAGCGGCGACATTGGTGTTCGGGGTGACAATTCCGACAATTGCTATCACGTGGTTTTCAATCCTGGCTCGACTATGGGAGGGCTTTGGCCACCGAGCCCCGGCAATGGGGTTGATCTGGACAGCACGGCTGTTCTCGACGGATTTACGATTACCGGAGGAAATGCCAATGACAGCTGGAATTTCTTAAGCGACGGCGCCGGGATGTATAACTATGGATGCTCACCGCTACTCAGGAACCTCACTTTTGTTTCGAACAGTTCGTTACTTGCCGGGGGAGGAATGTACAACAGGAATTCGTCGCCAAAGCTGGAACAGGTCATTTTTCTATCCAATTCTTCTGTTATCGGTGGGGGAATGGTCAATTACAATTCTTCGCCGGTCATTGAGGACGGGAAGTTCATTTCGAATGTTTCGCGGGACAATTACGGGGGCGGAATGGCCAATTTCAGTTCCTCGCTAACCCTGACCAACACCTCATTCGAATCGAATACCGCTTCGTATGGCGGGGGCATGAGCAACGATAATTCTTCCCCATCGTTTACCAATTGCACTTTTAACACAAATCAATCCGTTATGGATGGAGGTGCCATTTTTAACGACCACAACTCAAATCCGTCGCTATCTTCAGTGACTTTCACTTCGAACAGTGCGGGGGTATATGGTGGCGCTATCAGCAACAGCAATACATCCAATCCGGTATTAACTCATGTTCAATTTACATCGAACTCGGCTGGCAAAGGTGGTGCGATTTCGAACAGTGGAGGCAGCCAAACGATTGTGAATGGAACTTTTGTCTCGAACACGGCTTCCGAAAGTGGTGGCGCCATATATAACTGGGGTGCTTCACCCACCATTTCCTGTTCGAAATTTTCATCCAACACGGCTGTGGACGATGGCGGAGCAATCTATAATTATATGGATGCAAACCCTGTACTCACCAACGACACCATCGTTTTAAACCAGGCCGGGAGGTATGGCGGGGGTATTGCCAATTACACCTCTTCGCCTGCACTTACCAACGTTGCTGTTTTATCGAATACTGCCACCAACAGTGGTGGGGGTTTGCATAACACTCAGGGATCAAATCCAATATTGGTCAACAATACCCTTGTTAACAACAAAGCAAAATTCGGGGGTGGTATCTGCAACAGCGAATCGTCACCAATCCTGAATAATTCCATTGTTTGGGGAAATTCACATACAACGGGTGGAGCCGGGAGGCAATTCTACCTTTATCAGGGAACCACCACCCTGAATTATTCCTGTTTTCCAAATACCGACTATGATGTTTTCAATAATGGGGCGACTTTTGCAACGACCAATCATAACATCAACCTGAATCCGCATTTGGTCGATATTAATGGAAACGACCCAAGAATTCTGGGCAGTTCTCCCTGCAAAAACAACGGATTGAATACATACAATACGACCGCTCTCGATTTACCCGGACGCACCCGGATACAGGAAACCATCATTGATATGGGGGCCTGCGAATTTAGTGAAGGAGATCCGCAGGTTGCCATCATTTATGTCGATGCGTCCCGTCCCAACGATTCAGGCGATGGCAAAAGCTGGGCAACGGCAAAAAAAACCCTTCAGGCTGCACTCGACAGGGCCGATGGCGGGTATCAGATATGGGTAAAAAAGGGCACTTATTACCCTGACAAACATATCGAAGGACTGCCTGTGTACTTTAATGCTTTAACCTTTCAACTCAAAAACGATCTGGCGATTTATGGAGGCTTCGTTGGCACCGAAACTTCCGTAAATGCAAGAAGAAACTTTGGGCATGGCGAAGCAAATGAAACCCTTATAAGCGGGGATGTTGGGACCGTTGGCGAAGCCTGGGATAATTGCTTTCACCTGTTTTATCACCCGGCAAGCCTTGGTCTCGACAGTACGGCCATTCTCGACGGGTTCACTATCCAGGGGGGTAATGCCGATGGTGATGCTCCGCACAACCTTGGGGGTGCCATGTACAATGCAGCAGCATCGCCTACCATTCGCAACGTGGCATTTCTGTCCAATTCGGCCGATAGCTGTGGTGGGGCCCTATTCAACTTTGGATCATCGCCAGGGCTTACCAATGTGATTTTTTCTTCCGGTGCAGCGGCCAGTGGGGGCGCCATTTACAACGAAGCCTCATCACCTGTCTTAACCAATGTTACTTTCTCGGAAAATAATGCAACATCAGACGGAGGGGCCATCTTCAATTACTTTGCTTCCAATCCGGTACTCAACAATTGCATCCTTTGGGGAAACAATGCTGGCCGTTATGGCAACCAGGTTTACCTGTATTCCGGTACCATGGACTTGAATTATTCCTGTTTTCCCGATGGTGCAAACGATATGGCCGGGTTGTCGGCTTATTCAGGAACAAATAACCTCCCTTCAAATCCTCAGTTTGTCAATGCAGCAGGCAACGATGTACGTATCCTTGGAGGATCGCCTTGCAAAGATAGCGGATGGAATGGGTATAATTCGCTGAGTACCGATGTCAGGGGACAAGTACGGATACAGAACAGCACCATCGACAGGGGGGCTTATGAATTCACAAACGGCATGGATCCCCTGGTGGGCATGTTGTATGTCGATGCTGCTCAACCTGACGACACGCAGGATGGCCGCAGCTGGGCAACCGCAAAGAAAACCCTGGGTGCTGCCCTGGCCATTGCCGGGGGTGGATACGAGATCAGGGTAAAAGCGGGCACCTACGTTCCGACAACCGGAACCGACCGTACCCTCTCTTTCGCGATGAAAAACGACCTGAAGATTTATGGGGGGTTTTCAGGGGCAGCAGGTGAAGATATCGATACCCGCACCGATTTTGGTGTGGGCGGGATTCATGAAACCATTTTAAGCGGGGATATCGGAACTCCCGGAGATTACACGGATAACTCATACCACCTGTTTTATCATCCCAAAGGAACCAACCTCGACAGTTCGGCGGTTCTTGACGGGTTTACCATACAAAATGGTAATGCCGACGATTATGATGACCATAGTCGTGGTGGAGGAATGTTCAATTACCAATCTTCTCCAACTATCCGAAATGTTACATTTTTATCCAACAATGCTTTTTCAGAAGGTGGCGCCATTTATAATTGCTATTTCTCGTCACCGGCAGTTTCCAATACCTTAATCTACTCGAACAGCGCAAACTATGGAGGTGGTGTAGCAAACGACACCGTATCGGGCCCGGTTTTCACCAATGCGACCATCGTATATAACAACAGCGTTCAGGGTGGAGGATTATTCAATGGCTGGGGCTCCAGGCCAGTGCTCAACAACTGTATTGTCTGGGGTAACACCGTCGTCGATTTAGGCAAGCAGTTTTATAGCGAAGAGCATTGCTTTCCTTACCTGAATTATTCCTGTTATCCGAACGAAACCAATGATGTGTACGGAACTTTATATGATGATCTTTCCAGTTCTATTAATTCCAATCCCCTGTTTTTGGATACCTTAGGGAATAACTATCTGCTCTATGGCAATTCACCCTGTGTAGGTGCAGGGAACAATGAATACAACGAAGCCTTTGCCGACCTTCGTGGTCAGCTTCGCATCCAAAACGGCGCCATTGACATGGGAGCTTATGAATGGACGGATCAATACGATCCGGCCGATAAAATTTTGTTCGTCGACGCTTCGAAACCCGACGATAACGGAAACGGTTACAGCTGGGCAACTGCCAAAAAACAGGTACAGTCGGCCATTGAAATAGCCCGGGAGGGATACCAGATTTGGGTTAAAAAAGGCACCTATTACCCGACCAAAGAGATCGGGGGTACGGGAGACCGGTTCCGGTCGTTCGAAATGAAAGACAATGTGGGCATTTATGGCGGTTTTGCCGGAAACGAAGACCCGTCTTCCTTTGATTTGGACAACCGGAATTTTGAAATTAATGAAACCGTTTTAAGTGGGGATATCGGCGTTTTTGATGATCCTTCCGACAATTGCTATCATGTATTCAACCATCCCGATGGCAGCGAGTTCCACCCGGCCGCCCAACTCGATGGATTTACCATCACCGGTGGCAATGCCAATGGCGATGCTCCCCATAATGCCGGCGGAGGGATGTATAATTCAGGCTCTTGGGCAACCCTTTCCCACCTCACATTCACTTCGAACAGTGCGGTTTTGGGCGGGGGCATGTACAACGTGGCTTCTGTTCCTGCCATAAACAATTCACTCTTTGCATCGAATACTGCCGTTTCGGATGGCGGTGGTATGTACAATACATCTTCATTCCCAACACTAACCAATGTAACCCTTACCGCTAATTCGGCACAGAATGGCGGAGGAATTTTCAATACAGACAGTTATTCAACAACCTTATTGAAGAACTCCATTCTCTGGGGGAACCAGGCAAGCGTTCAGGGTAACCAGCTGTACCTGGAAAGCGGGAGTGGAATGTTTCAATACACCTGTTATGCGAATGCAACAAACGATCTTTTCGTTCACCCGGATGCTACTTTTGATGCTTTTACCTTCTGTTCTGATTCAGATCCAATGTTTACGGATCCTGCGAATAACGATTTTACACTCTTCGCCAATTCACCCTGCATCAACTCGGGAAACAATGATGATAATGCTGTACGTACCGATATCCGGGGACAAGGACGGATCCAAAACGAAACCATCGATATGGGGGCGTATGAATGGACCAGCGGGACCGACCCCGGAGCTGCCATTTTATACGTCGATGCAGCGAAAGCCGATGATACCGGTGACGGTTTGAGCTGGTCCACAGCCAAGAAAACCCTGCAGGCAGCCCTCGACAGGTCGGTCGGCGGATTTGAAATTTGGGTGAAAGCCGGCACTTATTATCCAACAAAGGAAACCGGCGGAACGGGTGATCGTTATACGACGTTTGCATTGAAGGACGGAGTAAGCCTCTACGGAGGTTTTTACGGTAATGAGCGTTCAATAAACGAAAGGGAATATTATGGTTTCGGCCAACCTTTGGAAACCATTTTAAGCGGCGATATCGGAACGAAAAGCGATCCTTCTGATAATTCATACCATGTTGTCCGTTTGGTTAGTGGCACAAGTGCTCTCGATGGATTTACCATTACCGGCGGAAATGCCAGCGGAACCGGATCGGATGGTATGGGAGGTGGTTTGCTCAACGAAGGGGACCTGGTCAATCTGAACAATGTGGCGATGGTTTCGAATTCGTCCATCGATGGTGGCGGATTGTATGCCTCCGGTTATGGAAATTATACCAATTGTTTCATTATTGGGAACACTGCCTCTGGTTCAGGAGGCGGTGTATTTGTTCATCCAGACAATACACTGATCAACTGCCTGATAATAGACAATACTGCCAATAATGGAGGGGGCGCTTATGCCCATTCCGGAGGGCATTTTATCAATTGCACGTTCTCTGGCGACAGCGCATCAACAAATGGCGGCGGAGTTTTTGCTGACTCTGGCGGACGGTTCACCAGTTGTATTTTCTGGGGTAATCCAAATGACGAAATATTTACTTTGGGCACTGGAATGGATTTCCTGAATTGCGCAATAATGGATGGATATACCGGTGAAGGTGCCGGTGAAGGGAATTATGCCCTGACCGTGAATCCATTTCAAAGCAGTACCGATTTTTCGCTGAATACACTCCCCGGAGGTGGTGAATTATGCCTGAATACAGGAAACGATCAGTTTTTTTCACACTTCGATTTAGCAGGTAATCCACGAAATATTGGAGGAGTTGACATAGGCGCTTATGAATATACCGGGTGTGTCGATCATTACTTGGTTAGGACCGATGCCTCATCGGGTCCGGGCTCTCTATCCTGGGCGATTAACGTGGTTTGTGACGGGGCAACCATTTCCTTCGACTCTTCCAAGACCATTGTTCTGGAAGAGCCTTTATGGCTGGGGAGCAAATCGCTTACCATCGAAAGTAATGGCTGGGACATTGTTTTGGACGGAAATGAACAAGTCACGGTAATGTTCATTAATGGAGAGAGCGATAGAACTTATTCACTGAATGGCTTGACGATAAGGAATGGCCAATCATTTTCCGGCTCGGGAGGAGGCTTGAATGCCTGGTTGGAAAGCGGGACTTTAACCGTGAATAATTGCATTTTTGCAGAGAATATATCTGATTGGCAGGGAGGTGGCGCAAATATTTCGGGAAATGCAACTTTTACCAGTTGTATTTTTTCCGGGAATACCGCTGTTTCTGGAGGAGGTGTATCGGTTTCAGCAGGAAGCATATTCATCAATTGCCAGTTTTCCAACAATACAGCTGCGTCTGTCGATTTGATCCCGTCTGGAGGCGGGGCATACATAACCGATGACGGAACGTTCATTAACTGCACATTTAGCGGGAACTATTCAGAAACAGGTGGTGGTATCTCTCTTTGGGATCAGGGGACCATAACCAACTGCCTATTCTGGGACAATGGAAGTTCTGAAATTGCAACTGTTTATGGAGGTAGTTTCTCGCATTGCGCTGCCCCTGATGGTTATCTGGGAACCGATAATGGCAATGTCATTTTGTCGTCTTCCCCGTTTGCCGGTGCAAGTGATTTCAGACCCGACAAATCCACGCCCGGCGGCATCACCTGTTTCAATGCCGGGTTGAACAGTGTCAATACAACCGTAACGGACCTCCGCGGAATGAAACGCATCCAGATCGACACCATCGATATCGGGGCGTATGAATGGACACTGGGAACCGATCCAGGAACCCATGTGTTCCAAAATCTTGCCCTAGCCGATCGCATCATTTTCCCGGGCGAAGATAAATGCTTTAACGCATACGATACACTGACTGTAGCCGGAAGCGGAAATTATGTTGTTGTAACAGCAGGTTCTTCGGCAAACTTTATTGCCGGAAAATCAATCCGTTTTTTGCCAGGGTTCTTTGCCGACTCGGCCAGTTATGTACACGCGTCGATCACTACCGACGGGTCGTTTTGCGATATGGCGGCCGCCGAAGCCACCTCCCCGGTCCTTTGGGAAGAAAAAAGCACGAACATTAACCATGCGGTAGCGAATGGGTTCACAACTCCAGCCGAACTTGATGCTTGTATTTACCCCAACCCAAACACAGGCCGGTTTACCATTACGTTGAACGAGACAAAAGCCGGAACATCGGTACGTGTTTACACCATCCGGGGGGTGAAAGTTCTGCAGCTACCCATCCAGAACATGAACGTGATGGACGTGGAACTGCCCAATCCTAAAGCCGGTATTTATTTTGTGCAAATCACTATTCAAAACCAAGTCTGTACGAAAAAAATACTGGTGAAGTAATCGCCGGAAGCATCCTTCCAGTGTGGTGAAGCCGGGAAATCCGATCAACTATGTTCATGAAAAGCAACCAATCGGGCGAATATCGTATAGCACGATCCTACAAAGGGCAGCTATCCCCGTAGCGTGAATTCCCCTTTGCAGATAAAAATGAAAAAGGCCGTCGCAACCTAATGGTTTCGACGGCCTTCTTATTTTTTCACCTAAGAATCAAAAAATTACTTGGCCACCTTTTTCACAATGGCCTGGAAGGTTTTGGGATGATTCATCGCTAAATCGGCCAAAACTTTCCGGTTTATTTCAACGTTCTTTTGTTTTAAAAGGTTAATGAACGTTGAGTAATTTAACCCTTCGGGACGAACGGCGGCGTTAATACGCTGGATCCACAGGGACCGGAATTCACCTTTTTTCTTTTTCCGGTCGCGGTAGGCATACTGCAGGCCTTTTTCCCAGGTATTCTTTGCTACCGTCCATACGTTGGCACGGGAACCAAAGTTCCCTTTGGTCATTTTCAGGATTTTTTTTCTCCTGGCCCGTGACGCTACATTATTTACACTTCTTGGCATACTTTTTACATTTTCGAGTGTTTAGCGCCCGTTCGGTAACGGATCTTATCGGCTAAGTCACTCAGGTTAATTACTGGTTTTTACAACATTTCAAAAGAACTATTTCAGCGCGAGCAGTTTCTTTACATTGACCGTATCGGCTTGATCGACAAGGCCAAAGTAGGTGAGATTCCGTTTGCGCTTGGTGCTTTTCTTTGTCAGGATGTGACTCTTAAAAGCATGCTTTCTTTTGATTTTTCCGGTGCCGGTGAGCTTAAAACGCTTTTTCGCGCCGGCATTCGTCTTCATTTTCGGCATGATCCTACTTTCTTTTTTAAATTAATCTACCTGATTATTTCTTCTTCTTAGGTGAAATAAATATGGTCATCCGTTTGCCCTCCAATTTGGGCATCTGGTCTAACTTTCCAATTTCTTCGAGTTCATTGGCCAGGCGGAGCAACAAAATTTCGCCCTGTTCCTTAAACAGAATGGAACGCCCTTTAAAAAAAACATAGGCTTTCACTTTTGCTCCTTCCTGTAGAAATTTCTCGGCATGGCGCAGTTTGAAATTAAAATCGTGTTCATCGGTATTCGGTCCGAATCGGATTTCTTTCACGACAACTTTCACCGATTTGGCTTTGATCTCTTTCTGCTTTTTCTTTTGCTGATAAAGAAATTTCTGATAATCGACAATTTTGCATACCGGAGGATCGGCCTTCGGGGATATTTCCACCAGGTCGAGTTCCAGCTCATCGGCCATTTTTAAGGCCTGTTGAATGGGGACAACACCCGGATTTTCTATGTTATCACCAACGAGCCGCACTTCGCGCACCCTGATTTGATGATTGATTCGGAAAAAGAGTTTGTCGTCGTCCCTTTTGTCGAATTTATTGCCTTTTGGTACTATTGCTTTGCCCTCCTTAATTAGTTTGTACTAGCTGTTTATCGCGTTTAACTGTTCGTTTATTTCGTTGGAAACAAAACGGGCAAATTCGGCAATGGCCATCGAGCCTTTGTCGCCTTGCCCCTGCCGGCGAACGGAAACGCTTTCCGTTTCGGCTTCTTTTTCGCCTACGATCAGCAGGTAGGGGATCCGTTTCAGTTCATTATCGCGAATCTTTCTGCCTATCTTTTCGTTACGTTCGTCAACAACGGTGCGAATATCGGAAATATTTAAAATATTTGAAACTTTTGTCGCGTAATCGTTAAATTTTTCACTAATCGGCAACACAACAACCTGTTCCGGTGTAAGCCACAGGGGGAATTTACCGGCCGTATGTTCAATGAGCACGGCAACAAAACGCTCCATCGATCCAAAGGGAGCCCGGTGGATCATTACGGGACGGTGTTTTTGGTTATCGGCGCCGGTATATTCCAGTTCAAAGCGGTCGGGAAGGTTGTAGTCGACCTGAATGGTTCCCAGTTGCCAGCTTCTGCCCACGGCATCCTTGATCATGAAATCGAGTTTGGGGCCATAGAAGGCAGCCTCGCCGGTTTCGGTAACGGTATTGAGCCCTTTTTCGGCGGCTGCTTCAATAATGGCCTGCTGGGCTTTTTCCCAGTTTTCGTCGCTTCCGATGTATTTCGCGGTATTGTTCGGATCGCGCAAGGATATTTGTGCGGTATACTCCTTAAAATCGAGCGCCTTAAAGATGATAAAAATGATGTCGATCACTTTCTTGAATTCATCTTTCAGTTGTTCGGGCGTGCAAAAAATATGTGCATCGTCCTGTGTGAAACCCCGAACCCGGGTCAGGCCGTGCAATTCGCCGCTCATTTCGTAGCGATATACCGTTCCGAATTCGGCGAAGCGGACAGGCAGATCTTTGTACGACCGGGGTTTCGATTTGTACATTTCACAATGATGGGGACAGTTCATTGGTTTCAGCAGGTACTCCTCTCCTTCCTGGGGGGTGTGAATGGGCTGAAAGGAATCTTTTCCGTATTTTTCGTAATGTCCCGACGTTTTGTACAGGCGTACATCGCCAATATGGGGTGAAATCACCTGTTCGTAGCCAAATTTCTTTTGCACTTTTTTCAGGAAGTTTTCCAGTTGTTCGCGCAAAACCGCTCCCTTGGGCAGCCATAAAGGCAAGCCCATGCCCACATTGGGCGAAAAAGTGAACAGTTCCATTTCTTTCCCGATTCTCCGGTGGTCGCGCTTTTTGGCTTCCTCAAGCAAAACCAGGTACTCCTCGAGGAGTTTTGCTTTCGGAAAGGTAATGCCATATACCCGGGTAAGCATTTTGTTCTTTTCGTTTCCCCGCCAGTATGCGCCCGCGATACTGATGAGCTTAATCGCTTTAATGGGGTCGGTATCGGGAAGATGGGGTCCCCGGCACAAATCGGTAAACGTTCCCTGGTGGTAGAGTGAAATCGTTCCGTCCTCCAGTTCGCCAATGAGCTCCACTTTGTACGGATCGTTCTTCGTCCGGAAAAGCTGAAGGGCTTTTTCTTTCGAAACCTCTTCGCGAACAATGGGATTTTTCTGCCGGGCCAGTTCCATCATTTTCTTTTCGATGCTTTCCAGGTCCTTATCGGTCAAAACCTGATCGCCGGGTAATTCTACATCGTAGTAAAAGCCACTTTCGATGGCCGGACCAATGCCAAATTTGGTTCCGGGATAAAGGGCTTCGATGGCTTCGGCCATTAAATGAGCCGACGAATGCCAGAAGGCGTGTTTCCCTTCCTTGTCGTCCCATTTATGCAAACGGATCGAAGCATCGAAGGGAATCGGCCGGTTGAGATCCCATACGTCGCCGTTTACCGAAACCGATAAAACTTCTTTCGCCAACCGGGGACTGATGGCTTCGGCGATTTGGATCCCGGTCACGGATTGATCGTACTGTTGGATGCTCCCGTCGGGCAGCGTTATGTTGATCATGATATCTTTTTTGAAAATTGTGTGCAAATATAATGAATCTGGCATGATTCGCCGGTTTTTGCAGGCCGGTTTTTTGTATTTTCGGCACGAAATTAACGAAGCAAACCATGAAATTTATTTGTCCCCTTATCACGGTGTCGGATATGGAAGCCTCGAAGAAATTCTACACCGAATTTCTGGGGCAGAAAATCCAATTCGATTTTGGCGAAAACGTATCCTTTGAAGGCGGTTTTTCCATCCACCTCGACCGGCATTTCCGTCAACTGATCGACCAAAAACCCCTTGTCCAGGGAGGTAATAATTTTGAACTCTATTTCGAGGAAAACGAGCTGGATTCCCTGGCTGAGAAGCTCGACAGAAAGAAAATTTCCCTGGTGCATGCCTTACGGGAACAACCTTGGCACCAGCGTGTTATCCGCTTTTACGACCCCGACAGGCATATTATTGAAGTGGGTGAATCGATGGAACACACCTGCCAAAGACTGGCAAAAGAAGGACACAGCACAGCTGAAATTTCGGCCATGACCACTATGCCCGAGGAATATGTAAAAAATGCTATTTCAAACTGAATTTGACCGGGCTCGAAGTTGCCTTTGTGGTAAGAATGTACTTCCCCTTTGGCAATGACTGCACATTGACTTCGGCGTGTGTGCCCAACTCAATGCCATTATGAACCAGGCGGCCATTTAAATCAAATATTTGATACGCTCCAATAGGAGTTGTGCTTTGAATCGTTATGTATTGATTGGCAGGATTTGGCAAAACAAGCAAACGGGTGCTTTCTGCCTCAGGAAAAACAGACGAAGAGGGTTTCACAACTTCAAGGTTAAAAACCGTTTGCGCAATAGCGCCCCCTTCCTTTTCATAAGCTTCAACAATTACTTTTGCCTTGCCCTTTTTCCCAGCTCGTGGTGTTATGCTAACAGTTGCCTTGCCATTTGCCGGATCGTATACAACAACGGGTACTTCAATAAACAAATCGGAATTTGCCATAACGCTAACGCAGAGTTCTTCTGAACCGGTGGTTGAAATATCAATCAGAATGTCCCTTGCAGGTTCATCATTGACCAATGAGATCTTTTCAACCGGGCTAAGCGAAATGATATCGGGTGTAGTGAGGTATTGCACACATTTGATCATCGTACTGCCAAATTCAGGAAAAATTTCCACATGCCCTATCTTTGGCGCCAATACAAGGTTTATATCTGCCCCTTCGGCTTTCAGGCTGTCAAAAAGGTCCATTAAAAGCCAAAAGTTGTCATCGAATGTACCTACAGATAAAACCGTTGGCATATCAGATTCTATAAGGTATTTATTGAATTCTTTTTTGGCCGATATCCATGGAACCCAGGGAAATATCCCGGCGAACGGGTAGAACCTCAGCAATCCCTGCCTGAGCGTGAATTCTCCGTTACATGACATGCCTGTTAAAAACATAGCTGTTGTGTCGATGTTATAAGCAGCTCTTGCCGAGTCGGCTGCTGCTGTAACAATATCAAGCTGATCATCGGGAATCACATTTGAAGAATTGTCGGGACATACGATAATCATCTGAAGACTGTCAGCAATGGGTGTCAGCGAATTTCTATACGATAAGGCTGTACCGCCACAATAGTGCAATCCCACCACAAGCGGATAACTTTTTAACGAGTCGTATCTATCGGGGATTGAATAATAGAGCTTATGGGTCTTACCGCTGGCAACAAATGTTGTTTCGAGTTTAACTGCAGCACCGGCTGTATTTATAAGGAAAATTGAGCAAAAAAAAAGGATTTGTTTTTGAATTGTTTTCATTGGTTTAGTTTAAAATGTCATTATACATTAGGTTTAAAATACAGGATAATGACATTCAAAACCCGATTTTCCCTGATGCTTATCATTTAAATACGTTTGTCAACTCGATATTTTAACATTGTTGACCGGGGAAATAGAAAAAGAGTGGGCAGAATGCTTCTCTGTCAATTGGCGGAGAAGCATTCTGTTGTATTAACCGGACAGTAATGAAAATTTATGTGTGAAAAGAATATTATTGGTTTTCCGGTTTTACCTTAACAACATCGGGGTTGTTCAACAATGCTTCGGGGAATGAGATCCCGTATTTTTCCGCAGCTTCGGTATTGATCAGAATATCGGTTTTGCTGACAAATTCAAAGTCCAGGGTATCGGGGTCGGCCCCGTTGAATATTTTCACGGCCAGGTTCACCGCATCGATCCCGGCCTGGATGTAATTGCGCGAAACAACCAGGACCGCTCCTTTATCCGACTGGTCGCTGACAAAGCCAAAAACAGGTATCTTCTGTTCACCGGCCACTTTGGCGATTCCGCTGAATGCGGCCGACGTCAGGTTGTCGATGATCTGGCAGATTACTTCGGGCTGGTTCCCGGCCAGCGCCAGGGTAGCATCCACAATCTCGGCGCTCGAATTGACGGGCACAGCGATCAACTCAATACCGGCAGCTTCGGCAAATTCTTTCAGATCGTTTTTGTTTTTCACCGAATTGGCCTCTCCGGGTGAGAAGAGGGTTCCGATACGTTGTACATCGGGGATGATTTTTTTCAACCACCGGATCATACCATCGTAATCGCCCAAAGTAGATATGCCTGTGATGTTGGGCCGATGATCGGTAAAGCTGGTCCCAGCTCCGGCAACCACCGGATCGGCCACCACGGTAAATACCACCGGGATGTCGGTTATTTTTTTGGCTACGACCTGCAGGGTGGGTGTCGAGGTTACAAAGATCAAATCGGGTTTTTCGTTCGCTACCGCATCGACGATCATGTTGAGCGTGGCAATGTCGCCCTGGGCATTTTGTGCTTTCAGGGTGAAATCCTTTCCTTCGGCGTATCCGGCTTGTTCCAGGCCCTTCAAGATCCCCTCATGGGATAGCTCAGACAAGGGGGAATCGTTGTATTGGATCAATACCAGCTTTTTCGATCCGTTTTGTGTCGCCGTTCGACACGACAACAAGGAAACACCGAAGAAAGCAATCAAAAAGAAAAAAAGCATTGAGTGGGCACATGTTCGTTTCATCGTAGAATAATTTTGGTTTGAATGTTAGCAAGATAGGGAAAATATTTGAACCGTGGAGACACAAAGGCGCGAAGAGTATTTATCCTGGCAATGATCGTTGTTTGTCAGGAGCTTCATACAATATGTATGCAAGAAATACCTTTAGCGAACAATCTGCATTCCGGCCATACAGGGCGCAAGCTTTTTTTCAGGCGATACCGTGGCCGGGCATATTTTGTTCTACCTCCGGAAACCCGGCATAAATGCCGGGGCAAAGGATATCCGCCAGAGCATCCTGTCCTTGTCAATTTCATATAAGGAATACACAATATCTCATTTTTACAAAAATCTGCCTTCCGGCCATACAGGGCGCAAGCTTTTTTTCAGGCGATACCGTGGCCGGGCGTATTTTGTTCTACCTCCGGAAACCCGGCATACATGCCGGGGCAATTCAACGTCCATTCATCGAACGATCATCCAAAACCGGGTTGACCGTAAA
>Ga0116164_10001736_pt1 | contig 16158 bp, 13 predicted proteins | sample AD_UKC109_MetaG_FD_89888 | JGI IMG/M metagenome (GOLD analysis project Ga0116164, IMG submission 89888) | Active sludge microbial communities of municipal wastewater-treating anaerobic digesters from Hong Kong - AD_UKC109_MetaG | ecosystem: Engineered > Bioreactor > Anaerobic > Digestate... | reverse complement strand
TTTTGAATAATGCGTTTGGGATGGACGAAGGATCGGATTATCTTGAAAGCCTTGCTGACAATAAAGTAATAAAGTTTGTAGCGGGTACGGATTCTTATATGGTCAGAATGACTGTAAAACAGTTAAAACAGACAAGATATTATTATCCCAATGGGCCGGATGGGGCAGAGATCCGTGATACTGCAAAGGGTTCAAGGGGAAGCGAAGCATCAAGACAAGGGGCAATTCCGGTACCGGTAAGAATACATCTGGGTGAAACGGGAGCTGAAGGTGGAGAAACAGTATTAAGAGTCGGGCAGGTAGCTCCCAACGAGCAGAACTGGCCTCTTGCAGTAAAAGATATTGCCCAGGGGACAAACGGCGGACAAATAATAATTGAAGCCAGCCCCGCACAAAAGATCCCGAGCCATATAACAACATCTGTAAGCGGCAGAACAGTAGTTTATCCCGGAGAAAATATAAAACTGTACTCTCCACAAATAATATCCACAAAGATATATTATACGACAAATGGCATACTTCCCACTATGGATTCGGATATTTATAATTATAATACTTATGGGACATTATCCAGCAGAACAATAACAGTTCCGGCTACTGTCGGTGGTACATTTACTGTCAAGGCATTTTCAATGAAATACGGCAAACTTGACAGCGATGTTCAGACTTTTTCATACAAAATAATTTCCCTTCCAAAACAAGGAGGGACATATACGGTGGGAAGCAGTAAATATAAAATAACAGGATCTGCAGCATCAGGCGGAAGAGCAGCATATATGCGCAGGATCAAAAAAACATATAAAATTTCATCTGTACCGGCAAGTGCCAAGATAAACGGATATACCTTCAAAATAACATCTGTGGCAGACAAGGCATTCAGAAAAAATAAGAAGCTGAAGAAAGTGACAATAGGAAGTAATGTAACTAAAATTGGCAAACAGGCCTTCTACGGAGATAAAAAATTAAAAACAATAGTCATCAAGAGCAAGAAAATAACCAAATGCGGGAAGGCAGCATTCAAGGGAATAAATAAAAAGGCAAAAATAAAAGTGCCCAAGAGCAAGCTGAAAAAGTACAGAAAGCTTTTCAAAAACAAAGGGCAGGCAAAAACAGTCAGGATCGTCAAGCTGTAAAGACAGTTTGGCGATTTTGTTTATGTAGTATATAAAGGTAAATAAAGGATAAAGATATTGAAAGCAGTGTATTCGAGTGATATAATTTATTTAATATTCGGACACAGGAAGGAGTAAAAAAATGGGAAACGATATGTTTGGCGGACTAATGAAAGGATTATCCAGCGTTCTTCCGCAGGATGATCCCAACATAAAAAAATTTACTGCACAAAGCAAGATCAACGACCTGAAAGAAGAAGAGACCGGTATTTATGCGGAATTGGGGAAAAAAATAATAGAAGAGGAACCCGGCAAATATCCGGGATTTGAAGAAAGACTAAGAGCGATCCGGATAGAACTTAATGAGGCGGAGAGCGGAGCGAAAAAGGCAGATATGGAAGCTAAAGAAGCTGAGAAAGTCAAGGAAGCAGAAAATGCAAAAAGGACATGCCCAAACTGCGGGACTATCAACGAAGAAGGGGTAAAATTCTGTTCTGAATGCGGCACAGAGATAGGTCAGGGACTCACGTGCCCCGGATGCGGAGCGGCTCTTTCTCCCGGAACTAAATTTTGTGGTTCATGCGGAGCTAAGGTAGGAGAATAGAGATGGCTACATATAAGCAGCCCTGCATACACTGCGGAACATTTATTGAACGCAGTAGCAGTTTTTGTCCGAAATGCGGCAGCAACAGTCCATTCGGCTACAGCTGTCCCTCCTGTGGTCAAAGCATAGAAAAAGAGCAAAAGCGGTGCTCAAGCTGCGGCAGGGATCTTTATGTGTCCTGCCCGCATTGCGGTGAACTGACTTTTGTACAGGAAAAATGTGAGGTCTGCGGCAAAAGCCTTATGAAAATATGCGGAAACAGAAGGTGCAAGGCAGAACAGTTCTTTGATTTGGTCAAATGTACTGCCTGCGGCAAAAGCCTTATACCGGAGACCGAAAAAAAGGGATTTTTCAATAGAAAAAAGCAGGATGATTGATTTGGAAGGAGACTAACAAAATGATGAAAGCATTTACAAGGAATTATGATGATAATTCCACCGAAGCCGGCTTTCAGTTTACATTTTATTGTGATATATGCGGCGATGGATACAAAAGCAGTTTTATAGAATCAGAAACATATGACAAAAAACAAAAGATACAGGGAGTAGCCAGAGGAGCAGGTATACTTGGAAGCCTTATGGGCGGGGTAGGATATAACACCGGATGGGCAGCAGAAAGAGCCGGAGACGTGATGGCTGAAAGATTTGAAGAAAGAAGCCCGGAATGGCGAAAAGAATACGAAAATGCATTCAACAGAGCGCAGAATGAGGCCCAGCAGCATTTTCACAGGTGTCATGCCTGCCAGAAATGGGTATGTGATGCCGATTGGAATGAAGATGAAGGAATGTGCGTAGAATGTGCGCCAAGAACAGAGATATATACCGCAAAAGCCAAAGCTGATGCCATCAAAAGGAATATAGATGAAAAGGCGGCTGAAGCTACCATATGGGACGGTGATCTGAAAAGCACCACTACTGTCTGCCCTTCCTGCGGGAAACCTGCCGGTAACGGCAAATTCTGCAACAACTGCGGTGCGTCACTTGAACTGAACAAATGCCCGTCTTGCGGGGCCGAAAACGCTCAGGGGGTAAGATTCTGTAATCAGTGCGGAGCCAAAATGGACGGACCAAAAGTCACAAAATGCCCGGGATGCGGCAAAGAGATGGAACCGGGAGCCAAGTTCTGTGGAGAATGCGGAACAAAAATTGAATAAGAATAATAGAGAACAGATAGAAACAGATAAACTATCACCATTTATTGAAAACCTTTTCGGCAAAGCCGGGAAGGTTTTTTATTTTAAGTAAAGTGCCATCGTCGAGAACTGCCTTGCCTGAAAAACTGCCGAACACCTGATGCTGATTTGAACATATGATGCCCAGATCCGTGCGGGAACTTCTGTCTATGACAGGAATAAAGTCCATCTCGAAACGGCCGTCATCGGAGGTGAAGCTCCAGGGAGAAAGAAAATCTTCTCCGCCCATTTTATGATCCGACTGTTTCATACCGGGTTTGTCGGGGATATTGAATTTGACCCGGGATATTTTGTGACCTTTATTTTTATAGATGATCATGTTTTCAGTGGCGGCACTTGTGTCGCCAAAGCCGTATCCGATATTGAAGCCGAAAGGGCTGCCCTCATGAAGACCTGATGCGCTTCCCCAGAACCAGGTATTTTTATAGGTCCAGACGCCCCTTCCCCAGTCCAGGACACCAAAAGAATCCGAAGGATCAAAGATATGATCCCGTCCGTCAAATTTCACTATGCCCGAAGCGGGCATACAGTTTATTTTTTCGTTATAGTAAAATGCAAGATCGTCTTCGTTGAAAGGGGTTGCTATGATCATCGAATCCATATCGGGACATTTTAGGGTCAGATCTCCCTCTATGGGCTTTCCTTTATAAAAGTCATCCATATAAAAACTTAAATGCCTGATAGAACTCCTGTGTTCAAAACATATAAAATAATTTTTGCCTTTGGTTTTGACATTGCCTTCAAGGGTGGAGGAGGGCATTTTCTTTTTACCGAAAGTAAAAGGCTGCATTGGGCTTTTTGTGTGCTGCCAGGGTCTTAAAAAATCCAGAAGGGAGATGCTGTCAAGGCCCATATATGAGTTGTCTGCCACAGTTAGAGCTATGCCGTATTTTTCATTTCCTATATAGTAATAATCCCATTCCTTGATCCTTCTTCCGGAAGCCTTGATGTGGCTGCGGTTATATACCTGCAGATGACGTCTCGAATAGCCGGGAGCGGAAAGATGTCCTTCCGGTGTCAGCAGATTTTGTTTTTTTGTTATTTCTTTCTGACCGGTATTTTCATTTATAAAACTGTTTTTCATAAGACCTCATCCTGCATGCCTTCATATACTGTTTTGAGTATATGAACGATCAAAAGTAATAACTACAAAATAACAGGGATCGATTTTCTGAAGTTCATCCTGTACTTTTCCTTTGATTTCTTTCTCTTCTGTCTTGCACTCATGATCAAGCACCAGGTCAAAAATTATGTTTGTATGGGTAGGACCGGGAACTACGCGAAGATCATGCATACCCGTGACTCCGGGAAATGATTTTATTGTTTCTGTTATTACAGGTTCAACTTTTTTTACAGCAGGATCGTTTCTTTTGATTGGATCCATATGGGCCACGCAATGTATTCCGAGGGTTTCACCGATCTCCCGCTCTATATTATCCACCATATCATGGCTTTTCATTATATCCTCATCGGCATCGACCTCTATATGTATAGAAGCAAAGACTTTGCCGGGACCATAGTTATGGACCACAAGGTCGTGGATGCCGATAACTCCACCGGGAGCAGAAGCCATTTTTTCTATCTCACTTACCATGTCCTCATCGGGGGCTTCTCCCAGCAACGGACTTGAAGTCTCCTTTATTAGAGTTATACCGGACCAGATTATAAAAAGTGCAACAAGAGAACCCAGCCATCCGTCCAGTTGAAGACCTGTGAATTTCGTTATTATTACGCCGATAAGTACAGCACTTGTGGCGATAACGTCGTTTCTGCTGTCTGTTCCCGTGGCTATCAAAGTCATGGAATTGATTTTTTTGCCCACATACATATTGAAAAAAGTCTGCCAGACTTTGATCAATATGGCCAGAATCAGGACTGTTATAGTTATATAGTCAAAAGAAAGAATTTTTGGATCAATGATCTTAGATACAGAAGATCTCAAAAGAAAAAGACCCACTATGATAATGAGTATGGAAATAAAAAGACCCGTGAGATACTCTATTCGGGCATGACCGTAGGGATGATCCTTGTCTTCCGGCTGGGAAGCCATTTTGAAACCCACGAGAGTTATTATGGAAGATGAGGCATCCGTCAGGTTATTTACTCCGTCTGCGATGATGGCTATGCTGGAAGAAATGAGACCTATCAATATTTTCATCACGCAAAGAAGAAGGTTAGAAATTATACCCACTATACCGGCAAATTTGCCGTAATTTTGCCTGACTTTGGGATCCTTTACGTCTTCGTAGTTTTTTATGAATTTTCTTATAAGAAATTTACCCATTTATATTATTTTTCCCGGTTTTCGGAAAGTGCTTTATTTAAGGCAATGGTAAGCTGATCCGCACAGGATGTTGATTTCATGCCGCAGGTATTGCCGTTGAGTTTTTCGGTTATCTCTTTTACGGTCATGCCGTCAAGCAAAGAGCTCATTGCCTTAAGGTTCCCGTTACATCCGCCGAAGAAATTGATATTTTTGACCACATCGCCTTCCAGGTCAAATTCCAGTTTTGTAGGGCAGACGCCTCTTGGGATATAAGTGTGTTTCATGTTTTTTTCCTTTCATATGCATCAAAAATCAGTATAATATATTATATCACAAGAAGCAGGGAGGCAAACATGAAAGTTGTATGTGCAGGTAATAGTATTGTTAACGGATTCCCTCACCGCAGAAGTTGCAGTTTTCCTTCTGTACTCAGGGAAATGACTGGCTGGAAAGTTATAAACAAGGGAATCAACGGCGAAACCACAGTTATGCTGGCAGAAAGGTTTGACAGAGACGTGCTTCTCCATGAACCCGAAAAGGTCATTATACTTACGGGCACAAATGATTTTATTTTCGAAACTGAAACTCCCGAAGGGGCCATGAAAAACATAGCCCGGATGGCAGAGAAAGCCAAAGAAAAAGGAGTGGAAGTCGTACTTCTGACACCCATAAACTGTAACGAAACACAGGCGGCGGAATGCTGGATGAAGGGGTCGGGCACAGATTATCATGAAGTCAACAGAAAGCTTTCCAAACTGGCGGAAATGATAAGGGATCATGGTAGCATGAATTGTTGCAAGGTGGTGGATTTAGAGGTAGAATATAAGAAATTCGCAAAATTTCATGACGGGATACATCCGACAGTAGAAGGACAGGCTTATATAGCACAAAAAGTAAAGGAAGGTATTTGAGATGCGTTCAGACGTAACAAAAAAGAAAAAAAGCAAGGCACCTATCATTATACTTGTTATAATATTAATCGCCGCACTTGGCGCAGGGGCATATTTTTTATTATCAAAGGATAATAAAAAAAGCGGAGGCATAATATCCGATGAGATAATAAATCCGCTTACCGGCGAATCTGTTGAGGAACTGCTGCCGAGGCCTATACAGTTTTCAATCGATAATGCCGCTCCCGCAAGACCTCAGTCGGGTCTTTCTGCGGCAGATATCGTGTTTGAGTATCCGGTTGAAGGCAGCATAACAAGGATACAGGCAATATATTATACTAAGCTTCCCGAAACGGTGGGACCTGTGCGCAGCGCAAGGCCTTATTTTGTGGATACGGCCAGAGAGTATAAGGCGGTCTTCGTGAATCACGGATGGTCCCCGGAGGCAAAAGAATACCTTGAAAGCGGGGTGGTTCCCTATATCTCCGGGCTCACATACAGCGGTGGAGTTTTTTACAGGGCGGATGACAGACCCGCACCGGACAATTCAATGATACATACAGATAAACTTCTTGAAGCCATCGAAAAAGAAGGATATGACGAAGAGCAGGATGTAAGGACTTTCAACTTTCTTGAAAAAGGACAAAAAGTCAAAGGACAAAAAGCGACAGAGATCAATATAAACTACCTGACAACAAAGTGCTCATACGAATATGACAGAGAGAAAAAACTGTATAAGAAGTTTTCCAACGGCGAAGTATATATAGACAAAGAGACAGGCGATCAGATAACAGCCGCGAATGTTATGATCCAGTTTGTAAAAAGCCAGGTGCTTGACAACAAAGGAAGATTGGGCATAGACATGAAAGCCGGAGGAGATGCGATGCTGTTTCGAAAGGGTAAAGTCATAAAGGGTACATGGTCAAGGGAAGACATGGATTCCCCCACGATTTTTACAGCAGCCAACGGAAAAGAAATGAAAATGGCAACAGGCAATACTTGGATACAGGTGCTGGATCAGAATCACAAAATAGAGTATAACTCAGACGAAGAAGAACAATAAAAAACAAGCGGCGGAGACTTTAAGTCTGCCGCCGCTTTTGTTTTGTATGGCAAAGTTATTAGTTTACCAGTTCCTGAAGGACTTGGTTGGCAACACTGCCGGCAACATTGGCACCGCTTCCCCCGTTTTCCACCAGCACTATGAAGGCATAAGGATTCTTTTCATCTCTGAGAAAACCCGTGAACCACGCGTTGGGAGAATTGCCTCCCCCCACTTCGGCAGTACCGGATTTCGCACATATATCAAGATCCGGGAAATTATATTCGCCGTATGTTTCAATGACATTATTGTGCATCATATCCGAAAGCACCGAGGCGGTTTCAGATTCGATAAGAGTATCTGTTTTACGGCTCCAGTTTATTCCGGCGGGAAGACCGCTGTTGGTTTTGATGCTGTCTATAAGATTGGGCACTGCTGCTTTTCCGCCATTTGCTATTGCTCCCGCATATATCATCATTGAACATGGATTTACAAGATCGTGATACTGTCCTATTCCCGTCCAGGCAATATTCACGTCCTCGGAAGGAAAGTCAAATGACCCCGGTGTCGTATGGATGCCGTTGATATTGTAGCTGTCCGTTAAGCCGGCTTTTTTTGTGTATTTCTTTATGTTGTCTATTCCCAGAGAAAGGGTCAGATCCGCAAATCCACAGTTGCAGGAAACAGCAAGAGCCTCTTCAAAATCAACTTCGCCGTGGGGGTAAGGACAGGTTATCCTGTCCACCTCGGAAGATTCGAACTGTTTTTTGCCGGTGCAGTTATATGTCCAGCTTTCGAGATCCTTCTTTTTTTCTATTGCGGCGGCGGAAGTCACCAGTTTAAAAATGGAACCGGGAACTATCCTGGCGGTAGTGCATCTGTTAAGATATACCCCGGAAGTATCATCCTCTTTGATCTCGGGCGGATCCGTCGGATCGTAATTAGGCGAACTAGTCATACACAAAACATCTCCTGTCTTGTAGTTATAGACCATCACGGCTCCCTTGTGATCTCCCAGAGCTTCGCTTGCTGTTACACAGGCATCCGCATCGATAGTCAGATATATCTGTCTGCCTTCGCCACCTGCTGAATACGTGCCGGTAACAGGATTGTATCCCACGAGTTTGCCGGCAAAGGCCCGGTTGGCTCCTGTTAGTATATTTCCGTCGATATCCCCCACTGCATGAAGTGTGGCAGTACGCACACTGTAACTGTCGCTGTATTCGGGCTCGCCGCTTTCTGTGTTTTCAAGAAGCACCTGACCGTTTCTGTCATATATGGACCCCGTATTGATTTTCCCGTCGGTGAAAACATGTTTGTTGGCAGGATAGCTCACCCATTCGGAACCGTAAACCAGCCACTTTCCCACATAGAAACAAAGACCGGCAGCCAGCATTCCTGCCAAAAGGAGACACATCAGTGCTCGTCTTTCAAGCTTTTTCATAGCGTACCTCCTTCTATTTCCTCTTCATCTTCTATTTTGCGCACAGCTATACTGGCACCCTGCCTGGTGTCTGCGGCTTTAAGAAATGCCAGCAGTCCCCATGAAACAAGCATGCTGCTTCCTCCGTTTGAAACAAAGGGGAATGTAACACCTGTAAGAGGAAAGATATCAACGGCACCGAATACGTTAAGCATGGTCTGGAATATGAACAGGGAAGTTGCTCCGCATGCGGCTATCGTATAAAAAGTTGAACGTCCCCCCATGATGGAGCGGACGGCGAATACACCAAGAGTTATTATGGCAAGCACAGCCAGAATGGCTATAATAAGTCCCCATTCTTCGCAAAGTATGCCGAAAACAAGGTCTGTGTCGGAAGCAAAAACATTATGCAGCCAGCCGTCACCGGAACCGTATCCCACAAGGCCGCCGCTGGCACCTGCCGACATGGTCCTTGTCTGTTGAAAACCGCCCGTATCGGCATATTGCCAGGCATGTCCCCAGGTGGCGAATCTTTCAGCTATATAAGGACGGAACCGCAGGACCATAAGACCCGCAGCAAAAGCTCCTCCCGCTGTAAGTATCAGTTTTGAAAACTCACCGCTTCTCAGGAAAGAGATAACAAGGTATGTAACAAAGAATATGGCAGCCGTACCGAAATCCCCCATTACTGCCAGACAACCCAGACAGAAAAGAGAGAAAAGCATGAACAGCCCAAGATTTTTCTTTTCGTAAAGTTCGTCCAATGTGGCAGACCCGATAAAAATAAAGGCTATCTTGACAAATTCAGAGGGCTGGAAAGAAAATCCTCCGATGGACACCCAGTTTGCGGCACCGTAGGTCAGTGTTCCGAAAGCCAGATTTATCAGAAGGAGCAACACGCTGGCCGCCACAAGGATCCGTCTTATAAGAAGAGTCCTCGAAAGGTCTCTCAGATATATGCAAAGGCAGAAGAAAAGCACTACTCCCAGTATTATGGTTATCAGCTGTTTGCTGACTTCGTTGGGAGCAGCTGTTGCGGTTATGGCAAGATTGAGTGTACACAGGAAAAACGCTATTACTTCCATTTCAAAATTTGTGCTTCGCATCACTTTCAGAAAGGTGCAGAATGCCCACATCAGAACAGTCAGTCCGGCAAAACTCAGAGGTACGGTAATGGGAAGTTCTCCGCCTTCCGCAACAATGAGCTGAAGACAAAGCAGTATCTGGAAAATGGTAAGAGACAGCAGAAGGGTCCAGGGAGGGAATTTGCGACTGCGTTTTTTCCGCCGGCCCAGATCTTCCATCTTTTCCTGAAGACTTGCAGGTACCAGTACACAGTTCACGCCTGCCAGAGATATGGTATCACCGGCCTTTACGGGAGTGGATCTGTATACATGTTTTTCGTTTATCATGGATCCGCCCTTGGAACCCAGGTCATTATAACGCCAGTTACCGTCCTCATCCCGGCAAAGTGTACCGTGATTCCTGGATACAGTAAGTATATCAACTACAACATCAGCACTTTTTGCACGGCCAATAACATTTTCCCAGTGAGTAAGAGGGACATGGCTTCCGTCGGGCAAAGCAAGAAAGGCCCATGTTTCAGGTGTGTTTTTTGCCTCCAGCAGAGAGCGTATGGACTTGAACAGAATAAAAACAGCCAGTATGACGAAAATCCACCTGGCAGCTGTAGTGAAGTATACAGCAAAAGTCGGATCTGACTGAAAAACATCGGATATCTTTTCCATAAAAGGTTTTGATGCTTCCGAAAGTGAAGTGAATAATTCCAACGCTATTCCCTCCTGCGCATTATTATATCATAATCATTAATAATTAGTTGAAAAAAGGGTGAAAAATAAATATAATAATGGGGAATATCCATATAGGGAGAATCAACATGACAAAAACAAAAAAGAGATGGGGAGACAGAAAAGACGGGACACGTTTAAGGGAAATAGACGGACTTCATCAGACCATGGCACATCTCCTTCCAAACCGCTGTGATGCTGAAATTTTCATAAAAGAAACAATGGATGTAACGAATATTATCCGCTATATCGAAGAAAAAAAGGCGGAGGATCCGGCATCCAGGTTGAAAACCTTCCACATTTTTGTGGCAGCTATAGCAAAGACGGTATATCACAGGGAACTGCTGAACAGATTCGTGGCGGGAAGAAGATTTTATCAGAGAAATGTCGTTTCTTTGGCATTTGTGGTCAGAAGAAGTTTCAATGATGAATCGGAAGAATCCCTTCTTGTTCTAAAAGCCAACGGGGAAACAGAACTAAATGATATCAGCCGCAAGATAACGGGAGATGTAAAGGAAATCAAAGAAGGAGAAAAGGGAGACATTGATAAAGTGCTGGACTTTTTTGCCCGACTCCCGAGGCCCATGCAGATGCTGGTGGTCAAACTTGCCAGGATACTTGATTTTTTCGGCAAAATGCCGGAAGCAATAACAAGCGGAGACACAAATTATGCTTCTGTACTGCTTTCCAATATCGGCAGCATAAAATGCGGAGCCCCCTATCACCATCTCAACAACTACGGGACAAATTCCATCATGATAACGATCGGAGAGATACATAAAGAACAGGTGCCTGACAAAGACGGTGTTCCTGTCATACGCGATGTGGTGGATTTCGGTATCACACTGGATGAAAGGATAGCAGACGGATTTTATTTTGCAAGATCGGTAAGGCTGCTAAAGCATATTATAGAAAACCCCGTTCTGCTGGAAGAACCTTTGAGAGAGGTAGTAGAATATGAAGGTTAAAACACCATGGTACTCATCATACGGAAATGTACCAAGCCATCTGGATTATCCCGGCTGCTCCATGATAGAGTATATAGAAAAAAACGCCAAAGAATACCCGCAGCTCACGGCCTATGAATTTCTGGGAACTTCTGTGACTTATGAAGAGTTTCTGATGCAAGTTCATCAGTGCGCCAAAGCCTTGAGAGCGACAGGTATAGAAAAGGGAGACAGAGTAACGATCTGCATGCCCAACACTCCCCAGGGAGTGATAATGTTTTATGCCGTCAATCTTATCGGAGCCGTTTCAAATATGGTGCACCCACTTTCCGCAGAAGGAGAGATAGAGTTTTTTATCAACATTTCCAAAAGCAAGGCTATTCTTGTACTGGATGCATTCTATCAGAAAGTCAGAAACATAAGAGAAAAAACACCCTCCCTTGAGCATGTTATCGTTGCTTCAATAGCCACTGAACTTCCCCCAATAACCAAAATAGGATTCAAGCTCACAAAGGGAAGAAAGATCCCAAGGATCCCGGCAGGAGATGATTTCGTTTCATGGACTGACTTTATGTCTTCCGGTGAAAGATATATTGAAGAATATATTGCCCACAGCAGGGCAGATGATCCGGCATCCATACTATACAGCGGAGGCACCTCCGGGAAAACAAAGGGAATAGTTCTTTCAAATCTGAATTTCAATGCACTGGCCATGCAGACCGGCGCAGCCAGTGAGACCATAGCACCGGGCCAGAAGATGCTTGCAATAATGCCCATGTTTCATGGCTTTGGCCTTGGCATAGGCATACATACTATGCTGCAGGGTGGATGCTGCTGCCATCTGGTTCCCCAGTTCAGCGTGGAAACCTATGCAAAACTGCTAAGAAAGGTACAGCCGAATTACATAGCCGGAGTTCCCACCATATATGAAGCCCTTTTGCGTAACGAGAATATGAAAGGCGTTGATCTGGCATGCCTTTTGGGAGTTTTTTCCGGCGGAGATTCTCTTTCCATCGAATTAAAACGCAAGGTTGACAATTTCCTCAAAGAACATGGAGCCACCATTCAGATAAGAGAAGGATACGGACTTACCGAGTGTGTCACTGCCAGCTGCCTGACGCCAAAAGACATATATAAAGAAGGCAGCATCGGGATACCCTTCCCGGATACCTATTATAAGATAGTAAAGGCCAGCACCAAGAATGAAGTGCCGTTTGGAGAAGAAGGGGAAATTTGCGTAAGCGGACCATCGGTAATGATGGAATACCTGGAAGATGAATCTGAAACCGAATCTACGCTGCAGAGACATGAAGACGGACTGCTTTGGCTCCACACCGGAGATCTTGGGATGATGGATGAAGAGGGATTCGTTTATTTCAAGCAGAGACTCAAGAGGCTGATAATCTCATCGGGATATTCCATATACCCGTCTCAGCTGGAAAACATAATAGATGCCAACGAAAATGTGCTTATGTCCACGGTCATAGGAGTGCCTGATCCATACAAAATGCAGAAGGTAAAGGCCTTTGTGGTCCTCAAGAAGGGCATCAAGGAAACGGAAGAAATCAAAGAAGAAATTTATCAGCACTGCCTCAAGAACATAGCCAGATATGCCATGCCTTATGAATTCGAATATCGTGAAAAACTTCCCCAGACTCTGGTGGGAAAAGTGGCCTACACAGTCCTTGAAATGGAGGAGCATGCCAAGCTCCGCCAGATGCAGGACAAAAGTAAAAAGAAGGACGCCAAAGACAACAAAGGCAGTAATAAAACGGAAGATTAAATTTTCAGCCCGAAAAACCGGTCAATTCAGGAAGTGCAGCAAATCTGTCAAGGCCGCTGGTGTGGCAAACAGAGCAATTTTGCCGGTGTAACCGGAAGGCCGGCAAAAAATCAAATATCAAATAATTTCTGTACATAATGAACAGTAGCCATGGCGTCCCTTGCATAGAAGTGGGCGCCAATTTCTTTTGCATAGCTTTCGCTGAGGACAGCCCCGCCCACGATGAAACGGCATTCATCGTAAAGGCCTCTGTCTCTGAACAAGTCTATTGTGTCTTTCATAGAGGGGGCTGTGGTGGTCATAAGAGCACTTAAGCCTATAATATTTATTTTTTCTTTTTCCGCAGCTTCTGCGATTTTCTCAGGCGGCACATCTCTGCCCAGGTCCACGACTTCATATCCGTAGTTTTCCAGAAGCACCTTCACGATATTTTTTCCTATGTCATGTATGTCTCCGCGTACAGTGGCAAGAATCACCCGATCCTTCTTTTTCTGAACATCGGATTTCATGGCAGACTTCAAAACCGCAAAAGAACTTTGAGCGGCATCGGAACTCATCAGAAGCTGCGGCAGGAACAGACTGCCGTCTTCGAAGCCTCTGCCCACTTTATTCAGAGCAGGGACAATCTGGTTTTCGATTATATCAAGAGGAAGTTTGTTTTTCAAAAGCTCCCGGGTAAGGGCAGAGGCTTTTTCCTTCAAACCTTCCACTATGGCCTCTTTTAGAGTGGAAGCATCTCCGGTTTTGTTTTTCATGTTTTCAAGACTGCACTTATAGGAGTCCCGGGCATCTCTGGATCCATCCGCAGCGGCCATCATTTTTTCTGAAAAAGGATCGATTATTCCCATATCAAGACCACGGCTGACAGCTTCTCTGTAGAAAGCAGAATTTACGGAATCCCTGTCAGGTAGGCCGAAAGAAATATTTGAGACACCCAAAACAGTTGCTGTGCCGAGTTCCTTTTTTATCAGCTCCATGGCGGCCAGGGCAGTCTCTCCTGCATTTTCATCTACGCTTATAGTCATGGCAAGGGGGTCTATTATGACATCTTTTTTATCAATGCCGTATTCTGCGGCGGTTTCTATAATTTTTTTTGCTATGACAAGACGGCCTTCGGGAGTTTTCGGTATTCCGGTTTCATCCAATGTTAGGCCTATCACAACGCCGCCGTATTTTTTTACAAGTGGAAAAACCTTTTCCATTGAATCTTTTTTGCCGTTGACGGAGTTTATTACGGCTTTGCCGTTATATATCCTAAGGGCCTCATCCATAGCTTCAATATCCGAAGTGTCGATTATAAGAGGAAGAGTCACAATACTTTGCACTTCCTTGATCAAAAGAGGAAGCATGGTTTTTTCATCTATTTCAGGAAGACCCACATTTATATCGAGTATGTCCGCTCCTGCTTGCTGCTGCTTTGCCGCCAGCTCTTTTACGGTGGCGGTATCTCCTGCCTTTAAGGCTTCCTTGACAAGTTTGTTTCCGGTGGGATTGATTTTCTCCCCGGCTTTTTTATGCCGGTTTACGGTTTTATCCCCGGGGCGGGAGCCTATACGGACAGCCTGTGCATAGGAAGCCGCAAAGGTCTCATGTTTTTTTGTAACGGCAGGAGGAACAACATTTCTGCAAAGTTCAATTTCCCGTCTGATATGTTCCGGGGTCGTTCCGCAGCAGCCGCCCAAAAGCCAGGCGCCGGATTCAGCTATGGAAACAGCTTCCTTTGAATATTCTTCCGGTCCCATTGTGAAAACGGTTTCACCATTTATTGATCGGGGAAGCCCTGCATTGGGGTTGGCCATCACAGGAACAGAAGCATATTTGAAAAATTCTTTGACGATGTTTTTTATTTGTGCCGGCCCAAATCCACAGTTGGTGCCGATGACATCAGCACCCAGACCCTCCATTACAGCAACGGCAGTTTTCACATCGCCGCCGGTCAGGTATTTTTTGTTTTGTTCAAAGGTCATGGAAGCGATGACGGGAAGGCTGCAGTTTTCTTTGGCGGCGAGGATAGCCGCTTTCATATCATAAATATCAGGCATGGTTTCTATTATGATGGCATCGGCACCTTCGTCGGCGCCGGCGTGAACAAGGTCGGCAAAAACTTTATAGGCATCATCGAAACTCAATTCGCCCAAAGGCTCCAGCAAGCCGCCGGATGGGCCCAGCTCTGCAGCCACAAAAACTTTTTCCTTGCCTTGGATCCTGTCCGGATCTCCGGCTGTTTTGGCATTGTACTTTTTTACTGCTTCTCTTGCCAGTTTTACGCCGGCGGCCATATATTTTGCATCCCTGGCTCTGAACGTATTTGATGTCAATATGTTGCATCCTGCGTCCAGAAATTTTTCGTGTATATCAAGAAGCACCTGAGGTTCTTCCAGGTTCCAGAGTTCAGGAGATCTGCCGCCTTTAAGGCCTGCCGCCTGAAGCATTGTACCCAGCCCGCCATCAAAAAAAAGCAGTTCTTTTCCAAAAAGTTCTTTGATACCCATACGATCCTCCCTGTTTGACATGACCTTTCGCTTATGTTTTTTCTGACAATTTTTCCTTTGATATTTGTTCTGATATTTCTTCTTTTATATTTTTCCAGTATTTTTTTGGATATTTCTCCGGAGATCAGTAATTGAAACAATTATAGCATAAAAGCTGATTATTTGCGTTATGTGTTTACAGTCACTTCTCTTAAAGGGCGAGAAAATAAAAGAGGGCGGAATATGGTCGATTATTTTCAGTTGTGCTCAGCTGTGTTCAGTTGTGGTGGATTCTTTTCACTTGTTTTCAGTTGTGGTCGGTTCTGATGTGGTCGGTTCTGACCGATCCCGACCGATTATGTTTTCAAAATAGAGATGTTTGGCAAAAAACAGTCAAAAAAACATAAGTGATTTGAAAATTTAACCCTTTTTGCCTCAGATCAGCTCCTCCAGGGTTAAGAATAAGGTAAAAGACGGCTTTTGGCCGTCTTTTTACCGTCTAAAAAGGTCAAGTCCATTTTTGTGTGTAAATTCGTTCGGTCGTCATCTGCAGGCGAGGGCGCTATGCAGCTCTCAATAATTTTATCTGTTCGCTGGCCACTTCGATAAGGTGTATTTTC
>Ga0116164_10001733_pt1 | contig 16171 bp, 13 predicted proteins | sample AD_UKC109_MetaG_FD_89888 | JGI IMG/M metagenome (GOLD analysis project Ga0116164, IMG submission 89888) | Active sludge microbial communities of municipal wastewater-treating anaerobic digesters from Hong Kong - AD_UKC109_MetaG | ecosystem: Engineered > Bioreactor > Anaerobic > Digestate... | reverse complement strand
GAATTCGGATCCGATGACAGACTTGCAGTGGCAAATGTATTTGTATCCACTATTTTAAGTATAATAACACTTCCTTTTATTGTTCTTGTACTTGACAAATTATTTGCCTAGAGAATGGCCATACAGTTTAGTCGTCAAAAGTCATTTTTTCAAAGTCTGTAAGATCCATTGCTTTTTTACGATATAATCTCCTCAGACGGCTGTCGTTGTTTTTCTCACTTACACGGCTTAATCCGAAATAACCGAAGGCAGCATAACTGTCACCGTAAGGAGAGAATGCAGTAAGAGCCTCTATCCCTTTATTATATAATTCTTCTGCGTGTACCATATCCTTATACTTTTTTTCACTGATCAGACCATTCAGGATATTCAGTATGGCAGAGTAAAAAGGATGTGAGTTGTTTTTATAGGAATCGGTTATTATTGATTCGGCTTCATCATATCTTTTCAAAAGAATAAGATTCTTAATGTACATTATTCTGTAATGAACATTATCGGGATAATATGTGATTAGGTTTTCACAGAGGGGGAAAGATTTTTCATAATCATTCTCAAAATACATCCTGATCCATGTAAGGATATTAAGTGCTTCAGCCCTCATTGCCATAGACTCTTTTGAGCATTTTTCCAGCTCCTTCAGTCCCAGTTCCATATCTCCGGAAGGGAAAAGAAAGGCTACTGCCTTATAAACAGGGTGTATCTTCGGATAAGCTTCGCGGTAATAGTTATACAGACCCGTAAAATACAGCAGGTCAGTACATGAATCGGTATAGTCAAAAGAACGCATCAGAGGTCTGTACACTTTTCTCACAACCGGAATAGCCTGCCAGCTAAGATTATTGTCGGCGTAAAATAACAAAAGAAGCCCTTTTGCACACAAGTTTGCAAGCAGATATTCGGCTTCATAAGCTGTATAAGGTACTTTATTGCTGTCAGATAGTTCGATGCATTTATTCATTTCTTCTTCAAATTCCTCTCTTGCCGGAGAAGACGGAAGCATGGGAAAATTCATCCAATAGATCATCATACCATTATAAAGATGATTGACAGGATGACCAGGGTATAAATATGCTATTGTATCCGACACTTTTTCTGCTTCTTCAAACTGCCAGTTATAGATTTTTTTAATACCTCTTGTAATAGTATTAATAGCAGACTGATCGTCGAGTATCTGCGCTCCTGCAAAGGGGGTATTGATAAAAAACAGTATAAGTGCGAATCTTTTCAGGTAATAAGGGCTTAATGGATATACAATGTTTTTCATGACCTGTGCTTAAATGATTATCCGGCGAAATGCTAATCGATTTGTTATAAGTACTGTGCCATTAATGTAATCATTTTTTATTAATATCTTTCATTTTATCTGATGAGATTCTCATCTGGCTGCTTAATACAGGTAAATGTTTGTTAGTGTTTTATATATCCGCAATGGGAATCCTGGTTGGTCAGATCAATACAGAACAGTCTGAAAAAATTTTATCTGGCGGAATCATTTACAAGACTGCTGTAATTTAGATTGATTTACTATAAATATTTATAGCTGTATTTATTATCTTTATCAGGACAGGGAAACTAACAGATTGATGTAATATTTTTTATCGGATACTGCAAGAGAATTGTTTTCATGGAGAGAGAGGGAACGTTTCTCTGAATAAAGTTTTAACGCACAGGTGTTTTAATCACTAATTTTCAAAAATATGAAGAGGATTGTATTTATTTTTTTGTTGTTTCCTTTTGCTTTGAATCTTACAGGTCAGAATAAAGACAAAGCCATTTTCAGGGAACAAAAACCCGGTTTCTATCAGAAATATATTCTGCCTGATGACCAGATTGTAAAAGCAAGTAAAGATCTGTCAATACCGGGTAAGAGTTTTGCAGTCGATCTGTCTCCTGTGTCGCTACCCAACAGGATTGAACTGTACAGGGAGAAGCAATGGCACAATTCACCCGTCTCCCAGGGAGCAACAGGTACTTGCTGGAGTTTTTCAACAACATCAATGCTTGAATCAGAAGTATATCGTTTGAGTAAAATGAAAGTAAAATTATCAGAGATACACACTGTATACTGGGAATATGTGGAGAAGGCCGGAAGATTTATCAGGGAACGTGGTAATTCAGCATTTGAAGAAGGATCAGAAGCTAATGCCGTTACCCGTATCTGGAAAAAATACGGGATCGTGCCCTATGACAGCTATACCGGATTGAAAGATGGAAGGAAATATCATAATCACCAGGATATGTTTAATGAAATGAACAATTTCCTGCAATCGATGAAAGCAACATCATCGTGGAATGAAGAGGCCGGACTGGCTACTATCAGAGCTATAATGAACCATTATATAGGAGAACCTCCATCCCTTGTGACAATAAACGGTAAGAATTATACTCCTGTTGAATATATGACAGAAATTATAAAGATAAATCCGGATGATTATGTGGATATTCTCTCATATATACAGGAACCGTTTTATGAGAAGGTTGAATATAAGGTAAGGGATAACTGGTGGCATAGTACTGATTATCATAATGTGCCTCTGGATGTATTCATGGCTACACTCAAGGCTGTCGTAAGAAAAGGATATACAGTTAGTATCGGAGGAGACGTTTCTGAACCCGGATTTGACCGAGAAACACAATGTGCTGTAGTTCCTGATTTCGACATTCCGGCAGATTATATCAACGATGATGCAAGACAGTTCAGATTTTCCAATAATACCACAACAGACGATCACGGTCTGCATCTTGTAGGTTATCTGGAAAAAGACGGAAAAGACTGGTACCTGATAAAAGATAGCGGATCAGGTTCACGAAATAATGATCCGGAAGCAGATGAATTTGGGTATTACTTTTTCAGCGAAGATTATGTTAAACTGAAAATGATGGATTTCATGGTGCATAAAGATGCAGTAAAGGAGCTCCTGCAGAAATTCAGGTGATGTTGTTTTTACAGCATACTTTATTCTAATTCTTTTACTTCAGGGTTATCAAGTCTTGCTCCACACCTTTTACAGTACCGGGCATCATCATCATGCTTGTCCAAAAGGCATTTTTCACATACCTGTGTATTAGTAACCGAAGCCGATCTCATCATTTCGGTTGTTACTATTCCTGTAGGGACAGCAATAATGGCATAGCCCATTATCATTATAATGCTTGCAAGTAACTGACCTAAGCCAGTGGCCGGAGAGATATCCCCGTAACCAACAGTAGTGAGTGTTACTACAGCCCAGTAGATACTTACAGGAATACTTGTAAATCCGTTCTCTTCACCTTCAATAAGATACATTATGGTTCCAAAAATTACGATCAGGGTAACTATAACAGAAATGAACATGAAGATTTTTTCCCGGCTGTTGTACAAGGCCCTCATAAGAGAACGGCCGGCAGAAGTGTAGCGGCTGAGTTTAAAAATCCGGAAGACCCTTAATAACCTGACAGCCCTTATAACAATAAGATTTTGCCCTCCGCTTATAATGAAAACTACAATACCCGGGAGAATGGCAATGAAATCTATAATGCCGTAAAAACTTAAAATATAACGGGAAGGTTTGTTAACTACATAAATTCTTGTCATATATTCCAGCGTAAAGAGGCCGGTAATGATCCACTCAGATGTCTGCAACAGGCGTGAATATTTTTCATGAACAGTGGCTATGCTGTCTAAGGCTACCAGAATAATACTCACCAGGATGAGAAAAATCAGACAGATATCAAAAAGCTTACCTTCCTGTGTGTCAGCTTCGAAAATAATTTCATATAACTTCTTTCTGTTGAACTGCATAGGATTGCTGGTTTTATAAGTTGTTGTTCAGGATTATAAAAAATAAAAAGAGGCTTAATCCATTTTCTTGCTTGTCCTATATTACTAAAGACAGTATTCTTGAAAAAATAAATGTAATTCTTTTGTTTGTAAAATAAACCGGTGAATACCAAAATATAAAGATCTGTAAAAAATGAAATGATCAAATAATCAGGTGCTGTATATATTTTTTCCTTAAATTTATAAATCATAAATTGACATTTTTTCAGGCTATAAAACTAAGTTCACAACACATGAAAAGACTTACTATAATTATTGGTTTTATTATGTTACCCTTAACCTTTATTAATGGTCAGGGAAGGCGGCCAATAACTCTTAATACAGGATCGGGATATGTCATGATGAATGAATTTACAGGCGCTTATGGCCTGGCAGGGACAACAGCCCAGTTTGCAGATTATTTTTATGGATTCACTTCCTCTCATGGTTACCAGTGGAATATTCGCGGTCTGGGAGTTAATCAGAGTATGAGCGGAGCTATGGGAGCCGGCATATTTTTTTATGAAAGCGGAAAACTGTTCCCCCTTTTCGGGGATATACGTTTCACAATAAACAAACAAAGAGTGTCACCATACTTCATGGCCAGGGGAGGTATTCTTATCAGTGCCGATGATTTTGACAGACTCACTCAGCTTTTTATTAATGCAGGTGGAGGAATTTATTTTAAGCTATCACGCAGCATGGCCCTCAATATTGGCCCTGGTCTATTCGTACAGGCCGGTGGAGGATCAAGGGAGTCTTTCGTAACAATTAATGCGGGTTTATGGTTTAAACCGTGAGAACTTCAGTCTGCATGGTTATACTGAAGATATTATATGAATGATAATTTTAGCCAAAGCAGGTTATTTATCCTTATGCTAATTGTTTGTCAATTACTTACGGTATACTGTACCAGGCAGGCTGTTCCCGGACAGTCATTCCCAAACATAAAAAGTCAGTCTGAAAAAAAAGAACTGAAGACATTTCTCTATTCAGGTACTGAGAAAAAACTGGAGACAAGAGTTACAAAACCTGAGGAAATTATTTCCACAGCCCGGAAATACCTCGGTGTTCCACAGTGTATGGGAGGCACTACGATGAAATGTATGGACTGTTCCGGATTATTGTTTACTGTATTCAGGGAGTATGGAATTGCACTGCCTCATAATTCAGAAGAACAGGCACGATATGGGAAAATAATACCGGAGATTAATGATCTGAAAAAAGGCGATCTGGTCTTTTTCATAAGAACATACAACACAAATCGTTTTATAACACATTCAGGAATCTATATCGGTGATAGTAAATTTATACACACTTCAACCAGTAAAGGGGTTACAGTAACTTCACTATACGATCCATGGTGGAACGGGAAATTTGTTTTTGGGAAAAGAGTGTTTGACTGATAATTAATAGTACTCTTTTTTCTCCAACCCCTGAAATAAAACCAGGTCTTCAGGAGCTCTCTGTTCACTCAGACAGATCATTTCAGAAGGTGCATTTCTGTTTAAAACTGTTATTTTTTGCCCTCCGTTAAGTTTGACTTTTTTTTCTGCAAAGACTTTTTTTATGGTCTCGAGCACTATCTCAGGAGTATTGTTGTTTTTGCTCAAATGAGCAAGGCAGATATGCGTGAGATTGTCACTAATGATTTCCGCGAGGAATTCAGAAGCCTGATGATTACCCAAATGACCGCAATCCGATTTAATCCGTGTTTTAAGGTAATATGGGTATTGCCCATTGATGAGCATTTGTTCATCATAATTTGATTCAATAACCAGCACATTTGCTTTTCTTATATAGGATGCAGCTGTGTCAGATATGTAACCGAGATCGGTGGCAATAGTTATTTCCCTGCCTGAAGCTGTGATATTGAAACCAATAGTCTCCGGAGCATCGTGAGAGACGGGAAAAGCTTCTATCTCAAAATCATCCAGCCGGAATTTTTCCATTAAGGGTATTTTCCGAATGGCAGCAGAGCATATCTTTTTGTGAGGAAGAAGGAGACTGTTACGGATCTTACAGGTAGTGTAAACAGGCAGTGAATATTTTCGTGTCAGTAATTCCAGACCTCTTATATGATCAATATGATTATGTGTGATGAGAATACCCCTGATGCTATCCAAAGATATATCTATGTCATAAAGGTATTTACGGATTGATGTGGCAGATATCCCTGCATCTATCAGTATCCCCTTTGATTTATTCCCCAGGTAATAGCAATTACCACTGCTCCCGCTACTCAGACTGCAGAAATTCATGTTCATCATTTAACTTGGCAACGGGTTTAAAGATAAAATAACAATAATGAATTAATATGAACGGAATGATATTGTTTTGAACTTATTATTAAGAAAAATATAAAAATGTCACCTGAAATTCTTATTTTAATGACAGATGACTATATTACGATGATGTAAAAGATAATCTGAAAATATTAATATTTAAATGGGCGACAGAATAATGACAGAAATGAAAGAATGGTTTATCAATATGGGGATGGCTGAAAGCAGTTCCGTACTGATATCTTCAATATTGGCTTTTATTGGGCTTCTGGTATTTTCCTGGCTTGTTTACTTTACAGTGTCAAAGGTAATTATCCATTTTTTGAAAAAACTGGCCAACCGTACTAATACAAACTGGGATAATATATTGTTTGATCAGAAAGTATTCAGGAGATTATCACATCTTATCCCCGCGGTAATAATACACTACGGAGCTTCTGTTATTCTTAAAGAATTCCCGTCTTATGTGGAGTTCATTCAGACAATAACATATCTCTATATGGTTGTCGCAGGGCTTCTTGTTATTATAGCGGTGATAAATGGTTTTCATGAGATATACAATACTCTTCCTGTATCAAAAGACCGGTCTGTTAAAGGGATTGTGCAGGTAGTCAAGATCTTTGTATATATACTTGGTCTGGGAGTGGTTTTATCTATTATTCTTAAAAAGGATCTGACGACCTTCTTTGCCGGCATGGGAGCAATGGCAGCCGTAGTGATGCTGGTATTTAAAGACTCTATTCTGGGTTTTGTTGCAGGAGTTCAGCTTTCAGCTAACGATATGGTCCGGCTTGGTGACTGGATTGAAATGCCGGGTCGTAATGCTGACGGAACTGTAATCGATATTTCACTCAATACTGTAAAAGTAAGGAATTGGGATCAAACCATAAGCACTATACCGCCTTATGCCCTTATAACAGAGTCTTTTACTAACTGGAGGGGGATGGAAGAGTCAGGAGGAAGAAGGATTAAACGTTCAGTAAGTATCGACATGAAAAGTATTCATTTTCTTGATAAGGACGAAATTAAAAAATTAAAGAAGATACAGTTGATCAGTGATTATATAAAGACACGAGAACTGGAGATAGAAAAATATAACAAAGATCACGGAATAGACGGATCAATGCCTGTAAATGGCAGACGGTTAACCAATATAGGAACTTTCAGAAAATATCTGGAAGAATATCTCAAAAACCATCAACAGATAATCCACAATATGACTTTTCTGGTGAGACACCTCCAGCCTACAGACAAGGGTTTGCCAGTGGAGATATATGTCTTTTGCAAGGATCAGAGGTGGTCTTTTTATGAATCAATCCAGGCTGATATTTTTGATCATATAATGGCTATTATACCACATTTCGGATTGCATGTTTACCAGAATCCTACAGGTGACGACATATCAGCACTGGCAGAAACTCTTGCTATCAGAGAAAAAAAGGGAGATGACCAGGATAATTTGATGAAAAATTCTGCCATTACAGAAAAATAGATTTACGATCAGATTGTTCTGAGAAAATATTTTACCTGTTTTATTTATAATTAAAAGGGATTGACTATAAATAATTCAGTAAGAAAGAAATACTATTTTGGTTTAGTTATAATCCATTTTATCTTTACTTAAAATAAAAACACTCAGTTATGGATAATGAGACTGTTTTGTATTTCCTTAAAGATATAGAGCTTTTTACCAGTCTTGATGAAACAGAATTACAGGAACTGACGAAAAGTGTCAGAGAGAAACACTGTAATATCGGCGATATAATCTTTCATGAAAACAGTCCCAGGGAAGATATTTTCATAATATATGAAGGAGAGGTGGAATTATTCAAGATAAATTCTTACGGAGCTGAGGTGAGATTAGCTATTTTTGGAAAAGGCGACTTTCTTGGAGAAGGAATATGGGATCCGGGTTCTCTTCATTCCACATCGGCAAGGGCGATAAAGAAGACAATACTGCTTGATCTTAAAAGGGAATTTCTGAATTACAGTGCAGGAACAACGCTGAAGATATTATCAAATATAACAGGAATTATTTCAGGGCGGATGCGTAATGTAAATGCCCGGATGCTTAATCCGGCAGCACAGTATGAGTCCGGAAGGACGCGTATGGAAAAAGATCTTTTAGGATCAAGGGCAGTGCCCTATGAATCATATTACGGAGTACAAACTCTAAGAGCTGTAGAGAACTTCAATATTACAGGTATCACTCTCGGGTTTTTCCCTTCAATCATTGAAGCTATGGCAATGGTTAAGGAAGCAGCTGCAAAAGCTAATTTCAGTCTCGGACTGCTTAAAGAAAACGTAAAAGACGCAATTGTTCAGGCATGTAATGAGTTAAGGAACGGGAAATATCATAATCAGTTCGTTGTTGATATGATTCAGGGAGGAGCAGGCACTTCAACAAATATGAATGCCAATGAAGTTATAGCCAATCGCGCCCTTGAGTTACTTGGCCATAACAGGGGGGATTATACATACTGCCATCCGAATAATCACGTGAATATGTCACAATCGACTAACGATGCTTATCCGACAGCTATTAAGATGGCTCTCTTCAACTCAAATAAAAAACTGGTTGATACATTAAATACTTTAGTTGCTTCATTCAGGAAGAAAGGAAAGGAGTTTTCTCATATCATAAAAATGGGAAGAACACAACTGCAGGACGCCGTTCCTATGACTCTTGGTCAGGAGTTTGAAGCCTACGCAGTAACTCTGGAAGAGGAGACGGAAAGACTTGATCAGAATGCAAAATTATTCCTTGAAATAAATATGGGAGCAACAGCAATAGGAACAGGCATCAACTCAGAACCGGGTTATTCTGATGAGGTTGTAAGGTATCTGAAAGAAATATCCGGGCTCGATCTTGTTCTCGCATCAAATCTTGTAGAGGAGACCCAGGATACAGGGGCATTCGTGATGTACTCGTCTGCAGTTAAACGTCTGGCTGTTAAACTGTCGAAGATATGTAACGACCTCAGATTGCTTTCTTCAGGTCCGCGGACAGGTATAAATGAGATCAACCTTCCTGCTATGCAGCCAGGATCATCTATAATGCCCGGGAAAGTGAATCCGGTCATCCCAGAGGTGGTAAACCAGATAGCCTTTAAGGTAATCGGTAATGACCTGACAGTGACAATAGCTTCTGAAGGGGGACAACTTGAACTTAATGTCTTTGAGCCTGTGATAGTCCATTGCATATTTGAGTCAGTTGAGATGCTGATCAACGGAATGAAGACTTTAAATTACAGGTGTATTGAAGGTATTACGGCAAATGAGGATCGTTGCCGGGAAATGGTGCTGAACAGTATAGGCCTGGTAACAGCATTAGTCCCATGGATTGGCTATGAAGCCTCAAATGAACTTGCACGGGAAGCTCTTGAAAGCAATAAGAGTGTATATTCTCTTGTCCTTGAAAAAGGTCTTTTATCAAAAGAGAAACTAGACCAGGTTCTGGCACCTGAAAATATGATCAGACCAGGAAAGATGAGATAAGTAATTGATTGTCTGGAGGTATTCGGTTTTGTGATATTAATTGATATTTGAACCGGACATATGAGGATATATAAATCACAAAAACACTTTATGAAGACTATTAAGTTTATTCTTGCTTTGGCAGTCTGTCTTTTGCTTATTTCAAATATCTCGTGTGTCAGGCCCGCAAAAGAGACGAACAATAGCGCTTCTTTAAGGGAGCGGATATCTCTCAATGATAACTGGAGGTATTTTAAGTATAATTCTCTGGCAGATGATCTGATATATGATAACCGTCCTGAAGTATCCAATTATATTGATAACAGGCCTGCTGACAGCAAGCCTGATGAAGCCCTTGCACTGCAGTCTGCCGGTACAGTTCTTAAACCATGGATATTGCCATCAGGTAATGATTTTATCAGTGATCCGGATAACCATTATGAAAGGCCGGAGGGTAATCCCGGTAATGATTTTCCTTTTGTCCTTGACGATTTCGATGATAGTTCGTGGACATTGTTAAACCTGCCTCACGACTGGGCAGTTGAAGGACCTTTTTATGAGGCACCAAATCCTGTGGTGGGAGGTGGTATGGGACTGGCACTCGTGATAGTCCGTTCACATAAGGATGATTACGGAAAGATAAAGCTGACAGTAAAATCAGATGATCTGGAATCTTCTTCAGTTATTATTAACAGCCGGTCTGCTGTTCGCTGATTAAATTCCCTGAAAATTCCACAAAACAGGAAAAGGACCTGTATATTAAACATATATTTGTATAACTGATCCGGAACAAATGGTTTATTCATGGAAAACATTTTTCTACAGACTGATTATTGACCCATTGGTTAAAAGTATAAGAATCAGTTTGTTGTCTTTTGTAAGGCCGGGAGACAAAGTGATAGAGATTGCCTGTGGTACCGGAGTTCTGTCTCAGGCTATGGCACACAAAGCAGGACATGTAACAGGTATTGACCTTTCAGAGGAAATGATTGCCACTGCCAGGCGATCAGCTGTCAGTAGAAAAATTGGGAATATAAGGTTTGAACTTCTTGATGCATCAAGACTTTCTGGTATCCCGGATAATAGTTATGATAAGGCAGTAACCTCATTATCCATGCATCAGTTCGACCGGGATGTTGCCCTGAAGGTTATTTCTGAAATGCGAAGAATAGCACAAAGAATAATTATAGCTGACTACAACAGTCCGATGCATAAGGGTCAGGCAAAATCACTTGCAGAGGCTATTGAGTGGATGGCAGGAGGTGATCATTACCGTAATTTCAGATATTATATGAAGAATAATGGTATAGCGGGTCTGGCAAAAGAAGCAGGATTAAGAGTGATTGATGTCAGGATTACAGGGAGAGGTGTCTTCACCATTGCAGAACTGGCTGTTTAAATACTTGAAATATGAATTTATAATTATATATTGATGTAAATTTTAATTAATACTTTGCCAAAATGAAAAAACGACTTATTGCTGCTATCATTGTGATTATTAGTGGAATAACCATAATGAATCCATGTGTCCTTCAGGGGCAGACTTCACAGGAAAAGCCTGTATCCAGGATCATTGAAGACGGAGGAACGGGTCCCTATCCTGCTTTAATGCTTACAGAAAGTACCCTGCCCACTCATACTGTCTTCAGACCTCAGGATCTGTCATCCTTCGGTGAGAATAACAAGCTTCCGGTTATTGCATGGGGCAATGGGGCCTGTGCAAATTCTCCATGGGAACACGTAAATTTTTTATCAGAGATTTCATCTTATGGATTTCTGGTAATAGCCATCGGCCCAATGCCGGCTGAAGGGGAAAAAGGCAGAGGCCGATCTTCCTCTTCACAGTTAACAGATGCAATTGACTGGGCAATAGCTCAGAACAGTGAAAGGACCAGCCCGTATTTTAATAAAATTGATATCACAAAAATAGCTGTAAGCGGTATGTCATGCGGTGGCTTACAGGCACTGGAGACAGCTGTTGACAGGCGGGTTACGACGGCTGTTATCTGCAACAGCGGTATATTACCTGATCCGGGCAGTGGTATGGCGGGTATGCCGGGACTTGCAAAGGATCATCTCTTAAAGCTGCATACACCTGTTCTGTATATACTAGGTGGAGAAACTGACATTGCCTATGCAAACGGAATGGACGATTTTAAACGTATTGATCATGTGCCGGTTTTTGTGGCAAATATGGATGTCGGTCATGGCGGGACTTACAGTAAACCTCATGGCGGGGAATTTGCCGGTGTTGCAAGATCCTGGTTTCAGTGGCAGCTTAAAGGCGACGATGAAGCAGGGATGCTTTTTAAAGGCAAACCCTGTGGACTTTCCAAAGATTCTAAATGGAAGGTTGAAAAAAAGAACCTTGATTAAGCCTGTCATTCTCTGGAAGCAATACAGAAGTAATAATAAACCCACATGCTTACAAGTACAAACACGAACGGAAATACTTTAAACATGTGGGTTTTCCCTATAGTTCAGAACACACTATGTGCCCTTAGAAATAGTAATTATTTAAATCCTCTTATTTGTTGTAATCAAAGGTTACAATGATCTTACCGCTTCCTTCTCCCGGAACAACTTTAAGATTCATTTGTCCCATAACTTCAGTACCCTTTCCCAGTTCAGACAGTTTGGCCGTTACTGTAGGCTCATTTCCTGATCCTGTCAGTTCAGCGGCAGTTAACTCTCCACTCCAGAGAACAGGACCAAAAGTATGTCTTAAAGTGTAAAAATCAGGTGTGATATCATCAAAAACATACTCATTGATACCTTCATAAGTCATTTTTCTGACCATTGAGCCTGCTTCTTGTCCAAACCCCATCATACCACGACCTCTGCCTTTCGTGAGTTCAATCTCTGCACCTCTTCCCATAGTTTCTTCAGTCACTTCTCTGTAGTAATCCGTGCCGCTGTCAAATGCCTCAACTTCAAAATGATATTCAGGATCCTTGTTAAGACTGTGGATGGTTATAGTGTTGGCATCATAAACCATGTAATTATTGTATAATTTTCCGGGTTCAATACCGTAACGGACAACATAACCATCGGCTCCGGGAACGGGATCCCATAAGAGGGTAGCATCGCGGCGGTCTTCCGGATTCCGGACAATTTTCACATTGCTTACTTTCGTGAATTTTGCAACATCAGGATTACCGAAAATACGTAAATCCTTGACGGCAAATTTACCTTCATCATGGGTGAATACATTGGTTATTTTTACATACCTGGCTTTTACAGGTTCGGGAAGCTCAATATAATCATGCCTTAAATCCTGAGTAACATTGCTTTTATCAATAAGCATTGACCAGTTTTGATTATCGTTTGAAACCTGGACGGTGTATGACTGAAAGCGATCCAGACTGCTGCCACCTCCAAAGCCAAAACCCCGGCCCATTTCTATCTTTGCATCCTGCTGATCAAAATTGACCTGCAGAGCATATAAATCACATTCTTTTCCAAGATCTACAGTCATATATTCCCCGGGATCTCCTGTTTCAGCACTCCAGTGGGTCATGAAATCTTCGTCTACAGCATTAGCCGGCTTATATCCTTCAAGAGTTGATGATACTTCAACATATTTTTTCAGAGATAAAAGCATCCAGCCTGTAAAATTATTATCTACAGCATTATCTTTAATTCCCGGATAATACTGAGGGTAGTCACCAAAAGCAGTGTTGGAATGCATAACACCATCAGCATCCACATCAGTAGGGAACAGAGCCATCTCAGAACCACCTCTTCCACTGCCATAATTGGATGGTATCATACAAATAGTCCATAATTGCCCGTTTTTATCATGGAAAGTACTGCCATGACCTGCTCCGGGAGAGAAACCTGTTGTTTTAAATGTCAGTGGATTATGCTGAGAATATTCAAAAGGCCCCATAGGATTGTCGGAGACATAAACGCCATGTGAATATGAAAGGAATTCGAGTCCGATTGCTGCATATTGAAGGTAATATTTCCCGTTATGTTTCGTTACCCAGGGACCTTCTATCCAGGGATATTCTTCAGGAAAATATTCTCTGTGATCGAAATAAGGAAATATAACATCTTCTGCTCTTCTCCTTTCAAAACCATGCTCTTTATAATCACCAAAGAAACAAACTTTGGATTCTCCTATCTCCTTAAAAGTATTAGGATCCAACTCGACAACCTTTATCGGCATAATCTGAGACCATCCATAATACATATATAATCGACCGTCATCATCAAAAAACATGTTAGCATCTCCGTAACGGTCACTGTCAAAAGTGCCTGTCTGCTCCCAGTTCCCTTCTTTCGGGTCGCCTACACATTTATATACGTCTTTCTGGTTCATCGAACAGGCATACAATGTCTCATTATTAATTGCGACTGATAATACACCACCGGGGAAATTCGGAGCTGTAACATAGGTCCAGTCTCTCAGATTATCAGAAAACCAGTATCCTCTTCCTCCCGTGATGAAAAGATAATAATCATCCTGGTAAAGAACCACAACAGGTTCACCGGCCCTGCGGGCCCTCTCTGATCCAACATGAAGGTTGATAGGATTACAGAAAGTCAAAGGTTTATCTGTTATTCTGACAGTAAAATCCTCTGCTTTCTCAACAGTCTGCGTACATGAGATCCCGCTTATTATAAACAGGGCCAGTACCAGGGGTAATGCAACTTTAAAAGATAGCTTAATCATGACTTAAGATTTTTAATCCGTTTAATTTATAGACTTTTAAAATAAATGTGTACCTTACACTAATAAACAGATATATTTGTATAAATAAAACTTAAAGATATAAAGAAATAATTAATTGTTTATTTTACACTTATTGTTTTTTTTATTTTTTTTATGGATCGAAATTTTGTTTTGAATTGGATTAAGGTGGGGGAAATGTTTATATTGTCAGATACGCTTTTACCGGTTGATAAATGACATAATATCAGAATTATAGCCTGACAACCAACAATTCTACAGGGGAGCATACAGGGTCTCTTCCGGTAGATTCATAATATGGATTTCATGACAAACTACTTATACATTAATAAACTAAAACAAACGATTATGAAAAAACCAGTATTCTTTCTTCTGATAGTCATTGCGATGGCATTGGTTTCATGTAGTGATTCGAATCCTGTACTGACTGTTGAGGGTGGTCAGATACAAGGAGTTGAGACTCCTACGGAGGGGGTTATTGCATATAAGGGGATCCCCTTTGCAGCTCCCCCTCTTGGTGAGCTGAGATGGAAAGAGCCTCAGCCCGTTGTTCCATGGGAGGGGGTGAAAGTTGCTGACACCTATGGTGATGCAGCCTCTCAGACAACATGGGATCCTGATAGTTTTTACGGAAGGGAATGGCAGGCCAGTGGCAGCGTACCCTTTTCTGAAGACTGTCTGTACCTTAATGTATGGACACCTGCAGCCGGGAAAACAGGCCAGAAACTACCTGTAGCCATGTGGATACATGGCGGAGGTTATCGTGAAGGTTTTGCTTACGAACCTGAGATGGATGGAGGTGAGGATTACGCTTCACGTGGAGTGATCCTTGTCCAGGTTACCTACAGGCTCGGATCAATGGGATTCTTTTCTCATCCTCTTTTATCAGAGGAAAGTCCTAACGGGGTATCAGGTAATTATGGCCTCCTCGATCAGGCAGCAGCACTTAAGTGGATCCGCAACAATATAGAACAATTTGGTGGAGACCCTGAAAACATAACCATTTTCGGTCAGAGTGCCGGAGCAGGAAGTGTACAATCACTCTGTGCTTCTCCTTTGTCAAAAGATCTGATAAGCAGGGCAATAATAATGAGCGGTGGCGGTCTTAGCGACTCCAGACCCGGGATACTTCTCGACAGTGCCCAGGTCGCCAACAAGAGGATGATGGATCATTTTGGAAAAACAACACTGGAAGATATGAGAGCCCTCTCATTTGAGGAAATGAGAGAAATGTCAGCTGAATATACTGCTGAGACGAATAACCGGGTTATGTGGAGCCCGGTGATCGATAACTATATGCTTACCGGTACTTTCAGCGACATTGCCCGTGCAGATGAAATTGCCGATGTACCCTATATGATCGGTTTTACAGCCAACGATATGAACGACATGACACAGGCTGTCAGGGATTTCTGTTTACTCAGATCTGAAAAAAGCAGTCATCCGGCTTATGCTTACCTGTTCTCAAGAGCTCTTCCTGGTGATGAAGCCGGAGCTTTCCATTCCTCCGATCTCTGGTATGTATTTCATGCCTTCAGACACAGCTGGCGTCCTTTCAATGCCGGTGATGAGGAACTGAGTATTGGAATGGTGGATTTCTGGACCAATTTTGCAAAATATGGCAACCCTAACGGAAGTACGGGAGATGATCCATGGAGCCCATGTACACCGGAAAGTCCTGCTTTTATGGTACTCGATGTGGATGGAGAAAAAGCCACATTTACCATGGCCGAAGACCCGGGATACCGCGGTGGCCAATTCCCGAGATAGGGAGTTGAGAAAACAACAGGAATAATATTTCAGAATTACGATTATTCACCCTATTGCGGATAATCGTAATCTTCTGTGGAGGTGAGTAACAAAAGAAAGCCCTGCCGTTTTAGCGGCAGGGCTTTCTTTGAAGATAAGAGG
>Ga0116164_10001730_pt1 | contig 16179 bp, 16 predicted proteins | sample AD_UKC109_MetaG_FD_89888 | JGI IMG/M metagenome (GOLD analysis project Ga0116164, IMG submission 89888) | Active sludge microbial communities of municipal wastewater-treating anaerobic digesters from Hong Kong - AD_UKC109_MetaG | ecosystem: Engineered > Bioreactor > Anaerobic > Digestate... | reverse complement strand
GTTCGTGCTGCCACAAAGGATCTCCGGCCCCGTTTTCGAAGCGGGAAACCAGGGGGAGGTTTGATTTGGAAATATTGTCATAATCGGCGCCACGGAAACGCGGCCACGATTCCGGCAGAAGGCTTTCGTCCGAATCGAAGCGCTCGAAAAATTCACCGATGTTGATGATCATCGATGCGGTAAGCCCCTTACCCCGGTTGTCCATACCGGGAATGCCCGGTTGAAAATCGTAGGTTGGGTTATAAAAAAAATAATAGAAAAGCAGGCCAACAAAGATCAGCGAAAGAAAAAGGCTACCTATCTTTTCAGGTCGAAAATTCATGGTACGCTTCCTGCTCTTCAGTGAACCGGCAATCCTTCGTTCAATCCCTGATGAGACTGGTTGCCTGGGATTACAGATCCATCATGCTCATTCTTTTTGTATGTCGTAAACCATCAAAACATCCCCGTGCCGGATATACAGTTTCCCATTTGCGATGGTCGGATGGGCCCAGTGAGGCCCGGTTCCTTCCTTAACGGCAAAATTGCTCACCAGCTCGAATTGTTCGTGACCGGGTTGAACCAGCCCGACATAACCGGGTTGTTCGGTATAAATATAAAGCATTCCGTCGGCCGAAACAATGCTCCCCTTGTTTCGAAAGGAAGTTTCCCAGCGTGTTTCTCCGGTTTGAAAGTCGATGCAACACCAGTTGCCCTTCCCGTTGTTGATCCAGTTGGATCCGTAAAGCAATCCGTCGAGCAGGACAACGCCACCGTGGTGGTTGTCGAGTGTTTCTTCTTTCCACAGTAGCTCCACTCCCGATAAATCGTCGTTCAGCTTTAATTTGATGCCGATATGGTTGTATCCGCTGGTGACATACAAAAAGCCATCGTGGAAAATGGGCGATGTACAGTTGATTACGCCGCCTGCATTATCCCATTCCGAGGGATCAAGGTGAATGTAGTCGAACGTCCAGTCGATGGTTCCGTTTTCGGGATTGACCCCGTAGATGTATGAAGCCGAAACACCAACGATCTGCTTTTTACCTTTCCATTCAATCAGGATGGGCGAGACATAAGCAATGTTATCGTTCAGGCTTTTTGTTTCCCAGATTTTTTCGCCCGTATGTTTGTCGAGGGCAAGCATCAGTGTTTTGCTTCCACCGGTGGCAAAAAAAGCCTTATTGTCGTACAACAAAACCGATTCGGCAATACCCCAGGTGCCGGCCGTCCCGTCGTTCTCTTCGAAAGCGTTGTTTTTCCAAACGATGGCACCGGTTGAAAGGTCGATACATACTACTTCGCCCATTCCGCTCACCAGGTAAGCCCGGTTGTTTTCGATGGTTGGGGTGGAGCGGGTATCGGGGAAAGTCTGGTTCCAGGAACGCCCGTAGATTGTTTGCCATAACCGGGTCCCATCAGGACTGATCGCCGAGAGCACATCGTTCGAATCAATTTTGCCGGTAACGTACACCGTTTGATCATGAACAACAGCCGACGACCATCCCAGTCCAATTCCTTTAACGGACATGATGAGTTCGGGCCCTGTTTCGGGCCACGCGTTCAACAATCCTGTTTCGGGAAAAATCCCATCGCGGTTAGGACCCCGGAACTGGGTTGTTTGGGCGCGAACGAAAAAAACTGAAAAAACAAGTGCTGTTATAATCAGGCAATTTCGCATTTTTCGGAACATTATTTGATTTTGTAGGCAATCAGTGCTTTGCCATGGTGAAGGTATAAAATCCCCTGATCAATCACCGGGTGGGCCCAATGTTGGGCAGTCCCGTATTCCACTTTTGTTTTTCCGGTAAGAATCAGACCATCGGGTGATGCTTTCGCCAGTGCCAGTTCCCCCCTTTCGGTATACAGGAACAGCAAGCCATCGGCGGCAATAACCACCCCGTTGGCCAATTCGTTGCTGTACCATTTTTCTTCTCCTGTTTTGGCATCGAGGCAACGCCAACCCCGGTTTTTATCGCCCGAGGCATAGAGGTAGCCATCGAGGTAAACCACGCCACCAATACGGTTGTCAAAGAGGGAATTGAACCAGGCCTTTTCAACCGAGCTTCCGTCGGGCGATACGTTAAGACGCACGGTACCCTGCCCGTAACCACTGGTGCAAATCAGGGCATTGTCGGTATAAATAGGGGTGTTGGCATGCACGCTCCATTGATTGGGTTGTTCGTAGCTCCATAAAAATTCACCGCTTTTTGCATCGATGCCCTGGATGTGGCTGGCCATCATGGTTACCAGTAGTTTTCGGGAGCCATGTTGTACCACCAGAGGGGTACAGTAGGCCGACAGATCGCCCACTCCGGCGCTGGTCCAAATCGTTTGCCCGTTCAACCGGTTCAGGGCGACTACGTTTTCTTTTTTCCCTCCGGGAGAGCAATAAAGCACATCCCCATCGAGCGCCAGCGTTTCGGTAACGCCCCATTGGATGTTTTTTCCATCGGTTTCCTTCAGCATATCCCGCGACCAACGCAGTTTCCCTTCCATGGCATCGAAGGCATAAATCACACCCAAACCGCTGTAGATATATAACCAGCCACCCGAAATCACCGGTGTTGAGCGTGACCCCGGATAACTTTCGGTATATTCCGGGCCATATACATAGCGTTTTACTTCTTTCCCATCACGGGTTAATAGAACGATGTACCCGTCGGCACCGATCATTGTCGATACAAAAATATGCCCCAAAGCAAGTACCGGCGAGGAATGACCCTCGCCCAAACCTTCGAATACCCAGGCTATTTCGGGCCCACTTTCCGGCCACGATGGCAACAGGCCTTCAGCGGTGTAAACACCGTTGGTTCCTCCCCTCCAGGCAGTCTGCCCCTGCGACCATGCCGATGACAAAAGAATTAAAAACAAAATAGTTAAAGCAAATAGATGTTTCATTCGATATCATTTAAAGTTTTTGGCATCTCATGGAACTCGCCACCCCGATAGCTATCCCCGATAGATATCCCCGATAGATATCCCCGATAGATATCGGGGTAATCATCCTTGTTTGTCCCGATAAACCGGGATGGCTCGTTTCATAATTACGCATTTAGTGTTTTGCCGCTAAAATAGTAAACAATCGTACGTTTCGGAAAAAAACAAAAAAATTAACACGCAGTTAACAGGTTTTCCCTCCTTCCAACAGATTTGACGAACATCGATTTACAATACTCATTTCGCTTCGAAGAAAAATTGTATCAGGCTGATTATTATAAAAAAATAAATACCACGATATACAAAAATTGGTCATGGCTTAAGCGGACACGTATCCTGTTGTTTGTGATTAAAATCACAGAAAACAAAATCATCTTTTGTTTGTTTTGTCGTAATAATCACCAAATTATTGAGAAATGAGTTTTTATCTTTCCAAAAAAATATACGGAATAACTTTCCATGAAGCAGAAGAGAAAGTTGTTCAGGCACTTAAGGATCAGGGTTTTGGTGTCATCACCGAAATTGATGTACAAGCCACTTTGAAAAATAAAATCGGCGCTGATTTTCGTCCCTACAAAATTCTGGGTGCATGTAACCCTCATTTTGCCCATAAAGTTCTTTCTGAGGTCGACAAAATGGGTGTGATGCTTCCCTGCAATGTTTGCCTTCAGCAAAGCGATGAAAACGAGATTGAAATTTTTACCGTTAATCCATCCGAAGCAATGCCCCGTGAGGGTTCGCCCGCCATGGAGGAAATTGCCGGTGAAGTTCAAAAAAGGCTCCTTTCGGTTTTGGACGCGCTATAATACGGCTAAAAGGTATAATAATTCACCTTGTTGATGGACGTGCCCATTTCGGTATTCTTCAGCGAAACTTCCCGTTTTTCGCTGTTGAATAACGAAACTGTTTTCATCACGGTTTTTGCTCCCGTAGCATCTTCGGAGGTCATTTCCATCACAAAGCCACCAACCGACAGGGTGTTGTGCAACGAAGCCATTTTTGCTGCCCGGAATATTCCATAATCGTTCGACAAGTCGACATCGGTGGTGATCCAAACTTCGCCGTTTATTTTTTTGTAGATATAGGTATACCGTTGGCATTTTTTTCCCAAAATGGTTTTGGTTTCGGGTGCAGCCAGTAATTCCAGCATTTTTCGTTCCGAATCGTTCGGGTACTTGAATTTGGTGGCATTGTACATGGGCTGCGATGTGCCGGGCCCGAAAATCTGTATGGCGACCTCATTTTTCAGATCGAGAATGGTTTCGGTATTCCTCCCGGGTTGATCGGTTTTGAGAAGGATCGCAAAATTTTTACCGGCCGATTGATACGCGATTTCGTAATCGAGGGCTTGCCTTAGTTTTCCGTTCTTGTCGAAGAATTCAACACGGAATTTGTTGCTCGTGTCGAACGAATAACCTTCGTCCCAGTTTACCCCGGGCATTTTCAATTGCGCGAAAAGCAACTGTGCGACAAAAAAGGAGATCATAAAAACAACAGCTTTCTTCATATCGTTCGTAATTTATTGTTATTTCATCAGATTTTTCTGATTCTTTTCCAGCAAATCCATTGCTTCCTTCATCCGTTTCAATCGGGTTGTTTCGGTTTTTGCGCTCATAATCCACATAATGTATCGTTTTTGCTGCGAGGGGGGGAAAGCCCGAAAATTTGATTCAGCCACAGGATTTTCTTTCAGCAGAGCTCGTAGTTCGGGTGAGAATTCCTGGTGAAACTCCTTGTTATTTTGCAGGGTATGGTCCCAATCAACCTGCCCTGTTTTTGCATAATCTCCGATCTTCATCAATCCCGGGAGGGTCATTTTCCCTTCCCGGATCATTTTTTCTGCACGTTCCCGGTTGGTTGGCGACCAGTTGTACCGGTTGGTGCGCGGCATAAACCTCCGGATGTATTTTTCGGCGTCGATATTTTTGATCACCCCGTCGATCCAGCCGAAACACAAGGCTTCTTCAACGGCTTCGCTGTAGGCGAGGGATGGTTTTCCGCTTTCCTTATTGTAAAAAAGCAAGGCCACACCACGGGCGCTTCCGTGATGCACCGAAAGCCAGTTTCGCCAGTCGCTTCGTTTGAAAAAATAGAGCTCCATCGTTTCCATTTTTTTTCTTGATGAAGATACCAAAATTCATAGAAAATCGCCGGGAACAATCCATATTTTCATTCAATATTCTCCGGGGAATCATTCAATTTTTAGTCACTTGTTTGATCGTCGTTTACCTTCCCTAAATCCGTTTAAACCGGTTTCCGGGCAACGATTTTAAAATGCCCTTGAATTCGAGGCGCAACAACAGGGAGTTGATTTTTTGCACGGGAAAATTCAATTCACGCGACACGGCATCGATGGTCCACAGTTCTTTTTTGGAAAAGAGGTCGAACAATTTTTTTTCGTCCTCATCGAGGTCGATGAGCAGCACTTGTTGCCGGGGAACCGATCGGGTTTCCCAGTCCATACATGCGATCAGGTCGGCAGCCGAGGTGATAAGGGCTGCTCCGTTTTTGCGGATCAACTCGTTGCATCCGGCCGAATAAGGATCCCTGATTCGACCCGGAAAAGCAAAAACATCGCGATTGTATGAGTTGGCAATATCGGCCGTGACCATAGCTCCGCCTTTTTGGGCCGATTCGATCACCAGGGTGCAATCGGCCAAACCGGCAATGATCCGGTTCCGGCGGGGAAAGTTGCCCGGATCGATTTTCGTGCCCGAGGGAAAATCGCTCAGGATGGCACCTCCCTTTGCGATCATCTCCCGTGCCAGGCCGGTATGGACCGAGGGATACAGAATGTCGAGCCCGTGGCCCACCACGCCCAGTGTGGGCAGACCGTTTTTCAACGCCGCCTTGTGGGCAGCCAGGTCGATCCCGTATGCCAGACCACTCACAACCAATACATCAACCCCCGACGAAGCCAGGCCGCAAACCAGGTCCTCCGTAATCTGCCGCCCGTAATCGGTGGCGCTGCGGGTTCCTACAATGCTGATTACTTTCGGATGGTTCAGGTTGGCTTCACCTTTCTGGTACAGCATCACCGGAGCATCGTCGCATTGGGCCAAACGGCGGGGGTAATCCTTATCGAGGTAAAAGAACGTTCGGATCCGGTGTTTCCGGATAAACTCCGTTTCCCGGGCCGCCTTTTCCAACACCTCGTTGCGGTGCCGGACCAGAATTTTTACCAGGGCGCTTCCTATGCCGGGAATGGATTTCAGTTCCTTTTCCGACGACTCAAAGATACGTTCCACGCTTCCCATATAGGCAACCAGCCTGCGGGCATTGACCGAACCTATACGGGGAAACAGGGAGAGGGCAATCGGGTAGTTCAGGGTATTCATTTTGCAGGAATAAGGGAAATTATTGAGGGGGATTCTTTTGTTTGAGGATTTGCTCCAGGATGATATTCAATTGTTTCTGCTCAATCCGGCTCACCAGCGACAGGCTCACCGGGGGATAATCGGCTACCCCAAACGAGGAGTCGACCGATAGGATTAGCTCGGGCCGAAGCCCCTTCATGGCCCGACGGATCGCGAATCCTGAAAGCGAAGAAAAACCAATCTCGATCGACTGATAATTCCGCATCGTGGTCGCTACAGAATAGTAGTTCACCTGTAGGGCCGTATCGGTAACCAACAGTTCAAAAAAGGAGGGTCGTAAGCGGGTGAAAAGAATAAAATAGACGATCCCTGCACCCACAACAGCCAGCAAAGGCAGGTTCTGGTTAACAGCCAGAAAATAGAAAGCTGCCCCGAGGAAAACGACCCCGCTGGCAATAAAAAGCACAAAAACATTGCCCGCACGGGCTTTATTGTTGAACTGATAAATGAAATTAATGTTTTCTTTCGGCTTCATCGTTTTTTTGCGTTCCCCAAAGTAACAAATTGTTTTAATTTTGGAAAATCTAAATCATGAAAATGAAGCGTACCGTTTTTGAAAACGACATACGGGTCACCCATCAACTTGAAAATGAATTGGGCCCTATTGTGGCTAACTACCCCAAAGGGAAGGTTTTTGTTGTGGTGGATGAACATACAAGGGACCTCTGTTTGCCCACGCTCCGGGCTTTTCCCTTTTTCAGGGATATTCCCGCCCTGACCTTGCCCAGTGGCGAGGAGAACAAAAGCCTCGAATCGGTGGTTGCGGTCTGGAATTTTCTGGAAGAATACGGCGCCGACCGTAAGTCGCTGCTCATAAATCTTGGGGGAGGTATGCTCAGCGACCTGTGCGGTTTCGCCGCTTCGTGCTTCAAGCGAGGCCTGCATTTTGTAAACATTCCTACCACGCTGCTTGCCCAGGTGGATGCTTCGGTGGGGGGAAAAACAGGGATCAATTTTAACGGACTGAAGAACGAGATCGGGGTGTTTAATCAGCCCCAAACAGTACTCATTGCCCCCCGGTTTCTGCGAACCATCGATCGCGAAAATTTTCTTTCGGGTTATGCCGAAATGCTGAAACACGGATTGATCCACAGCAAAACGCATTGGGACGAACTCCTGGCCTTCGATCTCGATCACATCGATTATACCTCCCTGGGCGATGTAATTGCCCGATCGGTTGCTGTGAAGGAATACTTTGTGCTGAACGACCCAACCGAGAAGAATATCCGAAAAGCCCTGAACCTCGGGCATACAGTTGGTCATGCGTTCGAGAGTTTCGCGCTGAACCGGAGCAAACCGGTTCTTCACGGCTATGCCGTTGCCTACGGATTGATTCCCGAACTGTACCTCTCGTCGCGAAAACTGGGTTTTCCCCTGGAAGAAACCCAAAAAATTGCGAAATGGATTTTGGACACCTACGGTCCTTTTCCGATTAACGAAGCAGATTTTGAAACCCTTTACCAAAAAATGACCCGGGATAAAAAGAACGAAGCCGGGAGAATTAATTTCACCCTTGTTCCCGAGATTGGGAAGGTAGAAATAAACATCGATTGTGAAAAGGATCGGATCTTTGAGGCACTTGACTATTTCAAAAACCTCCATGCCGGACGTTGAACCGGATTTTGGATTTTGGACTCGCCGGCATGCAGGAGCCCCGGGCACAGTAAAATATAATCGTGTTGTTCCATTGTCACCGAATAATCCGATAACACGTAGAAACAATCAAAACGGAAAGCCAAAAAGAAAATGCAATTCACAGTAACGGCCAAAACAAAAAGTATCAAGGGATCCATTGCCCTTCCGGCCTCGAAAAGCATCAGCAACCGGGCTTTAATCATCAACGCACTGGCTTATAGTCCTTACCCTATCAGGAACCTGAGCGATAGCGATGATACCCGGGTAATGGAAAAGATTCTGCAATCGTCGGATACACCGTATTTCGATGTTGGACATGCCGGAACCGCCATGCGCTTTCTGACGGCCTTTTTATCGAAAATTGTCGGGGAATGGCACCTAACCGGAAGCGAACGTATGCAGCAACGCCCGATCAAAATACTGGTGGATGCCCTGAACCATCTGGGGGCAAAAATCGAATACACGAACAAAGAAGGCTTTCCACCCCTCCGAATTCTGGGCTCGAATCTGAAAGGCGGAAAACTGGAACTCGACGGCAGCGTGAGCAGCCAGTACATTACCGCCTTGCTTTTGATTGCTCCCACACTCGAAGGCGGACTGGAACTCAGTCTCAGGAACCGGATTACATCGGCCTCTTACATCGATCTCACACTGAGATTGATGGCTCGTTTTGGGATTGACTATCGGTGGGCCGGTTCGTTGATCACCATCAAAGAACAAGCCTATAAACCGGTTCCCTTTTCTGTAGAAGCCGACTGGAGCGGTGCTTCTTACGGGTACGAGCTGGCCGCCCTGTCGCAAGATGCCGATCTGCTCCTCGAAGGACTGGAGCTCGACAGCCTTCAGGGCGACTGCGTCCAGGCTGAATGGTTCAAAGCCTTCGGGATCGTCTCCACCCAGGAAAAAAACGGGGTACGCCTCACCCGGAAGGAAGTGCGCCTGCCCGATAAATATGTCCGTAATTTTATCGAAAACCCCGACATTGCCCAAACCTTTGCCGTGCTGTGCGTCTGCAAGGGGGTACCCTTTCATTTCACCGGACTGGAAACGTTAAAAATAAAGGAAACCGACCGTATTTCAGCCTTAATCAACGAGCTGGCAAAAATGGGAGCTAACCTCTACGAGCCCGAACCGGGTGAACTGGCCTGGGACGGGCAGCTCGACGAAACCCTCTTTTTCGATCCCAAACCCATCGACACGTATCACGACCACCGTATGGCTCTTTCCTTTGCCCCGGCTGCCCTGGTCAACGGACAGATCCGGATTAACGATCCCATGGTCGTTACCAAATCGTATCCCGGTTTCTGGGACGACCTGAAGTCGCTGGGAATGAACGTAGAGTAATGATGTCTGAAGACAGAATCGTGCAGTTGTGACCAACTTATGACAGATTTCGTTCTACGTATCATTCCGACGATCCCGATATCGGGAGAGGAGGAATCTGCCGATACAAGGGATCCCTCGTCGCTTCGCTTCCCTCGGTATGACACCATTGTTACAACTGTCATCTCCCCATTATGCCCAAAATCTTTGGGGTCAGCTCACGCGAGGACAGGACCGCCAGGTGAGTGATTGCATCCTGGGATGGTTTTTATGTTTCCCGGAAGGGATGGAGAAGCATTCACGGACTGCCGTTCGAAAATCGCTTGGTGAGAAATCCTACACTTATTTTTTAAACCGAAATCCAACAAATCTTAGCAAACCCGACACGAAAAATACCAGGGCAAATCCGATCCTGTTCAGTGGTACCGGCGGACCCGGGCCCGCAAAGGGTTCTCCGTCGATATGTGTGCCCGGGGAAAAGGGGCTTCCCCCTGAACCGAAAGCCAAAGAATGCCCGACAAACAGACCGGTGAGGTCGGGATCGCGGGTCAGCGACTGGTCGTTTCCTCCCTCGCTGCCATACACATACGAATCGACGACATGATGATACGGATCGCGCAGAAAAACCCCGTCGCCTCCGTTGTTCAATCCCAGACTTCCCGATGAAGCCTTCATGACAAAGCCCGGAATTCCCGTGGGCATGCCCCCGCCAAAAACGACCACAGCCTCGCCGGGATTAAGGACGAAACTGCAAAAAATATGCTTCACGCCAAGGGCATCGCTCAGGGTGAACCCGGCCAGGTTCAAAGGCGCTGACCCATTGTGCACGATTTCTACAAATTCATCATTCGAAGAATGAACCACACCGTCGGCGTTGGCATCGCCATTTTCCGCGCCCGGATCGGCCAGAATTTCGTTGATGACCAGGTCGGGCAAAACGGGAATTACCGAACCGGTACAATAGAGGATTCTATCGCTGGCACCGTCCGATTCAATGGAAACCGATTCCGGGTAGTCGGCAACGGGCAAGCCGGCTTTCAAACGCACAAACAGGAGAATCGGGTCGAGAACGCCCCCTGTGGGGTTTACGATGAGCGGAAGGCTGTTGTACGAAATGTTGTCGGCCGACAGCTCAAGATGCTCCGACGGGCTCAGCACAACGGCGCCACCTAAATGATAGCCCCACACGGTAAAGGCTTCACCGGAGCAGGGTCCGTATCCGGTTTCGTACATCAGCGAACATTCGTCGGGAGCGACCATCACCGTCGGGAGGGCCTGGCCGTCTATGTACTGACCGGGATTGAAACTTCCAAAGCTTGCCCTTGCGGGAACATTCCAGGCGAAATCGGCATACACCCGCCCGTCGCCCGAGAGTTGAAGCGATTCATCTTCTGCAGTGGAACCGGTTTCGGCAACACCTGCATCCACGGATACCATTCCGGCAGCAGGGCCGGCCGTGGCCAAGAAGCTTCCTTCGTAGCTCAGAAACTGAAGCAGAACACCCCGGTAATCGAGCGAAAAGCCGTCGGGTGAACCGTTTTGAATGCCGTTGAAACGACGATAGAAAACAACAAAAGACCCGATACGATCGCCCGGAACAAAGCTAGCGAACGAAACGCTGCCATAGGGAGCCCCATTGCTTCCGTTGTACAGCGTCAGGTTCAGATCGTCCAAAACAAACGCAACTGGTTCTTCGAACACAATTTCGATCCCTTCGTTGCTGTCGGTTCCTGAGTTGTCGTAGTGAAACTCGTTGATCCATACATTGGGCAGCTGTGCCCAAAGGAAGAGACCCGTTAAAATTAAGAGAGAAAGGGATAGAATTCTTTTCATTTTCAGAAATTTGGGGTTAAATAATCTGTTCCCTTGTGTATCGTTAGCGAAAAGCAAGGAACAACAAATATAGAAAAAAAACACGGGCGACGGACCATGTCTGATTTTTATATGTAGTTATAATTGTGTTGTTTGTTTAATAATGTCCGGATACATTTTTCTGCATGTCTGCCGGACAGGAAGGCCTTATATGGCGCATTCTCTTATGTAGGCGATACCATGGCCTTACGATATTCAGTTTGCCAGAGCCTGTATGTTCAGGAATCGTCCGGTTGCACAAAGTAATAGGTCACCGCTACGTGGCTTGGATGTTGTGTTGTTTCCGGCGTGCTACAAAGAGGTCGCCGCTATGCGGCTTTCGCCTCGTTCCTGCCGCGTTGCGCTACAAAGAGTCCGCCGCTATGCGGCTTAATTTAAGTGCAAATAATTTTGTTATTAATCCGCCTGGCGAAAGCCGATTGGTAGCAAATGGAAACAACAGAAGCATTCTACCGCTACGACCTATGGGTACCTATCGAATGACCAAAAGCAAAAAGCCGCGTAGCGGTAACCTGTTTGTAGCACATCGGCAAAATAGAAAACAAAAAGCCGCGTAGCGGTGATCTAGGGTTTCATACCATTCAGGGATTATCTCGTTTCCGGCGTGTTACAAAGAGACCTCTGTTGTGCAAAAAGGCAACACGCACGGGAAAACCGTTCGATCCACCCGGCTATTCAGCGGCAGAATCTTGTATCGAACGGAACCGTAGCGTGTTGTGATCTTCATCTAGGGACAGAACAAAAGGGAGATGATTCCAAGGTTTCCCGCTTTTCGCTTTGCCGGCGGCGTTTCCCATTTTTCAACCCGGGGCGGTATTCGTTCGTCACTTGCCCTTGAATGAAATATCTTCTCATCGGCAAAAGGAATGTTCCCTCCCCGGGTATGCGCACAACAAAAAGAATACCTTTGCGTTTTACCACGAACCACAAAAAATTGAATCGATGCATCCAGTACTTAAACGCCGGACCAAGGGCGATGAAATTTTTAACAGCATTTCCCACGGAGCTGGAATCGCGATTTCGATTGCGGCCACTGTTTTACTGGTGGTTCGGGCATCTCTCCACGGAACCGTCTGGCATATTGTATCGTTCAGCATTTTCGGGGCAGGTATGATTTTGCTGTACACGTCGTCGACACTTTTTCACGGGGTGTATCATCCCCGGCTGAAATACAAACTAAACAAGCTCGACCACTCGTCGATTTATGTATTGATTGCTGCCACCTATACGCCGCTCACCTTTATTACCCTGCGCGGGGCTTTGGGCTGGGTCATTTTCGGGGTGATCTGGGCCATGGCCATCGCCGGGGTTGTTTTTAAGGTCTGGTTTTACAGTTCGAAATGGCGTCTGCTGTCCACCATTTTGTACCTGATCATGGGCTGGATGATCATCATCGCTATTGTGCCGGTGATCCGGAAAACCCCTTCACCGGCTATTTGGTTTTTAATGGCCGGCTGTTTGTGCTACACCTTTTCCCCTTTCTTTTATTTATGGCGCTCAAAACCTTACCTTCACGGGGTGTTTCACCTCTTTGTGCTGGCCGGAACGGTATGCCACTTCTTTGGTTTCTGGTTTCTGGTATAAATCAGAAATGCCAGCCGATGTGCAAACCCATGGAATAATGGGTGTGGTGTTCGCTGAAACCGGCTCCGACAAAGGGGCCAAGATGGATCTTCCCCAGCTCAAAAGCCGAATTGATTTCAAGATGACCGGTAAAACGGTATTCGTCTCCCTCTGCATCGGGAAAGGTAAGTCCCGGGCCGGCCAGAACGGAAAGAAAAGGAGTGAGTGCATACGCGCCAAAAACGGTGAGGGTTTGGTGGTATTCATCGGAGGGAATCCCCTCATAGCCCAGGCCAATACCCCAGCGATCCGATACATTCTTTTGAATATGAAGATGAAAGCCCGGACTGAAGTTGTTCTCGCCGGGATGGTAAACCAGTGCGGCCGAAGTACCGATTTCGAAACCGGAATGGACATGATGGTCATCAGAAAGCCCATCGTGCCCGTGAACCTGGGCATAAGCAGACCCGGAAAACAATAAAGCGACGATAAGACATATCCCAAAAAAATTCTGCCGTGAAAATTCCTTTCTCTGCATCACAAAACGGCTTTCATGATTTCCCGCACGTTATCGGTGATCCCGTAGGTGTAGACGTGCAGTCCGGGTACTTTGTTTTTTACCAGGTCTTTCGCCTGATAAATGGCCCATTCGGTTCCCACGCGCTGGGCATCATCGTTCGTTTTGCAGCGCATCAGTTCCTTTACCAGTTCGTTGGGCAGGTCGATGCGGAATATTTTGGGCAAAACCGTCAGCTGGTTCAGCACGGCAATGGGTTTAATGCCGGGCAGGATGGGAACGGTGATACCGACGGCACGGCATTGCTCCACAAAGCGGTAATATTTTTTGTTGTCGAAAAACATTTGGGTGACAATGTAATCGGCGCCTGCATCGACTTTCTGTTTCAGGTATTCCAGGTCGGTTTCGAGGTTGGGCGCTTCGAAGTGTTTCTCGGGGTACCCGGCCACGCCGATGCAAAAGTCGAGCGCTGTGTTGTTTTTCAGGTCGGGATCGAGGTAGTGTCCCTTTTTCAGGTTCGCGATCTGGGCAACCAGCTCGCCGGCATTCCGGTTCCCGTCGGGTTCGGGTTTAAATACTGCTTCATTCTTCAGCCCGTCGCCCCGCAAAGCCAGTACGTTTTCGATGCCCAGGAAATGTAGGTCGATGAGTACGTGTTCGGTTTCGCTGCGGGAAAAACCGCCGCACAGGATATGGGGTACCACCGGAATTCCGTAGCGGTGCTGAATGGAGGCGGCTATGGCTACTGTTCCCGGGCGTTTCCGGACAATCCGTTTTTCGATCAGCCCGTCGGCCCGCTGGCGGAATTCAAACTCGTCGCGATGGGTGGTAATGTTGATGTATTTCGGATCAAACTCCAGCAGTTGTTCGATGGTGTTGTACAGTTTTCCCCCGGTGGTTCCTTTCAGAGGGGGGAGCAATTCAAACGAAAAAAGGGTTTTATCCGATGCGTTTACAATGTCGATAACCTTCATTCTTCAGCCTATTCGAATAAATCCTTTGCTTTTTCTGTTGCTTTTTCCAGTTCCCTTTTTGCCTGTTTTTCCAGCTTCCGGGTTTCCCGTTCCAGGTCCGACTTTTCGTAATAATTCTGGTAAAGCAGGATGGCAGCCGTGGCAAACAGGGCGCCCAAAATCAGGCCCCACCAGAAACCGCTGCTCTTTTTGTTGTTTTTTTTGGCCATTTTCTGTAGTTATTGGTTTGCCGCGAAATTACAAAATATTTTGCCCTGTTGCCCTTTTCCCCTGAGGAAAACAAAAGAACGGGCAGCGAAAGCGGCTACAGTTTCAGGTAAAAATCGCGGAAAAGGGCAAGGGCCTCCAGGGTGTATTCGTGCCTTATCTCGGTTTCGAGGGTCAGTTCATCCGCTATTTCGGGGTCGTTCGAAAACCCGAATTCCATCAACACCCGTACGGCTTTTGCCCCGGGTTTGGGAAAAACCCGGGTACGCCTTCGGGGAGTCAGCCCTGCGGCCAGGGATTTTTCCTGGAAATGTTTTTCTTCTTCAGCCGGAACAATCACGCAAAAAGAGCCCCGGGGTTCCAGACGCTTCGCCGCTTCCTTGGTCAGGATTTCAAAAGTGAGGCTGTGTGCGTGGCGGGCCAGGGTTTTTTTTTCGTTGGGCGAACGAAAGGAACGGCTGAAAAAGGGCGGGTTACAAACAATGCAGTCGTAGGTTTTTCCGGCTGGAAAATTCTGCAGGGAAGTAGGGTGCAACACCAGGCGGTGGCTCCAGGGAGAAGATTGAAAATTGAGGGAAGCATCGGCGATGGCGCCGGCTTCGATTTCGAGGGCATCGATGAGGGCCGTGGACCGCTGGGCCAGCATAAGGGCAATCACACCGGTTCCGGTACCGATATCCAGGATGGATGATACATTTTCGACCGGGGCCCAGGCGCCCAGCAGCACCCCGTCGGTGCCCACCCGGTGGGCCGCCTGTTCCTGGATAACGGTGAACTGTTTAAACCGAAAATATGCGTTGTGGGCCATGTTGTCCGATTGAAGCCAATGATCCGGCCAGTCCTGCAAGATAAATCAAATTTTACTCTCAGCCCGGAGCGGAAACCGGAAAAATCTTCCTGGTTCTACCCGACGAACCAACCGGTATCGTCCGGATCACTTTAACCGGAAGCAAAGCACCGGCCCGGCCGTGAAGAATAAGGGGCCATACTGATAGGCAAGGTACCCCGATGTTTGCACCCCGAGCGATATTCCGTTTCTGAAATTGTACAGGTATTCAAGGGCCAGGTTGATGCCAATGAATTCGGAATACGATTTGACCAGGATCAGGGGATAGACTTCCGACTCGCTGGGGTAGGTAATATCCTGCCGGGCATAACAGGGGCCCATACGGGGCGCAAAGGAATGGCGGTTGTTTTTTGAGGTCAGTTCGTACCCGATAAAAAGGGTGAGCATTTTCCAGGTATAAATGAAATTGAAATCGATCGACTCCATGCCGGGAAATTGGGCAATGTCGTTCACCGTTTCCCCAAGCTGGAACTGCAGGGAAAAGAAATAGCCATTGCTGAGCCTGATTCCCGGTTCGGCAAACAAGGCGCTGCCGTCAATCATGAATTCTTCATTTAAATAGCTTCCCCCTGTTTTTAAAAAGGGGACAATTTTGCCGACAGTTTCCTGCCCGGATGCATGTATCGCGACAAACAGCGCCAATGTAAAGAAAAGATAGTTTCTCATAATAAGATGGTTAAACAGGTGAAATATTAAAAACGGTAGCCCAATCCGGCCGAAAGGCAAACGGGTGAACTGCGGTAAAGGGTTTTGCTGTATTTCGGGTCAGCAACCTCATCATCGAAGGTATAATTATACAGAATCTGGAGCGCAACAAAAAGGTTGTTTTTGAAATAGTAATTCCCCTGGAATACAAAATGCATCCCGATATCGGCAATCCGATCGATATCGTATTGCCAGTAAGTAAGTGTACCGTCTCCCTCAAACGTTTGTTTATCGAGGGTT
>Ga0116164_10001729_pt1 | contig 16181 bp, 16 predicted proteins | sample AD_UKC109_MetaG_FD_89888 | JGI IMG/M metagenome (GOLD analysis project Ga0116164, IMG submission 89888) | Active sludge microbial communities of municipal wastewater-treating anaerobic digesters from Hong Kong - AD_UKC109_MetaG | ecosystem: Engineered > Bioreactor > Anaerobic > Digestate... | reverse complement strand
TTTCATTCCCCACTCACGGCATACCGAGATCCGGGCCGAAGATGTGGGAGCCGTGCCTCAACTTGAAGTAATTGCCCAGTCGGACGAAGCCGGAGTAGCCATTGTACAGGAACGAAGCGGCCGCAAACTCTTTGTTACCGGGCATGCCGAATATGCCGCATTGAATTTGCACGCCGAATACGTTCGCGATGTGGCAAAAGGCTTAACAATTGAAGCGCCCAAACACTATTACCGGAACAACGACCCGTTGCAAAACCCGGTTGTTCGCTGGAGAGGGCATGCCAACCTGCTTTTTTCCAACTGGCTGAATTATTTCGTGTATCAGGAAACCCCTTATAACATTGAGGAGATTATGTAAATGATCAACCGAACAGAATCATCAGTTTGTACTTTATACAAAAGAAGAGGCTGTCATCCGGGCAGCCTCTTCTTCAAAATGGTTTTTTGCATTGTTTATCCATTCGTGCATGTTCCCGTTCCATCGCCCGAACCCTGGCCGTTATTTCCTCCATTACCTGCATATCCTTGTCCTCCATGGTTTGCATTTCCTTGACCTCCATTGCCTCCCTGGGTTCCGTTTCCGCCATGACCCTTGCCGTTTCCTTTATTCTGACCCTTGTTCCCGGCTTGCATTCCTTGTCCGTTTCCGTTTTTCTGACCATTGGGCGTTGCTAAAATCTCGTCAAAATTTTCAGCGGAAAGAATTTGGGGCTCATACGTAATTCCATATGCGGAAAGCATCCGCACAAATGCTTTCAGATGTTGATACGATCCCCGCAGCAGATGCAGGTATACGCGTTCGATATCCACATTTTCGGTTCCTTCAACCAGAGCCTGAAGATCAGCAATATCGGTTTCTTCAATGAGTGCGCCAACCCGCAATGCTTCCGTAGAGTCGCTGCCGGCTTCGATAAGTTGGTTATACAGGGCTTGCAACTCTGTATGGGTGAATACGCCTTCCTCTTCGCTGGCAGGATCCGAAAGCCCATAATGGTTGATCAGGTTCAAGACTGCTTCGGCATGTTTTTCTTCACTAGTGGAAATACGGTCAAAAACCTTCATTCCATATGCTTCAAAAAATACAGTGTACACATCTCCGGCCATCTTTTCCTCCTCGCGCATCAGCATCAAGCCGGCAATGTCTGCTTCGGTCAAATCATCGATCGTGGTAGTAAAGGCCGAGTCGTTGGGACAAATCCCATCAAGTACAGCGCTTTTTTCGGTGGCGATTGCCTCAATTGCCTCCATCTCCGTGTTCTCACAAGCCGCAAAAAATACACCGGCAAAAGCCATCATCGATAAAATTCTACATGTTTTCATGTTGTTTCAATTTAAATTTATTCATTATTTCTTCATGAATGCTTTACCCAAAAGCGTTCATCGGCGAGCATTCAGTTATAGTCCGAGTTTTTTTGCAGTAACCCTACTTTTTTTGTTCGTTTTTTTCATTTTTCATCCCGGTTGTCCGAAGAAAGAATCTTAATTTTGATGCATGTCGGTCATTTCAACGAAAGAAGCGCTGGAAAAAGCTATGGCTCTGTGTGCCCAATCAGAAAAGTGTCGCTCCGAAATAGCGGAAAAACTTTTTCGGTGGGGGCTGGACGAAACCCAAACAGAAATCGTTCTCAAAGAGCTTATCGAACAGAAGTTTATCGACGAAAATAGATACAGCTTATTCTACGTCCGGGATAAATTTCGGTTCAATCGCTGGGGAAAAGTGAAAATGGCTTATTTGTTGCGTCAGAAAAAAATTCCGGATCTCCTGATCCAGGATGCGCTCTCCGACATTGACGACGAAGCCTACCTCGATGCACTGAAAATCCTTCTTAACCAGTATGCCCGAAAAAAACATTTCAAAAACGAGTACGATAAAAAAGCGCGTCTTACCCGCTTTGCTTTGTCACGGGGTTTTGAATATGGTCCGATCGAACAGGCGCTCAACGATTTGTAAACAGATACAACTCTTTATTACTTTCCTTTTGGCGTCCGGATTTATTTTCGCCCTTTTTTCTAAAGGGATTTTCACCAGGTTCGTTACTTTTGCAGTTCATTTTAAAAGCAACACTCATGATTTTACGCGACCAGGTAAAAGACCTCGTCGAGCGCCGGGATGCGCTGAGGGGGTATCTTTGACATCGATGGAAAATTGATTCAACTTCAGGAGGAAGAATTAAAAACACAGGACCCTTCGTTTTGGGAAAACCCCAAAACAGCCGAAGCGCAGATGAAGGTCATCCGGGCGATCAAACAATGGACCGTAGCCTTTAAGGAAGTGGACGAAGCGGTGGAGGATCTGCTGGTGTTCTTCGATTTTCAGCAGGCAGGCGAAGCCGATTCCGGAGAAGTGGAAGAGCATTATCGCCATACCCTCGATCAAATCGAAAAGCTGGAAGCCAAAAATATGCTCCGGAAGGAAGAAGACAAGTTGGGGGCGGTATTGCGCATCAATGCCGGAGCCGGCGGAACCGAAAGTAACGACTGGGCGAACATGCTTTTCCGCATGTACAGCCGCTGGGCCGAAGCAAACGGGTATACATTCCGGGTGATGGAATTTTTGCCCGGGGAGGATGTGGGACTGAAAAACTGCACGGTTCAAATCGAAGGCGAATTTGCCTACGGATACCTGAAAAGCGAGAACGGGGTGCACCGCCTGGTGCGGCTTTCTCCCTTCAACGCCCAGAACAAGCGGCAAACATCGTTCACTTCGGTATTTGTTGCCCCGCTGGTCGACGACACCATTGAAGTGGAGATCAATCCGGCCGACATCACCTGGGAAACCATGCGCTCGAGCGGGGCCGGCGGTCAGAATGTCAACAAGGTGGAAACTGCCGTACGTTTGCGCCATGCTCCATCGGGAATCGTGATCGAAAACTCCGAAAGCCGCTCACAACTCCAGAACAAGGAAAATGCGATGCGCCTGCTGAAATCGCAACTTTATGAACTCGAACTCCGGAAACGACAGGAAGAAGTTGCCAAAATTGAGGCGGGTAAAAAGAAAATCGAATGGGGATCGCAAATCCGCTCCTACGTTATGCAGCCCTATAAACTGGTCAAAGATGTTCGCACAGGTTATGAAACCAGTAATGTGCAGGCGGTTATGGATGGAGAAATCGACGGGTTTATCAAAGCCTATCTAATGGAATTTGGAGGGGAATAAATGTGTTACGGCTGAAAAGCCGGAATCTTCCGCCGGTCTGATTCCAGGCGGGCAATTTCCGTATTCAGATTCTTTTTTTGTCGAATGGCCAGGGATAATGCCAAAGCATCCTTTACGGCCTCAATGTCGTAATCTTCGAGCAAGATATAGTAATACTGCTTCCCCTGGAACACACATTTTAGTTTCCGTTCGGCATGGTCCGAAATAAATTGAATAACAGAATCCGATTTCCCGTTTCGATAGGTGACCTTTTCCCATTTATAATCGAGGAAATCGCTGCGCCGGTTGTCGGGATCGTCGAGCGGAACCGAGCCTGATTTTTGCTGAAGGGTATCGTCGTACACCCGTATTGCCGTGTGGTACATCCATTCTTTACCCATATAATGGCTGGTCAGGTTCAGTTCGCCGCGTTCATCGAGGTTGACCTGAAGAAACGAGCGATCCCATGAACGATTGAAGGTTTGCCGCTTGTGGATGTATTGAACGTAGGTGTCGAATTCGGTTTTCTCTTTGCGAAAATTCTCTTCCAAAGACTGGATGATCCCGGCCGTGCTGTCCAATTGTTCCTTTTTCCGTTCGATAATTTGCCGGTACAGTTCTTCCCTCATGTTCCGGGCAATTCCGGCCTGTAACGTGGCTTTGGGAAAAAAGAGGATTACCGAATCGAGCCTCTGCAGGGCCGATACAGTGTCGCCTTCCGCCGCTGCCTCGCCGGCCCGGTGGATGATCCCAATGGCTCTTTCCCTTGGTGAGGGACCGCATGCGGCAAAAAGACCCACCCATAAAACGATCAACAAACCCTGCTTCATGAAATATTCTTTCCCCAAATGTACAAAATGCCGTTCAGTTTCTTCCCCGGGTCGGTTTTTTTTGAAAAAACACCCGATTTTTCCTCTATTTCCAAGCGTTGAAAAATTGAATGACAGGCACCTTTCCGTGTTGATCGTTTTTCTTCTTTCATCCCTAGAGAAAGGGATGGATCAGCACGTTGAAAAATTGTTCAATTTTTTTTGGAGTTCATGAAAACCTTTTTACCTTTGCACACCGATTTTTAAAGCAAGGCCCGTTCGTCTAGCGGTTAGGACGCCAGATTTTCATTCTGGTAGCAGGGGTTCGATTCCCCTACGGGCTACATTTAAAACAAAAAAATAAAATGGCAAACCACAAATCATCCGAAAAAAGGATCCGTCAGATTGCAAACCGCAAACTTCAAAACAAGTATTACGCAAAAACCATGCGGAATGCCGTGAAGAAATTACGTTCACTTTCCGATAAAGCCGAAGCCGAAGGTTTGTATCCCAAAGTGGTTTCGCTCATCGACCGCGTTGCCCGAAAGAACGTTATCCACGACAACAAAGCGGCGAACCTGAAATCGAAGCTCGCGCTGCACATCAACAAGATGTAATTTAGAACAACACATAAAAAAAAGAGGCTTTCCAAAATGGATGGCCTCTTTTTTTTGCTGTTTCCTTCTCTATTTTTGCTGAAAATAAACGATGAAAAAATCGTCGGCCTGTTTGTCGACCCAGTGTGCAAAACCCAGGCTGGCCGCTTTTTCGATTAAGGGAGCGGGCAAAAAAGGGGCAATGATTTTCAGGATGCCCCCGCTGCCCAGCTTTTTCAGGGCCGACAAAACCACATGCACGGGCTGTTCGCCCTGGTGGAGCATGTCGCGGATATCAATCATTTCGGAAATAGCGGCTGCCCTGAACCAGTCGGGTTGTGTTGTCGTAACGTGTACCTCACCGCCCGCCTCGACCGAAACCAGGTCCTGACCGGCGGCTTTACGCAGTTGGATAACCAGTTCTTCGACGTTCCGATTTCCTATGGCTGCAGCCTGGGCCAGCGTGGTAACCCGGGCGATGGTTTTCCGCAGCACCGGGTTTTTCAGTTTTTTAAACGGCGGGGCCATTTCGATCAACAGCTCCTCCAGATGAGGATAAGCTTCGAGAAGATCATATATCTTCGTTTTCGGTGTAATGATCTGTGTTTCCATTTCCTCATTCTTTATCGTACGATAAAATTCTGCGTTCTCCTTCCAGCGAACGAACGTAGGTCAAATCCTGCGATACTTCCAGAGTCCCCATGTATTCCCCGTTGTCGCCCCGGAGCGCATAATACTCAATGAGAATAAATTTACCCCGCATCTGGATCCAGAATGAAGCTTTCTCTTCTTTTCCCGATTTGAAATCCTCCAGGATCTTTTCCACAACGTGCACACTTCCCGGGGGGTGGCATAAGCGAACATCGCGGTTGATGATCGAGCGGCTGCGGGTAAAAATACGTTCTTTCCCCTGAGTGAAGTATTTAACCCTGTCGTTTTTATCGACAAACGTCATATCGACCGGAACTGTATTCAGAATCGCCCTGATCTCGTCGGATGAAAAACTACCGGAAGGAAGCTGTAGGTTGCCGGCTGCTGTCAATCCTTTTCCGGATTCCGGTTCTCCGGAGCCTGATGCATCCATACCTGCGGGTTTCCATTCGGTAGCCGGGTCGTAAAGGGTAAACCCGATTTCGAGGGTTTGCTGGTTAATTTGCCACCATTCCTCCTCGGTAAGCGCATCCATAGCCATGGGAAAAAGAATGTCTTCTTCCTTTTTCACCATATCCGATACTTCTTTCAGAACCTGGAAGAACAGGAGGTCAAGCGATTCAAGCAAATCGGATCTGTCCAGTTCCCCGTTACGCAAAATTTCGATGCACCCCTTCAAATGCTCCCGTATCTCGTCGTGTTTGCCCCACATCACCTTGGGCGGTCCGGTTATTTCCCGTTTCTCGAGATAGGGAAAAAGCAGATACTCCTTTCGTTGATAATGCTTGTCTACATCCATCAACTCGTTGAAGCATCCCTGAAGAGCCCAGGTTCTTTGCCGGAATTCGTTATCCGGAACCTTGCCAAGGGTATTCAGCAAACCGTAGGTTTTGTCTACGGCTTCGAGCAGAGCCTTGTTCTCACGGATAAAAACATCCACCGGATGACCTTCGGGAATGCTTTGCGCCCCGCTCTGGTCGATGCTGCCGTCGAGTACTTCGCCGTGAATGTCGCAAAGACGTAACACTTCGGTTTCGGGCAGTCCTTCGGAAATCAGTTCCTGTTCCACCTCCACAACTTCGCCATAGGGAATCGAACTCAGGGTATGCCGGAGTTCGGCTTTGACCTTCTCGGGCGATTCCCCTTCATGCAGTTTTAAAATGAGTTCCTTAAGTTTTTGTTTCCGAAAACCGGAATTATTGATCCACTCGCTCATTGAATTTTTTTTTTATTGTTTTTGTATAAAATACGTTTTATTTGCCGATGGGTTTCCCAACGGAATTCAGGCGTGCTGTCCCCTGCTCTATTTTAAGGGCCAGCGATTGTATGGTCTCCGACCGGGCAATACGGAGGTAACCCTCCCGGATGGGTGCATACGAATCATGAAGCGGGCAGGGAGCCGAATCGCTGCAGGTTTTCAGACCAAAACCACAGCGGGTAAAGACCGAATTCCCTTCCATAACCACCACCACTTCATAAAGAGATAATTCCGATTCGGATTCCCGAAAAAAGAAACCTCCGCCCCGCCCTTTCATCGACCCGACCAGCTTGTGTTTGGTCAATGTCTGCAAAATCTTGGCGGTAAAAGCAACCGGAGCTTCAATTTCCCCTGCAATTTCCGGAACACCCGGTCGTATTCCGATATTGTTTTTTAGCTGTATGAAAACCAGGGCTCGTAAAGCATACTCTGTGCTCTTTGTCAGCATAGTGTGCACATCTTATTTCCCCAAAAGTACGGCTTTTTTGAACAACAAATTGTTCTCGAGGTGAATGTGCCGATGCAGATCCTGTTCAAACTCACGTAGGGTTTGGTAGGTTACCCGATACGTATTGCACCCGTCGGGAGGGGCTGTAAAGTTTTCGGTTAACTGCGCAATGGTTTCAAAACGATCGCCTTCCACCCGGTGTTCTTCTTCCATTTGATCGATGGGCGATTGAATGTCAATCAAATCGTCGCCAGAATGTCCGGGACTATTTACGATCAGAACATTCTGTGCAATAGCCGGAAACAGAATTCGCTCTTCTTTCAACATGTGCTGGCTGAGATTTTCACCAGCCTGTTCAAACAACCTCCTGACTTCGTATAATTCGGGATGGTTTTCGCCGTGTACTTCGCAAAGTTTTGTAAGCTTCGCCTTCAAAAAGGGAAGGGTGTCGCGTACGTAGCGATGGTGTCTTTCGAGAATATACGTACACAAACGATCGAGGGCCATTTGCTCCAGCCAGGCGGCATCGGGATCGGTATGATTGAGCGTTTCCTGTAATTCCGACAACAGGCTTTCGGCAGAAATACCCGCATTGTGGCAAGCATCGGACAGAGCCTGCGAACCCCCGCAACAAAAATCGATACGGTATTTTTCGAAAATCTTCGCGGTTTTGAAGTTCTCGCGCACAATTGTTCCAATTGGCGTATTTTTTTCAATAATCATACTAATTGTGTTAAATTTTTTTGGACAAAGATAGAAAAAAATCTATAAAAGGATATAAGGATCCTTTTATAATTTTTATATTTGTTCTACGAATAACAACCGTAAAATGAAAAATATGAAAACCAGAACTCTTTGGACAAGTTTCATTCTTGTGATGGTGGTATCGTTTGGGGTATTGGGCTATTTCGGATACGAAATTTACCGGCAAGCCCCTCCGGTACCCGAAAAAGTAGTAACAACCGAAGGAACGTTCGTAATAACGGGATCGGATATTAAGGACGGCCAGAATGTGTGGCAGTCGATGGGTGGCCAGGAAGTTGGCACCATATGGGGCCACGGGGCTTATCAGGCGCCGGATTGGACAGCCGACTGGCTGCATCGGGAGGCCTTGTATATGCTCGATGCTCTCTCGTTGTCGGAGTACGGCAGCAACTACGATCGCTTATCCGATGAACAGAAAGCTTTGCTGGAAATGCGTTTGCAGAAAGAAATGCGAACCAACACCTACGATGAAAAGACAAAAACCCTGGTCATTTCACCTTTGCGTGCCCGGGCTTTTGCTGCGTTAAGCGAGTATTACCGGGGGTTGTTTATGGGTGATCCGCAATTCGATGACCTTCGTGAATCGTATGCCATTCTGCCGAACAGTATTCGCGACACAAACCGCATGGCCCAAATGAATACTTTCTTTTTCTGGGCTACCTGGGCTACTGTAACCCAACGTCCCGGCAAGGATATTACCTATACCAATAACTGGCCGCCGGAGCGTCTGGTTGGAAATAAGCCCACTGCATCGCTCCTTTTATGGACCGGTTTCAGCGTCATCATCCTTTTGGCAGGAATCGGGCTGATGACCTGGTACTATGCTACACGTCGGGAGGATGAAGAAAACGATAACGTACCGGAGGTGAATCCGATTTCGGCGACACAAATTACTCCTTCGATGAAAGCAACCCTAAAGTACTTCTGGATCGTTACAGCACTCATCCTGGTGCAAATTCTTATGGGTATCATTACGGCCCATTATGGTGTCGAAGGCCTGGGATTATACGGTATACCCCTGGCCGAAATTCTTCCCTACGCTCTATCGCGCACCTGGCATGTACAATTGGCCATTTTCTGGATTGCCACCTCGTGGCTGGCAACCGGGCTATTCATTGCACCGGCAATTTCGGGAAAAGAGCCCAAATACCAGAAACTGGGGGTAAACCTGCTTTTTATTGCGCTCCTAGTTATCGTGGTCGGTTCGTTGGCAGGGCAATGGATGGGCATCATGCAAAAGCTGGGCCTCGTTGAAAACTTCTGGTTTGGGCATCAGGGTTATGAATATGTTGATCTGGGGCGGTTCTGGCAGTTGTTTCTTTTTGCAGGTTTGTTTATCTGGTTGTTCCTGATGGGACGGGCCATTTTGCCTGCCCTTCGCGACAAAACATCCAAAAACCGCAACCTCCTGATTCTGTTTCTTGTAGCCTCGGTGGCTATTGCATCGTTTTATGGAGCCGGATTGATGTGGGGTCGTCAAACCCATCTGGCGCTGGCCGAATACTGGCGTTGGTGGGTTGTTCACCTTTGGGTGGAAGGATTTTTCGAAGTCTTTGCCACCGTGGCAATCGCTTTTTTGTTTGTACGCATGCAACTTATCAAAGCGGGAATTGCGACCCTTAGCGTGCTCTTTGCTACGATTGTATTTCTCAGCGGAGGTATCCTGGGAACCTTCCATCACCTGTATTTCACCGGCACACCTACCGCTGTTCTGGCGCTCGGAGCTTCATTCAGCGCCCTGGAAGTTGTACCCTTGGTGCTCATGGGCTTCGAAGCCTTTCACAACCTTAAAGTAAGCAGGGCTAAAGAATGGGTAAGGATTTACCGTTGGCCCATCTATTTTTTCATTGCTGTGGCGTTCTGGAATTTTCTGGGCGCCGGAATTTTCGGGTTCCTGATCAATCCGCCCATTGCATTGTATTACATGCAGGGATTGAACACCACACCCGTGCATGGGCATACGGCACTCTTTGGTGTTTATGGCATGCTGGGAATCGGGTTGATGCTCTTTGTCCTTCGGGACATGGACATTCACTCAAACTGGAATGAAAAATGGTTAAAATTTTCTTTCTGGGCCATGAACATCGGATTAATTCTCATGGTCGTATTGAGTGTTTTGCCCGTTGGATTGCTGCAAACTGTGGCCAGTGTAAAACATGGACTCTGGTATGCACGTTCGGCTGATTTTCTCCAAACCCCACCCCTCGAAACCCTTCGATGGATGAGGGCTATCGGCGATTCTCTTTTTGGGTTGGGCGCCATTAGTTTTGCGTGGTTTGTTTTTGGACTAAAAGCCGGCTGGTCAATAAAAAAACAGGCATAAAAACAGGCTGTCTCAAATGGCATGTTTTTTCCACACGGTAGAAACATGCCATTTGAGACAGCCTGTTAAAATTATCTTATTTTACTATTGGGTTAAAAGCTCCGCCAATTTTTCTTCCAGGGCGCTGCCCCTTAAGTTTTTGGCAATGATTGTCCCTTCGCGGTCGAGTAAAACGGTAAAGGGGATTCCGCTCACTCCATATTTATTGGCGTTTTCACCCGGGGCTTCGCCCGCGTTATCCCAAACATGGATCCAGTTGAGTTCATACGAAGCGATGGCATTTCTCCAGGCAGTTTCTTCCCGGTCGAGCGACACGCCCAAAATCTCAAATCCTTTGTCCTTATATTGCGCATAGGCTTCTTTCAGGTTGGGAATTTCGACCAGGCAGGGCTGGCACCACGATGCCCAGAAATCGACAAGCACAAATTTCCCTTTTAGTTGCGACAAGGTGAAAGGATTGCCGTCAATATCGTTCAAAGCGATCTCGGGAGCCAGGCTGCCGACACCCGAAGCTCTCAGGCCATCGGCCCGCTCGCGGATCGCTCCAACGAACTGGGAACTGCCGATGGGTTCAAAAAGCGCAAGGATGGAGTCCAGTTCTTCGATTTCGGCTTCTTCGTAAAAATTCATCAGGTAAACGTAGGCGGCCACGGGCGAACTGCTGTATTCGCGGATAAAATTCCGGGCATAAAGCTGGGTGTTATCCATCATGGTCTGATATTCAAAACGGATGGCTTCCATCTCTTCTTCGTCGCCCTGGGCTTGTGATTGCCGGAAGCGTTGAAGCATTTCGTTTTCATTTTTTGTGAACGAGACCATTTCGTCGATGTATTTTTGAAACAGTTCCTGCGATTTGGAACCCGTAATCACATTGGTCTCAAAACTATCGGGGTAAACCGTAATATTGGTTTTCCCGGCTTCGAGAAAAAACTGGGCAATGTACTGGTTTTTCCCTTCCACCGAAAGAAGGAAAAGATCAGGTTGTTCAATGTCTCCTTTGAATTCAAATGTTCCGCCAACCATGGCCGTGGTGTCGACCGGTTTCAGCTGTCCATTTTCAAAACCGAAAAGAATCATGTTCCCGTCCTGAGAAGGAATAACTTCTCCGGTTAAGGTGTACCGGTCGCTTTTCCCGCACGAAGAAAGGAGAAAAACCGAAAGTGAAAGGATCAGAATTTTATTCATACTTTTTTATTTGTGTTGTTTCGTTTCTTTATCAAAATAGATGGATAACAACTTGTTTGCGGCAACAAAAGAACTCATTTTTTGCGATAAAACCGCTTCTTCGGTATTTTTCAGTTCTTTTTTTATTTCCGGGTGATGATAAAACGAATCGGAAAGAAAGTTGTTCACCGACTCATACATCCAGTATTTTGCCTGTTGGTTCCTCCGGTGGTCGAAATATCCGTTTTGTTTCACAAAGGAGCAATACTGTCCGATCATGTTCCATACTTCATCTATTCCGGTTCGGTTATGGGCCGAGCATTTCATCACCTTCGGCTCCCATCCTGATGGTGAAGGAGGAAATAGGTGAAGTGCGTTGGCAAACTGCGCCCTTGCCAATTCGGCTTTTTCCATATTGGAACCATCGGCCTTATTAATGACCATGCCGTCGGCCATTTCCATGATGCCCCGCTTGATGCCCTGTAGTTCGTCGCCGGCTCCGGCGATTTGGATCAGGAGAAAGAAATCGACCATGGAATGAACGGCTGTTTCGCTTTGTCCCACTCCGACGGTTTCGATGAAAATTGTATCAAAACCGGCGGCTTCACAAAGCACAACCGTTTCGCGGGTCTTTCGGGCAACGCCTCCCAGGGAACCGGCTGTAGGCGAAGGACGGATATAGGCCTGCGGGTCGCGTGAAAGTTCTTCCATTCGGGTTTTATCGCCCAGGATGCTTCCCCGCGAACGCTCGCTGCTGGGGTCGATTGCCAGAACGGCCAGTTTCTTGTTCTGACGGGTAATGTGTTTTCCCAGTGCCTCAATAAAGGTACTTTTACCCGCCCCGGGCACTCCGGTTATTCCAATCCGAACCGATTGGCCGGAATAAGGCAAGCACCCCAGGATGATTTGTTGGGCCAGTTCCTGGTGCTCGGGTTTGGTGCTTTCAATCAGTGTAACGGCCCGGCTCAGAAGCATTCGATCCCCGGCACAGATTCCATCGATGTATTCGTTCGAAGAAAGGAGCCTGCGTTTTTGACGAACCGGATTCATGCCCTGCGGATTGATGGCAGGGGGCTGTTCAATACCCGACTGGACCTTTAATGCCTTGAATTCGGAACTGTTTTCGATATGTTTTGGGACCTCCCGCTTCATTGCTGTTTTTTTGCGAAGATACAACTTTTGTATACTTCACCGAGAAAAAGAAGTATGGGCATGTGTTGGGTGAAAAGGGTGGGGCAAATTTTCTGCGAAGCAAATGCAAAAAGGGAACTGCCTGCCAAAGACAATCCCCTTTATTCCGTATCGTTGGATAATTTTACCTGTCGGCGTCAACCGTTCCCATTACCCGAAGGGCAATCGTCGGATTTTGATAATCGTTGGTGGTAATCACAACCGATTTATTTTGCCGGCCCCGTTTCCCTCTTGAATTGAAAACCACTTTTATTTCGGTGGTTTCGCCTGGTTTAACAAGATTTTCGTGTTTTACAGCGGTACAACCGCAACTGGCCTTAACACTCCGGATCAGCAAATCGCTTTTCCCCGTATTGCTCAGTTTAAAGGCGTGATCTGATTTATCGCCTTCTTTAATGGTTCCGAAGTCGAATACTTTATTATCAATAACTGCTTTGGGCGAATTGGCCTTTTGCTCTTCTGTAAGATGGGAAAAATCTTCGTTAATGGTAGCCGAAACGCCTACAGAATAGGTATTGTTCCGTTCTCCATCGAGTTCGAGATAGATCCGGTCGTTTACCGAGCCAAAAGCATTCCGCTGGCTGGCATCGTAAATGACGGTCATCTTTCCAAATTTTCCCGGTTCCAGTGTTTCGGGTTCAAAGGAAACACGCATGTATTCGGGAATCCGGTAAAGACCTATTTTCACTGCTTTTTCCGAGGGGTTATAGATATCGAGTGACTGGGTGTCGATTTGGGTATTCAACACGCTGCCGAGCGATAGGTAATTGGTCTTCCACCGGATATTGCCCATTAATCGGGGATATTGTTCTTCGATGGTCAATTCACGGGGCTCCACCTTTCCTTTAATCGAAAGAACGGTAACAGCGGGTTGGGAATTGGTGTAGATGTTCACATTTTTGGTGAAAGCGCCCGGCCTGTTTTTGGGATTGTAGGATACCTTGATGGTTCCTGTTTTCCCCGGGGGCACCGGTTCACGGGTCCATTCGGGCGTGGTACAACCACAGGTTGCCTTAACATTGCTAATGATAAGTGGTTGATTGCCTTCGTTTTTAAACTCGAACTGAGTTGTGGCCAAACCTTCGTCTTCTTTGATGGAACCAAAATCGTGGACGGTTTTTTCAAATTGAATTTTGGGTTGGGCTTGCAGAAAAATAACGAAGCTAACAAACAACAGCGTTCCTAATATGTGTTTCATAATTTGAATTTTAAAAATATTTGCAAAACTAATAAATATGAATGTTTTTTAAAGAATTCCTCGTGCAATTCTTTGTTCCGACAAAAAAACAAAAGCTATAACGAAAAAAACGGTTTTTTGTATCATCCGGAAATCCAAAAAAAGCGTAAAACTGTATGCTTCAAGCTTCGTCGCCGAAGGAAACTCCCATACTCCTGCACTTTTTCACCAGGGGATGGTCGGGGGTAACCCGGTTCAGTTTATCTTCCACTTCGGAAAGAGGAATGCTTACGAGCTTGTTATCGCGCAGGGCAACCATGGTACCGCAATTTCCCATGGCAATGGTTTCGGCGGCAAAAGCTCCGTATCGTGTTGCCAGGATCCGGTCCATAGGAGTAGGGCTTCCTCCCCGTTGAATATAGCCCAGGCGTGTTTCCCGTGCTTCAACACCCGTTCGCTGGGTAATGCTTTCCGATAGAAAACCGGCAGCTGTTTTCATCGGAGGAACCGGAATCCCCTCGGCCACCACTACAATAGAATACGATTTTTGGCGGGCAAAGCGTTCTTCAATTTTTCGGCAAACGGCATCGATGGTAAAAGGAATTTCCGGTATCAGGATAATGTCGCCTCCTCCGGCCATACCGGCATAAAGAGCGATCCAACCGGCATCGTGCCCCATCACTTCGATGACCATCGCCCGCTGGTGGGAGTTGGCGGTGGTATGAAGCCGGTCGATGGCCTCGGTTGCAATCGAAACCGCCGAATCAAATCCAAAGGTAATGTCGGTACCCCACACATCGTTATCGATCGTTTTGGGAATTCCGACAACATTTAGCCCCAGGTCGGCCAGTTTGGCGGCCGTACGCATGGTCCCGTTGCCCCCGATGCAAACCAGGCAGTCGAGTTCCAACGCATGATAATTGGCACGGATAAGCTCCGGTTTGTTCAGGTAGCCATCTTCGTGGCTAATTTTAAAGGGTTTTTCACGCGAAGTTCCCAGTATGGTTCCTCCCAGGGTGAGAATGCCCGAAAGCATATTGGTTTCGAGGCGGATGTATTCCTTATGAATCAAACCGGTATATCCCGAAACAAAACCGATAACTTCCATTCCGTATTCCAGAATGGCTGTTTTCCCGACACCCCGTATGGCTGCATTCAGTCCGGGACAATCGCCCCCAGCCGTTAATATGCCAATTCGTTTTGGTTTCATCGTATTTTTTTTCAAAATTACAATTCCTCTGCCGCTTATGAAAGAGTTTGGCGGTTCAATCCGGATTGTAGCCCGATTGTGCCAGCAAGGTCTGGGCATCGTATGCTTCGATCATCGCTTGCAGCGAAACTTCGGGATGCTGATTCATAAATGAACGGACAATTTGCCACCCCAGCCATACGCCTGTTCGTCCGGGCGACTGATCGGAAAAGGTACTGGTAAAGGGAGCATCGCCGGTATAGCGCTGTACCGTCAGCCGCTCGGTATCGTATAAAAGTCTTTGTTCGGCAAGGTAGGTCCACATGGCTTCTTCGTTGGCTGCACACCATTCGCTTTGTTGCCCGGTAAAACCGGTCAGCAGCGTATCGGGCAAATCGGGACACATAGCTTCGGTGAAATACAGGGCTTTACCCAGATAGATCATATTGGCCAACAAGTGATCAACGGGTTCCTGATAGGGGAAAAGGGTAATAAAAAGAGAGAAGAAAAGATCGGAAACCATTTTCCGTGGATACATTTTTTGTGTTTTGTAACGGGGAATTCCCAGGTATCGGTAGAAAATGCAATCGGATCCCATGTATTTATCGAGACCGATAGCAGCCGAATTTCCAGAGGTGAAAATCGATTCATTAAAACCCGAAATGCAGGTATAAATCTGAGGCAGGGTTTTACCGGGAAAATACCAGGCATAATGGCGAAATCCTTCTTCCAGCATCTTTTCCCAGGGCGAAAAATCCGAGAACAAATACAGAACCGAATCGGCTACCCGGGCAATAACGGTGTCGGTGATGAATGCATGAAGATGAGACGCAAATTCGGGGTGATCCGGCGGACCTATATTAAGTACATAGGCGGTATAGGTTTCAAAAAAATCATAATGGGAAGCCATCAACTCATTCATGTTGTTGCGAAACCGGACCGAATCCTTTTCGAAAAGCTTCTGTTCGAGCCGAACGATATCCAGATCGGCTTCGATGCCTGAAACGTCAATGGATAAGCGCTCGTTCCGGCAGGCAAAAAAAAGGAAGACAAGCGCAACAAAATAAAGGTAATGCAGGATCTTTTTCATTTTTCCATATAAAACGCAGAATGCAGCGTATAATTATTTCACAAAAATAGTACTTCCTTTATTATGTTCCCCGAAAAGAATGATTTCTTAAAAATCGAACTATTTTTGTAGGAAAGAATTTAGATCGCAAATCACAAAACCGGGTTTCATGAAAAAAACACTGCTCCTTCTCCTGGTGGTCCTGATGGGTTTACATGCGGATGCACAGCACTTTCGTCTCGGTTTTCAAGCCAGTCCGCATCTTTCCTGGATGAATTCGTCGGACGGGAATATTCAAAATGTGGAATCGAGGTTTGGGATCAAATACGGTCTCGATGCCGATATTTACCTGGCGGGCTTGCCCCGATATACGCTTAACACCGGGCTTTTTGTTTCCAATCATTC
>Ga0116164_10001724_pt1 | contig 16211 bp, 17 predicted proteins | sample AD_UKC109_MetaG_FD_89888 | JGI IMG/M metagenome (GOLD analysis project Ga0116164, IMG submission 89888) | Active sludge microbial communities of municipal wastewater-treating anaerobic digesters from Hong Kong - AD_UKC109_MetaG | ecosystem: Engineered > Bioreactor > Anaerobic > Digestate... | reverse complement strand
TCAGCATCCCGTTCTTCTGGCCGTACTTTCTGACGTAGTACTGATTGACCTCTCTTTGGATCTCGTTGTAGAATCCGAGGGGCAGGCCGACGACTGCAACGCCATTCAGAGCCTCTCCCTTGTAGTCGATCCCCTCGGCAAGCTTTCCTCCGGAGACGCCCAATAAGACGGCCCCACGTTTCTTTCCAGCCTTGAAGAAGTCGTCAAGGATCGCGGGGACGTCCTCGGCGCTCCTCGGCTCGGAATAAAGCATCTTTCCCGCCCTTCTTGCGGTCACCTTGCAGGTCGCCTCGTACTGGTTCATCATCGAGTATGAGGTGAAGAAGACGGCGACGTTTCCCGGCACCTCCTCTATTATCGCCTCGATGTGATCTGTGATCTCCCTTCGATTTCCTGCCTCGTCCCTCTTTTCAAGCTGCGTCGTGGCGGTCTTGGCCACCATCAGGAGTCTATTCTCCGGGGGGAAGGGGTTAGGGAGGCTGATCTTCTTCGTCCGATCTTTCTCCCCCAAAAAGTAGAGCTCGTAGGCGTCCAGGGGCGAGAGGGTGCCGCTGAGCATCACCGTCGCGTTGATGTTGTCGGTCACCCTTCTGACCAGGGGCGCGGGGTCGATGTTGTTCACCTCCAGCCACGCTCTTTTCTGGTCGCCGGTGCCGTTGACGGTGATCTTCCTCTGGTATGCGAGGTCTCGTTCTGCCATCTCCACGTCGCCCAAAAAGAGGAGGACGAGGGCCAGGCTCGGCTCGATATCGCCTTGGAGATTTTCGCGATCTCCCTCCGCCAGCTCCAGCTCTGCCACCATCACCGCCACCTCCGTCGCGGCCGAGAGGGCCTCCTCCACGTCGTCGAACCCCTGGTAGAGGAAGCTTCGGAATAGGTCCGCGTCCAGGAGTTCTTCGCCCTCCTGCATCCGAGACTGGCGGCTCTGGATGTACTTTCGAAGCCTCGGAAGGAGGGTTCCGATCACCTCCACTCCCCTCAATCTTGATGAGGCGTCCAGGGAGGACTCCTCAAGCCTCGACTGGCCCATCGACTGCTTGTACTTCTCCACCTCCTTCTCGGCGAGGTCGATCATCCTCGGAGAGAGGACTCTCGTGTTGAGGGCTCTTACAGCGTCGCCCAGGTTGTGGGCCTCGTCGATGAATAAGGTCAACGACTCCCGGTCCATCTCCAGCCAGTCGAAGATTATCTCCTGGAACTCTGGGCTGAAGAGGTGAGAGTAGTTGAGGATCACAACGTCGCTCCCCTTGGCGGAAAGGCTCATTACCTCGTAGGGGCAGACCTCTTTACACTCTCTGAGAAACTTGTCTGGAGACCTGATGCCAGACCTCAGGTCGTCGACCAGGTCCAGGATCATTCCGGAGTGTCTGAAGTGGGGCTTTCCCTGAAGCTCGAAGACCTCTCGGCTCATCATGTAGTAAGGGCAGAATGTCCTGTACCCGGGAACGCTCGATGGCGAGTTCCTGTCCCTGGAGGGGTCGTAGAACTTTCCCCCCACCTCTCCGAGCCTTGCGATCATCTTCCTCTTCGTCCACTCCCGGAGCCTGGAGCATCCGGCGTAGACGCTCTCTCCGGAGAACTCGTCGGCGATGGGGCACATTTTTTGCTTTCCCACCATGTAGGTTATGGTTGGGCGGTGCCTGGTTTTGGACCAGATCTTCTCGATCTCGTCCAGGTATACGTCTATCTGGCTGACCGTCCTCACCGCTACCGCGATCTTGCCAGGGGCTGCTGCCAGGGCCGCGGAGATGCAGCTCGTCTTTCCGCTGCCGGTGGGGGCGTCGATCATCAGCACCGCGTGATCCCCGTCCCTCACGGTACCGTAAACGTCATCCAGCATGGCATCCTGGTAAGGCCTAAGCGAGTCGTAGGGGAAATAGTCCAGATACACGATAGCTTGGTTTCAGCTTAAAGGTGATAAATGCTATCATCTGGCCACCTCTCCGAGGATGCCCGATATTTCGCAGCGCCTTTCAAAGCGCGCCTCAATTAAAAAGGTTTAAATGTAATTGCGGTATATGATATTACGGGAGCAACATGAAAAGCGCGATCGCCTTTTTGCTCGTCCTGGTGGCGTCCGTCGTCCTGGCGGCGACGGTCTCGGCCTCGCCGACCTTTCAGGATGGGTACATCACTGGGTATCTCAACGTCAGCGGAGATGGCCAGACCGAGATCGTGAGCACGAACCTGGACCGATGGATGGGGTTCACCAATACCGAGGTCCTCTACGGGAATGGCGCCATAGACTATTTCTCAACCGGCCAATTTAACCAGTCCATCGGCGCGTCTGAGATCAGAAGGGAGATAGAGTTTCCCGATGGCCTCCTGGTAAACGTTCAGCATTTTGATTCTTCGCGGGTCTTCAACGGGACGGGCCTGGACATCTCCAACGTCAACGTCGTCTCCTCTTACTCTGGGGTCGACCGCATGGTAATCTCCCCGAACAGCACCACCTTCGACGTCAAGAGCGAGTTCAATGGGATATGGGACCTGGAGGCCTTCAAGAAAGAGACCTACTTCCAAGACATCGATCTGAAGACGATGGTGGACGGGAAGTTCGAGGTCGACAAGGAATTGGTCTTCGATTGATCTCTGATCGAGAGAGGCGGACGATGGATCCGGGTCAGCTCCGGCTTTTGCGGGTTTTGAAGATGGATTAGATAGATTATCATCTGAGATGAGGTATTGTCATGGGATTGTTCAACCGAATGTCGACGGTAGTCAGGGCCAAGATGAACACGATGATGGATAGGGTGGAAGACCCGAACGAGACGCTCGACTACTCTTATCAGAAGCAGATTGAGCTTCTGCAGAACGTGAAAAGAGGCGTGGCGGAGGTCGCCACCTCAAAGAAGAGGTTGGAGCTTCAGAAGGCGAAGCTCTCCCAGAAGATGGATCAGCTCGACGGTCAGGCGCGAGAGGCGATAAAGTCCGACCGGGAGGATCTGGCGCGTCAGGCCCTCGAGAGGAAGAGCGCCCTCACCCTCCAGGCCCAGAGTCTCGACCAGCAGATCGCGGATCTCGAGCAGGAGCAGGCCAAGCTCGAGGCGACCGAGAGGAGGCTCTCCACAAAGGTCGAGTCTTTCAGGGTGAAGAAGGAGACGATAAAGGCCCAGTACTCCGCCGCCGAGGCTCAGGTGAAGGTGACCGAGTCTCTGACCGGGATCAGCGAGGAGATGGCGGACGTCGGTCTTGCGGTCCAGAGGTCTGAGGATAAGATCGAGACGATGAAGGCGAGGTCGGCGGCCCTCGACGAGCTGGTGGCAAATGGAACCCTCGAAGACTTCACGGGAAATGACGACGTCGAGAAGGAGCTTGCCAAGATCCGAGCCAAGAGCGACGTCGACGCGGACCTGGCGAGGCTCAAGGCGGAGGAAGGAAAATGATCATCCGGATAATGGGCGAGGGGCAGTTCAAGGTATCTAGCGCCCTCCTCGACGAGCTGAACTATATCGACAACAGGATCGTGGACCGCGTTGCAAAGGATGACGAGGCCGGGTTCAAAGGGGAGCTTGAAAGCCTCATCTCGGCGATAAAGGAGAAGGGAGAGCCTCTGGACCCGACGGAGATCGTCGAGTCGGACATCATCGTGCCCCCTGGGGATCTGACCCTCGATGAGGCGAAGAGGGTCTTCAGCGGGTGTGGCCTGATCGAAGATTAGGTCGGAATTCAGGGAAATTAAAGGGGAGGGGGTCAGGGCCGGATAAAGGCGCCTGCCAGATCGTCCCCTTTGGGCGCGTGGCGCTCAGCTTGGGAGGGGCGCGCGCCAAACGCTGTTATGAGCCTTTTCGGGCTGATAAAAGTCGTACAGCTTTTTCATTCGTCGAGAGAGGCCAGCAGGTCGTCCGCGTTCTCAAACCGCTTGCATAGGCCCATCTTGAACTCCTTTTCGGCCTGCAGCACTTCCATCTCCACTATGAACTCCCCGCTGAATTCTTCGCTGGAGGCGGAGGCGTGCAAGTCGGCTTCATCTCGGCGAGGTTCTGTCGGAGCCATCAATTTCGCCCGCCACCATCAATCGAGTTTGATTCTTATGCCGATCAAGACGAGGTCTAAGATTTCCAGAAATTCCATAAAGGAATTATCGCAAGCACCACAAATATCAGTCCGTACCAGCGCCAATCCAGGCACAGCAAAGGTGGCCAGAGTTTTGCGATCATCAGCACAAAAGCAGCAACGCTAAGTTTCGTCAGCCCAATGTCAATCCATGTAAGCTTGCCGATTTTTTTGTTTGTCCATTCAAAGAAGTTCATATCCATAACTTCCTGCGAGACATTATAAAAGTATTCATTTGCGACCTGGCGCGTGCCCATCCCCGCCGTCCTTTCCGCCGTCGTCGGACCGAGGGCGAGACCGCCCGCCAGGCGGCGCGTCAAAGCCCGTTTCGGCCGCTATCACCCAGTTTTAGATAAATGCTATCACAAAAGACAGATTGGCATGCCCGATCTGTTTTCTGATACGTCCTCAAATACAGCAGTTTGCCTGTCAAGCTTGGAGGCGTGGAAATCTGAGATTGCCCGGTCCAGCTCGATGAGCTTCGTTACCACTCCATTTTTCAGATTCAACCTGTACATCTTCGCCCGACCGACATCGCGGGTGAATGCCACAAGCTCGTTCTCCTCCAGGTTTTCCCAGACCGAGAAGAGCGTCGTCCTGCTGATCCCCGCACCCGAGGCTATGTCGGTCTTCGAGTAGTCGAACCCGATGTTGTCCATCAGGAAGTCCAGAATCTTCAGGGTGGAGTCTTTGCCCCCAAGGACCTTGAGAAAGAGAGATCCTTCTTCCATGTTCGGGACTTCTCTGTTTGTCGTTTTGCCAGCCATGCCCGAGCTATCCTCCTTTTCTGTCTTCTCCTCTATTCTCCTCATTTATACTTATAAACGAGGATGTGAACGTATACATAGTGGTTTTATACATGTTATAAATCTTGTCGTCATTGTATTGTATTCTGAACTCATATAAAATCAAATATGATAACTGAATAAATTTAAGTAACATGAAGATACCCTATCTTGCAAATGGATCGGGAGCTAAAACTGAGAGGGGTGATCCTCCACAAGCTGGACCGAAAAGGAAAATGGGGTCCAGTCCATACCAACTTAGATAACCTCCCGAAAGGTCTCCCCTCGGACCTCCGCAGCGAGGCGAAGGCCGTTGCAAAAGAGCTGATCAAAGAAGGTCTTATTTTAGAGAAGCCGACATCTTACGGCGTTGAAGTCTCCCTTAATTTAAAAAGACGGGCCGAGATCCAGGAGATCATTGAGGCTTATCTGAAGGCGGTCGAATCGTATAGATGACTGGCGCGTGGCCATCCCCGGCTGCGCTTCCGCCGTCGCCGGACCGGGGGCGGGACCGCCAGCCGGGCGCTCGGCGGGGGAGGGGGCGCGCGCGAGCCTAGCGCCCGCATCAACGCTGCCACTTTCTCGCGAAGGTGGCGATGAAGGCGGCCCACATGAAGGTGCCGATTATGGCCTGAATTCCTGTCACTATTTTATAATTTCCTACTGGATTATAGAGGGCATAGCCAGGTGTTGCCGAAGTTGCTATGCTGAACCAAATGTAATCAATCGACGTTCTTGCACCTTCTACGGCATCAAAATACCAGTAAAATGAGGCAAAGGCACCGGCCATTAAAATCCAAAAACCAAACAATCTAAGAGGATGTACACCATATCCGAAAATACATTGAATAAGAACGTATTCGAAGATATCATACCATCCAAATCTCCAAATTTTTGATCCAAACAATTTGAGCCATTCGGATACCTGCATTTTCCAGGGCCATGATATCCGTTCTATTCCTCTTATTCCTTTTTTTAACCTTATCGCTTCCATCTCCCTGTAAAAGTAATAATCTGCACTTTGTTTATCTCCTTGCTGTTCCATCTTTCTTTTTGCTATTCTGCACGCAACCTCCTTAGATGTTGGCTTGCTAAAAGTAGCATCTTTAAATGATAATCCATGTTGAAATTGATCGTAATCGAAGACTGCATCTCCACCGAGAAACCTGGTTCTCCAGAAGCCCGCATACCGGCCAGTGAACTCAGCCCCGACGAAAAATGCATTCTCGTTAAACTCAGCTTCCTCGAAACCGGCTTCACCGACAAATATTGCCTCCCTAAAGTTGGCATTCCCGCCAAACCTGGCTTGTCTGAAGTTAACATTCCTCCCGAACACGACCCCCCAAAAGTCGGCATCCCCACAGAGCTCAACTCTCACGAAGTAGGCATCTGAACCAAACTCGGCTCCCCAGAAATTGACCTTCCCGTCTAATTTTGCTTCACAGAAATCGGCAATCACACGGAATTTGGTTCCCCCGAAGTTGGCGTATTCACCGGTAAATTCAGTTCTTGTAAAGTTAGCTATATTTTTTAAATGTGACTCACTGAAGTTTACATTTCCTTTTATCTCGGAATTGGTAATGGTTATAATTGAGTTGACCAGCTTCCGATTTTCGGGCCAGCCGTTTAATTTCTCATACTCCGTTTCTGTCGGCAGCTCCAGCCCGCTTACATCCAGGTCGCCCTCGATGATCACGCCGTCGTACTTTACGTCCTCGCCCCGCTCGATCTTGGCCAGGATCTCGCTCGCAGGTATCACGGGGCGCTGGTCTGAGCTGCTATCCGCTGCCATAGGCGTTAGCGTTCAATGGCAAGTAATTTAAAAACTCGCCCTTCATCCCAGCTCCGGCATCTCCGGCGGCCGAAAGATCCCCCGCTCGGTGATGATCGCCGTCACCAGGTCGAGGGGCGCGGCGTCGAAGGCCGGATTGTAGACGTTGACGTCGGGCGGAGCGAGCTGTTTGTTTCCCAAACGCCTGATCTCGTCTGCGTCCCTCTCCTCGATCTCGACGTCCTTTTCTGAGTGAGCGAGGTCGAAGGTGGAGATGGGGGCGGCGACGTAAAATGGAATTCCGTGAGTCTTCGCCAGGACGGCGTGAGAATAGGTCCCGATCTTATTGAAGACGGCGTCCTTTGTGATCCGGTCGGCGCCGACGATCACCTTGTCGATCTTGCCCTGGCGCATCACCATCCCGGCCATGTTGTCGCAGATGAGGGTGACGGGAATGTTGTCTTCGGTCAATTCCCAGGCCGTCAGCCTGCTCCCCTGATGTAGCGGCCTCGTCTCGCAGGAGTAGACGCTGATATTTTTTCCTTCGGCCACCGCAGACCGAATGACGCCGAGGGCCGTCCCCCAGCCGACGCAGGCGAGCCTCCCGGCGTTGCAGTGGGTGAGGACCACGTCCCCGTCCGCGAGGAGCGACGCGCCGACGTCGCCGAGGGCCCGGTTGATGGCCAGATCCTCCTCGGCGATCTTCTCCGCCTCCGCCAGGGCCGCCGCTCGGATCTGGTCGGCGTCGGCGGTGGCTGATTCTTTGATGTTGATTTTATTCAGGGTCCTCATCACCCGGTCAACGCCCCAGGAGAGGTTGACGGCGGTGGGCCTCGCCGCCCGAATGACCTCGGCCGCCTTCTGGACTTCGTCGAGGAGGGCCGCCGGGTCGGCGGTCGCCACCGACCGGGCCGCCGCCAGGGCGACGCCGTAGGCCCCGGCTGCGCCAAGGGCCGGAGCCCCCCGGACCCGGAGCGCGAGGATCGCCTCGCATAGCTCCTCAACGGAGCCGACCTCGATATTTTCAAGCCTTTCGGGGAGGAGGGTCTGGTCGATTATCCCGATGGCCCGGCTCTCGCCGTCCCACCAGATCGTCCTCGTCCCCGCCCTCACAGGCTCACTCCCTACAGAAGACCTTCACCTCGCCGTCGATGACGACGACGAGCTCGTCGACGTTCTCGAAGATCCCGTGCTCGACGACGCCAGGAATCTCCGAGAGCTGGGCGGCGAGAAGGCCTGGGTCCTCGATGACCCCGAAGTCAGCATCGATGACGAAGTTCCCGTTGTCGGTGATCACCGGGCCATCCTTCATCTTCGCCTGCCGGATTGTGGGTGAACCGCCAAGCTCCTCGATCCAGATCCCGGCCAGCTTCGCCGCAAACGGCAGAACCTCCACAGGAACCGGATGGCTGAGGAGGTCGACGCGCTTGGAGGAGTCGGCGACGATCACAAACCACTGGGCCGAATGAGCCACCACCTTCTCTCTCGCGTGAGCCGCTCCGCCCCCCTTGATCGCCGTGAGGTCGGCGGCGATCTGGTCCGCCCCGTCGATGGCGAGATCCAGGACCGGGTCCTGGTCGAGGGTGGTGAGGGGGATCCCCGAGGATATCGCAAGCTTCTGAGCCTGGTAGGAGGTGGGAACCCCCAGAACCTCCATCCCCTCCGCCACCATCTCTCCGATCCTCTTTATCGTCCAGGCGACGGTCGACCCGGTCCCAAGCCCCAAGATCATCCCGTCCCTCACCATCTCCGCTGCGGCCTCCCCCGCAGCCCTCTTCTCCTCGACGTTCGAATCCGGCGTCCTCACCATGACGATCCTCCTCCAGTTAATTTCAGTTCCCAAAACCTAATCGACGACCTCGCTTTTGACCGTCGTGAAGACCGGCCCCCGAACGTCGATCTTCTTCTTCCTGCCGGTGATGTACCTCTCCAGGGCCGGTTCGAGCTTCAGGTTCACGTCCCCCGGTCCCCGGACGATCCGCGCCCTCGTCTCCGACCCCTCTCCTTTCAGGGCCGCATCCTCCGCCTCCCTTGCAGCCAATTCCGCGAAAGAGTCGATGAACCTCATCCCTGTGGTGACGCCGTTCTCGAAGGCCTCATCCCACTTGCTCGTATGAGGAACCCCCAGGATATTCTCCTTGAAGACGACGACCTCGTTCATGGCGGCAGGGCCGCAGAGCTTCGTGTTCTCCTCAGGCTCCACCACGCTGACGACTACTTTTCGGCCTGAGAGATCCCCCCTCCAAGCCTCAAACTCACAAGGGGAGGGGGCGTCACCGTGTTCCTCGCAGGTCTTGACGATGGCCCTTGCGACCTCGATCCCGGCCTGAGTTTCAGGCTCCCGCTCGACCCTGATCATCATCGCCATATCCCTCGCCGATAGGTCTGGGTCCTGGACGAACTGAGGGTAAGTCAAGGCCCGAAGATCTGTGGCGTCGTAAAGGATCATCGCCAGCCTCTCAACCCCGAGGCCGAGGTTCATGACCGGATAGGGGACATCGTACTTCGAGAGGGCCGTCGGGGAGTATATCCCGAAGGTCGCCACCTCGACCCAGCCGGTGTTGTACTTGGTGGACGACCCCACGAGGCCGGGATGGTAAGCATAGACCTCGATCTGGGTGTCGGGGACGTAGTACTTGCTCCTCTTGTCGTCGGGAAGAAACCTGAACTTTTCAAACCCAAACTGGCTGAGGAGGCCGTCGGCGACCATTTTGCCGTCCTCAACCGACAGGTCCTCGTCCATGATGACGCAGCTTGCCGAGTGATACGTCATCAGCCTCGCCGCATCCTCCGACTGCTCCCGCCTAAAGCAGCGGTCGATGGAGAATAGCTTTACCGGAAGGGTCGCCTTCTCGGCGAGGCTTCCAAGAGATATGAACCAGCCTGAAGTCATGTGGCTTCGGAGGGTCCTCGTCGTGGCAACGGGGGCGAGGGCCTTGAATTCGGGGAAGACCTCCTCGATGAGGGTCGATACGAGGGCGTCGGAGACGTCCAGGGCCGCCGAGATCTCGTGGACCAAGTCGTCCCCCTCCACCGTCCCCTTCTTGTAGCCGTGGAGGATCTTCCGGACGGCGTCCACGTCATCGTCCGTCAGGTCCCGGCTCAGGAGCTTCTTCATCTCGCCGACCCTTTCATCAGAGATCCCGACGTCGGGTCGAGGGAGGCCCGCAAGGTAGAAACATCGATCCAGAACCGCCAGGGCCTCGCTTCCAAACTGCTTATAGACCTCCTGATCCTCGACGATCAATGGGTTCATCGCCTCGTCGAATCCGAGGCGGAGGTAGGCTTCCCGGAGCCTTCCGATCACGTCGAAGATGGGATGAGGCCTGCCGTAGGAACAGACGCGCCTTGGGTAGCGGCGGTTCAAGGGCGGCACTTCTACGTACTCCTTTCCCTGCTGCCAAGTGGCGTCGAAATCCTCGCCGGCAGCCTCCCGAATGCGGGCTGGATCGAACTTCATGAGGTCTGGGATTGGGTCGCCCCTCTTTAAGACTTTTGGGAGCGAGAAGTCGGTTGATTTATAACTGTGCATCTCGCTTTGGAATATAGAGAGGTGGCATGGGCCTTGAAGTGGTTGAAGAAGATATTTTCAAAGGAGAACGCCGTCGAAGACCGAAATGAAGAGGCTCCCGTCACCCTGGCCCTCTCTCACGTCAAAGACTGGCTAGATGAGAGGTCCCAGGAGCCGGAGCTCGAACGGAATCTCCGATCCCTCTACGACTCGATAGAGAGGGTGGCAAAGGACCTCGAAGGGGACCTCTTGGCCCTGGAGAGAGCGGAGCCGAAAGAGGACGCTTCGCCTCGCCTCCTCAAGGCCGGATCTGCCACCCGAGAGAAGCTGGTCCGGCAGATGAGGGGCCTCTCCGATAGGGTCGCACCTCCAGCGAAGGCGGACCCGGGGTCGGCAAAGGAGTACCATTCGACGATGATGAAACATCTCCAGAACACCGTCCAGAAGTTCGGGCGGGCTCAGAGGTACACCGCAGCCATCTTCCCGAGGGAGGTGGAGATGATAAACTCCGACCTCGGGACGATCAGTCGCCATCTATCAGACCTCGGCGAGATGATCTCCGAACGGGAGGCGAGCCTCGAAGCGTTCGTGGAGGCAACGGACCTCGCATCCCAGGTTCGCGAACGGCGTGACCAGATCGAATCTCTCAAGGCCGAGATTGCTGGTGACGAGGAGCTTCTTGCAACGCTGAGGGATCAAGAGAGGGACCATCAGCAGGATATCGAGACCTGGTCCCGGAGCGACGAGGGGAGGAGGAACTTCGACGAGAGAAAGGTCATGGAGCAGAAGCTCCGGGAGCGCGACCAGATCGAGATGGGGATGGCGGACCTGGTATCCCCCCTCGCCAAGGCCGTATCCAGGATAATGAAGCAGGACGATAGCGACCGGATCGCCCTCCAGCACCGGGAGGTCTTCGAAGAGCTCTCAAGCTCTCCGGTCAGGGCCCTTGAGGGGGACGTCTCGGGAGCCCTCCTGGAGCTGAAGTCGAAGGTGGACCTCCTCGGCCTCCGGGACAAAAAGAGGGACCGGATCATCGAGCAGATCGACCACCTCCTGGAGGAGAGGCCTCTTGAGGTCCTGAAGGCCCGCCACCACCGGCTGAACGGCGAGATCGAAGATTTGGAGAGGAGCCTTTCGAGAAGCGGTCGCGAGACCGCCCGGCTGCGGGAGAGGCGCGACCAGGTCCGCCAGAAGACCCCAGCCCTGGAGGCGGCGATCGAAGAGAGGAGAAAGAGCCTCACAGCCCTGGAAGAGAGGCTCTCAAAAGATCTGGCAGATCTGAAGGAAAAACTCGGGGAGATCGCAGGAGAGAACTTGGAGATCGATCTTCTCAGGTGAGGCTTGAAAGCCATATCCTTCCGGGCATGATATCCGATCTCTATCACTTCATAAAAGCTTAGGGACTTGGAGCAGGCCTGAGAATAAATACTTATAACCAGCAGTCTCAATCAATTCGCTGAGATGCGGCCTGGTATTCTGCGCCGCTCTCAAAATAGATTGATGGTGAAAGGGAGGATCTGGCTGATGAAATTTTCGTTTTCGACGATTCTGCTCCTGGCCCTGACCATGGCTCTGACGGTCGCGCCCGTCTGCCTGGCGTTGGGCGAGGAGACCGAACCTCTGGAGCTTCAGAAGGGCGAGCTTCTCTTCATGGACGACTTCGAGACAACCAAAGTTGGCGGCTCCTGGGGGTGCGCTATAGGTGAGAATCAGAGCAACTACTACGAGGATGGCAAGTACATCATAAACGTCGTTCCGGCCGACTCTTGGTGGAGGATTTCGTCCGGAAAGTCCTTCGGCGAGAGCATCGTGGAGGTGGAGGCCACTCCCATAGGCGGACCTGACGACAACGTCTACGGGATCATGACCGGGTGGCAGGACTGGTCCAACTACTACCTCTTCATGATATCTGGGGACGGTTACTTCAGGTTCAGCAAGAGGGAGAACACCACATGGACCCAAAACGACCCCTGGACGAAATCCGACAGCATCAAACAAGGAAAGGAGACGAACTTGGTCCAGGTGAAACGCCAGGGTGAAACGTTGTCCTTCTACGCGAACGGCTTCAAGCTCGCCGACTACGTCGACGACAGCTTCCCCGAAGGAAAGGTGGGGATCATGGCTGGCACCACCGCCTGCGGTGGGAAGAACGTCACCATCAGCTTCGATAATTTCTCTGTCTGGGAGATAAAGGGATCTTGATCCAATCCTGATCTCCCGTCGTCTATTTTTTACTGTCTTTAGGTGGCTGGCTTTATCCTTTGCCTCCAGCCTCAACCCTCTCTTTCAGGGCCCTGTTCATCTCCTCAAAGCCGGTGAGGGTCTGATCGATGGTTCTGGCCATGAGGGGGACTAGAAGGCCTGAGAACTCCTCCCTCTGGATGAACTTCACACTCTCGGGCCCCAGGGGCTCGATCTCGAAGATGTGCTCTCCATCGAAGAGGCCCGGCATCCAGAGCCGCCCACGCCACCGAAGCTCTCGATTCGGGGCGACCTTCGTCACAGTTGGCCGGAAGGCCGCGGCCTTTCCGCCCGGAGGCCTTATCTGGACCCTCAGCCTCGCCCCCTCTGTTGCCATTCCCACCACAGGTCGCATGAACGGGTTCCATTCTCTGAAAGCCTCAAAGTCGGTGAGAGCTCTCCAGACCTTCTGCGGCGAGGCCAAAATCTCGATCTCGCTATTTATCTCTCGATTGAACATGGCCGTGCCATCCCAATTCTATTTTGGTTCGAAAGGGGCGGGGGGTCACGATGCGATCTGGCCCCAGATCTCGTCCGCATCGCCGAACTCCCAGTCCGGGGGCTGCCAGCCTGGCTGCGGCTGTTCGCCCTCGAACTCCTCGACGTCGACCACCGACCTCGCGTAGACGGGCCTGAGGGAGGAGCCGTCGACAGAGCTCGGGTCGACCTCGGCGAGGTTGACGAACCTCCCGCTCCAGAGGACCTCGGCATCGTAGACGATCGTCTCCGTCTCTCCCGGACCGAGGTCGATCAGGTTCCAGGTGACGACGCCGTCATCGTAGGCGGCAAAGGTGGGGGTGGAGTCGATAAGCTTCATCCCGTCCGGGAGCCGGTCGGCCACCGTCGCGACCACGGTGTCACCACCGAGGTTTTTGACCTCCAGACTGTACCTGACGTGGTTAGCAACGATCTCGTCGACCGACCCCGTCTTGACGACGGATACCCCTTCGGCAGAACAGCATGAGAGCCATCCGATCTCGACGACGGAGAAGTTTGCGGCATAGATCCAATCATCTCCATCGCCGCCGAAGGCCTCGACCCGGTTCACCAGATCGTCTCCCCGGAAGTCCGTCACGTCGAGGGTGAGCTCGATGTTTCTCACGTCGCCTGGAGAGAGGTGGGTTAGAGACCAGTTGGCACCGTCGGAGGTGAAGGTCGGCCTGAGGTTCGATCTGACGAAGCTTGATCCCGGCGGGAAGAGGTCTTTCACGATGATCGGCTCGAGGGTTCTGTCGCCGTCGTTCTCGAGGGTGATGACGTACCTTGCCAGGGTTTGATCGTCCTCGTAAACGAGGTCGCCCTCTTTTGTCACGCTGATGTGGGGCTGGCCGTACCCTGAGACCTCATAAAGCTGAAGATCTCTTTGGATGGTGTAATCACCCTGATACCCCTCATCCACATCGATCTCGTCTTCAGAGACCACCCTGTACCGCGCCGTCCCCGAGAAGTTCGCCTCCGTCTCCATCTCCTTCAGGCCCCGGACCACCGTCGTCTTATTGAGGCGGTCGATACTGCTGTACTCCTCGCCGATGTAGCTATCGCCCGCCGCTTTGGAGTAGATGCCCTCGTTCCACTTGAGGGTGAGGTTCGTCGACGAGCCGCTGCCGACGGCGAAGGGTACGGCCCGGTGATCGAGGGAGACCGACTTGGCGATGTAGTTGGTGTAGGTCTCGATCATCTCGTCGGACTGGTAGGACCCAGTCCCGGACTCGTAGGTCTTCTGCTCGTCTCCGACCTTTTTATTCACGGCGACAAAACCCGATCCAGAGACAGACCTTTCAGTGGCGATGTTTGAGCCGTAGTCGTCCACCGTTTCGCTGATCTTGAAGCTGCCGGTATAGTCCTCAGAGGCCGAAAAGGCTGGCGTCTCCTGGGGGGTCCCGTTGGGGCTGGACTTCTTGAAGACCCCCAAGCTCGCCGTCCCGTCGAACGTGGACTCGACCTCCATCTCGGTCCCGTTCCCGTCCATGTCGATGGCGGCCTCCCGGTCGAGGGAGTCGCCGTAGAGATAAGACTCCTTCATCGCCGTGCCGGTGGCCGAGTTTCTCAAAACCGTGATCTTTGTGAACCCTCCGCCGAAGGTCGCCTTCGATATCTCCACGACCTGACGGGATAGAGAGTTGTTCTCCAACACTTTGATCGACGACTCCTGCAGACCCGTCCCATCCTCGCCCCAGCTCGACCCAAACAGGATGAGGCAAACGCCGACGGCCAGCAAAATCAAGAAACTACGCACGAACCACCCACCTCCAGGCTCCACGAAAACCAGAGCTTCCGGGTCACCCGTCATATCTATATCTTACACCTTTTTAAACCCATTCGAGAGACCGGGGTTTTGGAGATCTTCTGAGGGTGAAATTTTTGGCTGAGATATCGATTCTGACAGAGGGGTATGCGCAAATCCTGAAGGGAGGAAGGCTTCGAGCGTCGCCGTCGGCGGTCTTGATAGAGGAGGCAGGAACGAGGCTCCTCGTCGACCCCGGAGTCGACAGAATGGGGCTTCTCTCTGGACTATCGAGGGTGGGCCTTTCTCCCGAGGAGGTGGACCTCATATTCGTCACCCACACCCACCTCGACCACATCCTCAACCTGAGGCTCTTTCCGGAGGCTGAGGTCTGCGATTCGAGCTACATCTACCGGGGAGACGAGGAGACCCCTTACGGGAATTTCATCCCGAAAACGAGGATCAAGGTTCTCCCGACGCCCGGCCACACCCCGGATCACGCCTCCCTCTTGGTTTTGGTCGAGAACGAGACGTGGCTTGTGGCAGGAGACCTCTTCTGGTGGTGGGACGACACGGTCCAGAGGACCGATCTTCCATCTCTATTGGCGCTGGTGGACGATTCTGCCTCAGATCCAGCGGCCCTGAGGTCGAGCAGGATGAAGGCATTGGAGAGGGCCGACGTGGTGATCCCGGGCCACGGGAAGGTCTTCCGACCTAGCCGATCCGAAATTCGATAGTCACCTTTTAGTAGTTTTTATGGGTGGGGTTGTAACCATGCAAGATGAGATCTTCTGTCCCGAATGTGGCGACTTCACAGAACACGTCACCGTCAAGCTCGGACGGGAGCACCTCGTACGATGCGAGGTCTGCGGGACGGTCCATCCCACGAAGCTTGAGAGGGCGAGGCTTTCGCCCCTTCGGGTCATCATCAGCGCCACCGAAACCTCCGAGCGCCGTACCATCGAGATCCCAGCAGAGGATACCCTCCAGGTGGGGGACGAGCTCCTGGTGGACGACGGGGTAGGAGACGTCGCGATCGTCGAGATCACCTCCATCGAGCTGGAGGGAGGGCGGCGGGAGGAGAAGGCTCGGGCCGGAGACGTCTTGACCCTCTGGACGAGGGCCGTCGACGATGTGGTGGTGAAGATTGCAGTTCACCGGAGGGGAAAGACCACATCTTACAGCATCCCCGCCAAGGGCGACGAGATCTTCGCTGTGGGCGACGTCAGGACCGCTGGCGGGAGGAGGTTTCGGGTGGAGAAGATACGGCTTCGGGACGGTCGGTCTCCCGATAGGGCCCTCGCCAAAGAGATAATCAGGGTCTGGGGGGCTGCCCTCTGACGAAAGAAGAGATGCTGAAGATGCTCCGGGGAAACATCGACGATCGGGTCGTCGAGGCGATAGGAAGGGTTCCTCGCGAGCTATTCGTCCCCGAAAGCATCCGCCACATGGCCTACGAGGATCACCCCCTTCCAATCGGCGAGGGGCAGACGATATCCGCTCCCCACATGGTGGCGATCATGTGCAATGTCCTCGACATCCATGAGGGGATGAGGGTTCTGGACGTGGGGACCGGCTCCGGCTACCACGCCGCGGTGATGGCTGACCTTGTGGGGCCTGAAG
>Ga0116164_10001718_pt1 | contig 16242 bp, 11 predicted proteins | sample AD_UKC109_MetaG_FD_89888 | JGI IMG/M metagenome (GOLD analysis project Ga0116164, IMG submission 89888) | Active sludge microbial communities of municipal wastewater-treating anaerobic digesters from Hong Kong - AD_UKC109_MetaG | ecosystem: Engineered > Bioreactor > Anaerobic > Digestate... | reverse complement strand
GGGAGAAATAGACCGAAAAGGCATTCTTCCGTGCGTAGACATTGTAGATGCTTAGCGTCCAGCTCGTACGTACGCGGCGGTCCTTGCGGTAACCCTGACCGATGGTATACGAAACATCCAGCCTGTGGTAGTCCGGGATGCGGTACTGGTTCCGTTCTGAATAAACCTGCACGACCTGCCCGTCCGGCAATTTGTAAATTCCGATCGGGGCATTATTTGGCCGGCCGGTGCCGTAATTAAAATTGAAGGTAAAGGTGTTGCGTTGATTGGGCTGATAGTTCAGAACAAGCGTCGCATCATGGGGTTTGTCGAAATTACTGGGGTACCAGTTGCCTTTATTGATGCCATCGATTTGGCGTAGCGACTTGGAATAGGTGTAGCTCAACCAACCGTTCCATTCGCCCCGATTCTTTTTGATGCTTACTTCGGCGCCGTAGGCACGGCCTACGCCATTCAGAATCTCCGTTTCAAGATGGGCATTGGTATTTAATTCTGCGAAATCTTTGTAATCAAAGAGTTGATCCACAAAGCGGCCATATACCTCGAGGGATGTTTCCCAGGCATTGTTCTTGAAGTTGTGAAAATAGCCCAGCGATACATTATGTGACCGGACCGGCTTGATGTAGGAGGTACTCAACTGCCATTGGCTGTTGGGAGTGGGAGAGTCGGAATTGAAGATCTGGTTGATGAATTGCCCGGTCCTGCTGTAGCCGGCTTTAACCGAACTGGCATCGCTAACTTTCAGGCGGAAAGACAAGCGAGGCTCCAGACTGGAGTAATTCACAATGCTACCTCCGCTGTAATAGGTTGAGTCAATTCGATTGAGCAGGCTGGGATGTTCGGGATCGGAATATTCAAAAACTGTTTTAGGCCCCAGGAAGTTGTAATAAGCAAAACGCAGTCCGCCGGAAATCAGGATGTTAGGGGTTGCGGACCACTCTCCATTGACAAACACTGCGGATTCCAGGCCTTTTTCTGCCTCCAGTTTTTTTGAAACGATCTCGGATTCGTCACCGTAGGGAGCCCGGGTGCTGGGATCCACTTTGTATAAGACACTCTCCAAACCGGCATCGATCTGCAGTTGCCGGCTGGCAACATAAGAAACCTGGGCTTTGCCTTTCTGATAGGCGATTCGGTTCGTCAATTCTGCGCCGTCCAAGCCTCCCAGGTCAAATTGCGAACTATAGTAGTCGCTGTTCACGTAAGCCAGCTTGGTGAATACTTTGTCACTGAGTATGGATTTAAAGATGACCTGGCCCATCTTGGTTCCATAATCAAACCCAAATTCGTTATTATAGAAAAACTCATCCTGGGTGCCGTAAGCCGAAGCGATAAGGGTATTACGGGCTCCTATTTTAGCCGTTAGCCGTACATTTCCATCGTAAAAGAAGGTAGTGGTATTATGGATATTAGGTTGCTTGATGGCTTTTAGCAACCAGTTAACATAAGAGGAACGAATTCCGGCAAGGATGGAAATCTTGTCCTTCACGATGGGCGTTTCGAGACTTAACCGGGAGGAAATGGGACCGATGCTCGCTTTCCCTTTAAATTGTTCCATGCTGCCATCGCGCATCGTCACATCTAACACCGAGGCTATCCGGCCTCCGTAAATGGCGGGCATGTTGCCTTTGTAAAGTTCTACGCTGCTGATCAGGTTACTATTGAATGTCGAGAAAAATCCCAACGCATGCGATGAGTTGAAGAGGAAGCCTTCATCCTGGACGATGAGGTTTTGATCAACATCGCCTCCGCGTACGTTGAAACCCAGGGTGCCTTCTCCCACGGATGTTACACCCGGGAACAGCAATAGGTTTTTGATGACGTCGGCTTCTCCCATGATCGTCGGTACACGTTCGATATTTTTGACATCGAGGCGGGCAATGCCTACCTGTACTTCGGCCACACTGGCGTCTGCTGCCTGAGCCCGCACGGTAACTTCATCGAGCTGGATGGCTGATTTGGCCAGGTCGATGGATAATTCTCCGGAGTTATATACCGCTAACGAAGCTTTGTATTCGTCGTAGCCGATGTACTGAACGACCAGAATATGATTACCCACCGGAACCTCCAGGTCAAAAGATCCGTCCACCTCCGTTGCCGTACCGGTACCAAGGTCCTCCAGCTTCACGGTCGCCCCAATGATGGGTTCATTGGTTTCGGCGTCATTGATGACACCGTGGAAACTGGCTTTGCCCGAAGGATTTATTGAGCTTGCCTCGCCCAGTTGCAACTGATTCTCTTTGGATGTTTCATCCTGAGCACTCCGCTGCAGGTCCTGCAAAGCCTGGTAATAATTGATGGAATAATTCTCGTTGATGACCGTCTTAGGCATAATGACATAGGTGTCGCCCCGGTATTCCAGAAAACCCAGCAAGGTATTTCCCAAAAGGTTAGTAAGTGCTTCCTCAACAGTAACACCATTCAACTGTGGACTGTAGGTTTGATCGGGTAGATCAGCAAGCTTATAATAAAAGTGTACCGGAGTCTGTGCCTCTATCTTATGAAAGATATCCGGCAGGGATTCATTGGTCACTTGCAGGTCAATACGATGGGGTGTGTTCTGAGCTGACAATCCTGTTCCTAAGCATACGAATACCATTAAGGATGCCCAAAGTGTGGTCCATTTCATAGGTTCAAATAGGTGAAATCAAAAGAAAACTTGACTTTCAAGCTTATCAAAGATAAAAAAATTGACTTCATTGCCATGTAATTCTTCCCGAGTGGACTTGACGCTCTTTCCATTCCATCCAGGTGCACAATCGGCAAGCCTGTTTCCGACGATCCGGGATCCAATAAGCTAAAACGATAGTCATAGCCAATTTGTCAATGAAAGCGTTTATTTCCTCATTCATTTAGGGTGTTTGATCATCACATTGTGGTTACCGCCATGCTTTCGTGTACTTTTAATTGGAAGTTCCACCCGGAGCTATTCTTGTCGGGGAATCCGGAATGGAAATAACGGGCCGGGCGTAAATTAAGCAGGTTGGTTAGGATGAATTCCGGGCTTCCTGTTATTTTGAATGAAGGTTCGGGGTATTATGTAACCAGTAAATCGAAATTTTGTGTTGAAGCGACTCACAAACGGTTCAAGTAATCTGATTTATTCATGGCGTAATTTCAGGAAGAAAGGAGTGCTTCACAGCTTGAATCTTGCGGGTGTCGTTTTGGCATTCAGCGCCCTCTTATTGCTTTTCAGCTATTTGTATCAGACCTATACGTTCGAACATTTTCATTTGAACCGGGATCGGATTTATCGACCCACCTATCGCACCAAGTCACCGGCATTGACCACCCAGTGGGCACGTATTCCGGTTAATTACATCAATTCCTTACCGGAGGCTATTCCAGAAATTGACAAATTGATCCGGTTCCAGAATCAGGAGCAGAAATATATACGGGTCGATGACAAACGATTTAAACCGCTTCATGCTTATGTGACTGACGCAGATGTATTTCAGGTGTTTACCTTTCCTTTGGTGACTGGTGATCCGGCTACCGCTCTGACGCGCCCCAATTCTGTAGTACTTACCACGTCCGAAGCTTTGCGTTATTTTGGAACAACAGAAGTCCTGGGGAAACAGATGATGGTTTCAGGTGACTGGAGCCCGGAAGAAACCCCCTATACGGTCACGGGAGTTATGGAGGATATCCCGGCCAATACCCATCTGCCGGTCACGGAATTTTTTTCTTTTGAAAACCCGGAGCAACGTTCGGGATGGGCATACGTCTACATCTTACTGGCCGAGCATGCGTCGATAAGGCAGGTAGAAGAGAAGATGGCGGAATTTGTTGCCAAGCATGCTGATCCCGATGATACCTATCAGGAAGAATTTGAATTTCAGGCCTTGAGTGCTATTCATCTGCACTCCCATCTGGCACGGGAAATTGTGCCCAACGGATCCAGCATCTATCTGAATATTTTTTGGTCGGTCGGTCTTTTTATCTGGCTTATCCTGATGGTCAATTTCTCGAACTTTAATATGGCTATGACGATGGCCAGAATAAAAGAAATTGCTGTCAGAAAAGTGTTGGGAGCCAGCCGATCGCAACTGGCCTGGGAGCGGGTTGCCGGTATTCTAATCCAAACGACTATATGCGCTTTAATCGCTCTGGGGATAGCTTTCTTACTCCATCCGGAATTAAACCGGTTGACCGGATTTTTTCAGTTGGCTCCAGGAGGTATCCTGACAAGCTTTCTGCTGGTACTGATACTGGTGACCACATTGTTAACTTCCTTTTTGCCCGTTCTACTCTCCCGAACAGTACCGGTTATTCAGGGTATCCGTCATGGCATGAAAGCTCGTCAGCCAGGTAAACTGGATCTTCGTAAAGCGCTTATTACCATCCAATTCAGTGCCGCAACCATTCTCGTTGCCACCACGCTGATCGCGTACCGCCAGTACCGCTACATCCAGCATACGCAACTGGGATTACAACCGGATCAGGTCCTTGCCATTCCCAATGTGCCGGATGCCGTTGTGGGCAAATATCCGGTATACCGGGATCGGTTACTTGCAATACCGGGGGTGCTCGGAGTGAGTGCTTGCATGCAGGTGCCCTCGGAAGAGATCAGAGATAGCGGGCCGGTTTTGTTAAAAGGCAATAACCAGGATCCCGGGCAAGCGCCTCATATGGATATCCAGATCGTCGATGGTTCATTTTTTCAAATGATGGGTATGCATTTTCTGGCTGGTGACGATCACTTAATGCAGGGGAAGCTCGACCCCTACCCGGAGTTCAGCGAAGATCTGACACCTGCCAGCTATCTGGGGGAAAAGAAGCGCTACTATGTAATCAATGAGACCGCCATGCATCAGCTGGGCCTGAATGATGCATCCTCGGCGCTGGGTCGTGAAATCAATTTTTCGATTGGCGGATTTGATTTATCCTATGGCCCCATCACCGGTGTGATCGAGGATTACCACCAGGAAACATTACGGAATAAGATCGACCCGCTGGTCCTGGTAGTAGAGCCCATCTGGCTAAAAACCTTCCTGGTAAAAATACGTCCTGATCATCTGGATCAAACCATCGGTGCCGTCGAAGCCACCTGGAATGACCTATTCCCTTACGCGCTAGAATATCATTTTCTGGATGAAATGTTTGACCGTTTGTACCGGGAGGATCGATTGCAGATTACATTATTAGCAGTGCTTGCCCTGTTAACATTGGTCATAAGTTTTTTGGGCTCGATCAGTCTGTTGATCTATTCCCTGCAACGCCGGGAAAAGGAATTGGCTATTCGCCGGGTGATAGGTGCCCGACAAACCCAGTTGTATGGAATGATCAGCCGTGAATACCTGGTCTTGCTTGGATTGGCACTTTTTGCAGGCATACCGGTGAGCTGGTACGTGGCCCGGCAATGGTTGAATCACTTTGCCTACCGGACGGGCATTAATCCCGGTGTATACCTGATTACGCTGGGCATAACGATGGGTATATTGCTCGTGCTCGTGTGGGTAGTGAGTTACCGGACAACACGTCGCAATCCTGTCGCTTTTTTACGGGAGGATGGTTAATGATTAATGGTTGCTTACTGCACCTGCCAATTGCATTGTCTTTACAACATCGTGTGCCCACTGCTCCAAATCAATACCCAGTTTATTGCGATTGGTTTTTATCACGGTGGTTGCCAGGTCTTCAGGAATTTTTTTGAAGCCCAGGTAAGCGCCAAGAATAGCCCCGGTGACAGCGCCGACAGTGTCGTTATCCCGACCATAATTGATCACAAACTGCAAGGATTGACGAAAGTCAAAATCGCAGACTAGCAAAGCAGTCAGGTTGATCAGGTGAATTTCGCCGGCGTGGAAAGGAAAGTCCTGATGGAGGTTGTCCAGGAGGGAGAAAGCCCTGGTCCAACGGGTTTCTTCCGGTAATTCTTTCACCTCACCGGCTATCTGCAGCGCTTCCCGGTAAATACGGTAGCTGCTGCGGCCGACCAGGCGACTGGCAAAATATTGATGGGGGTCAATATCCCGCAAGGTCTGTAAGATTTTACCCGGGGTGGACTGAGGGCTCATAGCCTCTGATACCATGGCAGCGGTTAGACCGGTGATATCACGCGCATAACCCAGATCGAAGAGCGCAAGTTTATAGGCAGCCCGGTAAGCCTGTTCTGGTGCTCCCGGATACAAAATTCCGATCATAGGCGCGTAAAGCATTCCGGCGCAGACCATTTCTCCGCCGTAGAAACGGTGCAGATGCTCTTCATAGGATGGCCAGTCGTGGTCTGCATAGGGTTTGGCCACCAGAGCCCATTCCTGCAGCCAGCTGATGCGGCGCATTTGCGCTTCAATGGGGGCAGGATCGAAACTCTTTGTATTCCGGAGCCTGGTTAACTCATCATCGTATTGATCGACCAGGTATTGCGCAAAATGAACCGGTTCAGGCCCTTGTTTGGAATAGAACTCACCGGGTTTTTGCAGGAAATAATTGGCCGTCAAAACTTTCCAGCGCGTATCATCAGTGGTACCACCGGCAGGCAGATTAAAAACCCAGGTTCCTTCCGGAGATGGTTCGCGGACCATATCATCCAGGGAATCTACAAATCCATATTCGGTGCGGATCTGATCCCTGGACCACATTTCGGTGGGAGCGCCCATGGCATCGCCGATTGCCGTACCCACCATAGCCCCCAGAACCTTATCGTATAACGCATCCTCGGGCATGGAAACATATGGAAGTTCTACCACAGAAAGGCTATCAGGGATAGGCTTAAACAACGGATCTTTCGGTGCAGGAGGGCGGCATCCAATCAGAACTGCCAGGGATAGGACAAGCAACCGGACAAAGGCTTTCATGGATTTAATTTTATCGTTCCTTCCAGAATGGTCCGGATAGCCTGGCGGATCAGTGATGCTTTTTCATCAAGGTTCCAGCGCAGCGGTAATTGTGCAACGCCAAGCAATCTGCGAAGGATCTCAGTGCCACAGAATCCGGCGATCATTTGTTCATCCAGTTTTTGTTGCTGGTGGCAGGTCTCCAAAATTGCTTCGCAGTGCCGCGACGGTTGGCCGGATAACTGCAAATGTGCAATCAATACACCCAGATCAAATTCGGCGAGGCCGTTAAAACTAAATTCCGGGTCGATAATGCGGATGCCGCGGTCTGATTTCAACCAGCTGCCTGGGAAAAAGTCACCATGAATCAGTACATCGCCCTCCTGGAGGTAGACTTCCCCGAGCGACTGAATTTTCTGCTGTAATTCCTGATGGCCTTTAACGGGACTGGCCAGATTCTGAAGACCTGGCTGAATGGCGTCTAGATCAAATTCATTATCCGGATCGTACGGAAAGCGGAAGATGTGTTCATGATTCAATAACCGCATACCTCGATTCCAGGGATAGGATGGTTCCTGGATCCGGTGCAGGGACTGCAGGTAATGGATAAGAGCTTTGAGTTCAGAACTGCTCAGGCTCCCGGATTGGTAAAGAAAAGTATAATCGCTGGCAGGACCCAGATCCGACAGGATTAGAATATTATTGGCATTGTCTTCAAATAATAAATCGGGTGAATAATCTGCCAGTGCAGGGAATTTCTGAGCAAGTCTGAAATAACGTCCTTCCACAGCATTCCGTTCTACGGGAGCGGCGATCTGGGGGTATTTTTCTACCCAGGGGCGGGCTTGTTTGATGATAAAAGAACGAATATTGGTATAAATGCGAAGGACATAATTCATATTGCCTTCACCGGGTTTCTCGGCTTTCAGAACGATTTCCTGCGGATCCAGGAAAAAGTGTTCCCGCAGATAATTATCCAGACTTTCCAAATCCCTGGTTAGGTAATATTTCCCGGGTAGCGCTTCTGCATAGCGTGCTTCGAGTTCGTTCATGCTCTGATTAAAAGTTTCTCCTTGTAAAAATACAGAAAAAGTCAACGGGAAACGCTCTCAGGGAGCGTCCGGACACGGACAGTGCGATAATCTGGATATGGTCTCAATTGGCCTGCAGGGAATGATTCTGGTCATCCAGCCCATGAGCCACTATCAGGAGGGTCATCGGTTGGACGTAAATGTTCAGAAATTAATCCGGATGTCAATGAATGTCCTGAAATTTTGACTATTTAAGCATCAAATTGAAAAATCAGTTATGCGGAACCAGGTTCAGCTGATCACCTATGTCGATCGCCTCACCGGAGGGAATCTCCAGGACCTCATCTCCTTGTTGGAAGGTCCCCTGCGGGGATTGTTTGGAGGCTGTCATTTATTGCCCTTTTACGATCCCATAGATGGTGCTGATGCCGGCTTTGATCCGGTCGATCATACCCGGGTCGATGCACGCCTGGGTGATTGGGAAGACGTCTACCGGATGAGTAGAAATACAAAAGTTATGGCCGATCTGATTGTTAATCATGTATCTGCCCAATCACCGGCTTTCCGGGATTATCTCCGGGCAGGTGCCCAATCCAGGTTTGCCGGGATGTTCCTCACCATGGATCGGGTATTTCCTGCCGGGGCGACCGAGCGGGATTTGTTGGCGATCTACCGGCCCCGGCCTGGTTTACCATTCACTACCATTAGCCGCAAGGATGGGCAAAAGGAGTTGTTCTGGACTACCTTCACCGCCAATCAAATGGACATTGATGTGTCCCACCCCAGTGGTAAGGCCTACCTGGATGCTATTTTGGACCAATTCCGGCAAGGGGGAGTCTCGATGATCCGCCTGGATGCCGTGGGCTACGCGATTAAAAAGCCGGGCACTTCCTGCTTTATGATCCCGGAAACATTTGACTTCATTGCCGCACTGACCCGGCAAGCCAATGCCATGGGAATGGAAGTTTTAGTCGAGATCCATTCTTATTACCGGAAGCAGATAGAAATCGCCGCTAAAGTGGACTACGTGTACGATTTTGCCCTACCTCCCTTGGTTTTACATGCCTTGTTCAATCATACCGGCCGGTACCTGAAGGCATGGATGGATGTCCGGCCAAATAATGCCATTACTGTTCTGGATACGCATGATGGCATTGGTGTGATTGATATTGGTCCGGACGGGTCGGATAAAAACCAGGCTGGGTTGGTGCCCGACGAGGATATCGACCGACTGGTCGAGCAAATCCATGTCAACAGCGGTGGTGGAAGCCGCCTGGCTACCGGTGCCGCCGCATCCAATCTGGACCTGTACCAGGTGAATTGCACGTACTACGATGCGCTTGGGCAAGAGGATTCCGATTACCTGCTGGCGAGAGCCATACAGTTTTTTACGCCCGGAATTCCCCAGGTGTATTACACCGGGTTTCTGGCAGAACCAAACGATCTGGAACTGTTGAGCCAAACCGGAGTGGGCAGGGACATTAACCGTCATTATTTTGCACAGGGTGAAGCGGAGCAGGCGCTCTCAGTTCCGGTGGTACAACGACTGATGGACTTGATCCGGATCCGAAATCTATGCCCGGCTTTTGAAGGGACATTCAGCATGAAGCAGATCCGGGACGAGCAATGGGAAATGCATTGGGCCCATCCCGATGCCGATGCAACCCTGAAAATCGATTTCCGGATGTTAACCTGGTCGATCGAAGTGGACGGACATTTGACTTTTATGGGTAAGGAATCCTGAAAAAACCAAATTGGTATTGATGGATTTATTGCCTGTTTGATGCAATAGGTGGCCTACATTCGATGATAAGTGGTCAATCAGAGGGTATTTCCTAAATCAACAAAGTGATACGGTCTATTTAGAGGTTGATTTCTGACCGATTATTTATTACATTACTTATTGATATTCATCGGATTAATTCATTTTCCTAATGTATTGCTCATGAAAATGGCGTTGTTTTCCTTGCTGCTCTTAACGGGATTTGCGTGTTCTAACCGTGATGTTGTTTCCACAGGGAATAATGAAATTTGGTTGGATGACCAATCTTACTTGCTCAATAATGAAGTCCAATTGAGCGCCTACATAGCAGCTATGCTGGACAAACCCGAAATTGTCCTGGATCATGCTGGAACGGAGACGGTAGCGGATGAGGAAGGCCGTACTTACCAAGCAGTGGTCGGAACCTTTATGGAAAATAGCAAACTCCAATCCGTAATCATCCCGATCGATCATAAAGATCAAGGCCGATGGACGGGAGAATGCGCCATGTTTTGCGACTGTGCAGGTGATTGTACCTCTTGCGTCATCCGGGTTATTGAAAAGTGCCGGGAACTTTCCGGAGTATGCACATCAGGAAATGGTGGCGTCAGTATAGGGGTGGTTGTCAAGGACGGCAAGCCTTAATGGACGGCTGAAATTTCCTCAATACAACGCTTCAGGCTTTCTTCCCAGGCAGGTATCGATTGTTGAAAAGTCATCTGAAATTTTGTCTTATCCAACACCGAATAAGGAGGTCGCCTAGCTGGCGTGGGATATTCGGAGGTGGGGATTGGATGTACAACAACACCAAGGTGCGCTTCCCGGAAGATAGCTTTGGCAAATTCATACCAGCTGCACGCGCCCTCATTACTGTAATTGTAGATGCCTGACAATTTTGACAGGTCTCCCGGATTCCCTTCCAGGATCCACAGCACAGCCTGTGCGAGGTCTCTGGCCCAGGTAGGGTTTCCCACCTGGTCGTTCACGATGCGCAGTTCTTGCCGTTCCTTACCTAGCCGGAGCATGGTTTTGACAAAGTTGTGCCCAAAGGAAGAATAGACCCAGGAGGTCCGGAAGATCATACTCTCCGGCAATACCTTCCTGATTGCCTGCTCACCGGCCAGTTTACTCCGGGCATAGACACTTTGCGGATGCAGTGGATCATCTTCGCGTAAGGGACGGCTCAAGTTATTGTGGTAGACGTAATCGGTTGAAAAATGGATCAGGAAAATGTTCCGTTGCGCACAGATCTCCGCTAATTGCCCGGGAGCTTCTGCATTGATGTGGAAGGCAAGCTCCGGTTCGGACTCCGCGCGGTCTACTGCCGTATAAGCCGCAGCATTGATAATGACCTGCGGTGCCAGATCGGTGATCGTCTGCTCCAGCACTGCAGTATTGCTGAGGTCAAGCTCGGCACGTGTAAAAAAGTGTGGTTCCCAATCCCACTCCTTATGTTGATGGAGATAGCGGAACTCACGGCCTAATTGGCCACCTGCGCCCAGGATCATGATGCACCGTCTAGGCATGACGGTGTTTTCCAAAAGGCGGCAGGATCTGGTCCTTTTCCGATAAGGTGATCTTCTCCACCGGAACCAGCCAGTTGATGTTTAATTCCGGATCCGCATAATGAATTCCCCCTTCGGCTTGTTTGGCATAGAATGCATCGCATTTATAGCTGAATATGGCGGTTGGGCTCAGTACTACATAGCCATGAGCAAACCCCTTGGGGACCAGCAATTGACGTTTGTTTTCAGCGCTCAGGCGCACGGCGACGTGCTTTCCGTAGGTGGCAGAGCCGGGCCGGATATCTACGGCCACGTCCAGAACTTCTCCCTCGATCACCCGCACCAACTTGGTTTGGGCCGCTTCCCCGATCTGGTAGTGCAGTCCACGCAGGACACCGTATTCAGAGCGGGCTTCATTGTCCTGGCAAAAGTCGAATTGCAGCCCCTGATGTTCGAGTGTCAGCCGGTTGTAGCTCTCAAAAAAATAGCCGCGGTGATCTGCGAACACCCGTGGCTCCAGAATCAATACACCGGGGATATCGGTTTCGATGACTTGCATAGCCTATTTTTCACGGAAATAGATAGCAACCGGGACGCCGGTAAAGTTGTACCGTTTACGCAGTTGGTTTTCCAGGTAATTCTTGTAAGAGCCTTTTACAGCGGAGGGGTAATTGCAGAAAAAGGCAAAGGCCGGATAGGCGAGAGGCAATTGATTACCGTATTTGATCTTAACGAATTTTCCCCGGTGGGATGGCGGCGGATGCGCTGTGGTAACCTCTTCCAGCCAGGTGTTCAGCTCCGGTGTGCGGATCTTCTGATTGCGTCGCTCGTACACATCCATGGCCACTTCGATGGCTTTGAAAATGCGGGTCTTTTCGGTAGCCGATATAAAGACCACCGGCACGTCATTGAAGGGCGCCAGCTTTTGCTTGATGCGGTCCTCCACCTCTTTGGCGGTATTGGTTTCTTTCTCGACGAGATCCCATTTATTGACCAGGATGACCACCCCTTTCCGTCTTCTTACGGCGAGCTGAAAGATCTGCATATCCTGGGCTTCGATCCCGGTCTCCGCATCGATCATTAACAGGCATACATCCGCTTCTTCTACAGCGCGGATGGCGCGGATTACCGAATAAAACTCCAGGTCCTCGTGCACCTTGCCCTTCTTGCGTAGACCGGCCGTATCGATCAGCAGGAATTCTTTGCCGAATTGGTTGTAATGCGAGTGGATGGAGTCACGGGTGGTACCAGCAATTTCGGTAACAATATTGCGCTCGAAGCCAAGCAAAGCATTCGTCAGCGAAGATTTACCCACATTGGGTTGACCAATGATGGCAAAGCGGGGAAGCGTTTCTTCTTCTTCGGTTTCTTCCTGAAATTCAATACGCTCGGCGATGGCATCCAGTATCTCACCGGTCCCTGAGCCGGAGATGGCGGATAAGAAGAAGGTATTCTCGAATCCCAGGCTGTAAAATTCGTTGGCGGCCAGGAGGCGGTTGGGATTGTCGGCCTTGTTTACGATCACGAAAACATCCTTTTCTGTCTTGCGGAGCATACGGGCAACTTCCTCATCCAGGTCGGTGATGCCGGTGGTCACATCAACCATAAACAGGATGATGTTGGCCTCATCGATGGCGATCTTGACCTGGTTGCGGATGGCTTTTTCAAAGACATCATCCGACCCATGAACAAAGCCACCGGTGTCGATCACTGTAAAGGTCTTGCCATTCCATTCACAGGAACCGTATTTGCGATCCCGGGTGACGCCGCTGATGTCGTCGATGATGGCCTCCTGTTCTCCGATCAGGCGGTTGTATAAAGTTGATTTTCCTACGTTTGGTCTGCCTACTATGGCGACGATTTGAGCCATTTGGGTTCAAGTCTGGTCCGGCGCAAAGATATTCAATAAAAGTTAAGCGATGGAGTGGATACGGGATTCCCGGAGCGAACAAGGGTTTGTTTTCACGGTAGCAACGCAACCAAAGAAGACTTGTACTAGTCCGATTGTATGGTGGAGGCCCGGGTAATGAGCAAACAGCATAGAAGGAGATGCAGGAAGCATTTAGAATCCACTTTGCGTGGAATATTAATTTACAGTAAGAATATCTGCCTATCTTAACAATGTTATCGTGCCATATCCAGCATGTACATTTTGATTTAATATATAACTAACTTTATATACATATACTCCACTTGGTACCTCTTCTCCATTTGCATAATTTCCAGTCCACCCTAACTTCGGATCAAATGAGTTAAATATTAACCCTCCCCATCGATTAAATATTTGCATAGAAAAGTCCGATAATTGATTTTCAACATATATCTTGAAAATATCATTTGTCCCATCTGAATTGGGTGAAAACACATTGGGTATAAATATATTGTTTGATAGATCACAATTACTCGATTCTAGAATCCGAAGATCATCTTGTGAAATACATCCTTCCTTCCATCCGATAACAGTATAATTTCCGGGCGATTTAAATATCCTTGAATAATCTCGGTTATCATCATTCCACAATACACTATCCCATTGCATCTGGATCTTTACCTCTACGGAATCACCATCACAAATTGATAAGTCTGGGCCAAGATTGAGTAATTGGGCATCAATAATACTTACTGTAAAAGTATCACTGACTATGCAATCTGAAATACTTCGTTGAACCCAGTACTTACCAAAATTTGATATTTCTCTTATCCCTGAGGTTTCTCCATCTTGCCATAGATACTCGGATTCTGGAAATCTGATATCATATTGGATCTCTATACTCGAGCAAATTGATGTATCAGGAATTTTAATAGGCGGGTTTTCTATATTTGGGGCTTTGATAACAGGTGTTGGAAGATCAAATCCGTATCTGCCACAATTAGATAAATCAATTTTTAGATCCTCATAACCGCAAGCCACTCCAAGTTGATTTGGGTTGGGTATAACTTTAAATGCACCCAAATCAATATAAATAAGGCTATCTGGTCCAATTTGAAAGTCATGAATTGCCTGGAGAAAATAAGTTCCGATTAACACTCCCGAGCTTTGAATAACACTCTCAATATTACTTGAAAGATCATATTGATAAATCCCCCATTCTGTATCTAATCCAATTGCACAATACAAAAGCTTGCTATTAGGTGAAAAACAACCAGATCCTGTAATTTCTCCTTGCCCCAATTCTATAGCATTGGAAATCTTACCGGTGTTTTTGTTAAATTCAAATATTTCAAGCTTACTATTGGTGAATATCAGTCGTTTTCCATCAGGGGATGCCTTTAATCGATTAGGGCCCCTACCCAGATGGACTTGCCCAACTTCAGAAACTATTGGGTTCAAAGCAACTCCCATATCCGATACCTCAAAAGCATTAAATCTATTTGAGTTTATTTCATGGGTTATGACCCAAACTGAATGGCAAGGACCAGGTACTGCAACAATATTAATACTTTGATTTGTAGCTAACAATTCACCCCTGTTAACAACGTCTCCATATCCTCCATTAGCTGTCATGTCTATAATAGAATAATACATATCTCCTCTAAATGCCGGCATTTCAATTTCAACAGTAAACACAAAATATTTATTAGGATCATCAATAAAAGGAACAACTACAACTCCCTGAGGCCAAAACAGAGACCCTTCTAAGTTCTTGCCATTGGGCATTATTTGATTATTCCGATCCCAAACATTTGAACCATCCGTGTAAAACAACAGTTCACCGGCGCCATTACAGACTGTTGAATTAGGTGAAATAAATAAACCTTCCTCAGGAATTTGGTTACCTTCAACCTTCTGAGGTGGTTCAACATTAAAATCTAGCCCACACCCTCCTGGCAATAACCAAATGTTGTTTTCTTTTTGAGCAAATAAACATGAAGAAATAAGGGAAGCTATAAATATTTCGAACAGTAAAAATTTATAGGTACTAAATAAATTAGAAGATTTCAAAAAGGTGAATCTGTTTATTTGATTCATGCAGGTTAGATTAATTAACCCTATCCAGCGATTTCATGATTTCTTTCGTCCCATCCTATTTTCCAAGTGACCATCAATTCAATCAAGTCCATGAAGGTAATTGAATTGATGTGGTGTGGATCGAAGTGATTTTCTTTTGCATATTCTGTAAGATCATATAGAAATTCGTTGTATACTAACCAAATATTACTTGAAAAATCCAATGATTTTCTCTCATTCAATTTTAACCAATCCCGTACGTTTTGTATAGCTCGTTCAGGGTCATTATTATGTGATCGAATGTCATTGCCTGAAATATCTGAAATGAATCCCTGATATCTATGTCTTTCCTTTTCAAGAATCAAAAATATTTTTGTTCTTAATTTTGGGGGACCTAACATTTTGGCTCCAAAGTCAATGCCACATTCTAGCGGCATGTTGAATCTTGGTAACCCTTCGCTATTAAGTTCAACTCTCGAAATGTCGTGAATGGAATATTTTGAAGTTCTGATAAGGTCTTTAAGCTTACTGAGTCGATTTGCTCCAGAATCAGTGGTCTCCGAGATCTGGGGTGTGAAATCTAAATAGACTAAACAGAACAATATTGATCTGAGGATTGGGAAGTATTCATTGTCGAATGGACAGTTGATAAATACGTTTCTTTCAAATGTCATTTGTTGTCATTTGGGCCATTGTTCTATGGACCCATCTTTTGCGTGGATAACGATGGCGGAGTGATCATGGAATGCAATAGCACCTGATAATGCTTCACTTTTTGTCTTATAGATTCTTGTTGCTCTTATTGCACCTTCGCGCTTAACCGACCATCCTTTATTGGTAGGTACTATGTGAAGTCTATCAGATGAAGATCTGGCGGCAATTCTTAGACTGCCCTTATTTTTGGTGACACTTTCCTTTGTCATAGTATCAAATTTAACGAATATTTCTTAATGTTTGTTCCATCTATTTAGGGTTGAGAATTCTTATGGTTAGCCAATCGTCCTCGATAATAGCTAACTTCGAAAGAGATAAGAATAAAAAAAGCCAGTAGAAAAAACTTTCCTACTGGCCTTGGCATCACGGGGGGTAAGGTGATACCTGGTTATCTTTTTATAAACTTGGCCTGGGCTGCATATTGTTTGCCCCGGACATTGATGACATAAAATCCGGATCCCATTTGGGCTGGGAGATCCAACCGCAATACGGTGTCATGTTG
>Ga0116164_10001716_pt1 | contig 16257 bp, 16 predicted proteins | sample AD_UKC109_MetaG_FD_89888 | JGI IMG/M metagenome (GOLD analysis project Ga0116164, IMG submission 89888) | Active sludge microbial communities of municipal wastewater-treating anaerobic digesters from Hong Kong - AD_UKC109_MetaG | ecosystem: Engineered > Bioreactor > Anaerobic > Digestate... | reverse complement strand
TTGGATATAAGTGGGGAAGGAACTTTATATGGGGAATAAACCTGAATGGCAGGACTTTGTGCAATATTATAATGAAATACAACAATATCCTCTTCTCACTCGTCAAGAGGAATATGACCTGGCAAAACGATACCAAGGTGGCGATGAAACTGCCGGATCAAAGATCATCCAGTCTAATCTCAGATTCGTTGTGAAGGTGAGTAAGAAGTACTTCTATTCCGGTCATGATCATCTCGAGTTGATACAGGAAGGCAATGTTGGGCTGATCAAGGCCTTGAACAAGTATGATCCTGACCGTGGTGTCCCCTTTGTTTACTATGCAGTCTGGTGGATAGAGGCATACATAAAGACTTTTGTGGAGAAGACCGGAAAAACCAGTACAGGTTCTCTTCGTCACGCCAGAAATTTATTTTCGCTGGATGAGAACCTCGCCTCCGACAGCACCTGCAATGTCCCATGGATCGACTTTCTTGCCGAGATGATCGATCCGGAGAGTTTGTACTGCAGCAAGGAGAGCATATACAAGACTTCTGTCATGATCCAATCATGTCTTTCGCAACTTTCGAAAAGGGAAGTCACCGTCCTCAAACATCGTTACTTCATTGATCCGCCAGTGGGACTCAAGGAGATCGGTATCAAGCTCGGAGTGAGCAAGGAACGCGTCAGACAGATCCAGCTCCAGTCCATGAAACGACTGAAAAAAATATTGAAAACTGAAATTGGTTTCAGATTTCAATCCGTTGTGTTCGAAGATTATCCTTCTCAAGGGTCCTGCCAGGCTATGCTTATGGGCAGGCCATTGGGCTGGAATTAATTATGTACATTGAGATAATCAATGAAATCTTTAAATCTGCATGGTCCATTGCGTTGTCTATCCTGTCCATTATTATCTCCAGTAATATAATTATACACAACGAATGTCCTGAGTTTTAATGGTATCACAATATTATGGGGCTCATGGGTGAGGAGATCCAGCATATCGGGTTTTCAATAAACGGAAACGATCAACAGACACTATAATCTTTCTCTCCCAACTATGATCCAGCCCTCGTTTCTCTTTTTGATCACAATTAGTGGCAGGAGACATGACTATGGAAGATCAAGTAAAAACAAGAGAACAGCTCGAATCTGAACTGGCCGTGGCCCGAGAGAGTATCGCTCTTCTGGAAATAAAGGCATCCGAGTTTGTGCAGATAACTGAAACCCTAGAAACCGCACGTCAGGAGGCTGTCAATGAGAGAAACCGTCTCGAAGCCGTCATGCAGGCCCTACCTGTGGGTGTAGCCATATTGGACAGGCAAGGGGGAATAATTCATTTGAACAGCACCTATAGGGAAATATGGGGCGATCCAGAGCCATCTGCAAAAGACATCGATGATTATGAGAAGTTCAAGGCATGGTGGATAGATACAGGAGGGCTCGTCAGGCCGGAGGAATGGGCTTCCGCACAAGCTGTGAGTAAGGGGGTTACCGTTGTCGATCAGGAAATGGAAATAGAGTCTTTTGATGGAACCCGGAAGTTTGTCCTGAACAGTGCGGCCCCGGTCTTTGATTCAAATCACAAAGTCATAGGGAGCGCCGTTGCCATCCAGGACATCACCCGGCACAGGAATTCCGAGGCTGAAATCATCCATCGTGCCGCAGAACTGGAGGCGGTATTCCAGGCCCAGAACGATGCCATCCTCATCTACGACACCGGGATGAACGTGCTCCGTGCCAATCCATCGTTCCTCAGTACATACGGCTTCGACCCGGTCGGACTCAACGTCAGGGACATAATAAAAAGAACATCGTGCAGGCTGCTGGACGGTAATCCCCTCATATTGGATGATCAGCCTACTCCAAGAGCGCTGCGGGGCGAGAGAACCACCGGTTCCTACTTCTTGGTTACCAGGGAGGACGGGTCCGACATGGTCGTAGAGACTACATCGGGGCCCATGCTTGAAGGAGATCGTATAACCGGCTCGGTTACCGTGTGGCATGATATAACGGAGCTGAACCGTGTCAGGGAGTCGTTGCAGCTGAGCGAAGCCAGGTTCAGGCTCCTCTCCGAGACGGCAGGCAGGCTGCTTGCATCCGAGGATCCGCAGAAGATAGTAGAAGACCTGTGTACAAAGGTAATGGAACATCTCGACTGCCAGGTATTCTTCAATTTTCTCGCAGATGAGCATGCAGGACGCCTCCGCCTGAACGCCTGCTCAGGGATTCGCGAAGAAGATGCTCGCGCGATTGAATGGTTGGACTATGGTATCGCCATCTGCGGCTGTGCTGCCCAGCAAGGAAGCCGCATCATCGTCGAGGATATTCTTGGCTCCGAAGAGCCAAGGGCCGAGTTGGTGAAGTCTATGGGGGTCCAGGCATATTGTTGCCACCCGCTTATAGCCGGGGGAAAGACGATCGGGACCCTCTCGTTCGGCACCAGGACGAGAACATCATTCTCAACTGATGAGATAACGGTCATGAAGACCGTGGCGGACCAAGTCGCTATAACCATTGAACGCATAAGGATCATGAATGATTTGGATGTGAATCTTGCAAAGTTTCGTGTGCTCTTCGAATCGTTCCCCCTTGGTATTTCGATAACGGACAGGGATGGAAAAATTATTGAGAGCAATCGTGAGTCTGAACGTCTTCTAGGGCTCTCCAAGGACGAGCACGAGAAAAGGGTTATCACGGGAGATAAGTGGAAGATTATCAGAACGGACGGCACCGACATGCCCGATGATGAATATGCAAGCGTCATCGCATTGAAGGAAGGATGCCTGGTCGAAAATGTGGAGATGGGCATTGTAAAGGGTCATAAAGACGTAACCTGGATCAATGTCACTGCTGCGCCGATACCCCTGGAAGGATATGGCATCGTCATAACCTATGGGGACATCACGAAGCGCAGGATGATGGAAGAGGCCCTCAGGAAGAGCGAAGGACGTTATCAAGAGTTGTTTAATGTCATGAACGAGGGATTTGCCCTGCATGAGATCATCTGCGACGACACTGGCAGGCCCTGTGACTACCGGTTCCTTGACATGAACCCGGCCTTTGAAAGACTCACCGGATTCAGGAGAGAAGAAGTCCTGGACAGGACCGTCACCGAAATCCTGCCACAGGAGGCCTCACAGTGGATAGAGATCTACGGGCCTGTAGCACTTGAAGGAGAGCCAGTCCATCTGGAAAGCTATTCTCCGGGGCTTCAGCGGTATTTCGAGATCTTCTGCTACCGCCCCACACTAGGCCAGTTTGCCGTCATGTTCATGGACATCACCCAAAGGAAGAAATCCGAAGAGAAACTATTAATCTACCAGGATGAATTGGAAAAGATGATATTTGAAAGGACTGTAGAGCTTGAGGATAGAAACAGGCAGCTCATAGACGAGATCGCCGAGCGCGAAAAAATTGAGCATACCCTAAGGATAGCTGGAGATTACAACAGGAGTCTGATTGAAGCCAGCCTGGATACTTTAGTAACGATAGATGCGGACGGCAGAATAACAGACGTGAACAGGGCCACGGAGAAGGTAACCGGTTATACCAGGGTGGAGCTTATCGGTACTGATTTTTCCGATTATTTTACAGAACCCGACTTTGCCAGGGCAGTGTACAAGAAGGTTTTCAATGATGGTCTCGTGCAGGACTACCCTCTTAATATTCGCCATCGTGACGGAAAAACCACGCCGGTCCTCTACAATGCAGCAGTGTACCATGACCAGGCGAGAAAAGTCCTTGGTGTGTTTGCCGCTGCCCGAGACATTTCCAGACTCAAAAAGGCTGAAGGTGATGCGTCGAGGCTTGAGGCCGAACTCCTGAAAGCGCAGAGGATGGAGGCGCTGGGAAAGCTGGCCGGAGGTATCGCGCATGACTTCAACAATGTGATCCAGCCTATTCTCATCAATTCCGAGCTATTAATGGATATGGTGCAACCAGAAAGTCTGGAACGACAATATCTGAGAGAAATCATAGATGCCGCTTTACTGGGCAGGAATCTTATCACACAGATCAAAATGTTCGGTTCGGGGAAAAATTCCCCTCTCAAAACTATCTTTCTCTGTCCCGTGGTGAAGGATGCCATCGCCATGATGAAAAGAACCATACCTCCCCGTATCAAGCTGCGTCAGTGGGTGCCATCGGCGGACTATTGTGTCAATGCAGATCCGACCCAGATCCATCAGCTGATCCTGAACCTCAGCAACAATGCGGTCCAAGCCATGCATACGGGCGAGGGATTTATCGGGGTCTCGCTCAAAGAGACCGCTATCTCCTCGTACACACAAGCCCATGTGGCTGACCTGAATCCGGGGAAATACCTCAAGCTGACCATTCGCGACACTGGTGCCGGAATAAGTCCGGATATCATGGAAAAGATTTTCGATCCCTTCTTCACGACCAGGCATTCTGGAAAAGGCACCGGGCTCGGACTTGCCGTTGTCTATGAAGTGGTCAAGAATATGAATGGTTCGATCATCGTAAACAGTGAGGTCGGGAAAGGAACCAGATTCGATATCTATATGCCCCTGCATAAAATCCTGATGGCGCAGGTTCCACAGCAAATGAAGGAACCCGCCGGCCTTGGAACAGGTCATGTTCTGCTCGCCGACGACAACATCGGCGACCTGAACAGTATTCATCACCTGCTTCAGCATCTCGGGTACCGGGTAACATCGTCCTCTGACCCCGGGGAGGCATTAAATCTCTTCAGGAACGAGCCTGATACGTTTACCCTGGTGGTCACCGATCAGGTAATGCCGAGAATGAGGGGGCACGAACTGGCCGCGCAGGTAAGACTCATAAAAGAAGATATACCAATTGTTATCTGCTCTGGATCAGAAGAATGCCTACGTGAACTGCAGGGAAGGGACCTCTCCAGAACGGAATTGCTTCACAAACCCTTTTCCCGATCCCAGCTGAAGGATGCCATCAGGCGTGCCCTCGATTCAGGAAGCTTTACTTCATCATGAAAAAATAATAGTATATGCAACTGCCCATGGATAATCAGGAAAAGATCCTCATTATCGATGATGACAGCTTGGTATGCAACTCGATCGCCAATGTCGCGAGTTCCCTTGGTTATCGTGCATCAACCACCTTGAGTTTGAGGGAAGGCCTCGATGCACTCGATGCCGATAGATACGATATCGTGTTCCTCGACATCCACATGCCTGATGGGAACGGCATCGATGCGCTCCCACTGTTCATTCAAAATACCGCCAGGCCTGAGGTCATCATCATCACAGGATACAGCGACCCTGAATTGGTCGAGGCCGCGCTGTCCAGAGGAGCCTGGGATTACATTGAGAAACCTTTTTCAAAAAACGATCTTGCCCAGCTCCTCAAAGATGCCGTCCTCTACCGTGAAGCTGGAAAGGTTCCAGCGGCTCCCATCGATTTTGAGAAAGAGGGAATATATGGGAAGAGTCCCGGAATGAAAGAATGCCTGTCGCTCCTTGGTAAAGCCGCCAGGAGCGATGCCAATGTCCTTCTCTGCGGAGAGACCGGGACAGGCAAGGAGCTCTTCGCCAGGGCTATCCACAACTATTCTACACGGGCCGGGAACGACTTTATCGTCATTGACTGTGCCGCCATCCCGCCGACCTTGGTGGAAAGCATCCTCTTCGGCCACGAGAAGGGGGCATATACTGGTGCTGACAGGGCTCATGCGGGCCTTGTCAGCCAGGCCAACAATGGCACCCTATTTCTAGACGAAGTGAGCGAACTGCCCCTTGCCACACAGAAGATATTCCTGCGCATCCTGCAGGAAGGTCGCTTCAGGCCAGTGGGAAAGTCTAGCGAGGTCGAGAGCGATTTCAGGATCATATCTGCCACTAACAGAGACCTGGACCGGATGGTGGAAGAGAACAGCTTCAGGAAAGATCTCCTCTTCAGGCTCAAGTCCGTTACTATCACCATACCTCCCCTGAGAGACCGCACCGAAGACATCATAGAACTGGCAAACGTATTTATGCAAAGGCTCTCGGAACGATCAGGCATGAAGACAAAGCAAATGAGCACTGCATTCTGTGACGTCATCATGCAATATCCTTGGCCAGGGAATGTCAGGGAGCTTATCCACGCAATCGACGGCGCTCTTGCCGTGGCCCATGAAGCATCTGTTCTCGTTCCCAGGCATCTTCCCAGACACATCCATGTCCAGGGTAAGCAGCAGAGCAAGGCTTGCCAAAGGGGTTCCGGAAGGAAAACAGAAGATAAATTGAGCGGAGATAATCCACCGAACTTCAAGCAGGTTCGTGAGCATGCTCTCGCTGAAATCGAAAAGGAATACCTGAGTAAGCTGATGAGCCTTCCTCACGCCAGCATCGAAACGGCCTGCAAAATATCAGGCCTGTCACGGTCACGTCTCTATGCACTGCTCAAGAAACACGGCATATCCTGAACTTTCTCCATCACTAAGAAAGACATGGTATTTCGTATAGGTCATTATTCATGGCTCATGGAAGACATAGTTCGAACAAATCGTCAGAGAATGCAGAGAAAACCCATCATCTGGACTCAAATCCTTCGATCAGTTCACACACAATGGTGCATCAAATTTAAAGAAGCCTATCTGAGAATACTGAGCTATCCTCTGTACTGTCCTGATCGGCGGGACAAATCCTTTAATACAGGATTCTTCATGGCTGTTCTGTTCCAGGCTACCAGTTAACATATTGATATCATTGATCCTGCATAAATATTGTGTGGTGGCACGGCTATTGAATACCATTGCCCGACAGGTCGCGAACGTAATCATAAGAACCTGCCATCTTGAATCGCATGATCACGTATGAAGCTTTCTTTTTATCAGTTGTGAAGGGAGACTAATATGCATCATCAAGATATCAATCATGATTATCATATCTTTACCTGTTGTTTTCCAGGTTGTCACGAGATCATCCCCGTTGAGTCCTATCCATCATCAACCAGTTCATCCATCAGCATGGCCTATCTGCAGCATGAAGGTGTGGGACTGAGCCAGGATCTCGTGGCCGTGGATGTTACCTGTCCATACTGCCGCCACACAAACCATTTTCAAATGAAGGACAGGATCAGGTCAATAAGCAGAAAGGAATACCAGGAGTTCAGTAATGCAGTGCAGTCTAAGATGTCACTTATGCGGGTTGTCTACAGGATACTGCAAAGCACGCACGATATATGAAAAATCCAATGAGCCAGGAATGCAGAGCCACCCTCCATACAGGAATATGGATGAGCATGATCCCAGAAAGCGTTACCCCCTATGTATCAGGGGAGGGTCCCCATTACCCTCCCCTTTCTTTTCAAAAGAGGAGACATGTATGATAATAAAACCTGCCTTTTGGGTCATTTTTATTGTTATTTTCATACTACCTTCAAATTATGCTGGTGCCACCATTATCAAACTTGGAGATGAGATTCCTGCCTTCATGAACACACTCATGCCTCATACAGAAACCTTTCTCAGCGGCATGTCTCATCATTATGTCGGTATGACATGGAATTTGAATGGGCATGTGAAGAACAAGGGAGTTATCCGACAAGTTTCTGACCAGAGAGTCTTTACATTGTACGGTATCCAAGATAACGGCTCGTTTCTTTTACAGTCAGAAGAATACCAGGCCAGCGGCTCATCTCCGGTTCCGGAACCATCGACGCTCCTTCTTCTTGGTTCCGGCTTGGTGGGACTGGCAGGAATCCTCAAGAACGCTGGAAGACAACCAAATCATGATGTTAACTACACAGCAAGGTTAAGACCTGGTTCTTCTCAGCCCTCTGTCTCGAAATGATGGAATCATGATGGCTAATAATCTTACACATATCAATGGGCTTGGTGAACTAATGCACCAACTCGGGCAGGTACCCCCTCTCACCAGGGAAGAAGAACATGATCTCGCAATCCGTCTAAAAGAACAGGGTGATCACAAAGCCGAGGAAATTCTTATAACAGCAAATCTGAGAAACGTCATGTGGATAGCCATGGATTATGCCGGATATGGCCTGCCCCTTGAGGATATATTCCAAGAGGGATCCATAGGCCTGATGATTGCAGTAAGAAAATTTGATCCGTATAAAGGATGCCGGGTCATGACCTATGCAAAATGGTGGGTCAAGGCAATGATCCATGACCATATTTTCAGGTTTTTCTCCCAGGTCAGACTCAGCTCGACCAAGCTGCATAGGATGCTCTTTTATAAGCTGAATCAAATAGAAGCGGCGCAGGAGCTCGTGGACAAATCAGTCAGCGAGCAGTCATGGACCCTTTCCCGGTACTTCGATGCTGATCCTATGGAGATAGAGGAAATCGTGACGAGGCTCACAAACAGGGATAAGTCCCTGGACAACCACATAGCTGAGGGGAGCGATGCGAGCTTTCTGGATTATCTTGCCGACACCATGTCAAACCCTGAGGAGAGGATCATGGACTCCCAACGGACAACCCTTGTAAAGGAAAAGCTGCATACAGCCATGGATAACCTGACACCAAGGGAGCAGCACATCATGAAACACCGTATCATGGCCGACCGGCCGGACACCCTGGAAGTCATCGGGAACATGTATGCCATATCCAAGGAACGGGTACGTCAGATCGAGAATCATTCCAAACTCAAACTGAAGAAGGCCCTTGCCCCGAGCATAGAACTCATGATGCCTTTGTAAGGAGAGAATTCAATGGAAAATCAGTTGGAAGATATGCTCACAGAGCTTCTGAATCTGCAGCAAAGAATGGATGATATATACATGAAGTGTCTTGCTGACAGTACAATGACCCTTAATATACCAATTTGGTTCACTTCGTCCGCTTGTACACCGCTATCTTGTCTGCAAGGGAACCATTCATTGTCTTTGAAATCCAGCCTTTTATTATAAGGTGATATTTTCAGAAAAGAGATTTTTGAACCCTAATTAGTTAAGGGAAGGCACTGGATGAGTATGACTCATAGGACTCCATATGACCACCTGGATTAATACTTTTGAGACAAGGAATACACAGAACTCGGACTTAGTGAAGACATTATCCCAACAACCAGGATCCTGGTTCATGCATATCGAAGCGGTTAAGTGCTAAGGCATATGCGGTTGAGCTTATGGAGGCCATCAATCAGTGATGGATCAACTGAGTTCCCAAAAATCTAGATAAGATTATAACTACTAGTTCCGGTAGGTTCCAGAAAAACATAAAATCACGGAGGTGATTATCATGAGAAATATTCTCATAAAGGGACTGATGGTCATATTGTTTGTTTTACCTTCAGCCACCGGACTTGCAACTGATTCAGAATATGAACGTGCGACCTTTGCAGGTGGTTGTTTCTGGTGTATGGTGCATCCTTTCGATCAGCTCCCTGGAGTGAAAGAGGTTATCTCGGGTTATACCGGTGGGCATACCGTCAACCCCACCTATGAGGAAAACTCAACAGGTACAACAGGCCATGCCGAGGCCGTCCAGATAACCTTTAACCCGGCGAAGATTTCGTATGAGGACTTGCTCGAGGTGTTCTGGAGACAGATAGACCCGACCGATGTTGGAGGTCAGTTTGTTGACAGGGGAAACCAGTATAGGAGTGCCATCTTCTACCACAATGATGAGCAGAAGAGACTTGCTGAAGAGTCCAGGGATAAGCTCGCAAAGTCCGGTAGGTTCAAAAAGCCCATTGTAACCGAGATTGTAAAAGCAGGGCCATTTTATAGGGCAGAAGAATATCACCAGTATTACTACAAGAAGAACCCCATCCGGTATAAGTACTATAGGTATAGATCTGGGCGTGACCAATTCCTTGACAAGGTCTGGGGAAAAGATAGGGAATATGTGCCTCGAAAAGCAGGAACTGATTCGTTTGTTAAGCCAAGCGAGGAAGTTCTGAAAAAGAAGCTCACGGAGATGCAATTCAAGGTCACCCAGGAAGATGGAACTGAACCGGCCTTTAACAATGCCTACTGGAACAACGAGCGCGAGGGCATCTATGTAGATATCGTTTCAGGAGAGCCGCTGTTCAGTTCCAAGGACAAGTATGACTCCGGCACAGGCTGGCCGAGCTTCACCCGGCCTCTGGAACCGGGCAACATAGTGGAAAAGCGGCACTGGGGACTGTTATCCACACGGACAGAGGTCAGGAGCAGACATGCCGATTCTCATCTCGGGGATGTCTTTGATGACGGACCTCCACCTACAGGTCTCCGCTACTGTATGAATTCGGCTGCTATGCGTTTCATACCCAAAGACGATCTGGAAAAGGAAGGATATGGCCAATACCTTAAAATCTTTGGGAAGTAAGGTGAGGTGAACTAATCCCAGTATAATCGGACATCGACACAATGAGATGATTCTCTGTGTCTCTGCAAACTGTGATCTATGTGATATATATGAAGTGTGTCAGTTTAATCAGCAAACCCTGTCCTTTTCCACCCTTGCTTCTGATAGTATCTCATTGTGCCTATGTGACCAGTAATAGTGCCAGAATCCTTGGATGCGAGATAAACAGCAAGTTCTGCCACATCTGCGGGGTCTTTCAGGATGTTTTGTTCTTTGTATTCTATCATCCTGCTGTGGAGTTCTGCGCCCAGAAGATCAGGCCCCATCAATCGGATGTCATTGCCAAGATTCGTATCCATCAAACCAGGATCAATTCCGTTTACACGGATATTAAATGGCTTCAGCTCTTCTGAAAGAGACCTTGTGAGTTGGATGAGGCCTGCCTTGGATACTGAATAAGCGCATAATCTGGGAAAAGGCATCTGTCCGAGCCCTGATACTATGTTGATAATTGTGCCACCACCTTGTTTGATCATATAGGGGATTACTTCCCTGATGAACAGATAGCTTCCGGTGAGATTTACGGCCAGGGTCTTTTCCCACTGCTCAGGCGTCGTGTCTTCAAGGAACCGCGCAGGGCCTAGTATGCCTGCGTTGTTCACAAGCACGTCAATGCCACCGAACCGAGTCATTGTTTGAGCCACAGCGGAAACGACATCATGTTTTAATGATACATCACCTTCCACTATGAGATGCTCATCATTGATATTACTTAGGCCTGCTGCCATTTCCTCGAGCTCTTTCCTCAAAAGGCTGTACATGGTCACATTTGCTCCTGCCCTGGCAAATGCCAGACAGATTTCCCTGCCAAGCCCTCTGCCTGCCCCGGTTACCATAGCTGTCATGCCTGCCAGTTCCATTATCGTATCTCCTTTCCGGTCTTGCTTGAAAGATAGCAATGAAACAGAAAGCTTCAAGGGGATAACGATCCAATCCTGGGAATAATGCACTTGCATGAACACATTTGAATTGAACAACTATGCTATTCTAGGGATATGTTCAGCCGTGATAAATACAGTAATGTTTTTCCGCCCCATGAGCACTTCCAGGGACCCTTGAAATACACGATATCAATCCCTAAAATCCATTACGCGAAAGGCATCAACAGGAAGCGCAAAGGAGGTGTTATTATGGCCAACAAGTCTCTTAGCAACATGAAACAGAGAGGCAAGGGTCTTCCTATCCGTCACGTCGCAAACGTGAGACCTCTAGATGTCTTCAGGGATGTCTTCCAGATGGATGTGGACAGGCTCTTCGATGATTTCTTCACAGGTTTTGGATTGAGACCCATCATCAACCTTGGGGGTGATTTGGATATGTTCACTCCACGCATCGACATAACAGAGGATGATAAAACCATTCATGTCAATGCTGAACTCCCAGGTATGGATGAAAAGGATATTGACATTAATCTGACCAGCGACAGTATCACCATCTCCGGAGAGAAGCATGAGGAATCGGAGCACAAGGATGAAGAATGCTACTGCTCTGAACGTTCCTACGGTAAGTTCAGAAGGGTCATACCAGTTGAGGATGTAGACCTTGACAAGGCAAAGGCTGTCTTCAGGAAGGGTGTTCTTAACATAACCCTGCCAAAACTTGAAGGTTCAAGAAGGTCGAACAGGAAGGTTGAGGTAAAGAGCCAGTAAATACTAATCTGGCAGATGATCAAGTAGGGAGGTACTTGCCTCCCTACATTTTATTTATAAGGAAGAATCACCAACGCTTAACCTTGGCACCCATGCCCTCCATGATTTTCTGGTACTTCTCGTGGATCATCTTGCGGTCGAATTCCCAAAACCGCTCCAGCATGGATTGCTGCTCTTCCGGATTGAAGTAATCCATTATCGGGAAGAAAAATGCCTTGTCCTCTTTCTCAATATGCTTCGGATAGAGTTCCACAAGGTTCTTCATACGGGATACAATTATATCCCGGGCTTTCTTCTTTCCATCCATGTATGCCTGTCTTGCCTCGATGAGTGCCTTGACATTCTCACGGGCAACCACATGCTCATCCTGGAGCTCTTTCATGATCCTTTTATGCTCAGAGGTCAGAGGTTTCTTTTCGAGTTCAATAAACAGTATGTCCTCTTCCTTTCCGTGGTGCGTCCGGTCGGCATAGGTCCTGAAAAAGTCTACTGCCCGTTCTATGAATACGATATCCGCCCGTTCACCCTCCTGGATATCGACAATCTGTTTATGCATGAGGGGAATAATTTGTTCGATGAGCCTATGCTCCCACATGAGAGGACCGATAGGTTTCATTGTACACCTCCATGTTATGGTAATGGCGCTTAAGAGGAATGTATCTTAGGTCAATGCATAGTATAATAGCCAGCAATCCAGGTTCTGACAATGTCCGGCTGGTATTTGACCATTATGAGGGAACCTTCTCAGGGTATAAGATCATCAAAAAGTAAAAGGAAACTACCTCGCAAACGTGAAAATAAGCGAATCTGCGAGGTGAAAGGAGGGAAATACAATGTTTACTCCAAAAACCATACTTGTGCCGACTGATTTTTCAAGGCTGTCAGACAAGGCGCTCGAAAAGGCCATCGATATGGCTGATAAATACAACGCCAAGGTACTCTTGCTCCATGTCATTGATAAGAATATCCAGCAATGTGCAGGGGATTACTGTATCAAATACGAGGATGTTCTCAGACTAGAGGAAGAGAACATGAACACTTCTCTTGAAAAGATGGAAAGCGAAGCGGCTGATCTGGCAAAGAAGAAGAACATCGAGGTGGTCTACGACGTCAAGAAAGGGTCACCAGCTAGAGTCATCTTGGATGAGCAGGGGAAAGCAGGCGTTGACCTGATCGTCATCGGTTCACAGGGTCATCATGGATTTAAAAAACACCTTCTGGGAGGTGTTGTGGATAAGGTGGTCCGGGGCGCCAGGATCCCTGTCATGGTAGTCCATGCCTAAAACATGGTGTCTTCTGACATGGCTGTTCTGGCCATGCCAGGGGACATCATTTCATAACAAATTCTAATCATTTTACAGCCTATATGAATATTGGATGAAGAGGATGACAGTAACGAAAGTAGAAATTCTGGTGATGATTTTACTCTTCAGGGTCTGAGCAACAACTTAGAATGCCCCAAGGGTCATAGCCTGGCATAGAGCAATTTGCTATATAGCCTGGTAGCCTAATAATCATAGGGTTCAAGCCTTCTAAAATCGTTTCCGAAAATTTAATAATCAACTACCAGGCGAGCAATGACGTAGCATACTCCCTTGTTGAGGAGCCCGTAATCTATTATCCCACGTGACTATGATAGTGCTGCGAGGATCTCCTTGATGTCAGGCAGCTCGGAAATGGGATAGACCTTGGCGAAGATAACTGTTCCATTTTCATCCACGATAATATTGGCACGCTCTGAGACACCATCCTTCTCACGGAATATCCCCAATGTGGTTGCAAGACCCCCATGGGGCCAAAAGTCGGCAAGAAGTCTGGTTTGCTCGATCTTCAACTCCTTCGCCCAGGCCTTCTTACAGGGTGTGCTGTCCACGCTGAGGCCTACTGCAACTGTGTTCTTCTCCGTAAAGGCATCATGGTTGTCCTCGAGGGACTGCATCTGCCGGGCGCACAAGCTCGTCCAGGCAAGCGGATGGAACGAGAGCAATATCTTTCTCCCCGTATATGCGGAGAGGTTGAAGTCCTTGCCATTCTGGTCCTTGAGTGTGAAGTCGGAAAGCTTGTCTCCAACCTTGACCATAACTGATCCTCCTTGAGAAAGTACTTTCTCTACACATAGGTCTGAACGTACGTAAGTCAATATCCAGGTGGTTTAATGACAAGATTTCCGGAAATGTACTGGGGAATATGAGATTTGATTTTTACCTCAATTTGTCTATTTCCTCCTCGACTTCAGATGCCCCTTCTGCATAGAATTTATCTTCGTCTGGATCCAGCTCGCGAAGAAGCCTGAGGAACTCTCCAGCATGAACGCGTTCCTCATCAGCGATGTCCTTAAGAACCTCGATTGCTAGTTTGTTGTCAGTTGACTCCGCAAGCTGCATATATAACTGAATTGCTTCGTACTCCGCAGCGATCATAAACCGAATTGCTCGGACGAGCTCCTGATCCGTAAGCTTCCTGCTGTTTGCCAAACCCGAAAAAGGTGATCCAAACTCTGGCATAACGATTCTCCTTCCTTATTGTAGATGTGATTTTCCACCAAATAAATAATATGCTAACTCCTTGGAATCCTTCATGAGTGCATATTAACGAGCAATATCATCGGACTAAAGGTTCATAGAGTTTCCCATGCAATAAATTCATTACCTTGTAGATGACCCTCTTGACAATCAAAAAGTTGCAGTTAATTAATAATTATTCCTAACAAAGAATCATTTTATGAGAAAATAAGCTAGAGGTGACAAGGTTAAACACCTTGAAAATATGTCAATCTATAAAAAAAGACTTGATCAAATGCTATTGAAACTCAAGAGAAGGGCTTTTCGCATCACTCCTCAGAGAATAGCCATATTGAGCGTCCTCGTAGGCAGCGAAAAACATCCAAGCGTTGAGGATATCTACAATGAGGTAAAGAAGCAATTCCCTACAACAAGCATGGCTACAGTATACAAGACCGTATCTCTACTCAAAGAGTTAAACGAAGTCCTGGAACTCGGGTTTGCTGATGGGGGCAACCGCTACGATGGCAACAAACCTTATCCGCATCCCCATGTGATCTGTACTAAATGCAAGAGGATCATGGATCCCGAGCTTGTCCACCTGGGAGATATTAGCAAGGAGATGAGCTTAAAGACGGGGTACAAAATCTTCTCACACCGTCTCGACTTTTTCGGTCTTTGTCCGGAGTGTCAGAATAAGGAATCGTGAAAAGTGGTATTCGGGAAGAGAAAGGAGAAAGGCAACAAGCTGACGATGGCTTGACAGCGAAGTACACGTATTCAGAGCGGCGCTGCTCAACAATTCACATACTGAAAGGAGTAAAGATTATGGCTCATGATAGCAAGACCGGCAAAGGCACATCAAACCGGGACTGGTGGCCGAACCAGCTGCGACTCGATATCCTGCATCAGCATTCCTCCAAGTCCAACCCCATGGGCGAGGAATTCAACTACGCCGAAGAGTTCAAGAGCCTCGACCTGGCGGCCGTGAAAAAGGACCTCCGTGAACTGATGACGAAGTCGCAGGATTGGTGGCCGGCGGACTTCGGACACTATGGCCCCTTATTTATCCGCATGGCGTGGCACAGCGCCGGCACCTACCGTATAGGCGATGGCCGCGGCGGCGCAGGCAGGGGCAGCCAGCGCTTTGCCCCGCTGAACAGCTGGCCCGACAATGTCAACCTCGACAAGGCGCGCAGGCTGCTCTGGCCGATCAAGCAGAAGTACGGCCGCAAAATTTCATGGGCCGACCTGTTGATCCTTGCCGGCAATGTCGCCCTGGAATCGATGGGATTCAAGACGTTCGGTTTCGCCGGCGGACGCGAGGACGTCTGGGAACCGGAACAGGACACCTACTGGGGCTCTGAAGACACGTGGCTGGGCGACAAGCGCTACTCCGGCGAGAGAGACCTCGAAAATCCGCTCGCTGCCGTGCAGATGGGCCTGATTTACGTCAATCCGGAAGGCCCCAATGGCAATCACGATCCGATTGCTGCGGCGCGGGACATCCGCGAAACCTTCGCCCGCATGGCAATGAATGACGAAGAGACGGTTGCGCTTATCGCAGGCGGCCACACCTTCGGTAAAACCCACGGCGCCGGCGATGCGAAACATGTGGGGTCTGAGCCCGAAGGCGCAGGCATCGAGGAGCAGGGCCTCGGCTGGAAGAGCAGCTTCGGCACGGGTAAAGGCGGTGACGCGATCAGCAGCGGCCTGGAGGTCACCTGGACGAACACGCCGACGAAGTGGAGCAACAATTTCTTCCGGATCCTGTTCAGCTTTGAATGGGAACTAACCAAGAGCCCGGCCGGCGCATACCAGTGGATAC
>Ga0116164_10001715_pt1 | contig 16262 bp, 14 predicted proteins | sample AD_UKC109_MetaG_FD_89888 | JGI IMG/M metagenome (GOLD analysis project Ga0116164, IMG submission 89888) | Active sludge microbial communities of municipal wastewater-treating anaerobic digesters from Hong Kong - AD_UKC109_MetaG | ecosystem: Engineered > Bioreactor > Anaerobic > Digestate... | reverse complement strand
TGCCGCGTCGAAAGCCGGCATGATAGGGCTGACGAAATCCGTTGCAAAAGAGACGGCGCGCTGGGGAATCTGCATCAACGCCGTCGCGCCGGGTTTTATTGAGACGGCCATGACCGACGCGCTGAACGACGCCGCGCGGGACGCGCTGAAAAAGAGTATCCCAATGCGCCGCATCGGAAGCCCTGAGGACGTCGCCGCCATGGTCTCGTTCCTCTGCTCCGGCGATGCGGACTACGTGACCGGGCAGGTGTTCGTCGTGGACGGCGGAATGGCAATCTAGTTTTACAGACATCGTTTCTATCGATCAAGGAGGTCAGGACATGAACGTTTATATCACCGGCATCGGCGCGGTGTCGCCGCTCGGCATGACCGCGCGGGACAGCTTTTTTGCCGCGGCGCGCGGCGAAAGCGGCATTTCCGCACCGGAGCTTTTTTCCCAGGAAGCCACGCAGATCTTCGCCGCCGGTCAGGTAAAGGATTTTACACCCGAGCCGTATATCAGCAAACGCGAAGCAAAACGTATGGCGCGCTTTACGCAGATGGCCATCGTCGCCGCCGCGCAGGCATGGGACGAAAGCGGCCTTGGCGAAGCTGGATTCGATCACGATCGCGTCGGCGTCGTCCTCGGCAGCGGCATGGGAGGGCTGGACGTCATTTGCGAGCAGCACGAAGAACTCCGCACCAACGGCCCGAGGAGCGTTTCCTCGCTCTTTATCCCGAAAACCATCATCAACACCACCGCGGGGCATATCGCCATCCGCTTCGGGCTCAACGGCCCCTGCTACGCAATCGTGACCGCCTGCGCTTCCGGCGCGGACGCCATCGGGCACGCGTATTATGCCGTGCGCGAAGGCCGTGCGGACGCAATGCTGGTCGGCGGCGCGGAATCCGTCATGAACGAGCTCGCGGTGCAGGGTTTCCATCAGATGGGCGCGCTGAGCGAAAGCGGCGACGTCACCCGCGCGAGCATTCCGTTTGACAAGGAGCGATCCGGCTTCGTCATGGCCGAGGGCGCGGCGTTTCTGCTGCTCGAAAGCGAAGCTTCCATAAAAAAACGCGGTATAACGCCGCTTGGGATGCTTGCCGGCTATGCACAGACCTGCGATGCGCACCATATCACCGCGCCGCAGCCGGACGGCACGCAGGTCGCCCGCGCGATGGCCGAGGCGATCCGCGACGCGGGCATCACAAAGGAGCAGATCGGCTATATCAACGCGCACGGCACGAGCACGCCGCTTAACGACGCGACCGAGAGCGCGGCAATCGAATCCTGCTTCGGCGAGTATGCGGCGAGGCTGAAGGTCAGCTCCACGAAATCCATGACCGGGCATATGCTCGGCGCGGCGGGCGCGTTTGAGGCGGTCGTTTCGCTGCTCGCGCTCAACGAGGGCATAGCCCCGCCGACGATCGGGCTCGAAGAAGCGGCCGAAGAATGCCGTCTCAACTACGTCAAAGGCAAGGCGCAGCCGCTGGAGTGCGAATACGCGCTCTCCAACTCGCTCGGCTTCGGCGGGCACAACAGCTGCCTCGTGCTCAGGCGCGGCGGGATGTGACATAATGGTGGAAAGTATCGGTATCGATCAAATCAAGCGCATCCTGCCGCACCGCGAACCGTTCCTCATAGTCGACCGCGTGGACGAGCTCGTCCCCGGCGTGTCCGCAAAGGGCGTGAAGGCCGTCTCGGCAAACGAGTGGTTCTTTCAGGGGCATTTCGCCGAAACCAAGGTGATGCCCGGCGTTTTAATCATCGAAGCGCTCGCGCAGGCGGGCGGCGTCGCACTGCTCACACAGGGAAATATGAGAGGAAAGCTCGCCTTTCTTGGCAAACTCGCCAACGCGCGCTTCTACGCGCCGGTCGTTCCGGGCGACCTTCTTGAGCTTTCCGCGCGCATCGATTCGGTCAACGGCAGCATTGGGATGGGCGCCGGGACCGCGACGGTGCGCGGAAAAAAGGTCGCTAGCTGCGAATTCGTGTTCGCGCTGAAAGACCCCGCGTAAAAGCCGCGTAATGCGCAAAATCGGCGCCATCGAATCCGATGGCGCCGATTTGCTTTTCCCGTTTTCTCCATTAAATCAAATTCTGCCGGCTCGCCTGAAAAGCAAGCCCTGTTCAAGCGCCCAGCCGGACACCCCAAAGAAAGTTTGAGTGCTCGTGCGCGTGGCCGATGCCGCCGCTATACGCCAAGGGAGATTCCAAGCATCCTCGCCTGCTTCAGAAACTCCGAATCCTCCGGAATGTTTTTCAGCTTGCCCGCCACGTCGCCGAGAGGAACCGGTACGATTTCGGTGCCCCGAAGCGCCACCATATTGCCGAATTTGCCTTTTTTAACCAGCTCCCCCGCCACGGCGCCAAACCGGGAGCAGAGCAGCCGGTCGGTGGACGTCGGGTCTCCGCCCCTTTGAAAATGGCCGGGAATGATGGCCCTCACGTCCTGGTCCAGTTGGTTGGCCAATGCGTTAGCCAGCCTGTTGCCGGGAGAAAGATACAGATTGTTTCGTTCTTTTTTAGGCAAGTCGGCCTCTTCCTTCGTCAGCGCGCCTTCCGCAATCACAATAATCGAAAAATTCTTGCCTTGCCTGTTTCGTTGTTCGATTGCCTGGACCACCTTTTCAGGGTCGTACGGGATCTCCGGAATCAGTATGACGTCCGCGCCGCCGGCAATGCCCGCGCACAGCGTGATCCAGCCGACCTTGTGACCCATAAGCTCGATTACGAACACGCGCCCGTGCGATGCCGCCGTCGTATGGATCGCGTCGATGACGCACGTCGCCTTCTCCACGGCGCTGTCGAACCCAAAGGTCAGATCGGTCCCGAAAACGTCGTTGTCGATCGTCTTTGGAATCGTCACAACGTTGACACCGTTTTGGCTGAGCAGGTACGCCGTCTTATGCGTGCCGTTGCCGCCGATGATCACAATGGCGTCGAAACCGTGCTTTTTATAGTTCTCAAGCATCATGTCCAGCTTGTTCGTATTGTTTTCGTTCGGCGTCTGCATCTCCTTGAACGGCTGGCGCGACGTGCCAAGGATCGTCCCGCCCTGGCGCAGAATCCCGGAGAACTCCTCGGGGCCCATCTTACGCCACTCGCCTTCGATCAGCCCGCGGTATCCGTCGACGATCCCGTACAGCTCCAGGTCCGGAATGCACCCGAAAAGCGTCTTCGCAACGCCTCGCAACACCGCGTTCAGCCCCTGACAGTCCCCTCCGCTGGTCAACAGTCCTACTTTCATCATTCATCCCTCTCCCGTACACAGATTTTTTATCGTTTTCAGATCGTCTCCGCTTTCGTCTCTATTCCACGTATAACGACGGGGAAATATGGCGGCCGAGCCAGATCAGGGCGCTCCCCAGCGCGCGGCGCGCGGTACGCATGGAAAACTTTTTCTTATGGGGCAGCTGCGCCTTATAATCGTCAAGGCATTTCTGATATTCGAGCATCTGCGCGTTTTTACAGCCGTTTTCGGTTTCCAGGCGCGTATAGCTGCCGTCGGGCTGCATGACGCGTCCTTTTTCGACGTCGCCCATCAGCAAGATCAGCATATCCTTGATTCTCTTTGCGATTTCCGCGTCCCGCACCGGACAAAGGACCTCCATGCGCCGGTCGAGGTTCCGCGTCATCAGATCGGCCGACGAGATGAACAGTTTTTCGTCCCCGCCGCCTAAAAACCAATATACGCGCGAATGCTCAAGGAATCGTCCTACAACGCTGATGACGCGGATGTTGTCCGTCATGCCGGGAATACCCGCTTTCAGGCAGCAGATCCCCCGCACGATCAGGTCGATCTTAACGCCGGCCTGCGACGCCTTTATCAGCTTGTCGATCATTTCCCGGTCGGCGAGCGAGTTCATCTTGGCGATGATATGACCGCCGCGCCCGTACATCTGCATGCAGCTGATCTCGTCGTCGATCAGCTCATAAAACTTTTTCCGTATCCCGTCGGGCGAAACGTTGAAAACCCGGTATTCCTCGCTGGTATAATCCATGCTGAGCTCCCGGAAAAAGAGGATGATATCGTTTGCGATGTCCTCGTTGGACGTAAGGATGCCGACGTCCGTATACAGGTTCGCGGTTTTTTCGTTATAGTTTCCCGTCGCAACGTGTGCGGTGTGCAAAATGCCCTTTGGCGACATTCTCGTGATCAAAAGCAGCTTTGCGTGCACTTTCATAAAGTCGCGCCCATAGATCACATGACATCCCGCGTCCTCAAGCTTCGCCGCCCATTCGATGTTGTTCTCCTCGTCGAAGCGCGCTTTCAATTCCACGAGGACGGTTACTTCTTTTCCCTTCTCCGCCGCCGCGACAAGGTATTTGACGACTTCCGAGTTGTTCGACACCCGGTACAGCGTCTGCCGGATCGCGATCACCGAATCGTCCAGAACGGCTTCGCGGAGCAAATCCAGAACCGCTTCAAAATTGATATACGGATGGATGATCAGATAGTCCTTTGCCCGAATCTGGCGATGAATGCTTTCCCCCTGCTGCAGCCCGGGCGCATAGACGCTCTTGATATCCGTAAAGAAATAGTCCGCATAGCTCTTCGCTTTTGCAGCGTCGACCACCGTCCACATCAGGCTCATGTCCAGCGGGCCCGACCGTTTGAAGATCTGCTTTGGCGTAAGGCCCAAACGTCTGGAGAGTTCCTTGGCAAGTTCGCTGGATGCAGGCAGGTTCGTTTCAAGGCGGACGGGCATCAGCCTGCGTCTTTTTTCGAGTATTTTCTGCATCGCGTCGCGGTAGTCCTCTTCGCTCCCGGCGATCTCGTCGTCAAGCTCCAGATCGGCGTTCCGCGTGACGCGGAATTTGCCGATTTCGACGACCTCCATCTTGGGAAACATCTCCTGCGCAAATGCTTTTATAACGTCTTCCACAAGATAGTAAACGGCTTTGTCCGAATCAAGAAACGCGATTTTAACCGCGGTTTCCGGCAAAAGCATCAGCCCGAGTTTTTCGCCGTTTTTTCGTTTGAGCCGTACCGCTATAAAAACCGCTTTATTGGGAAGATATGGAAAGGGATGCTTCCCGTCGACAATGATCGTCGACAGGATCGGGCGGATCGTCTTGTCAAATTCTTTGTGGAGCGTCTCCAGATGGTGCGCGGGCAGCTTTTCCGGCCTCAGACGGCGTACGCCGATCTCGTCGAGCAAGTAAAATAATGCCGCCTGGGTCTCGTTGTACAGCGAAATCATACCGGCGGTCTTCTTGAATATCTGGTCCAACTGCTTCTGCGGCGAAAGATTCGTTATGTTGTCTTCACTGTCAAGTCCGGCAAGCGACTGATCGAACAGTCCGCCGACACGGACCATAAAAAATTCATCCAGATTCGAGCAGAAGATGGATAAAAACTTCAGCCGCTCCAAAAGTGGATTTTCCGGACTCTGCGCCTCTTCCAGGACCCTGCCGTTAAAATCAAGCCAGCTGAGTTCTCTGTTGATATAGGGAAAATCCGCGTCCATAATAAAACTCCTTGTGGTATCGAGTCGGCAATGACCTAAGCCGCACGCATTGCAAAAGATCAAACCCTCTTTCGGCGACTGCTCCTGTTTCAATAGTATTGTCTGGCTCAGTCGTTGTCAATCCTTATGGCGGTAACGCATTCGGCACGCGTCTCTCCGGCCCGCTAGATGACCTTTACATCGTTTGCCGTCAGTTTGAATTTGCAGCCGAGAATTTCGGCCGCTCGCCGGCACATGATCATGCGTTGCAGGAATATCTCGAAATAGTCCAGCACCGAGCAGATCGATTCGTCGAGCGTGATGTCGAGGTGGATCGCGGCTTCCTCTTTGTCGACGCGCAGCGCGGATTTTATCGCGGCATAGTTCACCCTGTCGTGAATGTCGAAGTTTTCCTTAATCTTGTTTCGCACCCGGTTGCGGTGGACGTCGCTTTTGTCGGCAAGGATCAGCGCGGCGGACACCGGGTGGACGGCCGTTCCGGTTTTTTCGTCGTGATGGCCGATCGCCGACGTGATGATGGCAATATCCGAATAATGCATGCCGAGTTCCTTCAAAATCTGCCTTGCCATCAGCGCGCCGCTGTGCGCATGGTCGTTGCGGTTGATGGAATTCCCGATGTCGTGCATATAACCGGAGATCTTTGCAAGCTCGATCAGTTCTTCTCCATAGCCCAGTTCTTCCATCACGTGTCCTGCATTGATCGCGACCTTCTGCGCATGCGCCTGCGAATGGTCGGTATACCCCAGCACGCCGAGAACGGCGTTCCCGGATGCGATGTACGCGTTGATCTCCTCGTTTGTGCGAATATCCTGAAATTTTACGTTGTTCAAAAGCGTTCCTCCTGCCGTTTGTCTGTGCGTATTAAAAATCGTTACGGCTCTTTCGCAGATTGTCCGTCATTTTTATCATACCAGCATACGATAGCTTCCGGTCGTTTGTTTGCAGATTTTTTTCAGTTTTCCCGCCTCTTTGCCTAGCGAATAAATGTCCCTGTGGTCCTTTGCCCTTACTCCGACCACCGACAGCGTCATAATCGGGAACAGCTCCTCCATTCCGCTGCGGTTTTTTGTTTTGATATATCCGGCGGAAAAGTCCTGCTCCGAGTAAAACTCCCGTATGCCCCGGTCGAATTCGCCGATCACCTGGTCGCAAATTTGGGAAGCGTTGCTTTGTTCTACGATCGCAAGGAAGTCGTCTCCGCCGATATGCCCGATAAAGCTGTCGTCCGGAACCGCGGTTTTCAATAATTTCGTAAGAAAGCGGATCACCCGATCCCCGCTCGTAAAGCCGTAAACATCGTTGTACGCCTTGAAATTGTCGATGTCGAAATAGAGCACGACGCTGTCCTGCCGGTATTCGATCATGCGTTCCAGCTGTCGTTCGATCAGTACGTTTCCGGGCAGTTCCGACAACGGATTCAGGTTCTTTGCATTGATCACCATCGCTTCAATGCTCTGTTCCAGCAGCTCCATAACGGATACGGTGCCGAAGTATTTCCCCTCGCAGGTCACCGTGATAAAATCATAAACTTCTTCGGGACGCCGGGACATCGCTTTCCTCGCCACGACGTCGATCGTCGAATGATAGTCCACGCTGAGAAACGCCTGTTCCATGATGCTGCTGATCGGCCTCTTCAAAAAAAGCGAAAAGCCATACTGTCCGCCCAGATGCTGATAAAACTTCGGTTTGGTGACGACTCCTAAAACCGTTTCGTCTTCCACGACGCACAGGCCCTGAAGATGCTCGTCCTCTTTAAAGATGCTCTCGACGCTCTGGCAAAGCACGCCCGGATTCACGCAGCAGGTCCGTTTGCTGATGTTGCTGATATACAGGTCGTAGATCCGCGTGCTCATAAACCGGTTCTTTCGCTCGTTCGCCGTCAGGATTACACGGCAGACGTCTTCCGGGACCGGCTTGATGTCCGTTTCGGGCCGCTGTATGAAGTAGCCCTGCCCGAAATTGACTCCAAGTTCGATCAGCTTGGTCAGCTCCTTTTCGGTCTCGATCCCTTCCGCGATCAGTTCGGTCTGCGTGAGCGACGCATATTCGCACATGCTCCTGATCAGCGCCTGCCTGACGTGATCGCGGTCGACACCTCGGACCAGGTCCATGTCCAGTTTGATGTAATGCGGATGCAGATCGGCGATCAAAATCAGGCCGGAATATCCGGCCCCGGCGTCGTCGATCGCAATTTTGTACTTTTGTTCCTTGTAATGGACGACGGCGCCGATGAAATCCTCCCGTCGCCCCAGGTCCTGCTGTTCGGTGATTTCGAAAACGATCCGTTCCGCTTTGATGGAAAACTGATCGAGATATTGCCGTGTAAAACCCTGTCCGAACATCTCGTCATGAATGATATTCGGGTTCACGTTGATAAAAAGCTTTCGCCTTTTATCGATCTTCACCGCGGATTCGAGCGCTTTATACCGAAATAAATATTCAAGGTCCCAGAGGTCCTCGTATTGCTCCGCCAGTTCGAGCAGCTTCTTCGGGCTTTCATATTCCGTTCCCGCCGGCCCGCGGCTCAGCGCCTCATATCCCAAAACCGAGCCGTCGCGCAGGGAAACGATCGGCTGAAAGACGGTCGTAATCAGACGGTTTTCAACGATATTTAAAAACATCTCTTTTTTTCCGTCGGCTTTCTGACTCGGACTCTCAGAAGCCAAAGAAGAGAGAAGTCTGGTTAACGCAAGTTCCATTCGTGCGAAGCCTCCCGGAAGGTCATATCCCAAAGTTGCAACGGCTGCCGATCGTTACATGCGGTCAGGCCGCCGTGATGCCTTCATACTATCGGAAGGAGGCAAAAACTGCGTCATGAATTTGTAAATTTTGTATTGGACGGTGTGGAATTATCAAACGCGGAATCATTAACGGAGACCGTAAAAGCATCCCTGCGATTCGCCGGAATGCTTTATTCCGATCGCTCTTCCGAATACAATTCGGCTACGGCAGCGAACGCTTTCTTCTTTCGGTAGTCGGACGAAACAAGTCCCTTGGCGTTGAAATACGGGACCAGGTCCCCTTCGCCGTATTCTTCGCAGTAAAAATCCTTCAGCACCCAGATGCAGGTACCGCAATACATCGGCACGTCGTCTTTCAGCCGGATATGCCGGGAGAGCTGGCATACCTGATAGTCTTCGCTGTTGGCGTTCCGTCCAATCAGGTCGACGCCCTGCGCGCCCTGCCGTGCGTCGCTTCCAGTCTCGGTGCAGAGCATCGGTTTGTGGTATTTCTTCTGTAACGCGCTCCAAAACGCGCCGCAGTCGTCCGTTTCGCCGTAATACCAACCGTAATATTCGTTTGCGCACACGAAATCGAACACCTGAAAGGACTTCTCGAACCGCCGCGTGATCACCGGCGCGGTGAACGACGCGTATCCGACGAACCTCGCAGGATCGAACAAGCGTACCGTGTCGCGCAGAAAGCGCAGCGCGTCCCAGCTTGCGGGCGTAAAGCTGTAGCACTCGTTGCCGACACCCCAGAACGTCACGCTCGGCCTGTTTTGGTTGCGGATCACCATCTTCGCGACCTGTACGCCCGCGTTTGTCAGATATCGCTCGTCGACCAATTGCCGCGTCCCCTGAATGCCCTGCCGGACGGAATGCAGCGTAACGCGTTTTTTCAGCCGCTCGCTTTTCCCGAAAAGCAGCTGGACCAACCCGAGCCCAGCCTGATAGTTCGGTATTTCGGACCAGCAGCAAAGGCCTTTTTCGTCGCAGTAATCGAGCGCTTCGTCGGAATGCGGATAGTGCGCAAGCCGCACAAAATTGCAGCCCAGCTCGCGGGCAAGGTCAAGGTTGCGCGCGACCGTCCGTTTGTCCAGGCTCGCGCCCAGCGCAACGTCTTCCTCGTGGAGGCAAACGCCGCGAACGCAAAACGGCTTTCCGTTCAGCTTGAGCGCCGCGTTTTCGACGCTCCATTTGCGAAAACCGACAGAAATGCGCACGTGTTCTTCTTCCGTTTGCGCTTCCAGCGTGTACAGCTTTGGCGAGTCGGGGTTCCAGGGCTCGATTCCGCCTAGCCGGTCAAACGTAAACTTTGCAGTCGAATAATCGCCGTGCTCGAAAAGAGAAAGCCCCTGTTCGGCGATCGTCCGTTCTCCGTCCATAAGGCGAATCGTGCAGCTTTGCGGCCGCCCGGCAAAAACAGCGCTGCCGGAAAGCGTCTGATTAGCGGCCGAAACGCGCAGGTTCACGCAATAGTCCGCGGGCAGCGCTTCCAGCAGTACGCCTTTCGTGACGCCCGCATACAGATGCCAGCCGGGCCTGTGCCCTTCGAATTGCTTCAGCGGCAGGGTCGTTTCGGTCGGGGTGTTGTCCCCCACGACGATCAGCACGTTTTCTCCGGTCTGCAAAGCGCTGGTCGCGTTACAGTAAAAAGGCTGATAGGAGTCCGTGTTGTCGCAGAGTTTTTTATCGTTCAGGTAGACGCTGCAGCATCCGCCGACGCCTTTGAAGCAAAGCCGGTACAGCCTGTCTTCGACCGCGTCCATGTTAAACCGCCTGACGTACGAAAAAGGCCCCTGATACTCCGCAAGCTCCGAACCGAACGTATTGAACGATACCGGAATTTGCACCGTTTTCAGCGGAATGTCCGTTTTTGCAAGAACGTTTCCAACGCCGAATTGCCAGTCCCCGCTCAGATCGATGATCGGGTTGCTTGTGAATGAAAAATAGCTTGGATACGGCAGGTCGTTTTGAATCAGCAGCGGAATCCCGTCCGGCATCCGCAGCGGCAGCTCGGGCCGTACCGATTTTTGATAACGGAACAACTGCCAAAAAAGAATCGCGACGATAACGAAAATGGCGCCCAGCACGGCGCAGAGGACGATCCACCAGCCCATTACAGCAGTTCCCCCAGCTTTAACGCAAGTCCGATATCCCCTTTGATCTTCAGCTTTCCTAACGCGTACGCCAGCTTGGTATCCATCTTATGGTCCATGATTTTGGTCAGCGTCCTGCGGTCCGTTATGACCGTCAGCTGGCTTGCCGGCAACACGCCCGGCGTCACGCCGCCCGCTCCGTCCTTGATTTCAATCCCGAAAGCGCCTTCGCTGATCACGACGAACGCAAAGCGCGCATCATAATTCAGCTTCGCATTCCCCTGTGCTTCCAGCTTTTTGGCGAAGATCGACGCAAGATCGGCGACGCGCTCGTCGCGCAGGTTCTTCAAAAGCGGATCGTTTTTTTGCTGCTCCTGTCTGGTTTTCGCCCGCGCAAGGACGCCTTCCTGCAAACGCAGAAGCTCCTCTTCCGAAAATCCGCCGCTCAGATATTCTGCGTTTGCATATCCGATGCCGATGGTGCGCCGGAACGCCCAGAGGTCCGCCCGGTCGTTGAGCCGCACGTCGGCCATCGCGATTGCGATGAGCCGGAACCAAGTCGCAAAGCAGTTGGAAACGCCCTGCGGCTCGCGGTATTTCGACCAGCCGTCGAAAACCCGTTCGCCGTGCCGCGTGTCCGGAAAACCGCCGTCCTCGTTTTGCAGCGCCAGAATATTGGTGAGCTTCCGGCCCATCCAGTCCCGGATGTCCTGCGTTCGATAGCCGTACTGATAAAAGTGAAACAAAACGTCCATCTCGTCCACGTCGATGCAGGCGCTGTCCGCAGCGACAGGACGCGTAAGGATGTAGTCCACGATCGCGCGGTAGTTCGGAACGGGCGTGTCGAAATCGTAATAGAGGTGAAAATTATGGGTCGCTCCCGCAAAGGCGTTCGTCAGGTCGTTAATCGAGGTGTCGTGGAAGAAGCCGTATTCGTCCTGATGCTCGGCGTGCCATGTTTGCAGCGTCCTGATTCCCTCCGCGCAGCCGTTCATGTTCAGCCGCGCCCCCTCGATGACAAAAGATGCCGCGTTCACGATGTAGTTGCCCTCGCTCCAGGGTTTCGAAAGGTCGCGTTTGTTGAGCCAGCGGTCTAGTTTTTTGCCGGTGTAGCGCTTTAAAAAGCGCAGCTCGCTTTCCTGCATCGGATGTCCAAGATAGTCCAGCGCGGCCATCGAATAGTTCGTGATATGCAGGTCGTCGTATTCGAAGCCGGGATAGGTCAGGTCCTTCTTTTTCATGCCGGGCATGCGGTAAAAGCCGCTCGCCGTACGGTTCGACTGCAAAAATGCAGTCGATTTTGCCGCGTCGACCGCCCCGAGTCGCTTCATGAGCCCCAATGCGTTCACGGCGTTGTAGGTGCCGGGCAGAAGCATCCCGCGCTCGCGTCCGCCGTTGTATGCGGACGTGTCGAACACGCCGGGCCGCACCTGCATGGAAAGAAGAAACGCTTCCGCGCGGCTTCTTGCGCGGTCAATCGCGTTCCGCATTTACGCTCCCCCTCCTTTTTGCGTCCATAATGTCCTTGATTCCTAACAGCGTCTGTCGCTGCGTTTCGTCGGCCAGCCTGCCGAACGCGCCGCTCCTGCGCTGCTGAACGACGGATTGAATCTGCGAAACGTTCCGCTTGCCGATCGGGTATCGGACCGCCGCGAAGATACCGAGGAGCACGAACAGGATGGGCACCACGGTCAGGATGCCGACGATCGCGGTTTTTGCGACGCTTGTCTGCTCGGCGGCGCCGGCGGAGTAACCGGCGACCTCAAGCAGTAACCCGACCAGAAAGATAGCCGCGCCGCTCGAAAGTTTCCGGATAAACGTCATCATTCCCGCATAGATCCCCTCCTGGCGATAGCCGGTGTAAGCCTCGTCCAGATCGGTCACGTCCGGAAGCATCGACCAGGGAATGGCGTATGCTACTCCGGTGCCGATTCCGATCAGGACGGCGATTGCGACCAGCCGGAACGCCGCCGAATCCGGGCCCAGCAGGAACAAAAGCAGCAGCGCCGCAATGCGGAACACGGAACCGTAGATAAAGACCTTGCGCTTGCCGAACCGTCGGCACGCGGCGTAATACACCGGCAGGCTCAGCACGGCGCAGATCATGAGAGACCCCATCGCAAGCGCGAACCGGTCGCTCATGAACAGCACGTCGTTTAAGAAATACTTGAAATTGCTGCTCATGATATCGTTCGGGATAAACGAGAGAAGATAGATTGCGCAGAGCAGGAGAAAGGTCCTGTTGCCGACGCAGTATTTCAGTGAAGAGCCGAGTTTTGTTGCCGAAACCGTCGCCTCCGCCTCAACTTTTCCGCGCAGCGAGAAGAACATCACGAGCCAGATGAGCGCAAACAGCACTGCGAACGTCAGCCCCATAATGAAATATCCCGTACGCAAATCTTCGGCGTGTGTGATCATCATATCGGGCACAATGGCCGAGAGCAGTCCGCCGAGGACCGAAAACGACATGCGGAATCCGACGAGGGCGGAGCGTTCGTTGGAATCGGACGTCAGGTCCTGCGGCAGAGCGCCGTACGGCACCATGACCATGGTAAACGCGCAGGAGAAGAACGCGTACGCAAAAAAGTAATAGACTACCTGCAGCCATCGCGCGAAGGGCGGAACGACCCACAAAAGGACGTAGGAGAGCGCGACCGGCACGATGCCGAATAAAAACCAGGCGACCCTGCGTCCCCATCGCGAACGGGTATGGTCGCTGATCGCGCCCATAAGCGGGTCCGTCACCGCGTCGACCGCCCGTCCGAACAGGACGACGGCGCCCGCCACCAGCGGAGAGATACCCACGATGTTCGTCATAAAATAGAGGAAAAACAGGCCGATGATGCTTGCCGACGCGCCCCCGTAAAAGTCCCCGAGGCCGTACGAAAGCTTGGTGCCGAAATTCAGTTTTTTCATGGGAACCGTTCCCTTTCGTCGATTGATGGCCAAAGTATAACATAGCGGAAATCGATAAACCTGTCATAATATGATTAATGATGCTATAATTACATATATTTTGATTATCGGATAAGGAGTTCGCATGGCGTTCATCGAAGTGGAGCGGCTGATCAAAAACAGCAGCTGGAAAATGCAGAATCCGCATAAACACAGCCACTATGAAATCTACTTCCTTCAGGAGGGCATGCGGGAGCATATCATCGACGGGCGTGTCTATTATGCCGCCAGCCATAGCTTCGTGCTGATTCCGCCCAACACGCCGCATCAGACCGAGGGCACGCCGTTTAACCGCCTGAACATCGATTTTGACGCCGCGTATCTGTCCGTCCTGCCGCAGGACATCCTGACGCACTGCTTTCAAAACACGGTGATTCCGATCAGCCCGGAGGACCTGTCCGGTTTTTCCCGGCTGCTGGATCAGATCGAGAAGGAATACGAGCGCAGCATCGGAAAGGACGACCCGATGCTCAAGCTCATGATCGGCGAGCTGATCGTCATGCTGGACCGGTACGCCGGGGAGCACTTCGTATCGGCCAACGCGCCGATCGAAGCCAGCCCGGTGTTTTCCAAAGTTCTGCATTATGTGGACGGCCACTTCATAGACTGCACGCCGGGCGAAGTCGCCAAAACATTTTTCCTTTCGACCGCGCACCTCAGCCGCCAGTTCCACCGATACACGGGCATGACGCTCAGCCGGTACATCCTGAACAAGAAGGTGTCGAAAGCGATGTACCTGCTCAAGCATACGCAGGAGGACATGGGCGCGATCGCGGCTAAGTGCGGCTTTTTATCGGCGAACTATTTCAGCATGCGTTTCAAGAAAATCGTCGGACTGTCGCCCATGAAGTATCGCAAGACCCACGACGTCAAGCGCATATAGGGTCGGCATTTTTCCCTTTTCAAAGTTTTCGGCGCAATCTGTGTTTTGTCCGATTTCATAGCGGCGCTCGCACCGTCTTCCAAGCGGGTTCAAATCCCGTTGCGCTTCTTACTCCCGCCGGGCATCCGACGGGAGTTTTTTGAATGCGTTGGAAAGATAGCCCGCGCGCCGTATTCCGAAATTGCGCGATCATAATTCAATCATAATCGGCCTGTATATTGAAAGTACGAAAAAGACCAACGTGCAAAGGAGTGGGAACATGAAAAGGACATTGCTCATCGTACTCGCGGCCGTGTTGCTGCTCGCGGCGGTCGCGGTATTCGCCTTTGGCATCCGCGCGACAAGGGCCGCGAACATGCGCGTCTATTACGGATACAACACGGATGCATCTGCGCTGACCCAGCAGCAGGAGGCCGACCTCGAGGACTCGTTTGACGGGATGTTCGAACTCCGCAAAGAAACGATTCTTACGATGATGGAAGACGGCCTAATGAGCGAAGAACAGGGGCAGCTTGCACTCGAGCGGCTCGACGCGATGGACGCCCTGCATGATGCAGACGACGAATCGTATGATTACGGCGGTGGCTGTGGCGTCTACGGGCGCGGAATGGCGCGCTACTACAATGGCTTATACCAGGGCTGAACGACAGAAAGGCGGTAACCGAAATGATGGTTTTCTGGCTTGTACTGATTGGAGCGGTGATTTTTTTACTGCTCTCGCGGTCCGGCAAAAACCCCGTTAAATGGATGAAGACCGGCGAAAATCCCACGGACGTACTGAAAAAGCGGTTCGTCAACGGGGAGATAACAGAAGACGAATACAGAAAAATGCTCAAGCTCGTAAATGATTAAGGAGGTATGTTACAATGATGTTTATAAGAGGCTTTAACTATCCCGGCTGGTACTGCGGCGGATTCGGTGCCATGTATCCCTGGGGCTGGCTCGCGATTGGCGCGGTCCTGGTCATCGTCGCCGTAACTCTGATTGTGGTCCTGTCCTCAAAGAAAAAGCGGCAAGCCCCGTCGAGCGACGCGCTGGAAGCGCTGAAACTGCGCTACAGCAAAGGTGAACTGAGCGAAGAAGACTATCTCAAGATGAAGGAGGTCATCGGCAAATAGCCGTTGACGCAAACACGGACACAGCGAGGTGGAACGGTGAAATACCGGGTATTGGTCGTAGAGGACCAGCTTGAAATCCGAAGCATCGTCGAAAAGTACCTTCTGAAAGAGGGTTACGATGTTTTGACCGTGGGCGACGGATTTGAAGCGCTGGCAACCTTCAACGAAAATACCGTCCACCTCGTTCTTTTGGATATTATGATGCCGGGGATCGACGGATTTGAAGTCCTGAAAGAAATCAGGAAGATATCCGAGGTCCCCGTTATCATGCTGACGGCCAGGCAGAGCGAAGTCGACCGGGTGAAGGGTTTCCGCACCGGCGTGGACGATTACGTTGTAAAACCGTTCAGCGCAAACGAACTGATGCTCCGAATCCGCAGGCTGCTAATGCGCGTCTATCACGGGACGGACGAAATCGTGTACCGGTTTGAATCGCTGAGTCTGCATACAAGCAGCATGAAGCTCTACCGCGCGGACGAAGAAATCCCGCTTACGGCGGCCGAGTTCCAATTGCTGCACGCGCTGTTTAAGAATCAGGGCCGGGTGATGTCCCGCGAACAGCTCATCGGACAGGCGTACGGTGACGATTACGAAGGGTTCGACCGGAACATCGACAGTTACGTGAAAAAAATCCGGCAAAAGATCGAAAAAGACCCGCGCAATCCGCAGATACTCGTGACGAAATACGGCGCGGGCTATATCTTTGGAGGGACAAAGCAATGACGATCCGGCGGCAATGGATGCTCGTACTCATCACCTCGGTGGCGTTGTCGGTCCTTGTCAATTCCGTCGTGCTCAGCACGCTGGTCAATCGTTATTTCATCGAGTATTCAACGGAAAATTACGATCAGCACATTACGCAACTGACCGCGTTTGCAACCGATGCGCTTTTGAGCGGCGCATATTCCGAACAGCAGCTTGAAGTGCAGCTCGAATCGCACCTGAGCGACCCGATCGACCGGATCCGGCTCTACAATTCGGACGGCGACCTGCTGGCCGACGTCGGCGATTCGGACTATCAGACGATGGG
>Ga0116164_10001711_pt1 | contig 16278 bp, 19 predicted proteins | sample AD_UKC109_MetaG_FD_89888 | JGI IMG/M metagenome (GOLD analysis project Ga0116164, IMG submission 89888) | Active sludge microbial communities of municipal wastewater-treating anaerobic digesters from Hong Kong - AD_UKC109_MetaG | ecosystem: Engineered > Bioreactor > Anaerobic > Digestate... | reverse complement strand
CTCAGTGAATTCCTCCAGTGCCTTATTTTCCCCTGCCACTACTGTCTGCACGGGAGAATTGAAATTCACTGCTTCCAATATCCTGCCTTCTGATATTTGATCTATGATTCCCAGTATTTTTTCTCTGTTACCGAAGGCTGCCACCATGCCACCCTTTGGATCTCCATTGATGTCAGTGCCTGCCTCCTGCATAAAAACACCGCGTTTTTTGACTATGTCTATACCTTTTCCTATTTCATCTATTGTGCCTGCCACTGTAAGAGCCGAGTATTCTCCAAGACTGAAACCGGCTATCCCCGTAAGCTCAAGGGTTTTATCAAGACCTTCCTTTGCCGCTTCCTCTTTAAAAACCCTGTATATTGCCATTGTGACCACATATATGGAAGGCTGAGTCACATAGGTCTGCCTTAGCATTTCAGCTGTGCCGTTGAAGCACCATTCTTTTATCTGCTTTCCTGCCGCATCAAAAATTTCCCGGGCAGTTTTGTGATTATCATATAGATCCTTGCCCATCCCCGGATGCTGAGCTCCCTGTCCTGAAAATACTATGCCTATCTTCATATATTTCTGCTGCCTCCTTGAACATTTCGGATATCATTTCTGCGGCCGACTGTTCTTTGTTGACAAGACCGGCTATCTGGCCGGACATAACCGAACCCATTTCCATATCGCCGGAAAACACTGCTCTTCTCAAAGAACCGGTACAGACTTCATTTATTTCTTCAGCTTCCGCATTGTTTTTTTCCATTTCCAGAACCTGTCTTGCCAGTTTGTTTTTTATCACTCTGACAGGGTGCCCGGTGCTTCTTCCTGTGGCCACTGTACTTGAGTCCCTGGCCTTGAGAATAGCATCTTTATAGTTGCGTGCCACTATGCATTCCTCTGAAGTCAAAAACCTGGTTCCCACCTGCACTCCTTCAGCACCCAGCATATATGCGGCAGCTATGCCCCTGCCGTCTCCAATGCCTCCGGCGGCAATGACAGGTATCGAAAGAGAATCTGCCATTTGAGGTATCATAGCCATCGTGGTTATTTCCCCTATATGCCCCCCAGCCTCACAGCCTTCAGCTATCACAGCATCGGCCCCGGCTCTTTCAACCCGTTTTGCAAGGGTCTGATTGGCAACGACAGGCAATACCGCGATCCCGTTCTCTTTTAATCTTTTTATATATTTCCCCGGATTTCCGGCTCCGGTAGTGACAACCGGCACTTTTTCCCGACATACTATTTCAATTATTTCTTCAACATTTGGATCAAGCAACATGATGTTCACTCCAAAAGGATTTTCTGTCATTGCCCTGATTTTTTTGATCTCATTTACTACCCAGCTGCCTTGTGCACCTCCCGAGGCTATTATGCCCAGGCCGCCGCCGCGGCTTACTGCACCCGCCAGACTGCTTTCTGCTATCAGCGCCATTGCTCCCTGGATTATGGGATATTCTGTACCCAGGATCTGACAAACTCTGTTTTGCCCAGTCATTATCATTTGTCACCTCGCAGTTCTGTTCTTCTGATCTTGCCACTTATGGTCTTTGGCATTTCATCAAGAAATTCGACTTTCCTTGGACATTTGAAATGTGCCATATGCTGCCTGCAGTATTCGATTATCTCTTTTTCAAGGGATCTGTCTCCTTTGGTTCCTTCCACAAGGACAATGCTGGCCTTTACTATCTGCCCTCTTGTTTTATCGGGCAGTCCTGTGGCCGCACACTCAAGTACATATGGGAGCTCCATAAGGACAGATTCCACCTCGAAGGGACCGACTCTGTAACCGCAGGACTTGATAAGGTCATCGGTTCTTCCCACATACCAGAAATATCCGTCTTCATCTCTGAAGGCCGTATCTCCGGTGTGATATATGCCGTCATGCCAGCAGTCTCCTGTTCTTTCTTCGTTGCCGTAATATCCTGTAAAAAGCCCACAGGGGACACTTTTATCCGTTCTTATTACTATTTCACCAGTTTCTCCTGTCTTTGCTGTATTCCCTTTCTCATCAACTATATCCACATCATAAGCCGGGCTTGGTTTCCCCATGGATCCCGGTCTGGGTTCCGTCCCCAGGAGATTACATACAGTAAGTGTTGTCTCAGTCTGTCCGAACCCTTCCATTATCTTAAGACCCGTCTTATCATAGAACTCCTGCCATACCTTGGGGTTCAATGCTTCCCCTGCTGTCGTCACATGTCTGAGTTCCGAAAGTCTGTATTTCCCAAGATTCCTTTTTACGAGTATCCTGTATGCCGTAGGAGGGGCACAGAAAGTGGTTATACCGAATCTGGCAAACAGAGACAGGAAATCATGGGGCACGAATTTCTCCATATCATAAATGAATACTGCTGCCTCGCACATCCACTGTCCGTATATCTTGCCCCACAATGATTTTGCCCAGCCCGTATCGGACAAAGTGAAATGAAGTCCTTCGGGGTCCACATTCTGCCAGTATCTGGCGGTGACATAATGACCGAGGGGGTATTTGAAACTGTGTGTCACGATCTTGGGATACCCTGTTGTACCTGATGTGAAAAACATGGCCATGGGGTCATCGCCCCTTGTTTCTCTCCTTTGGAATTCTTCACTGAAGCCTTCCATCTCTGCATCAAAACTATGCCAGCCCTCCTTTGCGGGTCCTGTCATTATCCTGATGACATCTCTTTTTCCGCCGGCTATGGACTTGTCCGCCTCTTCCGTAACATCATCTTCATGAGTGCAGAATACGGCATTTATATCTCCGGTATCAAATCTGAAATTGAAATCTTCTTCCTTGAGCTGATGGGTGGCCGGAATAATGACTGCTCCAAGCTTATGCAGCGCTAAAACAGCAAGCCAGAATTGATAATGCCTCTTGAGAACAAGCATTACTCTGTCTCCCTTTTTTATTCCCAGACAGGAAAAATAATTTGCTGTTTTATCTGAGAGCACCTTAAGATCCCCGAATGTGAAGTTTCTCTCATTTTTGTCTTTGTCCACATAAAGCATGGCTCTCTTTTGGGGTTTTATCCGCGCCAATTCATCAACTATGTCATATGCGAAATTGAACTTTTCATTGTTGGTGAACGAAATACTCTGCAAAACACCGTTTGCATCTTCGCATACGGTTATATACTTTTTAATCAAATCATTCATAATACTTACATGCTCTTTTCATCTACATATTTTACAAGATCCTTAACGTACTGCATCTTCTCCGCATCTTCATCTGAAATTTCGATTTCAAATTCTTCTTCTATGCGCATTATTATTTCTACTGCATCCAGAGAATCCGCCTCCAGGTCTTTCATAAGGTGTGTTTCCATTTTTACTTTTTCTTCATCTGCAGAAAGTTGCTCTGCGATTATTGTTTTGATTTTATCGAATGTCATAATATACCTCCTGTTTTATAAACTTCTAACTGATTATAAAACAGAGAAGGGAGAAATGCAACATTTTTATTTGATTATCAAACTATTTTGTTTTATAAGTAATTTTCTTTTTTTTAAAGAAGAAAAAACGGCCCGAAAGCCGTTTTTGTTTGTCTGCTGTATGAAATTTTTCTTATCTTTTAATGTCGATTTGCTGAACCGGTGAGATCATATCCTTATATGATCCTTCCTCCGATTATTGTGCTTCTTCTGCTTCATCAACTGCTTCCTGCAGTTCCTCTGCCGAGTCATACTCTTCAGGATCCAATCCCAGTTCATACGCCCGTTCAATCAGCAAAGCATTATCACCGGAGGCATCATCAAGTTCACCTACTATTTCCATGTCCAGTGCTGAAAATTCACCGTCACCGTCAACATCAAAATCAAAAATACCCATTTTATCAACTCCTGCAAATATGAATACTGCTGCATCCGTAATTCATTGGTCAATACAAACTAATATCTTTTTATGATAAAAACTTCTACTTGTTCATGTCCATCTGTTTTGCCACTTCTTCGGCAAAATCTTCTTCCTTCTTTTCTATGCCTTCTCCCACTTCAAAACGTACAAAGGATGTTACTTCCATCTCTTTGCCCTTTGCTTTGGCGGTATTTTCTATATACTGTTTTACAGTTACCTCGCTGTCTTTGACAAACTTCTGCTCTAAAAGGCAGTATTCCTTAAGTTCCTTTTTCAGCTTGCCTTCCACGATCCTGTCTACCATTTCCGGCTTTTTACCTTCATTCAGTACTTGTTGTGTGAGTATTTTTTTCTCTTCTGCAATGAACTCCGGATCCACATCGTTTCCGTCAAGAAATCTCGGATTCATGGATGCCACCTGCATGGCCACATCCTTACCCGCTTCTTCTGTTTCTTCCCCAGAAGCTTCGGTTTTTATCCCCACGATGACACCGATGGTGCCGTTACTGTGTATGTATCCTTTATATACGGTATCTGCCTCGCAAAACTTCTCAAATCTTCTGATATTCATATTCTCGCCGATTTTTGCTATCTTGCTTTTCAGCACTTCCTGTACCGTGGAACCTTCAAAGGGCATATCCATGAATTCATCTTTGCTTTTAACGTCATTTTCCATCACCAGTTTTGCCAGTGAATCTACAAAATCAATGAATTCCTGGTTTTTTGCCACAAAGTCTGTTTCGGAGTTTACTTCTATTATTGCAGCTGTTTTCCCGTCTTTGGAGAATGCGGTCCTTACCAGCCCCTGAGCTGCTATTCTGTCAGCCTTTTTGGCTGCCTTGGCGATCCCCTTTTCTCTGAGCAATTCCACTGCCTTTTCTATATCTCCATCTGTCTCCATCAGGACATTCTTGCAGTCCATCATACCTGCGCCTGTTATCTCACGTAGTTCCTTTACCATGCTTGCCGTTACTGACATTTATTTTCCCTCGCTTTCTTCAGAAACATCCTCTTCACTCTCTGATGCCTCTTCCGTTTTTTCTCCTGTCGCTTCTATTTCTGCGGTTTCTGCTTCTTCTGTCTCTTCTTCGTAGCCTTCGTCAAAGCTTTCTCCCTGATTTGCTTCTATTATGGCATCTGCCATACTTGACGCTATAAGTTTTACTGCTCTTATGGCATCATCATTTGCCGGTATTACGAAATCCACATCATCGGGATCGCAGTTGGTGTCGACTATCCCTATCACCGGTATCCCAAGTATCCTTGCTTCTCTTACGGCATTTGCCTCTTTCTTGGGGTCGACCACAAAAAGTGCTCCCGGCATGCCTTTCATGTCTTTGATGCCTCCGTAGAATCTTTCAAGTTTTTCCGCTTCATTCCTTAATGTAAGCACTTCTTTTTTGGATAGTTTTTGGAAGATTCCGTCTTCTTCCATTTTTTGGATGTCAAACAGCCTCTTTATTCTTGAAGAAATGGTTTTGTAATTTGTTAAAGTTCCGCCCTTCCAACTCTGATTGACATAGAACATACCGCATCTTAAGGCTTCATCCTGTATGGCCGCCTGGGCCTGTTTTTTTGTGCCGACAAAAAGAACCGGTTTACCGCTTTCGCCTACGGTTCTCATGAATTCGTAAGCTTCTTCGATTTTCTTAACTGTTTTTTGAAGATCTATGATATATATTCCGTTTCTCTCAGTAAATATATACGGAGCCATTTTGGGGTTCCATCTTCTGGTCTGATGTCCGAAATGTACACCTGCTTCAAGTAATTGTTTCATTGAAATAACTGACATTTTATTTTCCTCCCGGTTATACCTCCATCCTGGCATCCCCCAAAAGAAACCGCATATGCGGCACCGTCTTTCGGCAGCCGGATGTGTGAATTTTACGATGACGCTCTCTTAGCGACACCGCAAATCAGTATACTATAATATTTCAGTATTTGCAAGGGATTTCTTCCGCATGGGCCTTTATCAGATATGTGTTGAAGCCCTTCTTTGTTTTCGAGTATGCAGCTCTGCCCAGAAAAACGGGTTCTTTGCTGTCAAAAAAATATATTGCTCCATCAGCGATCCTTCGGACATTATCCAGATTGACCGCAAGGTATGTATGGCATCTGTGGAAACATCCTGAAAGCACGGGCCAGCATTCTTTCATTTTGCCATAATATGTAAAAGTTTCTTTTGCGGTGACGATTATGATCTTTCTTTCTCTCTGCTCTATGAATAGTATCTCATTCTGCGGTATTCTGGCAGTTTCCTTTTTCTTGATGACAACTATTCGTTTTTTCCGCATTTCATATTGCATTATGTCATCGTTTTTCATCTTGTCCCTTCCCTTTTGAATTTCCCCCGGATCCTCAGAACATCAATTCGATATGCAATATAAAATGCGCCGAAAGGCGCATTATAAATTTTTTTATTCCTGACGCTTATATGTGATATAATCCTCCGCTATTTCGTTTGCGGCCACCGACACCGGTCTTTCTTCGGAAAAATCGCGACCTTCTTCATCGGTCCCTTCAATAAGTATAGGTTTACCGTCGATTATGTCTCTGGCTCTTTTAGCAGCAAGTATAACAAGAGTATACCTGCTGTCTGCTTTCTTTCTTATCTCATTAATAGATGGATACAGCATTATATTTCCTCCTTATATTTTTCTATAAGCTCATAAATGTCTTCTGAAACTCTTGAATGTTCTGCTTTTATTATTGCTTTCACCCTGCATACAGCTTCTTCAAGTTCTCCGTTTACAACACAGTAATCATACTTGTCTATATATGCGATCTCTTTCATCGCTCCGGCCATCCTGACTTCTATGCTTTCGTTTTTTTCCGTTCCCCTTCCGGTGATCCTTTCTCTGAGTTCTGCCATGGAAGGCGGCAGAATGAAAATAAAAACTCCGTACGGATACACTTTTTTTATGCTCATGGCTCCCTGTATATCTATATCAAGAACCACATCATTGCCCGAATCCAGTTTCTCCATTACCATCTGTTTGGGGGTACCGTAATAATCCTGGTAAACATACGCCGACTCCAGAAATCCGTCACCGGCTTTCATTTCAAGGAATTTTTTTTCTGAAACAAAATAATAATCCCTGCCCTCGATTTCTCCTTCACGGGGCTTTCGTGTAGTCATAGAAACAGAGAAAAAAAGTTTTTCTGTTTCTTCAAGTAATCTTGTACATATCGTTCCTTTTCCCGCTCCCGAAGGGCCGGAAATGATAAACAATCGTCCTCTTGACATTTTTGCTCCTCCGCATCATTGATGCGAATATTTATTATATCATCACAGTGCTCCTCATTCAACATAAAATTATATATGCTGTTATTCTATATTTTGGACCTGTTCCCTTATTTTTTCGACTTCGCTCTTTATTTCCAGCATTATACCGGTTATTTCCATGTCATTTGCCTTTGATCCGATTGTATTGGCTTCTCTGTTCATTTCCTGCACAAGAAAATCCAGTTTCTTGCCGTCGGATCTGTCACTCTTGCTTATTATGTCGTCCATCTGGATCATATGACTGTCAAGTCTTACAAGTTCCTCTGTTATATTTGCCTTGTCCGCAAATATTGCCGCCTCCAGCAGTATCCTGTCTTTCGGGATCTCTATTTCTTTACCTATAAGCTCTTCTATTCGCTCCGCCAGTTTTATCGCATATGTTTTGCTTACCTGGGGAGCTTTCTTCTCGATCTTTTTCAGATCATCTCTCACCTTTGCTGCTCTCATTGCCAGATCCTCTGCCAGTTTTGCCCCTTCTTTGGTACGCATGGAATCAAAAGCATCAACAGCATCCCTTACTGCGATCTCAACAGATCTCAATATCTCCTCTTCATCCTCTACATCAGGTATAGTCTTCATCACTTCCGGCATTCCAGATATAAGAGCCAGATCTATGCTGCCCGGCAGACCAAATTCTTCTTTAAGTTTATTGAGGTTCTTGTGATACTGGGAAGCTGCTGCTGTATTGAGGCTTATCTTGAGATCATCTTCTGTGACCGCCTCTATAAGTATGGCTACTTCAACTTTGCCCCGTTTTACGGTCTCCTTTACGATATTCTTGATTTTATCTTCTGCAAAATTATACCTTCTGGGCATTTTCACATTAATGTCACTGTATCTGTGATTTACGGAACGCACCTCTGCAGTTATGATCCTTTTGCCGTCACTATACTCCCCTTTCCCAAATCCTGTCATACTCTTTATCATACAATTTTCTCCTTTTCAATAATAATTTATGATAATATATTATTATATCACAGTACTATCCGGAAAGTGAGATTTTTATGGCTTTTGACGGCATTTTTACCGGAGCGGCGGCCTTTGAGCTGAATGAAAAACTCCGCGGTGCCAAAGTAGAAAAAATATATCAGCCCGAAAGAGACGAACTGGTTTTTCATCTTCACTGCCCCTCAGGGGATCACAGACTATATGCTTCCTGCAGCAGCAACCATCCGGGAGTATATCTGACTTCGGAAAAATTCCAGAATCCCGCTTCTCCCGGTTCTTTTTGTATGCTTCTTAGAAAGCATATCGGCAAAAGCCATATAAGCGATATCCATCAGAAGGACTCAGAAAGGATCATTGAGATCCTTTTTACGGGTCGGGATGAAATGGGTTATGGTAAAAACAAAAAAATAATATTCGAAATAATGGGTAAACACAGTAATATAATACTTGTGAATGCCGATGATAATATTATTACAGACAGCATCAAACGTATCTCCCTGGGCATGAGCCGAATACGTCCCGTCCTCCCGGGAAGACCCTATGAATACCCGCCTGCACAAGACAAGATCTCCCTTTTTTCAGTCACTTTGTCCGATGTCAATGAGCTCTGCCGTGAAAACGACATAAGCCGGGCTCTGCTTTCTCGCATACAGGGAATTTCTCCCCTTATATCAGACGAACTCTCAATGGAAAAAAGCTCTGATGCCGTCTTCAAAAAAATCTGCATGATAAGGGAAAGTGTAAAAAACGGAAACTTTGCTTCTGCAGGATGGCTGAAAGAAAACGGAGAGCCGCGGGACTTCCATGTGATCCCTGTTTCTGCCTATGAGGAACTTGATATCATACGTTTCGAAAACCCTAGCGAGGCTGTCTCCTGGTATTATAAAAACAAGGACTCTGCCAACAGGATAAGGCAGAAATCATCAGATCTCAACAAAATCATTTCTGCCGCATTGAAGAAACTGAGACTAAAAAAACAACGTCTTCGTGAAGATTTACTATATGCCGAAGAGTCCAAAAAATTCCGTCTCTACGGCGAGCTTATCACTGCGAATATACACCGGATAAAACAAGGTGAAAATTCTGCCGTGGTTTTTGACTATAATAATGGAGAAGAGATCACTATCCCCCTTGACGTAAGACTTTCCGCCTCTCAAAACGCACAAATATATTTTAAAAAGTTCAGAAAATCAAAAACAGCTTTGGTTGAAAAACAGAAACAGCTCAGTGAAACAGATTCAGATATAACCTATCTGGAATCCACTGCCGAACATCTTAACCGGAGTGAAAAAGTATCTGACATCGATGCCATCCGTGATGAGCTTGTCGAAACCGGTTTTATCAGGAAAAGAAGGGATCTGCCCGCAAAAAAAATAAAGGCCGAGCCTTTTTCATATGTTTCTTCGGAGGGATACGTGATCCTTGCAGGCAGGAACAACAGGGAAAACGATTTTCTTACATTCAGAAAAGCATCCCGCACGGATCTGTGGTTCCATACAAAAGATATTCCGGGTTCCCATGTGATAATGCTTACAGAGGGCAGGGAGCCGGGAGAAAATTCTATACTTGAAGCTGCTGCTTTAGCTGCATACCACAGCAAAGGTGCATCTTCGGAAAATGTGCCCGTAGACTATACTCAAATACGCTATGTCAAAAAACCCTCCGGTGCAAAGCCCGGCATGTGTATTTTCACAAACAATAAAACACTGTATGTCAAGCCTTCAGTCCCCGTATCCATTCTATCATCTTCATGATCACCTCGGTGCCGTCGTTCTCTTTGTTTCCATTGTGTATTTCATGAAACATGCCTTCCCACTCTATATATGTACAGGCTTCTTTTTCGTGTGATACGAACTTGCGGCTTCCTTCGATACTGCATACCCGATCCTCAGTGCCATGCATAACCAAAAGGGGTTGTCCCTTTGATCTGCCATTGTCTTCATTTTCGTTTTTTGCCAGAGCTTCTCCCTTTTCAAAAGCTTCAAATGCACAAAGCATTGATATTTTATCATGCACCATAGGATTTGTTTTGTAAGGTTGAACAGAAAGCGGATGCCCCAGATCTTCTTCGTTTACTGATGATTTTATTGTCATTTCCGGGCATATTCGGGCCATGATTTTCACAAACAGAAAAAGCGGAGCCGCCGGCTTGTTCACCAGTTCTATCCATGGAGCCGAGATTATATATGCAAAGGGTTTATCATTCAACTTTCCTCTTGCTCTGTAGTCAAGGGCGATATTGCCTCCCAAACTGTGTCCGTAAAGTATCACCGGTTTATTGGGGTACTTTTTCATTGCATGTTCTAAAAGAATATCTATGTCTCCAAGCACTGATTCCCTTGGAGCACAATGACCTCTTTTGCCCGAAGATGCCCCGTGTCCCTTAAGATCCATAGAAAGGCAGGCTATATTGGCCTCTGAAAGAAATTTGTTCATACGGTCATAACGGCCCGCATGTTCTCCTATGCCGTGAATGATGCAAATAACATAGTCGGGTTCTTCTTTCGCCCATAAATATCCGGTTATTCTGTCTTTTTCTCCGGAACCTTTGATCGGAAAATTTTCAAACATATTTTTATCCTTTCCGTTATACTTCATTTCAAGCCCTTTATATTACATTTTGTGCTCTTGTTTTGCCTGGCCATTGTTTTTAATTTTTTTCTGTATATACTCGTATTAAACCCTAAAATTGTTTGAGACCGCAACGAAAAAGGAGGCAGAAATGAATAACAGATGTTCGATGTGTGATAAGTTTTGTAAAACCAGGCCTTTCAGAGGCGGTTATATATGCGAGGATTGTCTTGATATTTTCAAGTCACCGAATGCCAGATTTTGGAGCATCGATACATAAGTTGAAAAACACAAAAACAGGTCTATCCCACGCTCCATACTTTCCCCTATCTTACCAATTTCAATTGCTGCGGTTTCAGCAGGGTCGTTTTATAAACGGCCCTGTATTATTTTTCATTTCTTATCTTTTCCAGGACGGTTTCGAATTCATTGGGCAAAGGACTTTTAAATTCAATGTATTCCGCCCTCGACGGATGCATGAATCCCAGCAAATATGCATGAAGCATCTGTCCTTCGATCCCGTAGCGATTCTTTTTCGGTCCGTATATATAGTCACCGAAAAGTGGGTGTTTTATATACGCCATATGTACTCTGATCTGATGTGTTCTTCCCGTTTCAAGTCTTGCTTCGATCAGGGTATATTTTCCGAATCTTTCAATCACCTTATAGTTGGTCACTGCTTCCCTGGCATTCAAACCTCCCACAGTCTGTCTGAGGCGGTTTTTCGGGTCTCTTCCCAAAGGTTCTTCTATTCTGCCCTCATCTTCAACAATATTGCTGTAAACCAAAGCTTTATATCCCCTGGTTACGCTGTGCTCTGCCAGCTGCCGGGCAAGAGACCTGTGGGCGAAATCGTTTTTTGCGATCATTATCAGTCCGGTAGTGTCCTTGTCTATACGATGCACTATCCCGGGTCTTGCTATGCCGTTGATACCCGAAAGACTACTGCCACAGTGAAAAAGCACGGCATTCACCAATGTATGGGAATAACTCCCCGCAGCGGGATGGACCACCATCCCCTTTTGTTTGTCAATAACCAACAAATCATCATCCTCATAAACTATATCAAGAGGTATATCTTCGGGTACAATATTTGTCTCTTCCGATTCCGGAAGAAGTATCCTTATTTTCTCTCCGGCTTTTACCTTATGCTTTTTTGAAAAGCAGACTTCCCCTCCCAGTGAAACCATGCCTTTCTCGATTAATTTCTGTATGTGATTTCTCGATGTTTCCGGCAAAGAAAAAGAAAGAACCTTGTCAAGTCTGGTTCCGTCTGTTTCCTGGTCCGCTGTTATGTTAAAGATTTTTTCTTCTTTCATCTTCCCTTTTATCAAAAAATATCACATATATACAAAACAGTCCTGCCCCTATGCAAATGAAAATATCAGCGATGTTAAAAACCGGGATTATTCTTATGTTAAAAAAATCTACGACATATCCCCGTACTATCCTGTCCACAAGATTACCGATCCCCCCGCCTGCTATCATTGCCACTGACAGCAACAGCATGGGTTTCGCTTTTTTTCTGTATCTGGTAAGGAATATAATTGCTACCGTCAAAAGCACAGCCGGAAGTATTATCAGAAGTGCCGGGTACTGGGAAAGAATATTGTAAGCCGCACCTTTATTTTCTACATAAGTAAGATAAAGCACACCATCGAGCAGTGTCACGGGATGTGCCGGGTCAAGTCCGGAATAGGCCAGTGCCTTGATCATCTGATCCAAAAGAACGATTGCTGCTATTATCAAATAATACATATCATCTTTTGATGTTGACCATTGTTTTTCTATCGGAAGCCGTGCTGGCAAGATCTCTTTCGAAATCTTCATCCGAAACGGAACTTTTTACCTTTGGGACATCCACGGTCTCTGATCCGGATTCTTTTTCGCCTATAAGGCTCTGAAGTCTTTCATCATCAAATTCAGGGAACAAATCATCACTTAGATTTTCAAATCTTTCCAGCTCAGCTTGAAGCAGTCTTTCGTATTTATCTCTGAAATCAACGTACCTGTTTTTGAGTGTCATACTTTCCTGGGCCAGTCTTTCGGCTTTTTCTCTTGCTTCTCTAACTGTCAGTTCCGCATCTAGTTCGGCATTTTTAAGAAGTATCTCTGCACGCTTTTCTGCGCTTACAGATATATCTCCCATAAGTGCTTTTGCGGCTTCCAGAGTTTCCAGAACAGCCCCTTCGGAACCTTTGCTTTTGTCCAGTTCATCCTCAAGGGCTACGACTTCGGCTTTCAGGCGCACATTCTCTTTGACAAGTTTTTCAAGATCCAGAGTTATAAGATCCAAAAACATGTCTACTTCTTCCTCTTTGTAACCCCTTACTCCTCTTGTAAATTCTTTTTCCTGTATCTCTGTGGGTGTTATCATTTTTTACCTCCAAGAATCACTGTGTATATTGTTGAAATCAAATCCCTTGTTTTCTATGCTCGAGGAAATATCCACATTCTCAGGTGCGAATACAAAAATATTGTTAGCGACTTTTTGAACATTTCCGTTAAGCGCATATGTGGCTCCGCTAAGAAAATCAAATATCTTCCTGGCTGTCTCGGATTCGATTTTTTCAAGGTTTATTATTATGGGTTTTCTTGTTTTCAGAGAATCCACAAGTTTGGGGCACTCTTCAAATCCTTCAGGTTCTATGACTACCAGTTTGAAAGGATTTGTCGTTCTTGACTGCATAGGCATCACTTTCTCTTTTGGATCTCTTCTGCTGTAGGCCGATTTTGTTTCAGCCGGTCTTTTCTCGAGAGGGGCACTGCTCTCTGCGATCTCTTCTTCAAATTCATCATCATCGATCTCTTCTATGCCCACCAGATCCTTGAACTTACTAAATACTCCCATATTATCCTCCTTAATTGTAAACTCTTTCTCCGAATATGGCTGTTCCTATTCTTACAAGATTGGATCCTTCCTCCACTGCAACCTTATAATCATGGGTCATGCCCATAGATAAATATCTGAAATCCAGTCTTTCATGACTGATTTTTCCGTACTGATCATATTGTTTCCTGACTTGCGCAAAATATCCCCTTACTTCTCCCGGGTCTTCTGCAAAGGGCACTACACACATGAGCCCCCTGATCCTTATATTCTTGCAGCTTTCAAGTATTTCTTTTATCAGATCCTCTGTTTCATCGGTGCCTATACCGAATTTGCTTTCTTCGGAAGCAGGGTTCACCTGTATCAGAATATCCATTTTGAGTCCTTTTGCAGCAGCTCTTTTATCAATTTCTTTTGCAATTTTCATTGAGTCAACAGAATGTATCATATGGACTTTGTCAATTATATATTTGACCTTATTGGTCTGCAAATGACCTATCATATGCCATCTTACCGGCTTTATCCGGTCATACTTTTCAATTATTTCCTGAACTTTATTTTCTCCGATATCCGTAACTCCTTCATCAATGGCTGTATTGATCTCTTCAGGTGTTCTGGTTTTTGTAACTGCCACAAGCAGTATTCCTTTGTCAAGGTCTGCTTTGATTCTACTAAGATTCTCTTTTATTTTCTCCATATCAGTTTTTGTCTGCTTCCGGGTTTTTTAGAACTTCGTCATAAACCTTCACAGTTTCTACTCCTTCTCCATTGTCATCATAAAATATATCTTCTGCCAGTAATGTTTTTTCTCCGTCTGTTGCTATGGTTTTTACAGGAACAAATTCATATTCTCCCGTAGCTTTTTTTACATATACACCAGTAACGTCGTCCTTTGTTGTAAGAGCACTGTTGCTTACCAGAAGTCCTCTTGTATCGGTGGTCACCATATATCCTTCCAGCATCCTATTCTTTACAAAATCTTTGTAATAACCTGTGCTCCTGGCTATTATCCTCCATTTTTCTCCCTCCTGCAGGATGTTTTTTATGCTACAGGAAACACTTCCGGCGGGAAGTTCCGCCTTTACTGTGCTGCCTTCCTTGTAATTTGGTATATCTCCTGATTCAACCCAGAAAATAAGAAACCATTCACTGTTGTCGGCTATCTTGTAAATGGGCTCGCCGGCCATCACTTTGTCTCCGGCAATATTTTTTGCGGGCTCGCCTATTCCTTTAACTTCTGAATATTTTAGATCGTCCATACCCTCGGGAGTGAAGAAGTTTTCATAACCGTCTATCATCGTGGTGAATATGCCTTTTCTTGCTGCGGTGAACTTGCTGTCAGGTACCATTGAACCGGAAAGTCTCTCGATATATTTTTGTTGATCTGACTCCTGCCGGGCATCTTCTTCTTTTTCTTCGGTGACCGGAGTAAATTCAAGTACCTTTGCTCCTTTCCTGAGAAGAGTTCCTTCATCGGATTTGTATTCTACGATACCTGAAGAAGCTACGGAATACACTGTCTCGCTTCTTATGATCCAGCACTTAATTTCATGTCTGGCCTTCAGGTCGCCGTACTCAAGTATTTCTGTTCTGGTCAGCGCTCCTGTCAGTGTCGGGATCACACCTATAACAATATATAGTGCTATTGCTGCCAGTATGAATACAGATATAGTTCTTTTTTTTGGTTTTGGCATGTTATGTCTCCGTCTACATTTTACACTATATCCAGTATTTTTTCCAATAATTTTCTCTCTTCTTTTGTAAGCTCTCCGGGATCCTTTATATATTCCTCAAAGAGGTCTGGTCTTCTTTCTCTGGTGATCTCAAGGGCCTTTTCAAATTTCCATAGATCTATCATTTTATGGTTGCCTCCAAGCAGTATCTCAGGGACTTTCATGTCTCTGTATTCTCTCGGTTTTGTGTATTGAGGGTGTTCCAAAAGGCCGGAATAAACAGACTCCTCTTTTACCGAATCACTGTTTCCCAAAACTCCGGGAATAAGTCTGGCAACGGCATCTATGAGCACCAGGGCAGCGGGTTCTCCTCCTGTCAAGATGTAATCGCCTATGGATATTTCTTCTGCATGCCAGTATTCTATTATTCTTTCATCTATACCTTCGTAATGACCGCAGATTATGACGATTTCTTTTTCTTCTGCCAGTTCCTCAATTTTCGTTTTGCACAAAAGACTGCCTTTAGGAGACATGTAAAGTATTCTTTTTTTTTCGGCACCCAAAGATTCAAGTGCTCTGAAAACCGGATCCGGCATCATTACCATTCCGGCTCCGCCACCAAAAGGATAATCATCCGTTTTATTATGTTTATCCTGGGTAAAGTCCCTTATGTCAGTTGTCTGAAGGCTTAGGAGGCCTCTCTCAATGGCTTTGCCAAGCATACTGCTTCTTACAGGGCCGAACATTTCCGGAAAAAGCGTTAGTATCTCTATATTCATATCATTCCCTCTATCAGCCTGACGATTATTTTCTTTTCTTCCATATCTGCACTGATCAAAAACTCGGGCACAGCAGGGATCATAATAATCTTTTCTTCTTCATCGATTATATTTAAAATGTCCTGTGCTCCGCTTCCGGTCACGTCTCTTAATATACCAAGCTGATTCCCTTCAGTATCAAAAACAGAAAAACCCAAAATATCCCGGACATAATATGTCCCTTCGGGAAGTTTTTCCGTTTGATCCTCCCAAATATGAACATCTTTGCCTTTCTGACTTTCCGCTGTGTTCCTGTCGCTTATGTTTTCAACTTTAAGTATTACGATTTTTCCTTTATAGCGGACATTTTCTATTTTAACTTCATGCCGGTCT
>Ga0116164_10001710_pt1 | contig 16280 bp, 9 predicted proteins | sample AD_UKC109_MetaG_FD_89888 | JGI IMG/M metagenome (GOLD analysis project Ga0116164, IMG submission 89888) | Active sludge microbial communities of municipal wastewater-treating anaerobic digesters from Hong Kong - AD_UKC109_MetaG | ecosystem: Engineered > Bioreactor > Anaerobic > Digestate... | reverse complement strand
GAAGACCAAGTCCGCCACAGGAGCTGACGACGGCCTCGACGCCGCGGAGTATGCGCTGCAGCTGATCCGCTTTCCCTACCGCCAGGTCTTCGGTGCCGACGAGGGGATCACGCTCGCCAAGGCCTTCCGGGCAACCATCGCCTACCAGGAGCACGTGAGCACCACCTTCAGATTCGGAGGCAACCCATGAGCCTGTTCTCCGACAAGGTCGTCGCGTCGGCGGTGTTCGGGCGTCGCTTCGCTGGTCTCGCCCTCGCCGATGTCGATCTCCAGACCTACAAGACCTGGGACCCAGTCCTTGCGCGCAGCCATCGGATCCTCGTACCGATCGACGTCCAGGCTTATGTCGTCCCGGCGGTCGGTGGGGAGGAGACGGTGCCGATCGGGGCGGTGCGGGGTGATCCCGAGCCCTTCGTGCCCGGAGTGGTCCGCCCGGCGGGTGTGCACTTGCACTGGGCGCTGCCGGATCGCCTCCTCGACGGGGTCGCCGATCAGGAGGCCAAGAAGCTCCGGATGCCGCCCCTGCCGGACCGATGGGTCGTGATCCGCACCCTCCTCCCCGACGGTGCGCGCACGGCGTACGCGACCGGTTGGGTGATCGACGCGGCCAGCGGGGTCGTGGCACCCCTGGCGACGTATGCCGGGAGCATCGACGCCACGGGCGGGTCGCCGCTGACACCGCTCGATGCTGCCAGTCGGGGCACCCTGCTCTGGTCGGCGACCTACTCCGGAGCAGAGCGGCGTTTCACGCTCCACGACCCTCTCGGCGACCTGCCCGGCCTGACGGGCGTTGCCCCGCAGGGCTTCCACCGGGACATCGCCACCTACACGGTGGCAGGGTGGTGGACCCGGACCGACGAGGACCCGCTGGCGGCCGCGCGCAGCCGCCGGGCAGTTCGAGACCGGGCGTCGCAGCTGCGGTGGGCGCTGCCGGAGGATGGCGAGGACGAGATCCTCGACGACATCGACCCGAGGGTGCAACGACGCTACTCTGCGGCAGGCCTGAAGTCGGTGAGCGGGACGACTCCGGTGCAACGGATCGAGAAGTACACGACGTCGACCACCTCCTACGAGGAGGCGGCGCCCTCGGTGGAGGTGCCGATCAAGGGCATCAACAAGCTCATCATCGGGGTGGCGGGCACGCGTTACAGCACCCTGCTTCACGGAAGCGTCATCGGGGTGCCGATCGGCGCTGATCTTCCCGCTGCCGACGAGCGGCCCTCGGCCGACGAGGTCACTGGCACGGTCGGCCTCGACATCGACGATGTCGCTGCGGCCTTCGCGGGCCCGGGCCTCGGGCTCGCGCCCCAGCGGCGGCAACTTGGGGAGCGCCTGTTCGCGGCCTTCACGGCGAACCTGCTCAGCCGACTCGCCACGAGCGACGGGCTGGTCGACCTCGAGGAGCACGAGCACGCCGATGCCTTCTGGCCCATGCCCGGCAAACCCCTGCCCGGGTCCACGCCCGATCGCCTGCGCACCGAGGACCATGTGCCTTATGCGCCCACCCATGTCGGTCGCAAGTCGCGGGCCGGCCAGCGGCACACGGATGCGGGGGTCGCGGGAAGTCTGTCCCTGGAGTCCGTGATCCAGTGGCGCGGAGGAGTGGTCGGATTCACGGACACGGGCAAGGGGAGTGCAACGGCTGGCTCGTCGGGCGACCCGCAGTCCCGTCTGGCCAGCGCCGCCCAAGCCGCTCGAGCGACGCGAGAAGGCCAGGGAGCCTCGGCGCCGACCGCCGAGAGCCGCACGGTGACGCGTCCGGCGCCACGATTGTTCCGGCCGGCTCCGGTTGTCGTCGGGCTGCGCTCGATCCGGCCGAGTCTGCGCCATCATGGCGACGGTCTCTATGACCACGGGCTGCTTCGCTGCCGGTTCCCAGGCGAGGTCAAGGCGCGGTTCAAGGGTCCGGTCGACGGCGCCCTCATCCTCCCCACGCTCGGCAACGGGGCCATCCCTCCCGAGGTGACCCGGCTGGTGCGCGAGGCCATCGTCTACGACGGCTATTCCTGGCAATGGCTGGCCAAGGCTGCCTCCTCGGCCGGGATCGACGAATCCGCCGTCACCGCAAGGATTGTCGCCGAGATGACACGGCTGTACGGCACGACGGCCAGATACGACGGCAGCGGCGCCACGGCGGCCGGAGAGTTCGCGACCCGTGCGCACGCCGACGGATCGGCCTGGGCTTCTCACGACCTGCGTCAGGTGGCCATGAGCAAGCAGGTCGCGGCCGAGATCGCCCGATTCTCCCTCCTCGAGGGGGCACCGCCGAGCCCGGTGGCCATCACGACCTGGCGTCAGCCGTGGGTCCCGCTCTTCCTCGACTGGCAGGTGCGGCTCGAGGGCACCGAGACACTGGCGGGGTGGAGCCTGGGCGACCTCGACTTCACCGGCGCTCCGACCGGGGAGTCGGTCACCAGGACCTTCCTGGGTCGCAGCACCATCTCGACGGGGGTGGGTAAGGCGATCCAGGAGGCGATCCGGCTCTGGCTCGAGGAGGAGGACGCCCGCGACCTCGCGGGCGCCTCACAGCTCTCCGACGCCGACGAGGCCACGCTGCAGTCCCTCGGCACCTTCGTGCGCGGTCTGGACCTGGTCTCGGCTTCCCTCGACGGACTCCGTGAGCAGCTCCTGGGGATCCCCTACACCGGCTTCATCGTGCGGGAGCGGGCGGCCGAGGGGCAGGAGGCCAAGCCGACCGCGACCGGCCTGCCTGTCCCCTTCTTCGGCGGGGAGCTCACGATCGAACGACTCCGGGTCGTCGATGCCTTCGGACGAACCCTCGACCTCGACGTGGGCTCGGTCCCGACGACCCTGCCCCTGGAGGTGGCGGGCAAGCCGGCCTCGATCCGTCTGACTCCGCGGATCCAGCACGGCGCTCGGTGGCTGCTCCGGCTCGTCGATCCGGGCGCCGACCTCTCAGCTGATCCCACGTCGGCGGCTGAGGCCTACGTAGACCAACTCCGCGGCCCTGATGCCGTCACGCCGATCTCCGGATTCCTCCTGCCTGACCACGTCGACGAGGCGCTCGAGGTCTTCGACCGCGACGGCTCCCCGCTGGGGCAGGTCATGCACGACCCGGTGACCGATGCCGTCATGTGGGAGCCAGCCCCCGGGCGTCCGCTGCCTCCGGACGCCGGTCCGCTCGCGGGCGTGCCCGCGCACGGGCAACACGCGGCGCTACTCGCCGCGGGACTGGTCCAGGCGGACATCACCTCTCGTCACAGCGATGCGCCGGCTTCCCGGAGCTCGCTGTCGGCGATGCTGCGGGCCATCGACTCGACCCTCTGGTCGGTCGACACCTTCGCAGGTCTCGGGTCGCCCACCGTTGCGGGCCTGGTCGGTCGGCCGATTGCCGTCGTCCGAGCCACGGTGATGCTCGATGCCCCCGACGACCTCGACGAGGTCGACGTGCAGGCCCCCGGCGGCGCCGAGGCACGGGCCGCTGCCTTCGCTGCCCTCAGGGACCTCGAGTTCCCGTTCCGGATCGGCGAGTTGGGTCGCAGCGACGACGCCGTGCTCGGCTTCTTCGTCGACGACGACTACACCCGCTTCCACATCGTTGACAAGGTCGTTGCCTCGACGGCTCCGCAAAGTGGTCGGCACCTCGGCCACCTGGGGCTGCTCGGTGCCGCGCCCGTGGTCGATCCCATCGACCACCCCTTCATCGTGCCGGAGGACACGCTCACCATCCGCGCCGGCCAGGTCCGCACCTTGACCATCCTCATGCTCCCGGCGGGGAAGCTGCACCTCACCTCGGGGATACTGCCGCGCAAAGCCCTGCAGCTTGCCGACGTCTGGGTGACGCCCGGGCTGGAGAAGGTCTCGCCCTCCGTGCGTGTCGGGCCGGTGCTCGTCGATCCTGCTGAGATCCGTCTGCCCAACGTCTCCTCGTTGCCCAAGGGTCAGGTCTTCACCCGTCGCACCGGACCGCTGACCTGGCGCGATGACCCGATCCTGGCCGCCACGACGAGCGCCTACCTCCCGAAGATGCCGCACGAGATCCAGGAAGGCTGGATCCGGGTCGGACCCAAGCCTCAACGGCCCGGGGGCCCCGCGGATCCGACCCCACCCTCGTCCGGAGGGGGTTCGACGCCATGACGGGCAAGCGGCGGGTTCCCCTGGGGCGCAGCGACGCTCGCGCGCAGGCGGCGGCGGACCTGCAGGTCTCAAGTGCACGCGAAGCCAAGAAGGGACGGGCCCGGTCGCGGACGGCATACAACGCCGAACTCGAGGCCGGGATCGACCGCCGGGCGCTGAGCGACGCCTTGGCCCGCGTCCTCGCCGAGCGTCCCGGCGAGGAACCGCCGCACGACCACGCTCCCGGCCGCGCCCGCCGCCGGCGGGGGCCCGCACCCTTGGGTGAACCCACCGTCAGCGCGACTGACCGTTGGGTCCCCATCGGGCCGAGCGTGGTGCGACGCGGCCAGGCGGTCGATCGACCACGGGTATCGGGTCGGATCCGGGATCTGGCCGTCCACAGAGACGGCACCCGAGCCTATGCCGCGACCGCTCGGGGCGGCGTCTGGTACACCGACGACGGGGGATCGACGTGGGCACCCGTCGGGGCGTGGGCCGAGCCCGCCCGGGTCGCCGGTGGCTCCAACCTCGCCGACGCCTGCGGCAGCATCCTGGTCAGCTTCGGCGCGACGGCAGCGCAGGACTTCGTCATGGTCGGCACGGGCGAGATCAACCCGATCGAGACGGCCCATGGCGAGTGGACCTCCGGAGGGGTGGGCGTGCTCGCCGCGCTCGATCCGGTCGGGCGGGCCGGAGTGAACCCCTGGGAGGTCGACACCGGTGGGGTCGGCGCCCCGGGGTTGGAGAACGCCGGGATCTACCGGATCGCCCGGCACCCGGCCGCGCGGGCCGGTGCGAACGCGGGAGCGACCCAGGACGTCGTCGTCGCGGCGACGACGAACGGACTCTATGTCGGGCGCCGGCAGGCCCTGCCGGCCGTCGTCGGACCACCCGCACTACCCGCCCGGGACGGGTTCGTCTGGACCCGGGCGGCCGATGTGTCGTGGCACGGGGTGATCACCGACGTCCTCTTCCTCCCCGGCGGGCGGCTGGTCGCCTGCGTTGCGGGAGGCGGGCTGGTCATCAGTGACGACATCGCCGCCACTGCGGCGGTCCCGGTGGCCAGTGTGGCCGCTCTCGGCCTCCAAGGTCGTTATTCCGTCGCTGGGCCCACCGCGTGGACCGAGGGCCCACCGGGGCGCTTTGAGTGGCGCACCTCTGGCAACCGGATCTACCTGATCGGGGAGACCGGGCCAATGGCCATCTCGTTGACCCGGATCGCCGACGCCTCCGTCGCCGCGCCGGTGGCCGCGGCCGTGTCGGGGGTCACGAACAACTTGTGGCAGATCGCGGCTGCCTTTGGAAACCAGCGCGACTATGACCAGGCGATCGCCGTCGACGCCTCGGGGGCCAATGACCGGATCTTCGTCGGCGGAAGTTCAGCCCAGGCCTTCGCGGGAGCCGATTGGGGGGCCTCGCTGTGGTGCTACGACATCGTCGTCCCGCCACCTGCGCCCCCGCCCCCGGCACCCTTTGCCGCTGTCCCGGCCCCCGGTGTCTCCGACGCGGCGCCGCCACCCGCCGGGGCGGCCGCCGACACCGCCGGTCTGGTCGGCAACTCGATCCACGGTGACGTCCACACGATCCGACTGGCCGGCAACGGGACTCCCATGCCGCAGGTGTGGGTCGGATGCGACGGTGGTGTCTTCGCCTCCGAGCGGGCCGGCGCGGTCGGATCGTATGCCGCGCGCAACACCGGTCTTGGTGCGCTCCAGCCGGTGTATGCCCGCTCTCATCCCGTCAACGGCCACCTCGTCGGGGCGGGCTTCCAGGACAACGGGACCCAGTTGCGCACGGGCGACACGATGTGGGACCTCCAGTTCGTCAGTGACGGGGGTGGGGTGGCCTTCGTCCCGACCGCGCCTCACGTTTTCGTCAACCAGCAGTTCGCCGCGACGTGGCGCACCAATGCCACGGCCGCCTTCGTCCCACCCCCCGTGTTTGCCGCCGAGGCCACGCAGGCCCTCAGCAGCTTCTACTCCGGCGCCGCCGTCGTGCGCGTTCCTCCCGCCGGTCCCGCGCCAGCCTTCTCGCGGGTGGCGATCGGGACCTATCGGGTCTGGCTGTCCGAGGACGTCGGCGTCGCGGCCCCGAACACCTGGCGGGTGCTGCGTTCGATCAGCGGCCAACCGGTGGCGCCGCCGGGCCCGGGCTTCTCCGTCGCCCAGGCGACCGGTATGGCCAACCCGGCCCGAGGTGAGATCCGGACCATGAAGTGGGCTTCTCCCACTGTCCTCCTCGTGGTCCATCGGATGGCCGTCGTCCGCTACACCCGAGCGGCCTCCGGGGCCTGGTCGACCGAGGCCTGGCGGATCGACAACGTCAACGTCGCGATCCCGCGCACGACGATCCTCACGGATGTCGCCCCTGTGCCCGGGACATCGGACTTCTACGTCGCAACGACCGGTGTCGTCGGCGGTGCCGACGAGACGCTGTGGTTCTTCCAGAACTCGACCAACCGGTTCCGGCGCACCGGCTTCCGCCATGTGCTCGACCCTCCGCCTCCGCCGCCACCACCCCCGCCGCCACCGCCACCTCCGCCGCCGCCGGTGGGGCCGCGGGATCCCGTCTTCTCCGTCGTCGTCGACCCGGCCAACCCCGCGGTCGTCATCGTCGGCACCGCGACGGGGGTGTGGCGTGGCACGCGCACGAGTGCGGCCGGCGCCCATGAATGGCGCGCTGCCCCCAACGGGCCGATGGGCAACGGACTGCCGCAGGCCATGGTGCAGGACCTCGATATCTGGGTCGACCCGATCACGCCGACGCCCGCGACCTCACCGCGGCTGCTTCGGGCAGCCATGCAGTCACGGGGCGTCTGGGAGGTCGACCTCGCCCACGACGCAGTGCGACAGACCTGGATCCGCTCCCATGCGTGGGACAACCGGCGGATGCCGTTGACAGTCGACCCGAACCCGCTCGCCATCCCGCCCGTCGTCGCTGACCTCCTCATGGACAGCCCGGACATCGTCGTGCGTCCGCGCGCGCCGCTGGCCGCGGCGCCGATCTTCGGTGGTCCGACCATGGACCCCACCGTGCCGGCCTCCTTCACGCCCTATCGCTTGTGGACCTTCCAGACCGCCTTCCGGTGGCTGCACCCCAGCGTCGTGGCCGATGGCCAGTTCAGTCGCACTCTGCAACGCCTCATTCGCCGCCACCGCCGCTCCATGGTTCCGGCGAAGAGCGACGTCCCTCTCATCGACCTCGACGTCTGGAACGATGTGGTCGGTCGGGTGCGGGTCAAGCCCGACGGCACCCCTGGCGCCGGCGCCGACCCGCTCGCCGTGTACCGCGCGCCCTGGCACACGAGTCGGGCTGCCACGGCCCCGGCGACCGAGATCGACCTGGCAGAGACGGTCGTGCCGCCGACCACCGCGGGCACGACGTGGGTGGTCTTCAAGGAACAGTCGTCCGTCGACGTCCTGCTGCACCACCGCGACAGTCGGCCCGTGCCCGCGCACGGGGCCTGGGCGATCGTCCTGTGGCGGTCCGCGCCCACGGCGGCGGCGCTGATGGCGACCGATCCGACGGTTGCCCTCGGCTGGCTCGTCACGGCTCTCGCCGGGGCGGGCGCCAATCCGGCGGCACCGGCGGGCTGGGGATGGAACCTCGCCAGCGGCAGTGCCGCCGCCGCCTGGACCACTCTCTCCGTGCCGCTCGACGCTCGCCTGCCACGAGCGGTGACCGTCGATGTCGACCTCTCGGCGGTCCCCGACAACCACCACGTCCTCTTCCTGGCGATTGTCGGCTCGACCGCCGATGACGCGCGCACGATGCCCACGACGAGCGCCATCGCGACCGTGCCGCCGGTGACCGTCAGTCAGTTGGTCCAGTGTTGGCCGTATGCCGCGGCGCGGGTCGTGCAGGTCATCCCGCGCCCCACGTGACCGGCCTGACCCGACCATCCATGTGCGTCAGCCGCGGAAGACCACGACGCGGGGCTCGACATTGCGTCGGTCCTGCCCGCCCTGGAGGGTGAAGCCCGACGCGATCCAGGAGGTGCGTCGGGTGGGGTGCGCGCGGCATACGACATAGTCACCCCACTTGCCGAGCAGAGGGCTGTGGGTGGAGGTCGCGGTGACCTTCGTGGTCCAGGTGTTGGCTGCCTGGTCGAGGACTCCAACGGCGTGTGCCGGATGATCCGGACCGCCGAAGAAGGCCGAAAGGCCAACCCTCCCAGCCTTGTTCGCTGCGGCCGCGGGGTAGGCCCACGCGCCGTTGGCCGACCAGAGGTCCGGCTCGGCGGTCACCGCGAGAGTCTGCTCCGACAGAGTCACGGCGCGAATGTAGGGGTGCGGTCGCCCAGCCGAGCGACCCGCGGACCAGAGGAATCCCAGCCGTCCGCCCGCGCGCCACCCGCCGGTGACTCGGTCGTCAGCTCGCGAGAGCCACTGTCCCCCAGCGGGCGTCGGCGAGCCATAGTCGCTGTCGTCCCAGGGCGCGACGCGAATCGGCCATGACGTGACCTCCTCGGAGGCGTCGGGCCACTGGAAGAGGTGCAGGGTCCGCGTGGAGGCGACGTTGCCGGCGAACCACATCGATGTGCCCGCACCGGAGATCAGCTTGAGTGACCCCAAGTTGGTTGTGGCCCAGTGGCGCCGGGTCAGAGGTCGGGCCGAGGCCAGCTCGGCCAGTGGCCAACGGATGACGACAGCGCGCTTCCAGCGGTCGTTGCCGTCGTACTGGTTGAACGAGACGAAGAGGTGCTTGGCGCTCGCTGCCATGTCGGGGTAGTCGAACCACACGTTGTTCCACGCGCTGTTGAGGTCGGACGGGGCGACATCCCACCAGCGCCAGGTCCCGGTCGCCGCCGTGCGACTGACGGCCAGCCGGAAGATGTTGCCGGCGCCGACCTGTTCGTACTGCAGCAGCCACACCCACAGCCGTTGTGCCGGGAGGTAGGTGACGAGCTGGTCGCAGCAGAATCGCCCGCGGTCCGCGGGAAACTCGGTGAAGGGGTCGAGGAAGGACCAGGTCGCGCCCCGGTCACCGGAGCGCGAGGCATACCAGTTTCCGGTGATGACGATCGTCGAGGAGGAGGCCCCGACAGCGGGCTCCCCGACGGTGGAGGTCTGCAGGCCGGTCGCGGCGTCGTCGAGGCCAAGGTTGCTGGTGAGCGTGACCATGGGGTGTGCCGCCGGCTCAGCTCGGGTCCGAGGGCGGTGGTGAGGCTGCGGGCGGTGAGTCCGCGACGGCGTCCTTGGTCGGTTTGCGTTCGGGACCCTTGGGTCGTCGCGTCGTGCGCTGCCTCGCCTCTCGGGCGTCGAGATCGGGCGTCGTGCTGGCGTCGGCGGCGACAAGGTCAGGGTCGAAGGTCGACACCGGCTCGCCGTGGATGACGATGCAGCCCGTCGGGTCGGTGGAGGTTGCTCCGCGGCGCTCGCCCCCCACGGCGTCGGCGGCACCCTCGCCGGCCGCTCTGGGTCTGCGACCACCGGAAGGCTTGGCGTGGACGCCGGCGAGCTTGTCCTCGCCGAGCTTGCTGGTGGTCTGCTTGCCTTTGGGGCGTCCGGCCATGGTGGCGATCCCTTCGGTCGAGATGACACGGGTCGATCCTGTGACGGTACGCCGATTTGTGTTCCGCGGCATCAGGTGGAGCGAGGGCCGCTGAGCTGCAGAAATGTGGTGGAGCCGGTGACGGGAATCGAACCCGCGTGTCCAGCTTGGGAAGCTGGCGCTCTACCATTGAGCTACACCGGCGTGCTGGCCCGCAAGCCAGCGATCGGAAGTCTAACCCAGCGTCTCGGCCGCAACGCAGCCTCACCGACTAGCCTGACGGCGTGCTCCTCTCCGACCGTGACATCCGCGCCGAAATCGCCGCAAACCGCGTCGTCCTCCACCCCTGGGACCCGGCGATGGTCCAGCCGAGCAGCGTCGACGTGCGGCTCGACAAGTTCTTCCGGCTCTTCGACAACCACAAGTACCCCGTCATCGACCCCGCGCAGGACCAGCCCGAACTGACCCGGCTCGTCGAGGTGGATGCGGCCGAGGGCTTCGTCCTGCACCCCGGTGAGTTCGTCCTGGGTTCCACACTCGAAACGGTCACGCTCCCGGATGATCTTGCCGCCCGCGTCGAGGGCAAGTCCTCGCTCGGTCGCCTCGGCCTGCTGACCCACGCGACCGCCGGCTTCGTCGACCCGGGCTTCAGCGGCCACGTGACACTCGAGCTCTCGAACGTCGCGACCCTCCCGATCATGCTGTGGCCGGGCATGAAGATCGGTCAGCTCTGCTTCATTCGCCTGTCGAGCCCTGCCGAAAACCCTTATGGCTCAGCGGCATACGGCTCCCACTATCAGGGCCAGCGCGGCCCGACGGCGAGTCGCAGTTTCCAGAACTTCCACCGTAGCGACGTCTGAGCGCGTGGTCCCGATCGCCAGGCCGGAACTCAAGGGCCACAAGGCCGACCGCGCCACCGGGGCCGTCCTGATCGTCCACGGGGGCGCCGCGCGCGGATCCTTGCGAATGCGGTGGACGATGAGTCCGGTGCTGCGGATGGCCTTCTTCGCGCCCGATCTCATCCTCGCGACCGGCGGTGATGCCTCCGTCGTCCGACTCAAGAACCGCTTCCTCGGCTGGAACGGTGACGGCCAGGCGCCCCTGGCCGACGCGCGCTGGGCGCTCGACGTCATCCGCGATGCCCATCCCGGGGTGCCGATCGTCCTCGTCGGGCACTCCCTCGGCGGCCGGGTCGTGCTCCACCTCGCCGACGAGCCCGACGTCGTCGCCGTCGCTGCGCTCGGTCCCTGGATCGAGACCGACGATCCGGTCGTCGGCCACCCGGGCGAACGCTTCCTGCTCGTCCACAGTCGCAAGGACCGGATCACCGATCCCCGTCAGACCCAGCGGTATGCCGCCGAGCTCACCGACCGCGGAGCCCACGTCGACCTCCGGCTGGTGCGCGACCTGCACGCCATGCTCCTGCGGCCGGGACGCTGGCACCGGGCCGTCGCGCGATTCGCGGCGGCCGCGATCAGGGACGCGAACTCCGCAGACCGACCCAACTGATGATCCCGCCGAGGGCCAGCAGGCCCGCGCAGATGAGCATCGCCAAGCGGTATCCCGAGGTCATCGGCCCGGCCTGCTCGTAGTCACTCCCACTCAGCCCGACGAGCGCCGGCAGGGCTGCCACGGCGAGCAGAGAGCCGGCCCGTGCCACCGCATTGTTGATGCCGCTGGCGACCCCGGAGTGCGAGTCGGGCGCGGCGGCCAGCACGGTCGCGGTGAGGGGCGAGACGAGCAGGGCGAGCCCGAGGGCGAAGACCACCATGCCCGGCAGCACGGTGAGCCAGCCCGCACCGGCACCCACGGGCACCAACAGCAGGCACCCGGCTGCGCACACGATGGGCCCCAGCGACATCGGGATACGCGGCCCGATGCGCGCCGACAGGGCCGCCGCCCGAGACGACAGCAGCATCAGGGCCACCGTCACCGGCAGGCCGCTCAGGCCGGCCGCGAGCGCCGACCATCCGGCACTGACCTGCAACTGGAGCACGAGCACGAAGAAGACCACCCCGAGCGCGCCGTAGACCACGAAGGTCATCGCGTTGGCGGCCGAGAACACGCGAGATCCGAAGAGCGACAACGGCACCAGCGGCGGGACCGCCCGGCGCTCGACCCACATGAACGCGACCGCGGCCACGACGGCGACCAGCCCCGCGGCATACGAGATCGGGCCCGCGGCCGGCGAGGTGAGCGCGAAGGTGAGTCCGGCGAGGGCCACCACCGTCAGGAACGCGCCGACGATGTCGAAGCGCCCCGTGCGCGGCGAGCGGCTCTCCGGCGTCACCCAGACGACGAGCGCGAGCACGACCAGGCAGAGCGGCACGTTGATCCCGAAGATCCACCGCCACGAGGCATGGTCGACCAGCCATCCACCCACGAAGGGACCGAGAGCCGCAGCGGTCCCGGACATGCCGGCCCACGTCCCGATCGCGGGCGCGCGATCGCCGGGCGCGAAACTCGCCTGGATGATCGCGAGCGCGCCGGGGGTGAGCAGGGCGGCGCCGATGCCCTGGAGCACGCGCGTCCCGATGAGCTGACCCGGCGTCTGTGCGACGGCGCAGAGCAGCGATCCGATGAGGAACCATGCGACCCCGACGACGTAGATTCGCCTGCGTCCCAACCGATCTGACAGCGAACCGCCCACCAGAACGAGGCCGGCGAGCGCGAGCATGTAGCCGTTGACAACCCACTGCAACTGCTCCAAGGACGCCCCGAGGTCCGCGCCGATCGTCCGCAGCGCGACGTTGACCACCGAGCCGTCGAGGATCGCGATGCCGGATCCGAGGGTGAGGGCGAAGAGGGTCAGGCGCCCCGAGCGCTCACTGCGCCTGAGGTATGCCGCGGGCTCACTCACGCTCCCATTGTGGGGGCGACCGGGGCCGGGTCGCAGGGCTAGGGTGCGGGCATGGTCAGCGCCGCCTTTGTCGCGCCGTTCCTCGCGGACACGACGAACAGTTTCCTGCTCGCCGCTGCGCGCCTGCCCGGTGTCCGCCTCGGGTTGGTCACGACGGCCTCCCTCGACCAGGTCCCCGCCGAGATCCGGCACGCGCTCGCCGGTCATTACCAGGTGCAGGACGGGCTCGACCCCCAGCAGATCGCCGACGGCGTGCGCGGCCTGGCCGGGCAGATCGGCGAGGTCGAGCGTCTGGTGGCGATCCTGGAGCAGTTGCAGGTCCCCCTCGGTCAGGTCCGCGATGGCCTCGGCATCCCCGGGATGGGCGAAGCCGTGGCGCTCAACGTCCGCGACAAGGCGCGCATGAAGGACGTCCTGCGCCGGGCCGGATTGCCCTGTGCCAGACACCAACTCGTGCACCGCGTGGGGGAGGCGACCGCCTTCCGGGACCTCGTCGGTTTTCCGATCGTCGCCAAGCCTCCGGACGGCGCCGGCGCCAAGGCCACCTTCCGTCTCGACACGCCGGCCGACTTCGACGGCTGGCTCGCCATGGCGACCGCCCACCCGGGGGAGGCGTGGCTGCTCGAGGAGTTCCTCACCGGTCGGGAGCACTCCTTTGACTCCGCGACGCTGCACGGTCGCACCCTGTGGTCCTCGATCAGCGACTACGTGCCGCCGCCGCTCGAGGTCGTGCGCAACCCGTGGATGCAGTGGACGGTCGTCCTGCCCGCCGACATCGGTGGTCCGGAATATGCCGAGATCCTCCGCGTCGGCCCGCAGGCGATCGACGCCCTCGGGGTGACGGATGCCTTCAGCCACATGGAGTGGTTCGCGCGGCCCGACGGCACGGTCGCCATCTCGGAGATCGGCGCGCGCCCACCCGGGGCCCAGATCAGCCCGATGATCGGTTTCGCTCACGACATCGACTTCTACGACCTGTGGGCCCGGCTCGTGGTGACGGACCGGTTCGACCGCCCCGACCGGGTCTACGCCTGCGGCACGGCATACCTGCGTGGCCTGGGGCGCGGAAGGGTCCGCGCCGTCCACGGGATCGACCAACTCCAACGCGAGCTGGGTCACCTCGTCGTTCGCGCGCAGCTCCCGCAGCCGGGGCAGCCCGCCGCGACCTCCTACGAGGGTGAGGGGTTCGTGACCGTTCGCCACGAGGACACCGATGTCGTCCGTGAGGCGCTCGAGCGCATCGTCAGCCTCGCCCGCGTCGAATTCGTCGAATCCGACTGACCCCTGGAGGTATGCCGTGAACATCGCCATGATCTCGCCCGGCTTCCCGCTCGAGCAGGCCTATTTCACGCGCGCCCTGGCGCAGACCGGTGCCCAGGTCATCGGCGTCGGCGACCAACCCCTCGAGGCCTTGCCACCCGAGGCCCGCGAGAACCTGGCGCACTACGAGCATGTCGCCCTCGCCGATGAGGGCGCCGTGCTGCGGGCGCTGTCCGGGCTCGCCGAGCATGCCCGGATCGACCAGGTCGAGTGTCTGTGGGAGCCCTACGTCGTGCTCGCGGCGCGCATCCGTGAGCACCTGGGCATCGCCGGAATGAGTGTCGAGCAGGCGAATTGGTTCCGCGACAAGGAGCAGATGAAACTCGTGCTCGACCGGGCCGGGATCCGGACGCCACGGCACGCATCGGCGGGCAACGCGGCCGAGATCTGGGAAGCGGCGGAGCAGATCGGCTATCCGCTCATCATCAAGCCGATCGCCGGTGCCGGCTCCGCCGACACCTATCGCGTCGACAACGCCGAGGAACTCGCAACTGTCCAGACGATGATCGGCCACGTCGGGCAGATGAGCGTCGAGGAGTTCATCGACGGTGAGGAGTTCACCTACGACACGGTGTGCGGCAACGGAGACATCCTCTTCGAGAACGTGAGTTGGTACATCCCGCGCCCGCTGCAACAGCGCAGCCACGAGTGGATCAGCCCGGTGACACTCGTCCTCTCGGACCTGTCCGATCCACGCCTGGCCGACGGCATCGCGATGGGCCGAGCCGTCATCGAGGCACTGGACTTCACCCACGGCTTCACTCACATGGAGTGGTATCGCAAGTCCGACGGCGAGGTCGTCTTCGGTGAGATCGGTGCCCGCCCGCCGGGTGCGCGCACCGTTGACGTCATGAACTACGCCACCGATGGCGATCTCTTCGCGACCTGGGCGCAAGCAGTGACGGCCGGAACGGCGCCCCCACTGACACACAAGTTCAACTGCGCCAGCATGTTCAAGCGAGCCGAAGGTCGCGGCCGGATCACGCACGTCGAGGGTCTTGAGCGGCTCCTGCGTGAGGAGGGCGAGCACGTCTGCGTCGTCGACCTCCTGCCGATCGGTGCGCAACGCCGCGACTGGCGGGCCACCCTGCTCTCCGACGGGATGATCATCTATCGCCACATGGATCTCGGGGAGACGCTGCGGCTCAGCGACCGTTTCGCCCGCGAACTGCAGATGTATGCCGAGTGAGTCCGGCCCACACCGCTGCCCCTGCTGACGGGTAGGTTGGGCCGGACCCGATCGACCCAAGGGGAGCGATGATCCGATTCGACGACGTCACCAAGGAGTACCCAGGGGGCACGGTCGCGGTCAACGGCCTGTCCCTGACCATCCCCACCGGTCAGATCACCGCGCTCGTCGGACCGTCCGGGTGCGGCAAGACGACCTCGCTGCGGATGATCAATCGGATGATCGAGCCCACACGCGGCCTGATCTCCATCGACGGCAAGGGTGTCGCGGACCTGGATGCCGCGACCCTGCGCCGCGGCATCGGCTACGTCATCCAGCATGCCGGGCTCTTCCCTCACCGCACGGTCCTCGACAACGTCGCGACCGTGCCCCGGCTGCTCGGCTGGGACCGTGCGAAGGCGCGCGCGGCAGCCCAGGACTGGATGGAGCGAGTGGGTCTGAGCCCGGACCTGGCCGACCGGTATCCGTCCCAGCTCTCCGGTGGTCAGCAGCAACGCGTCGGCGTCGCCCGGGCGCTCGCCGCGGACCCACCGATCCTGCTCATGGACGAGCCCTTCAGCGCCGTCGATCCGGTGGTGCGACAGCAACTTCAGTCCGAGTTGCTGCGGTTGCAGGCCGAACTCCACAAGACGATCGTCTTCGTCACCCACGACATCGACGAGGCCCTCCTGCTCGGCAATCAGGTGGCTGTTCTGCGGGTCGGAGGCATCCTCGCGCAGGTCGCGCGCCCGGCTGATCTGCTCGCGGCGCCGGCTGATGACTTCGTCGCCGACTTCCTCGGCCGTGACCGCGGCATCCGCGCACTCTCCTTCGTCGGTATGCCGCGCCTTCCCCTCCACCCCGAGCTCACCCTGGCGTTGGGTGAAGTGCCTCCGGCAGACGCGCCCGACTGGATGCTCGTCGTCGAGGGGGGACATCCCCTCGGGTGGGTGCGCACGGCAGGAGTGCAGGGCGCAGTGGACACGTCCGACCTGAACCGAAGCGGTACGGTCGCCTCGCTGACGGCGTCCCCCCGCGAGGTGCTCGACGCAGCACTGTCCTCGCCGGCCAGGCGGGGCGTCCTGGTCGACGACGCCGGCGAGTTCGTGGGCACGGTGCGGGCCAGTGAACTCGCCACCCTCCTCGAGGCCGGGCAGGCCTGATGGGCTGGCTGTCGACCCATGGGGGCGATGTCTGGACTCTGCTGCTGCAGCATGTCTGGCTCGCTGCGGTCCCGCTCGTCATCGGCCTCCTCGTCGCGCTCCCCCTGGGGTGGGCAGCGCGACGGTGGCGCGCGGCATACCCCATCCTCGTGACGACGTCCGGCCTGCTCTACACCGTGCCGAGCCTGGCCCTCTTCAT
>Ga0116164_10001708_pt1 | contig 16284 bp, 14 predicted proteins | sample AD_UKC109_MetaG_FD_89888 | JGI IMG/M metagenome (GOLD analysis project Ga0116164, IMG submission 89888) | Active sludge microbial communities of municipal wastewater-treating anaerobic digesters from Hong Kong - AD_UKC109_MetaG | ecosystem: Engineered > Bioreactor > Anaerobic > Digestate... | reverse complement strand
CGTCTTATCACTGGCATGAAGAATCTTCTCGGCATTTACGGCAATAAGGCTTTTCTTATCTGCAAAGGCATGTTCTATAAGTGCTCTGCGTGAAGAGAAGCAATAGGTTTTGATGCCGTTAATGTCAACAGAATTCATTTTTCAGAGGAGTGTAACAGGTATAGCGACAGAGCATTGAACATGAATGCATTGCTCCAGCGCATGTAAGATATCTTGTTGGTATAAAGCCTATGCTTCTGGTAATAAAAGTACCCCGATGGATCCTGCATGTGCCTGATTGTCCAGTTAAGGACTCTGTCAGCCAGCTCGAGGTGTTGCTCAAGTTTGCCTGACCTGCACAGTGCCACTATCAACTGAGCCGGAGAGTGAATATCAACAGGATATGTTTTGTTATGGTAATATTTGGGAGTACCGTCAGGCAGGAAGAAGTTACTCAGGTAAAAATCAAAACCCTTATCAATTGATCCGGAGAATGAGGTGTCACCTGTCAACTGTTGGTAGATGACAAGTGCCTCGAGGTTATAACCTGTATGAAAGCTGTCAATCCACTGTTGTACCAACAGCTCCCCATAGAACCATGAGCCATCATCGTTCTGGTCCTCAGTGCAGGCAACAGCGCTTTCGCGGGCAGCAGCGAGATAAGAATCGTTCTTTGTGTAATGATAGCACTGGCTCAGAAGTTTTGTGCCCAGCAGTGAAGCATTATAGACGGTGTTATTACCATTCATCGGAGAGTATGAGAAAAGGAACCCATTTTCTTTTTTGGTACGTTGAAGGTCATTCATTACAAAATCGGCGGTTGACAGGGCAACAGACAGGTACTCCTCGCATCCGGTGACCTCGTATGCATCAAACAGTGCCGATGTGCAGAATGAAGTCACCACCACCGTAGGGGTGCCTTTGGGAAACAGAAAGAGCCTACGCGCCTGCCAGTCGAAGTTATATCCCCATGCTGAGCCATGCCTGCATTTGTCAGAACGGAGGGAGATAAGCCGGTCGGCCAGGTTATGAATGATCTGTAAAAGCTCCTGTCCGGATCCGGGTTGAATCTTACCGTTGAGAGCCTGGCGTCTGAAAAGATTGCAGTAACCCGAAAGCAATAAACCGATGCCTTTGGGATTATACCCTTTCGGAACAAGGAATAACTTCCGGAAATTGAACGGATTTCTTTTAAACAGTTGAATCCATGCAAGCCTGGCAAGGTCACATTTTTTTAGTAAAGGCAGCCTTTTAAAGACTTTTGAATTGAGGCCGTCATATGGGTCCCAACCTTTATACTCTTCCTGGCTGCAATACTTATCAAGCATGCCAAGTGAGTCTTCTGCAGCTTTAATACCGGTACTATCCCTTGTCAAGGTTGTTAGAAAATGGTGTAGTTTATACCTTCACTGGCAAACCAGTTCTGATCGACTCAAGTACAGCAAACGATGCCTTTGTGACCGTAGCTATCTCTTCAAATGTGATAAGAGCTTTCCCTTCATGAATGCTCTGCAGGAATCCTTCAACCATCTGCTTCTGGCCTTTATCCTGGTTGAAGAGCGACTTCTTCACTTTCTTCCTGCCGTAGAATTCAGCCCTTTTGAAGTTATCAATAACGCCGGAGGCACCTGACCTGAACACTTCCACATATTCCTTAGGCATCGATTTCGGGCCATTGGCGTAATAAGCAATAACTCCCGTGGAGCCGTTTTCAAATGTGAGGTTGATGTTGACTGTATCATTCTTTGCCTCAGGGTCTGGTAGGGCAGTTGCATATACACTCACAGGCAGACTTCCGTTTAACCAGGTCAGGTAGTCGATGAAATGACAGGCCTCCCCGATGATCCTCCCGCCACCGAGTTCCATATCCTGTATCCATATGTCAGCGGGAATTTTACCTGCGTTCACGCGATATACCATGGTCATGGGACCAGTACCGATGTGCTTCCTGAGAAAGACAGATAATGGGCTGAACCTGCGGTTAAACCCTACGCAGAGCTGTTTATCAGGCGTGGCCGCTTTTATCTCTGTAATCTTATCCAGTTCTTCTCTTGTCAGGCAGAGTGGCTTTTCAACGAAAACATGCTTTCCTGCTGAAAGAGATTTAATAACATATTCAGCATGGGAATCGTGCCGTGTAGCAATGAAGACAGTATTTACTGAATCTGATTTAATGATGTCATCCTCGTTAGAGGTACAGTATTCAAAATGGAATCTCTCTGCAACCCTTTTGGATGTTGTTCCGGTATTTGTCAGGACACCCTTGCGGGTGATGTTATTCCATTCAGGCAGGTTAGGGAGGAGGTTTCCCTGTGCATAGCTTCCTGCTCCAATGAAAGCAATATTTATTTCTCTTTCAGGTAACGGTTGAGAAACAATGATCTTCTTATCCTTTTCAATCGGCTTGCCTGTATCATAACGAATTATAATACCGAGATAAGGTTCAGTTTTATTGACTATCATGTCGTATGCCTGAGGGGCATCGACAAGGTCAAATTCATGGGTTGTCAGGTAATCAATATCAATTTTGCCGTCAGACAACAGTAGTTGGAATGCTTCCATATTGCGTTTTTCTGTCCAGCGTACATAGGCAGGAGGATAATCGATGCCTTTCTCTTCATAATTGAGATCGTATCTTCCCGGACCGTATGAGCACGACATCTTAAGTTCAAGTTCCTTTCGATACCAGTAGGGGTCCCGGTCAAATGATGGGAGTACCGCTCCAAGTATTACAACCTTTCCCCTTTTCCTGGCTATAGCGCCTGCAAAATTGATCGGGTCTGTGCTGTCTGTTGCTGCGGCAATGATAACTGCATCAACACCCAGTCCGCCTGTAAAGTCTGCGATGCTGTCTTCAATTCCTGATACATTCCTGAGCATGGCTAGGTCAGTGCAGTGGGCTATCGCTGTTTCAACAGCCGAGGAATTGACATCAATCCCTACAACTCTTACTCCGGAGGCCTTCAGAATGAGGCACGTGAGCTGACCTAGAAGACCCAGACCTATCACTGCACAGCTCTCGCCCAGGCGCAGGTCTGCCTGGCGGACCGATTGCATGGCGATAGCACCGAGTGTATTGTATGAAGCTTTTTTAAGGTCTGCTTTATTGTCAAGTTTCACACAAAGATTGATCGGCACAGCTACGATTTCCGCATGATTGGCATAACCGACTCCGGCGCAGGCAACAAGATCACCAATTTTAAATTCTGTTACATTATCTCCCATATCAATCACTTCACCTGCTGATGAATAACCGAGAGATGAATATGCTTCGAGCGTTTTAGTTACAGCACGATAAGCCTGAACCGGTCCCTGCTGCGTAATAACGTCCAACACCTGCTTAACTTGTTGGGGTTTTTCCTTTGCCTTTCCAATTAGAGATTTACGTGCAGAATTAACTGTGTTGCCCTCTGTGCCGGCACTAATAAGAGAATAGTGGTTTTTCACGAGTACCATGCCTATACCAAATACAGGTAAAGAGACCTCGTTTACAACCATTTCTCCGTTATTTAATTTCTGTGTTAATTGAAGCATAATTTGAGAAATATTATGAAACATATTGTTTCAATGGAAGGAACTTTCCATTTGGCTCCTTCTCAAGAGCAGAAGTATATTTAATGCTAAAATCACACTTATTATTAAAAGAAACTGCGAAGTGCTCCGTAAATCTTTTTTCAATTAAATCATTATATCCTTGACCTCGAATAATAAGGATATCTAATTTACCCTTTTCTCTTTGAACATATTGCATACCCTCAATAAAAGAATACAAATCATTATGAAGATTCAAAGCAGTTATTGAAACATAAGTGCCGTCATTCAAATAGATACGATTAATATCCCGCCTGCCGGTTATGTTTTTGATCAGGGGCAAATGTCTTTTGCATTCATTACAATAGTCACCAGCATATTCTGCGTAATCACCTGTCCTATATCGAATTAATGGCATGTATGGGTTGTGAAGAGTCGTTCCAACGATTTCACCGGTCTTGCCAATCTCAGTTATAGTATTCCCGTTTTCGTCGATTAGTTCAAAATAACCATAAGTAGGTTCAACATGTATAAGGTCCCGTCGCCTGCAATAACCACCCAATACCAGTTTCTCAGAATGCCCGTACCAATGGTATATATTAATTCCCAATCGTTGCCCGATTAGTTCTCTATGTTCCGGTAATAATGCCTCTGATCCACATAAAAATGCCCTTATGAATCCGACATCAAGTTTTTCCCGAGTTATGAAGGATGCGAACTGGTAAGCACTACTGGGGTATGCATGGATAAATCTTATTTTGTATCTTCTTAATATATTATAAACTTTAAAATAGTATTCATCCGAGGTCCGAAAGCCATCAAATATTACTTCCTTTTTAATTGCATTTACTTTAAATATTTGTTTGTTTTTTAAATGATTATTGCGAATAACAGCTCTTGTTTGCCCCCGCCAACCTACATGCCTCCACATGTTATACATCGTGGCTAGTTCAAAAACATAACGATTTTTTGGTAGAAGAAGTTTTAAAGGTTTGCCTGAGGTTCCGCCAGTAGTTCCAGCAATAATTCTTTTGAGATTAAAATCAGGCAAAATAAAGCTTTGCCAGTTACTCATAACAATATCCTTATCAATCAGCTTTATACAACTTGTAAATTCATCCAGTGCAGATATTGGTTTTGAGTATTTCTCGCGATAAAAAGGAATTGCACTGATGGCATAATTTACCATTTTCAGTAGCTCTTTTTCTGAATTATAATCATAGTAATTGTTTAGGATAATATATCTTTTGTACCGAAGATATCCAAATCCTAACAATGAAGGATAAAGAAAATTGAGCTTAGCAATTAATAGCCTCAAGTAGTCTGACATGGTTAGACTAATTCGGAAATTATTTGATTGATTCTTTTTTCAGCATATGACGAATCGTAGTCTGTAATTGCAGACGATGCCATACATAGAGACAGACCACGATCTTTGCATGATAAATATTCCTTAATGGCATCAGCCAAGCTCATCGGATTATTTACCTGATGCCAAACTGTGTTCCCTTTATCCTTTAATATTAATTTATTAGCTTCAATATCAGAAGCGATTATTCCCATTTTTGCAGCAATAGCTTCTTTAAGTACAACCGGTGAGTTTTCGAAATGGCTTGGAAAAATGAGAACCTTAGTTCTTTTGAAGATATCAAATTTTTGTGGACCAGTCTTTATTCCTTGAAAATCAAAACAATCTTTTATTTGGTAATTTTTAATCTTTTCAATTAATAAATTTTGCTCAATTTCGTTAGCTGCCAATCCAATAACGTTTATTTTCACATTTATGCCCTGCTTTTTGAGAAAGTAGACAGCATCTATCAAATTCAAAAAGCCTTTTTCTTTTGTTAATCTGCCTACATACAAAAAATCATCAGTTTTATCTTCTATTCGACAATTAAAATCCTCATATTTTACAAAGTTTTCGATGACAACACACTTTTCGGGTGCTAAGTAATTAGTAAAAAAGTTATAATGATCTTCCGATAATAGTATTATTCTTTGGGCATACTTATTAAAAAACCTAGCTAAAAGTTTCAATCTTCTTGGCTTCAGTGCAAATTCGCCATACTTTTTGGAATGAAAATGAACCACAATGGGAATTTGAAATAGTTTAACTGTGAGCATGAACAAACCATCTCTTATTACTGAATACCCAGATGTAACAAAAATGTTTACAATACGAGGCTTATTAATTTTTATAAAGTGATAAAGACTTAATATCTTTTTGCATTCAGGAATAAAATTATTTAAAGGAAATCCCTTATACAAATCCTCTCTTAATCTCATTTTTGAGGTATTAAAGGCAAGTATTTCATATCCGTTGTAATTTAGTTTCTGAAAGCTTGCATTAATTACTCCAACTCCTCCAATAGGAGGGGGTAATGGACCGATAAAAACTATGAAAGGCATGTATTATTATTCAATTCCATAGAGTTAGCAAATTTTTAAAATTCATGATATTAGGGTTTAAGCCTCAGACCTTCCCCTCGGGCGAACAAAACTGTTTTCATATCTTATAGAATTATCTCAGGACAAACCATAACCTATTCGTTTGCTGGTCGTATCTGAAAGATCCCAATAGTTAAATAAACAAACAAAGTTGATTGATAGTCTAGAATACTATTAGTGAAACTAATTGTAATGAAGTAAATCAAAAGTGCAATCAGAAAGTTTCTAGACCTTTTATCTTCTTGCATATTAATTGTTCTGTAAAAAAGCTTATAATATATCCCTACTAGCATAGCAAACAAACCTAATAGTCCGAATGAAAAAAAGAATTCAAAAAAGTCATTGTGTAATCGGAATACAAATGATGAGTCAGGGTTCAGATATTGCATACCATTCCCCACAAATATCTGTTTCAGTTCCCAATGGTTGATGTAATACTCCAATATTTCATTTCTGCCACTTGTAAAATCAGTAATATTATCACCAGCTCTATGATAAACCAACGTGCCTCTGTCAATAAAAGCCCGGGGTAAAACATAATCGGAACTATAAATGTATTTGATAACCTGATCAAAATTTAGAAATACTAAAAGTATCAATGCAGTTAAGACGACAAGAAAAAATGTCCTTATCTTTTTTATTGCAATAGATAATATAAAGAAAACTAAAGAGAACATTAGCACTCCAAGCAATACGCTTCTCGCACCCATAAAAAATAATGGCAACAAAAAAAGAAAATGATACCCCTTTAATGACGACAATACAACTAAAGTGCCCAAATAGAGAATAATAACTGAAGCGTACAATTGAGAAATTATATGGGCTCTTTCAGCAAAGAGATTATTTGGGTCAGTTAAATACGTGGAAATACTGAAATTGTAATCTTTAAATAAAAAAATAAGAAAGAAGAGCAACAATAATGATAAGTATTTCAAGGTTTTGCTTAATGAGGAGATCCAGTCTGGTGTACGAAAGTAATTTATACTTAAGCTGGTAACAAAAAGTGGAAATGCATATTTAACAAATTGAATTTTCTTAATTGTGAGACCATCATTAATTAGTATTGAAATTATTGTCACTAAAAACAAAATCAAACCAGTAATAAAAAATGATGTATTGATGTTTGTCCGATCTGGTCTAAGAATAAACATGATTGAAAGAGCTGACAAAGTCAAGCCTGCCCAGATAATCCCGAAAGAATTAGCATTTGGTAAAAAAATTACCAAAGAATAGGAAAGAAGCAAGTACTTAATGATTGTATGCACGATTAAACATAGTTGAATCCCAATTCTCTGTGCAGGGAGAGAATTTGGTCACTAGAATACTTACTTTGAGTATTAATCAGGGTGTTCTCTAATTGCGATTTTTGACTGAATCTGGGTTTTAAAACTCTTACTGGTATTCCTCCTGCAATCACATATGGCGGAATAAATTTGTTAACAAGTGACATAGCGCCAACAACACTCCCCTCACAAATATGGGCTCCATTAATGATTGTAGTGTTGGCACCTACCCAGACTCCATCCTCAATAATGATTTTTGTTTTTGAATGTTCAATGTTGGAATTGTTAGACATGAATCCTTCAAATCTATAATCGTGATTCCCACCAATAATATTACACTTAGGCCCAAACATTACATATTTACCAATATAAACAGGATTATTTATATTGGTGACAAAATATGCATGGGGCCCACAATAAAAATTATCGCCAATCGAAAAAAACTCTGGATTTAGGATTTCAGAATGATATCCAAGTCTAAAGTTCCGACCCACATACTTTAATTTCAACTTAATCAACGATCTATAAACTATTTTATTATAAATCTTCTCTATTAGGTATCTCATTGAATATATTGTTAAGAGCTTCTAATGAATCTATTATTCCAATTCCCTTCGATTCAAATCTAAACTTAGGCTTGTAGTTTAATAACGGAAATAGCCAATAATGATAATTTCTTTTTGAGAAATCTAATTTAGAAACAGCAGAGAAACAGCTCAGAATTACTTTATGCTTGATAGAATAAAAAAGCAATTCTGCTGGGATATTATTTACATCAAAAACTTTACAATATTTATTTTGGAATTTATAATAATCCGAAGGCGATTCACCAGGATGGATCTTCAACAATACTTTTACTTGGCTAATTGCCGCATTTTGTGAAATTATACCCACCAATTTCACGTAATGATTTTTTGTCTCTTGCGATATCGCACTGATACTTGTTATTGGTTGTGTAAAAAAATAGATATCATAGTCATCTTGAAATTCGTAATCAAATACCCTCGGAAGTAGATTACTCATACTTACCTTCGCCAATAAATCTTTAAATGAAATAAACTCTGTTTCTATCTTCTCTACTTGTTGAATAGAAAAATATACATTTACACCCTTAACATACTTATATGTTGGAATTATGAAAACCGGTAATCGAAATCTATGATTAAACAGACGTCGGAAATTTAAATATACATTTGATATCAAAATCAACCTCAAGCTTGGCCTTGCATTTATTCCAATTGAATCACTTATATATGTCTTAATCAATTCCTTATTTTTTGAGCAAAGAAATTCCTCAATCATTAAGTTAGAAATAAAGTAATTGTTCTGATAGACAAACTCATCTATATCTCTTTCTTTTAGTATCTCTATGTAACCAAGATCAGGACAAAATGTAAAAGAATTCAAATCATTTCTGAAGATATATTTCTCTCCAGGCAGCATTTTAATATTGATGTTTTTAAAACGATTCTCCCCTGTAGTTAAAATAAACCAAATAGCGTCATGGTTTTCAATTTTGAAATATTCATAGTAAAGTATAGATACACTTAAAACAAATTCTGTATTAACAGCAAATAGAATAGTTTTTTTCCCCATTCGATTATTTGATTTCTATTTTATTTGTCATATGGAACTTCCATTGAACAATATAATCACTTTCTTTTGTGAGGTCAATCCCATGAAGGTTTCATTCTGAAATATTAGTACCGGCATGATTAATTGTGTCGTATGATTTATTGATTATGTTTCCATTGTTATAGCGGGGTAGAAAAACAGTCCTTTTTAATAAATATATATTTAAAAAATAGAGTAAGATATTATTGAATGCGAGTCCAATTGTTACACTGACCAATAATTCAAAATCCAAAACATGGGCACATATAAAAGGGAACAAAAAGTATCCCGAAAGCTCTACAAATGAATAAAAATAAGCAGTTTTAAATGCCTTAATTGTATACAAAACACCGTGTGTAGTGAATGAACTGGAAAAAACAAATCCTACGGCCATTATCTTCATAGGCCATTCTGATTCCACATAGCGAGGAAAAAATGTTTCCAGCAACCAGGGTGTTAATATCCAAATAATAATAGAAATTGGTAATGATATCAATGGAAAGATTATCAATATCTTTTTTATATACGTCCACAGATCCCTGGCATTTCCACTTTGACCATATTTAAAGCCCATTTGAGGATGAAAAAATTGAGCTATCTGGGACGGTAGCATGCTCATCATCCCATTGAGAGCTAAGGCAGGTGAAAACAAGCCTAACTTAACCACACCTCCAAATCCCAACACTATCCACCTGGGAATACTCTGCGCCAAGGACCGCAACTGAATAAACGACATAAGCAAAACACCTACTTTGGCTAATGAAATAATCTTTTTGAAATGAAAGTCAGCATTCAATTTTTTATATGGTGCGTTGAGATACATTAAGGTTGTGACAGAAATGACATTTACGGCATTATAAACAAGGATACCATAATAATGAAATTTATATATGAAAATTATCAAACCTAGTATCAAAACTGTGTCTATAATATAGATAGTTGTCAATTTGTTGAAAGCGTTTGCTGAGCGAAATGTGGCTATCAAATGAAGCTGCATCGATTGAAATGCAGCCATGATTGAAACAGTTGCCAGGCCAAGAACGAAAGTTAAGTCCTTGCCTCGCAGGAAAAAATATACTGATAAAAGTACCCCAATGATAATAAAGAAACAAAATAATAATAAAGCAAAGCCCTTGCTGTTTTTCACCAAAACTTCTACCTGTTCACTATCTTTTCTTCCCAAAAGAATTGGCAATTCTCGATTTAGAGCCGATTGAATACCAAGTTGGAAAAGAGGCAAATAGGCAATAAAAATTGAAACTGCATTCCATAAGCCCAGCTCTTCTGGTGATACCCATCTCATTATAAGGAGCCCTACCAGCATAGTTGAAAAACTCTTTATGGTTCCAACTATGCTATAATTCAGCCCTGTCTTGATTAGCTTATTATTGCGCAGAGAACTTATAGAATGTATCAATTTCCCGAATTAATTTATCAGCAATAATTGAATGGCCAATTGCATCTACATGAAACTCATCCAAGGCAATTTCCTCAATTTCATTTTGGGAAAAAGGCGTAATACAATGAACATTTTCATATTCATTTGCTAGCCTTTCCAGTATTAAGTTATATTTAGTAATCGACGTTAAAATATTGGGGCTCTTCAAGATGAATTCTCTAGCTGGCAATCCAATAAGAATACAAAAGACTTGAACATGGTAATTCCTACACCTTTCAAAATATTGTGCCCAGTTCGATCGGAATAATTCTGGTGAGACATAAGCATATTTTTCCTTACGTCCTCTATATCTCTTTAATAATTTAATCAATAGATCTGTAACACACTGTGGTGAAAAATGAAATACATAACTAAGAAATCCCCTTCTTTTAAATAAACGAGGAGCGCAATCAGTAATGCCAACCTGAGTAATAACAAAATCCGGTGAATAGTATTCTAACAAATCTGCACTTCTAACCGGATCTCCGGCTCCAGCTCCATCTGAAACCAATCTCTCACTGGTTGATGCTCTTCTACTCTTGTCGATGAATTCAATATTGGGGAAATTATGGACTAATTTGCAAGGCCAGGTCTGATCGTAATGAACACCCAGACGAGGCATGGCCATAGAAGCTCCAATTATTAATGCCCTTCTGTTTCTAAACATATCTTAATAAACAATGTTGCATATGTTGAGCTAGTTCGCCAAAATAGATATTCGACCTATATTATAATGCCCTAACTCAAGATTTTAGTATAAATAAATTTCGCATTGTTGATATGCTCAAACAAGTTCAATAAACTACCGGTTGCATCATTTAAGAAAGCTTCGGTCTGTTTAAACAAACCTGGTTTAAACTCCTTGTCAAGTGTATCCACAAATTCATGATCTGAAACCTGAACAGATCCTTTTGGTTGAATGAAAATAGTTTCAAGAGGTTTCAGATAAATTCTCCTCTCTTTTGTTAACAGTTCAATACCCCATCGCCCGGAACTATCCCAGTTAGAAATATAACTAAAAAGAACTCCTTTTTCTGTGATTCCAGCCCCAGCAAAATTAGTTTTATCATGCCATTTTATATTTCCTGATTTGTTGTAAGCATTCCAATCAATTGGTTTCCCCGATATATAAAAAGCAAGATCAACAACGTGAGTAGAATTAGCAAAGAACCAGTTCTCTTTTATTCCCGGCGCCTTTTGTAATGGTTCAATCTTATGCGCCCATTCAGTAAACTCAAAATGCATACTTTGAAGCCCCCCATCCTCTTTTATGAGCCTTTGCGCCTCTATAACAGATGCATAGAACCTTCTGTTATATGCAACGAAAACCTTGTCCTTAAATATGTTTAGGTTTTCTTCATTCTTAATCAGTTCTTTAATACTCAAGGCAGCAGGTTTCTCTACAAGTACCTTGGAAGCGCCTGACCTCAGAACAGTTAGCATGACTTGCATCAAGTCCTGTGTCCCCGTGGCAATAATGATGTACGAGCCCTTCGGGAAAGAGTTATTTTTCAGGTAGTTTTCTAGGCCACCAGATATTGGTTTAATCCCGGTTTTTTCATGAAAACTGGCAGCAGATATTTCGCCTCTACCAATTACTACAAAATCATGGCCTTGTGCTTTAAGAACTTTTGCATAATCAACAGCCATTGTGCCAGTTCCAATAAGAAATATATTTTTATTTTTCATGTAACAGGTAACTTAACTTGATTTAAGCCAATTATCTCATTATATTTTCTTAAGATCTCACGAATGAAAAGTATGTGAGCCCGGGCTGACAGATCGTAAGTTGGCAAATCGCATTCTTTTTTTCTAAAAATATCTTCCGCCAATTTTGTGGTTAACGAGCTTTGATATTCCATCTTAAATGGCAACAACTCCAAATCAAAAGCATTTGACTTTTTAAGAATTAACATCTGTGGAGTTCCAGTTTCTTGAACAATCAATCGAGTACTAGAATCAAAAATGGTAATAGTTACAGCAGAAGAATCACCTTCAAGTGAAGTAATCTTAAAAGAAGATCCATCATTTAACATGCCAGTTATACTGCCGGTAAATTCGATGAATCCCTTTCTCTTACTTTCAATAATGCTGTTGTTAAGCAGATCTGCATTAATCTTAACCAATTCATTATCGGTCAAATAAACTATCAGGTCTAGAAAATGCAGCGCATTGCATCCCAAGCCCCAATTACCACCAGTGATCTGAATAATTTTTCTCTCACTTGTACGAAAAAAACTCTTAACCCATTTATATGAGTCAAACATTCTTCGAGGATGATTAACCCAAGTTGGTACTTTATAGTGCTTTAATATTTCGCCAATTCTTTCATAAGCCCCTATCTCTTGAAAAAGTACTTTCTCAAGGATGAGGTTTTTCACTGTGTAATTTGTTATTAAGTACTTAACAACTTCTTCGCGAACATCAGAATTAGTTGCAACAATCGCCAAGTCAAAGGTTGAAGGCAAATCCATCCATTTTTGAGTAAAAATTACCTGATGATTATTTTCAATCTCTAAAGACCGGCCTTCTGCCAGTTTTAACGATTCCAACGATGGATCCAGAACATAGATGTCTTGACTCTCTGAATACTTCAATAAACCTTGTAAGTGCCGGCTTCCAAGCTGGCCAGCACCTATTATCAGATTAACCTTCATTATGAATCAATCTTTTAGCTAAGGCCTCTGCCACCTCCCAGTCAAGCATTGTATCAATGTCATGAGAACTATATTCATCCATAACATACTTTCTGATCCTTGTAAACTTTGACATTGGCCGTTCTTTCAGCAATGATGTAGATGTAATATATATGGCACCATTGAGTTCATACACAGCCGGACATGACTGGCGTGTAATAAAATCACCCTTCGAAAATTTCTCCAACCAACCTTCAGTGTTTTCTTCAAACAACAAGTAATATGGATTTACGCGCGTCTCTTTTACTGAAATTACCATTTCGCAAGAGTGATCATATAAACATATAGCTTCATTTATATGGTTTCCAGTCCTAAATGGGGATGTTGCTTGTAGAAGGATAATTGTGTCCGGATTATATCCATTTTCCTCAAACTTCTGAATTGCATGAATCAATACCTCATGAGTACCTGATGTATCTGTTGCTAACTCTGGTGGGCGCAAAAAAGGCACTTTTAAACCAATCGATTCAACAACACTTTTTATTTTCGGACTATCAGTAGAGACAAAGATAACTTCATTAGGAAATACCTTTTGGGCTGCTTCAATTGTATATTGGACCAGAGGCTTGCCTCCCAAAAGTCTTATATTTTTACCCGGTACTCCCTTTGATCCTCCACGGGCTGGAATGACAACAAGAGGTTTCACTTAAAGTTTATTATATTGATATCCTTTTGAGCTTTTAGATAATCTTCATGGCGTCCAATATCCAGCCAGTATCCTACAAGAGGATAAGAAGACACTTTTCGGCCTGCTTTTAAAAGTACTTCGATTAGATCTGTTGCATTGAAATGTTTGTGCTTTGGGACGAAATTGACAATTTCCCTCCTCATCAAATATATACCTCCGTTTGAATAATATGTATAGGTTGGCTTCTCGCGGAAATTCTTAACACTGCCATTGTCTGTTTCAAGGACAGCGTAGGGTATATCAACCGCATATGGAATTGTAACTACCGATATATCTGCTTTGTTTTTTAAAAAATCAAGGAAGAAGTGTTCGTAATCTATATTTGTCAGAATGTCTGAATTAGTCACTAGAATGTATTCGTGACCAAAATCATTAATCATCGAAATAGCTCCGATTGTCCCCAGAGGCTCTTCTTCGTAAACAAAACTCATGCTTATGTTTCTGTCCCTGCCGTCACCTCCCCACTTTTCTATTTGCTCTCCTAGATACTTAACACATATCCAGAAATCATCAATCCCAAATAGTCTTAATCGCTCAAGTGTATGCTCAATTATTGGTTTACCTGCAATTTCTAAAAGTGGCTTTGGAACCGTGTCGGTCAATGGACTTAATCTCTTTCCTCGTCCTCCAGCCATTAGAACCGCATCGACCGGGAGATATGACTTTATCTCTCTGAAATTTATGACATTAACAACTCTGTCCTGATTATCAAGAATTGGTATTATTCTAAAGTTGTTTTCCCTGAACTCAATCACACTTGATAAGTCATGATCACCCTTTCTTATAAAGCGAGGATTAGGTTGAAGTATCTCATCAACTAATTTGTCGATGGTAACCCCTTTTAGTAAGCCCCTTCTCACATCGCCATCTGTAAGAGAGCCCATAAGTTTGTTGTCGTCGGTAACTACAAAAATGATAGCATCCTTGGCCAATCCATCCATCCTGGCCAATGCCTCCCTGATAGTTGATCCCTGTTTTAATAAGTGCTTTCTGAATGTATTCAACTTATTCCTAGCTTAAGTTAAATTCTTCTTTGATTATCTTAATGATCGTAGAGGCTGAATTTCCTAAGCCATAGATAGGTTCTTGCCTAATTGAACCAGCCTTTTCGATACTTTTTACACTTCTAATAATTTCATCAGTTAAAATAGGAACAGAGTATATATTTGATGTAATTATTCTTCCTTTCTGTCTCGCCCCCAGATTTAAAACAGGCTTCGAGAAATAGGATGCCTCAACAAATCCGCTTGAAGTGTTGCCAAGCATAAATGAGCAGTGCTTCATTGCAGACAAATAGCCAAGTGAACCAAACGACTCAACGGTTATCATGTTTTTAATTTGAGGCTTTGCTTTTATTAGTTCGTTTCTGATCATTATGCCCATTGTATCTGCGTTTGGCATAGTGGCAATAATTTGATAATGTGTCAGTATTTTCAGGGCATTTAATATTTCGGATATATATGTCTTATTCTTTTCGTAATTAACGGTTTCAGGATGAAACGTGAATAGGATGGTAGGCTTATTTAGATCAATATTATATAATTCTTTAAACTCATGCACACTTAATAGCCTCAGCTGTTTCAGGTTGTCTATGCTTAATGCTCCAACATTATAAACATGGTCATATTCTCCCGTTATTTCACTAACTCTAGTTCGATAAATTTCGTGAGAAGTAAAATGATACTTAGAAAAGCAAGTTATAGAGTGACGGAAAGAGTTGTCAATAGCACCCAGAGTTGTTTCTCCGCCATGAATATGCGCTATCGGGATGTTAAAGGGAGCCGTGGCCGCTACAGCACTAAACATTTCATACCGGTCACCCAAAGCAAACAGAAGTTGGTAATGATTCCTGTTGAAAAAGTCAGAAAAAGCTTTCAATGTAGCAGCCATTGATCGAGATATGTCAGTTGGTAAATCCCCCTTAGTCATTGTATCTGGCACAGTAATGACCTTGAATCCATCCTTATAGATATAGTCTACAGTATGCCCAAAGCTTTCCAATAAATGTGCTCCGAATGCAATAACTTCAAGTTCGAAAAACGGATCATCATCCAGCATCCTAAGTAGTGGCTGATAAATTCCGTAATCGGCACGTGAACTTGTTAATACACCAACTTTCATCCTTGCAGGTGGTCCCAAGTAATTAAGGTGTCAGCTTCAATAGTCTTTGCCAGTACTTTGCCAATTACTTTCTCAATGTCCATTGGTGAAATGCCAGTACCAGGTCTTTTCATTATCAGATGTTTTGCTGTAAGTACAGTACCTGCAGTAATTTTTTGATTAGTGTGAATACTCTTTCGGGCTATTTGAATATTAGGTTTTTCGGATTCACTTGGCTCTTTTATACCATTTCCCAATAATGCCAATTCAACATTTCGAATTGCAAGTACCATCGCTTTAAGTTCTTCTGGCTCTAATGAAGCCCTATGATCGGGTCCTGGCAAATTGCAATCAAGCGTAAAATGTTTTTCTATTACAGTTGCGCCCAAGGCAACTGCGGCAATTGGTATCTCAATGCCAAGAGTATGGTCAGAATATCCTACTTTAACGCCCAATTCGTTTTTGATCGTAAGCATAGCCCTTAAATTCACGTCTTCCATGGGAGTT
>Ga0116164_10001706_pt1 | contig 16290 bp, 11 predicted proteins | sample AD_UKC109_MetaG_FD_89888 | JGI IMG/M metagenome (GOLD analysis project Ga0116164, IMG submission 89888) | Active sludge microbial communities of municipal wastewater-treating anaerobic digesters from Hong Kong - AD_UKC109_MetaG | ecosystem: Engineered > Bioreactor > Anaerobic > Digestate... | reverse complement strand
TTACATCTGGTTGGGTTCGCGGGAGCTGAAGTAGTAGCAGCGCTACGTCGAAGCTCCCGCGGGCACAAGCTGGTGAAAATGCGACCGGCAGCGTGCAGGGGATTTAATCAGCGTTTACCTAGGTAAACACAATCTGAACGACGGAGGACCGTATGATCAAACGACTGTTGAAATGTGTGCGGGAATACAAAACCGCGTCTATCCTGTCCCCGCTTTTCGTGACGATGGAGGTCGTCATGGAGGTCATCATCCCGCTGCTCATGGCAAGCCTGATCGACAAGGGAATCGAAGGCGGCGATATGGGTTATATTTACAAAATGGGCGCGGCGCTGGTGCTTGGCGCGCTTATATCGCTTCTGTTCGGCGCGCTGTCGGGCGGTTTTGCCGCGAGGGCTTCCGCGGGCTTTGCGCGCAACCTCCGGCACGATATGTTTGCAAACGTGCAGACGTACTCTTTTTCCAACATCGACCGCTTTTCCACCGCGAGCCTCGTAACCCGGCTCACCACCGACGTAACGAACGTGCAAAACGCGTACCAGATGGTGATTCGGATGGCCGTGCGCGCTCCGGCGATGATCGTTTTTTCGCTGATCATGGCGTTTTCCATCAGCCCGAAGGTCTCGCTGATTTTTCTGGGGATCATCCCCGTGCTTACGGCGGGCCTGTTTCTCATCGTCCGCTACGTACACCCGATCTTCCAGCGCGTATTCAAAACCTACGACAAGCTCAATAACGTCGTGCAGGAAAACCTCCGCGGCATCCGCGTGGTAAAATCCTTCGTCCGCGAGGACTACGAAAAAGAAAAATTCGGGCGAATTTCCAAAAGCATTTACCAGGATTTCTCCAAAGCGGAAAAAACCATCGCGTTCAACGGGCCGCTGATGCAGCTGTGCGTGTACGCCTGCATGCTGCTAATCGCGTGGGTCGGCGCGAAGCTGATCGTGGCGGGCGGCATGACCACCGGGCAGCTCGTCAGCTTTATATCCTACGTTATGATGATCCTCATGAGCCTGATGATGCTGTCGTTCCTGTTCGTCATGGTTATCATCTCGCGCGCTTCCGTTGAGCGTATAGCGGAGGTGCTCAAGGAAACCTCCGATCTGGCAAACCCCGAATCCCCGCTGTATGAAGTGGCGGACGGCTCCATTTCGTTTAAGGGCGTCGATTTCAGCTATGCCGGGAGCAGGGATAAGCTATGCCTGGCGAAAATCAACCTTGACATCCGTTCGGGGGAAACCATCGGCATCATCGGCGGCACGGGCAGCTCCAAATCAACCCTGATTCAGCTGATCCCCCGGCTTTACGACGTAACGGACGGAACGCTGTGCGTGGGCGGGCGGGACGTGCGGGATTATGATATCGAAACGCTGCGCGGCGCGGTCGCCGTCGTGCTGCAAAAAAACGTGCTGTTCTCCGGCACCATCAGCGATAACCTGCGCTGGGGCAACCCGGACGCGACGGATGAAGAACTTACGAAGGCCTGCAGGCTTGCGCAGGCGGACGAATTTATACGCTCGTTCCCCGACGGCTACTCCACCCACATCGAGCAGGGCGGGGCCAACGTGTCGGGCGGGCAGAAGCAGCGGCTGTGCATCGCCCGCGCGCTTTTGAAAAAGCCGAAAATACTGATACTGGACGACTCGACCAGCGCCGTGGACACGCGCACCGACGCGGCGTTACGCAAGGCGTTTCGGGAGGATCTTCCCGATACCACGAAGCTCATTATCGCCCAGCGCATTGCCTCCGTCAGTGACGCGGACCGGATTATCGTCATGGACGGCGGCGGCATCACAGCCGTCGGCACGCACGCCGAGTTGATGGAAACCAGCGAGATTTACAGGGAAGTTCACGATTCCCAGATGCAGGGAGGCGATTTCGATGAAGCCGAATAAAATGCCCCCGGGCGCCATGCCCGGCAGAAAACCGGAAGATCTCGGCAGAACGGTCAAACGCCTGATGTCCTACATCACGGGCAGATACCGCTCGCTGTTCCTCGTCGTGCTCCTGTGCATACTGGTCAGCGCGATAACGGGCGTGACCGCGTCGCTGTTCATCCGCTCGCTGATCGATGATTATATCGCGCCGCTGCTGCTGTCCGACGCGCCGGATTTCTCCGGCCTTCTCGGGGCCATCCTGACCATCGGCGCCGTATGCCTGGCCGGCGTGTTCGCCGCGCTGTTTTACAACCGGTTTATGGTTACGATTTCCCAGGGCGTGCTCAAACGGGTACGCGACGAGATGTTCTCGGGTATGCAGGCGCTGCCGGTGAAATATTTCGACACCCATACCCACGGCGATATTATGAGCCACTACACCAACGACACGGATACGCTCCGGCAGATGATCTCCATGAGTATCCCGCAGCTGTTTTCCTCCGTCGTCACGATCCTCGCCGTGTTCGTCGCCATGCTCTCCATCAGCGTCTGGCTGACGCTGCTGGTGCTGCTGTGCCTTGTGCTGATGCTGTTTGTTACCAAAAAGGTCGGCGGCAAGTCCGCAAAATACTTTATCCGCCAGCAAAAGTCACTGGGCGACGTCAACGGGTTCATCGAGGAGATGATCCACGGCCAGAAGGTAGTTAAGGTGTTCTGCCACGAACAGCAGGCGAAACGGGATTTTGACCAGAAGAACGACGAGCTTTACGATAACGCGGAGAAGGCCAACCGCTACGCCAACATCTTTATGCCCATCATGGCCAACCTCGGGAACCTGCAATATGTGCTGGTCGCAATCGTCGGCGGCGCGCTGGCCATCAGCGGAATCGGCGGCCTGACGCTGGGCGGTATCGCGTCCTTCCTGACGCTGAGCAAAAGCTTCAGCCAGCCGATCAGCCAGATATCACAGCAGATTAACTCGGTCGTCATGGCCTTCGCGGGCGCCGAGAGGATTTTCAAGCTGATGGACGAAACCCCGGAGCGGGACGACGGGTATGTGACGCTTGTTAACGCGAAATACGAAAACGGAGCCCTTGCCGAGGCCGACGGACGCACCGGCTTGTGGGCGTGGAAGCATCCGCACAGCGAAACCGGAGCGGTAAGCTATACAAAGCTCACGGGCGACGTGCAGTTTTCCGACGTGGATTTCGGATACGAGGAAGGCAAGCTGGTGCTTCACGATATCTCGCTGTTCGCCAAGCCCGGCCAGAAGATTGCCTTCGTGGGCGCGACGGGCGCGGGCAAAACGACAATCACCAACCTGATCAACCGGTTTTACGATATCGCGGAAGGGAAAATCCGCTACGACGGCATCAATATCGGCAAAATCAAAAAAAGCGACCTCCGGCGTTCGCTGGGCATCGTGCTGCAGGATACCCGCCTTTTCACAGGCACCGTGATGGAGAACATCCGTTACGGGCGGCTTGACGCGACGGACGACGAGGTGATGGAAGCCGCCAAGCTCGCCAACGCGCACGATTTCATCACGCGCCTGCCGGAGGGCTACCAAACCCAAATCTCGGGCGACGGCGGCCGCCTGTCCCAGGGCCAGCGGCAGCTGCTTTCCATCGCGCGCGCCGCGGTGGCCGATCCGCCGGTGATGATCCTGGACGAGGCAACCTCCTCCATCGACACCCGCACCGAAGCGCTTGTGCAGCGGGGCATGGATCAGCTGATGGACGGCCGCACGGTGTTTGTGATCGCGCACCGCCTTTCCACCGTGCAAAACGCAAAGGCTATCCTGGTGCTGGAGGACGGGCGCATTATCGAGCGCGGCGACCACGAAACGCTGCTGAAGGAAAGGGGCACGTATTACCAGTTCTACACCGGGGCGTTTCATTAATATCAGGCAAGCACAGACCAAATCCCGCGCACGCTGGCAAATTGGAGTTTTGTCAGCGTGCGCGTTCTTTAATCTGTGCTTGTCTTAAGGTGTCCTCCCCTCGACTCTATTCTCGCAGGTATATAGGGAGCAAGCTTAAGTTGATGGTGCTGATTGGATCAGAGCATAGATGCTGACACCAAGGGCAATAAATGAAATACCGACTGTAAGCCATGGAGGCAAGCGTTTCCAATTATTCCTTCTGTATTCAGCAATAGCTGCTCTACCTTCTTCTGAACATTTATATAAGAGTGGATGGCCAGTTTCATCTTCCTCAACATTTTGAATTATCAATCCATTATCTTCCAGATATTTTACCTGTTCATCAAAACGAAATGGAAGCCCCTTTTCCGATTCCTTCAAGAGCTTAAATTGTTTCCTTGAAAGCATACGATCACCTCTTCTTTTTTCCACATTCCATCACAACGCCACTACATCCATCAATTAATAATTACTACTGATCAAAATTGGACTTTTCAGCCGGTTTAAAGGTGTGATATGCGAGGCGGCGAGGGTGGCAGGAGCTGAGCGTACTCGTGTGGTACGTGATGCGACTTTCCGATAAGGAAAAGTAGGCGAAAGGAAATCAGTTTCATCTTATTTTATATTCTGCCCCGATCGTTTTGCTTTCAGCGCCGTTAAAATATCATCTACATTGGATGGATTAACCGCGCGAGGATGTGTTTTTTCAAAATCCAGAAGAACATCCTTTGTCCGTTTTTCTTCCTCCCGGACGGCGGCATAGGCCTCCGCATAATGGCCGTCGATCACCGCATCCTCAATCATTTGTTTGACATCCTGTTCGATTGCGGACCATCCGTTATAGAGCATGCAAACCGCGTCGTCTATTCTGCCAAACGTGATGGGGCAACCGCGTTCGCTGTGTTCCGCAAGGATTCCCAGCACATCCGAAAGGTCGTTTTTATACTTCCTTCCGGAGCGAAGCTTCATCGCAATCAAGTATTCGGCGGCAACTGTTCTGATTTCAGCCGCGTGAGAAAACGTTTTGTAATAAGTTGATACTTCTATAAGCTTCGGCGAATAGGAGCTTGTTTTTATGAAATCCGCATTGAGCCAACCGTTGGGCAAATGAAACCTGTCGCCCACGCGGTTGATCGCATCCTTCATCGACGACGCGGCCTGTATCACGGCGTCGATATCCGTCGTCATTTCACGAAAACCATAGTTGGCCACAATCGCGGCACCGCCGATCAGGATGATTTCAGCAGGCATGGCTGTGCCGCTCAGCTTCTTATATTCTTTCGCCAGTTCTTTGAGGTACAGATCCAGATTGTCCTTGGTAAAAACAATGTTTTCTTCAGGCGACATCCCGCACCTCGCTTTCTACGATGTTAAACCGTAGAAACTCCGGGATGGATTCGCTGCGCGCTTTTTCTTTGACGCGCTCATTCTTTGTGCTCAACGCCATCGCAAGCACGCTGGACGGATAAATGACGGATTCCAGCCGGGCGTGCCGCAGGTCGTCATAGCATGTGCAAAGCGGGATGTTGTTGATGCGGCTGAGGTAGTCCAGCATCGCCAATAAATACAGGCTCTCCGGGTACCACTTTCGCCGATAGTATTCCCGTATATCGTCACGTTCAAGCGTTTCAGCCAGAAAATCAATATCCCCCAGTTCTTTGAGCCGGTGGCAAACCGCGCTTTTGAACAGCTCAAAACTGCCGCGTTTCAGCAAATACGGCGCAAGCAGGTCCTCCATAAGCACATCGAGTGCTTTGGCTAATTTGTAGACGGTTTCGGCCGAACACTTTGCAAGCGCGGTTTTGCCCGTGAAAATATCATTAAGCGTTGTATAGGGAATGCCGCTGCTTTTGGACAGACGATACTTCGAGATTTTTTTCTTTGCCATCAACTCGTCCATCATCATAGTCCACCGCCTCCCACAACGGTATTATAACGGTATACCGTGATAATGTCAATAACCACTCTTTCGAAACAAAAGAGAAGTAGCAAGAGAGAATCAACATCGGCCGCGCGATGCGCGGCCATGGATGAAAACAAACGTCAGGTTGCGTAACACGTCAGGCGTTTTTCCAGCGTTCCCGCGTGGAGTTCGAACAGGTGATTGTCCAAGTCATAAAATAGATGGAGCGCCCCTTCCCCGGGACGCGGGGGCGGTCCGGCAGGACGTCGACACCCGCAGCCTTGATTCTTTGGGCATATGTGTCCAATTCATCGTTCGATACCGAAAACGCGATATGATTATATGTTCGTTCGTGAAGGCCGTTCCCTTCCATGATGCACACCCAAATCCCGCCAACGAGGAAATACTTGACCATGGCGGTTGAAAATCGCGTGCCGCCGCTGGCGTAGACTTCCTCCGCGCTAAATATATCCCGAAGAAAGCCGCCCGCAGTAGTTCATCGCATAGACGGGTTTCTCCGAAAGCCACACGGCGGCTTCCTCCCCCGCGAAGCGCTCGCCGCCCAGGTAGGTATCCAAGTAGAGATACTCGCCCTCGCGGTACACAAGATCGTGGGAATTGGGTCTGGAACTTCCAGTTTCCCCGCCCTTGCCCGCATAGGTGTTTTGTTTGGCCGTGATCAGAAACTTCACCAGCGCTTCGTCGTCCCCAGCCCGCGGCAGGGGATTTCTCACGCATCCGCCATCCTTCACCAAATAGTCCACCGTCACCAGAAAATACTCGCTGATGGCAATCAGGTTGGCAATATCGGGATACGCATGCTCGGCTTCCCACTTGGCGACGGCCTGACGCGAAACGCATAATTTTTCTGCCAACGCCTCCTGTGTAATTCCGCGGTTTTTCCGCATCAATTGCAGTTTTTCGGCAAAGTTCATATACTCACGCCCCTTTAGGAACATTGTATCCGCATTTAATTCCATTATACAGCAATCCGCGGTTGCGAAAATGCTGCTTTTATTTGCAGGGCCCGGGGAGGATATTCCCGCCGCTATGCAGTATTGTGATGAATAGAAAATGTGGTAAGGGGAATGCCTTATGGAATGGAACGCGGCGTGCGGCGAGCTGCGCGGGCGGATGTTCGGCCTGACGGGCTGTGACTGGGACGGAACTATAGAATACCGTAAAGGCGAATCGCTCCGGCTGGCTTGGAACGGGGATACGCTGGTGATCGAAGCCCCCGACCTGTCGGGAACCGCGCGCGGGCTGTATCAGGCGGCGCAGGCGATACGGCGCGGCGAGCCGCTGCCCGCGATAGAGCAAAAGCGGCGCTTCGCATCCTGCGGGGCGATGCTGGATATGTCCCGGGGCGGCGTAATGAACGTCGCCTCCGTGAAAAAATACATCGATTGCCACGCGGCGCTGGGCTTAAACCTGCTGATGCTCTACACCGAGGACACCTATCCCGTGGAGGACTACCCGTACCTGGGCTACCTGCGCGGGCGCTATACCCGCAAGGAGCTTCGGGAGCTGGACGCATACGCCGCGCAGGCGGGCGTGGAGCTCGTGCCCTGCATCCAGACGCTGGCGCATCTGGCGCAGTTTCTGCAGTGGGATGAAAATGCCGGACTCCGCGACACCGGCGACTGCATGCTGATCGACGAGGAAAAAACCTACCGGTTTATTAGGGCCTGTGTCGCCTCCGTGAAGCAGTGTTTTCGCAGCACGCGCATCCACATCGGCATGGACGAGGCGCACGGCGTGGGCTTGGGCCGCTATTTTGAAAAGCACGGCGCGCAGGACCGCTTCGCGCTGCTGACCCGGCATTTGAATAAGGTAGTGGAGATTTGCAAAGCGCAGAGCTATCGGCCGCTGATGTGGAGCGATATGTTCTTCTGCCTGGGCTCAAAAACCAATGATTATTATGACCTTAACGCGGTTGTGCCCGAAAATACCATTGCCGAAATCCCCGACGTGGCGCTGGTGTATTGGGACTATTATCACCGGGACGAGGCCTTCTATACCGCCATGCTCTCCCGCCACCGCGAGCTGGGGCGGGAGATTGCGTTCGCGGGCGGCAACTGGACATGGTCAGGTTTCCTGCCCCATGTGTCGCTCACGGACGCGACCGCGTATCCCGCGCTGCGCGCCTGCCTGAAAGCGGGCGTGCAAACGGTGCTGGCCACCCATTGGGGCGACGACGGCTGCGAAACCGACTACTTCCTGGCGCTCAGCCAGCTGGCGATCTATTCGGAACACTGCTGGCTTGGCGGCGCCTGCACGGAAGACGCCGTGCACAAAGCCGGAGAACGCCTGACCGGCTTGGATCACACGGCGTTTTCAGCATTTGATGCGTTTTATTGCGATTCGGAGGACCACCGCAGCGGCAAGGGCTTGTTCTATTGCGATCCGCTTTACCCGCTCACCTTCAACCTGTGGGATTTACGGGGATACGCCGATAAACTGACGCAAGGCCTTGCCGTGCTGCAAAGCAGGCGCGGCGACCCGCGCTGCGAATACGCATACTTGCTTTTAGCCATTGTGCAGAAAAAGCTTGCCTGGGTGGAAGCCCTCCGCCCGGCGTATGAAGCCAAAGACCGCGTAAAAGTCCGCGCCATGGCGGAAAACCAGCTTCCCGAACTGTGCGGCCTGTACGAGCGTTTCCTCGCGGTATTCCGCAAACAATGGGAGGAAACCTTCAAGAAAAACGGCTGGGAAACCCACTGCGTGCGCATCGGCGGCGTAATCCAGCGCCTGAAGGACGTCCAGATGGAACTCCTCCGCTGGACGGACGGCGACCTCGCTACTGTCGCAGCGCTTGAAGAACCCCCGCTCCCCGCCGCCCGCCGCAACGGAAGACAGGATTATGAGGTGTTCACGTTTCCACAGCATCGGTTTTTGTGAGGGTGTAAAACACACTCTGAATCCAAACTTGAATCCATGATAATTACCATCACGGATGAGGAATAGGAGTGAAGTTAATGTAGTATGATTTAATTGATATGCTAAAACCCCATAATTCAGGGAGTTAATGCTTGTTAGGAGAAGATTATTCTTGACACGCAAGAATACAAAACCGTATAATGTTTCCAAAAGCAGCAGATAGGGCATTAAAAGTCTTTGGAATTGAGGTACATATGAGTACTATTGGAGAAGTGAATTATCAAGAGTTATTTGTAGAACTCACTGCAAATGTTATTGATAGAAATATTGATAAGTTTTTTAAGGCTTTAGGTGAAAAAGCTAAAGATACAAAAGAGAAGATGAAAGTTGATTTAGGTACTGCATATAAACAATATCTAAAAAAGTCTTTTGATAAATACAGTACAATAAAAACCATTATTCACAACACTCAACCAATGTACCTTTATGATTTATTTGTTTGTAGTAACCTCACAATAAATCAACGCCCTGTAGATGCCTCAAATATAGAAAATCTTATTAATATATCTCGTTATCTAATATTAAGAGGAAGTGGTGGCTTTGGTAAGTCTACAATGATGAAACACTTCTTTTTAAATGCCATAAATAACAGAAAGCGAATACCTGTATATATAGAATTAAAGGATATTAGTAACTGCGATATTGCTCTTGTTGATTACATATATTTCAGCATGAGGAAACTAGGCTTTAAAATCGATAGGAAATATTTCGAATATGCATTGTCTGGAGATAGCTTTGTATTTCTACTTGATGGGTATGACGAAATCTCAGGAGATAAAGCAGAAACTGTTTTTCACGAAATAAACGATATGTGCGATCAATTTAGTGACAACGTTTATATAATTTCTTCTCGTCCAATCGAAACATTTGTTTCGTTTCAAAGGTTCAGTATAATTGATACACAACCACTTAGTATTTCACAAGCTGTAGAATTAATTAGCAAAATTGATTATGACGCTAGTACGAAAGCGAGATTTCTTAAGGAATTACAAGATAACTTATTTAGAAGCCATCAATCGTTCGCTTCAAATCCTTTATTATTGAATATTATGCTACTAACATATCACAACTATGCGGAAATCCCCTCAAAAAGACATATATTCTATGAATATGCATATGAAACACTATTTTCGAAACACGATGCTACAAAGGGCGGCTATCGCCGTCAAATGAAGACAGCATTAGCGATCAATCAATTTAAAGACATCTTCTCAGAGTTTTGTTTTTTACAATTTCTAAACGGGAAAGTCGATTTCGAAATCGATGAGATCAATCGATTTTTTGAAAAAGAATCTATAGCCAAATATGGCATAAATGTATCTGATTTTATTTGGGACTTAGAGAAAGCAGTCTGTCTTATTCAAAAAGATGGAACGAAATACAAATTTATACATCGATCATTTCAAGAGTACTTTTCAGCGTGTTATATAAAAGATCTAGATGATAACATGCTAGAACGTGTAGGAGGATACTTAGTTAGTAAGCAAAGTAAACTCCATCCTGTTTCTGTACTAGATATGCTTTATGATATGATACAAGCAAGATTTGAATACAGAATTATAATACCATATCTAAGGAAAATGGAAGAATATCTATCAAAAATATCCACTGAAAAAGACAAATTTCTCTTTATTTATGAAAGATTTTTTGGAGATATATCATTTGAAATCATCGAAAAAAAAGAGAAACATTTTTCATTATCAGAAAAAAGATATAAGCTATATGTGATAATAGATGGTAGCTATATAACTGATTTAATATGGCATAAATATTGCCATAATAAACACAAGGAAAAAAAGTACGCCGCACCTGTTTACTATACCTACTCAGAACTTATAGCTATTGCTAAAACAAAAAAGGCACCATTAGAAAACACATCCTTAAGCGATAGTAGTAGTTTTTTAGCAGTTGCTGATAATGATAATATCTTCAGATTTTCTATTTCAGATATTTTCTCTCTAGATGGTGTATATAATTTAGTTAAAAAGAGCTTTCTTAAAATAGACATCGATACGATTTCTGAATTACGGAAGTTACTGGAAGAACAACATAATAATTCTTCTTATGAACTTGAGCTGCTGCTAAATATCAAATAGTACATTGTTCTTCTCAAATATATCACGTGATGAGTCTTGTTGATGCAGTTGACAACGCAGATCAGGTCTTTTCAGCGGTCTGACCAGCCACGAGCGCGCTCGACAGCCCTATGCCAGCCGTCAAGGGCGTTTGTTCTGTCCACCTCGTCCATCTGCGGGGTGAAGGTGAGGTCGGGTTTGACGACGGCTTTGGCCTGGTCGAGGGTGAGGTGGCCCGTGCCGACGGCGGCGAGCATCGCCGCGCCAAGCGCCGTGGTCTCGGTCACCTTCGGGCGGACGACGGGGATGCCCAGGATATCAGATTGGAACTGCATCAGAAACGCGTTCATGCTCGCGCCGCCGTCGGCCTGCAAGCGTGACGGCTGCCTGCCGCAGTGTTCGGCCATCGCGGAAAACAGGTCGGCGGACTGGTAGGCGATTGATTCAAGCGCCGCGCGCACAAACTGCGCCCTGCCGGAGCCGCGCGTAAGCCCCACAATGGTCCCGCGCGCGTACATATCCCAGTAGGGCGCGCCAAGGCCCGTGAATGCGGGCACGATGTACATGCCGCCGGTATCCGTGATACTCTCGGCGATGGCCTCGGTCTCGGCGGCGGACTTGATCAACCCCAGCTCGTCCCTGAGCCACTGGATGGCCGCGCCGCCCACAAACACGCTGCCCTCCAGCGCGTAGGTCGGCTTGCCCATCAGCCGCCACGCCATGGTGGAAAGCAGGCCGGACTTACAGTCCACGGCCTCGTCGCCCGTGTTCATCAGCATAAAGCAGCCGGTGCCGTAGGTGTTTTTCACCATGCCCTTGTCAAAGCACGCCTGCCCAAACAGCGCCGCGTGCTGGTCGCCCGCCAGCGACGCCACGGGGATGGGGCGGCCCAGGATCTCCGCGCGCAGATCGCCGATGACGTGGGCGGTATCCACAACCTCCGGCAAAAGCGCCCCCGGGATATTGAGCATCTTCAGCAGATCGTCGTCCCACTGCTGGGTGTGGATGTTGAAAAGCATCGTGCGCGATGCGTTGGTAGCGTCGGTGACGTGCGGGCGGCCTTCCACAAGGTTCCACGCCAGGAAGCTGTCCACCGTGCCGAAGCAAAGCTCCCCGCGCCCGGCGCGCTCGTATACGTCCAGCGTGTCCAAAAGCCACGCGAGCTTTGTGCCGGAAAAATAGGCGTCGGGCACAAGCCCGGTCTTCTGCCGTATGGTCTCCGCCTGCCCCTCGGCCACCAGGCGTTCCACGTACGGCGCGGTGCGGCGGCACTGCCAGCAGATGGCGTTGTGCAGGCACTCGCCGGTGTTCCTGTCCCACAGCAGCGTGGTTTCGCGTTGGTTGGTAATGCCGATGGCGGCGATATCGGAGATATTTACGCCGGATATTGCCACCGCTTTTTGCAGCGCCTCGATCTGCCCGGACAGGATTTCGTCCGGGTTGTGCTCCACCCAGCCGGGTTTGGGGTAGACCTGTTTGAACTCCTTCTGGTGCGAACCGAGTATCCGCCCGTTTTGGTCGAACACCAGCGCCCGGCTGGACGTTGTGCCCTGATCCAATGCCACAAAAACCGTCATCATTATCCCTCCACAAACAAGCGCTGCTTGCGCCTGATCATTTCGTCGATCGTCGCAATATACACGTCCACGTTCCCCGCGTTCGGCGCGCGTTCGATGCGCTTGTTTTTGGACGCAAATACGCGCTTGGAAATCGCCCCCGCGCCGGCGGCGAGGATGGTTGCGGTTTCCTCCATGATGTCCATATTATACAGGCAGGCCTTGTTTTCCTTGGCGTAGCCCACGTTTTGCTGCGGCGCGGCCATGTATTTCTGCCGGTAGAGGTAGTAGGGCTGCATGTTCATACGGGTGGCGCAGGCTTCGCCTGTTTCCACCATTTCTTCTACGGTTTCGGCGGGCGGCAGCTGCGTTTTTTGCAGTTTTCCGCCCTTCTTCAGCGCCAGCGTATGCACGGTAAGGCTGTCCGGCGCGAGCGCCGCGATACGCTCAACCGTGCGGCGAAAATCCTCCGCCGTCTCCCCCGGCAGCCCGGCGATAACGTCCATATTGATATTCTCAAACCCATGGTCCCGCGCCAGATTGAAGGCCGCCTCGGCCTTCGCGGCGGTGTGGTTGCGCCCGATCAGGCGCAGGGCAGCGTCGTTCATCGTCTGCGGGTTGACGCTGACGCGGGTGACGCCCGCCTCCCGCATGGCGGCGAGTTTCTTTGCCGTGATCGCGTCAGGCCTGCCCGCCTCCACGGTGAATTCCAAAGGGTTGGAAAACAGCTGGCATACCCGCTTCAAAAACTCCGCGAAGGTTTCGTCGTCCGGCGACACGGGCGTGCCGCCGCCGATGTAGAGCGCGCGCAATTTCGCGCCGCGCTCACGCATGATCTGCGCGGCGGCGTCCATCTCTTTGTACAGCGCGTTTAAATACGGCCGTACTTTTCGTCCGTCGCCTATCGCCTCGCCCGCAAAGCTGCAATAGCTGCAGCGCGTGGGGCAAAACGGCATGGCGACATACACGTCCCAATCGTTTTCATCCGCCTGCGGAAGGGATTGCTGCACCCGGACGATGCGCGAAAGCAGCGCGGTTTTCTCCGGAAGCACGTCCATTTCACGCCGCAGCGCGGCCTCCGCCTGCGCATGGGTAAGCCCCTTATCCAGCTGCTCGTAATAAAGCCGCGTCGGGCGGATGCCCGTGAGCGCGCCCCACGCCGGATGCATGCCCGTAAGCTGTTTACACAGGTCGTAAAGCGTCAGCTTGCAAAGGCGCTTAACGCGCCGCTTCTGCTCGAGTTCGCTCTCCCCCGCGATTACGGGCGCGCGGCGCTGCGCCGCCTGCCCCCGGAAGATAAAACGGCAGCAAAAGCCTCCGCCCTCCTCCGAAAACTCGTGCGTCAGCACCTGCATATCATCGGTGGGCGCGGTGGCGGTGAACTGCGCTTTCCTTACGTCCTCCTCCGTCAACGGCGCGGTGGCGGCCACGGCAAAGCCCTCGGTTTTGTAAAAGAGCTTGAGCACTTCCCAAAGCTCGTTACTCAGGCGCGGAAGCGGCGTATGCAGGCAAACTTTCATCGTACTTGTTACTTTCCGGCAAAGGTCGAAGCGCCGTGTCCCGGATATGCCTTGATCTTCGGATGCAGGTTCATGAGTTTTCTGAGGCTCTGCTTGAGTTCGGAGAAATCCCCGTCGCCGAAATCATGCCGCCCGTAGCCGCCGCAAAACAGCGTGTCCCCGCAGAAAACGCCCTGGTTCTCCGGCAGAAAATAGCACACGCCGCCTTTGGAATGCCCCGGCGTGTGAAGGACGGTGATCTCCATGCCCCCGAGGGTGAGCGTTTGTCCGCCGGTCACGGTAACGGGCTTTGTATTCGCGGTTACGTGATAGTTGAAGGTCAGGCTTTCGTTTTTCTGCGCGTCGCTAAGTTTGGGCGCGTCCAGCTCGTGGATGTACAGCGGGATATTAAAACGCGCGCACACGGCGTCAGCCGCGCCGATATGGTCGAAATGCCCATGCGTAATCAGCACGGCAACGGGCGCGCGCTCTCCCACCGCTTTGATAATGGTATCGGCCTGCGCGCCGGGATCGACGATGATCAATTCATGGGTTTCCATATTCTCGGCCAGGTAGCAGTTCATCTCGAATTCGGTACCTACCTGAATGGTTTCTACGTTGATTTTCATGCGGTCTCCTGTCAGAAAAGTTTTTTTGAATCCAGAAGTATGGTCACGGGCCCGTCGTTTAGGAGGCTGACGGCCATGTCCGCGCGGAACACGCCCGTTTCCACCGAAATGCCCATATCCCGCCAGCGCTGCGCCGCTTCGGAATACATCCGGTCGGCCTTCGCGGGTTCTTCCGCGGCGGTAAAGCCCGGCCGCCGCCCGTGGCGCGCGTCGGCAAGCAGGGTAAACTGGCTGACGACCAATAGCTGCCCGCCGGTATCCTTCAGCGACAGGTTCATCTTCTCCTGTTCGTCCTTAAACACGCGGAGGTTGGCCACCTTGTCCACCATGTAGGAAAGGTCCGCGTCCGTGTCGCCCGCTTCCACGCCCAGCAGTACCAAAAATCCGCGCCCGATCTCGGAAATCACCTGATCGTTCACTGCGACGGAGGCCCTTGTTACTCTTTGAACCACGGCACGCATCCAGTTCTCCTTTAAAATTCTTCAACATCGTTTACAACTGTTTAGCTTCTGATACCCAGGTATTCCCGAATGTGTCATCAATTTGGTTGCGTTTGCGGTTGCGCTTGGAGAGTGCGGCAGATTTGCGTGAAAAAACCTGAAGTCGTAGCAGCGCTACGTCGAAGGTTGAATGAATGCGAAGATGCCGTGCTATACAAGCGCAAACGTGAATGTTAACCGGATTGGTGACACATTCAAGCCGTCCCTCTATACACTTCCACAACATCCGTCCGGCGTTTTAATGCCTTCATCAGTTTGTCCAGCTCCTCGCGGCTTTTGACCTGCACGACCATGGCGACGTTGCTGGTGCGGTGTTTCTTGTCGCGCTTTACGTTTACGCCCAAAATCGGCACGCCCACATTGTTTACGCTGGTGGCCAGGTCGCCCATCAGGGTAACGCTGTCGTAGGCGATGATGTTGATCGTGGCGTTGAAATCGCCGCTGTCGGTATCCGCCCATTCGACGTCGATCATGCGCTCGGAATCCGATTCGTTGATGTTGGAGCAGTCGGCCTTGTGCACGGTCACGCCGCGCCCGCGCGTGATGAAGCCGACGATCTCATCCCCCGGCACGGGGTTGCAGCAGCGGGCAAAGCGCACGAGGATGCCGGACTGCCCCTTCACGTACACGCCGTGGGAGGGCTTGCCCACATGCTTGTGCACCTCTTCCTGGGTAAGCTCCTTAATCTCCGGCGTGTCCTTTGCTTCGGTCTTGCGCAGTTCCTCCATCAGGCGGCTGATAACATAGCTGGCCGCCATGCCGCCGTAGCCAACGGCGCCGTAGATGTCGTCCAGCTCCTGGAACGCGTAGCGTTTCAAAATCGGCTCGTAAAACTCGGGCTTCATGATGGTGTGGATCTGCACGCCGCGGCGCTTGGCCTCGTGCTCGAGCATCTCACGCCCGCGAATCATGTTCTCCCCGCGCAGCTCGCGCTTTAGGAACTGGCGGATCTTGGAGCGCGCCTGCGGGGTTTTGACGATCTTGAGCCAGTCCATGCTGGGGCCCTTGGAGTTGCCGGAGGTAATGATCTCCACGCGGTCGCCCGTTTCCAGCTCCGTATCCAGCGGCACGATGCGCCCGTTGACCTTCGCGCCCACGCAGCGGTCGCCAACGCCCGAGTGGATGCGGTAGGCGAAGTCGATGGGCGTTGCGCCGCGCTGCATGCTTAAAATATCGCCCTTGGGCGTAAAGAGCAGCACCTCGTCTGAAAACAGGTCGGTTTTTAAACTATCGATAAACTCCCTGGAATCGCGGGTGTCGTTTTGCCAGTCCAAAATCTGGCGCAGCCAGTAGAGCTTGTTGTCCAGGTCGTCGGCCTTCGCGCCTTCCTTGTAACGCCAATGCGCCGCGACGCCAAACTCGGCCACGCGGTGCATTTCCCAGGTGCGTA